>Ga0209225_1004472_pt1 | contig 11012 bp, 11 predicted proteins | sample WasSprMetagenome_FD_184732 | JGI IMG/M metagenome (GOLD analysis project Ga0209225, IMG submission 184732) | Sulfidic aquatic microbial communities from Washburn Spring, Yellowstone National Park, USA - WS (SPAdes) (version 3) | ecosystem: Environmental > Aquatic > Thermal springs > Hot (42-90C)...
AAGACAAAATTCTAAACCCAAAAACAACAAAAAACCAGGAAATAAAAAGACCAGTAAAGCCCAGAAAAAGGGCAACCACGCGGCTCCCGAACCAGTCAAACTACTATCTAAGACAGTCATCGTGGGAGCGCGCGCGAGGAGCTGTGGCTCAGGGAGGGCTCCCTGCTCGACCCCTCGAGCCTGGCTGCCGAGAGCGTGGTGTACTCGGGCGACGCGCGCTACGTGCTCCAGGGGTGGAGCAGCGGCCCCGTGACCGTCAGCTCGCCACTCACCCTGTACAAAGTGTACAAGGTGCAGTACAGGATCCGCGTGGAGCCGGGGGAGGGTAGGGCCTGGGTGGAGGAGGGTGAGTGGGTTGACGAGGGCTCTGTGGCGACAGTAAGGGTTGAGAGCACTAGGCTCGGGTTCCCCCTTCAGACAGTGCTGGACGGCTTCCACGTGGAGGGCGGGAGCATCCTGGAGCAGAGCGCCTCGGAGGGCTGGGCCCGCGTGAGGGTCACCGGGCCGACCAAGGTCCACGCCCTCTGGAGGAGGGACTACACACCCCTCCACACACTCGCCGTAGCAGCAGTCGCGGTAGCCGCAGGCAGCGTACTCCTAGTCGCAAGGAGGCGCCTGCAAGCAGCTGGGGGGAGAGAGGCCGAGGCTAAGCCTGCACCGGCAGCAACACCGGAAGCGGCAGCCACGCAGCCCAGCGAGGAAGCTCGGGTCATCAGCCCTGACGAGCTGGAGAGAGAGCTAGAGAAACTGGCTAGAGAGGCGGAGGAGCACAGAGAATTCCTTGAGAGGCTGGAGACCCTGAGGGCGGAGGGAAGGATCTCTGAATCCACCTACGAGGAGTTGAGGAGGGAGCGCCTAGGCATGTTAGAGGCTCTTGAGGCGCGGGTACGAGAGCTGGAAAGCATTAGGAGAGCTGCAACAGTGCGAAGCACCACAGCCCAACCCACCACCAAGGACAACTAAAGAATAAATACTGGGAGAACTAGCAATCACCGATGAGCCTAGACGAGGAGCTCCTCGACGCTGCGAGGAACGGGGATACTGCCAGAGTCAGAGAGCTCCTGAGGAAAGGGGCCAACGCGAACGCCAAGGACAGAGGTGGCTGGACCCCGCTACACTGGGCTGCTTTCTGGGGGCATGTTGATGTCGCCAGGCTGCTTCTGGAGCACGGAGCGGACCCCAGCATCAGGGATAAGCATGGTAGGACTCCTCTAGATCTTGCGCGTGCAACGAGGCATAAGGAGGTTGCCAGGGTTATCGAGGAGTATATGTGGGGGAGGAGGGGTGTAGGGGTTGAAGCTCCAGCCACTCCAGTGGGAACCCTAGCTCAGCAGCCTGCACCTGCTGCCCCGAGCATTCTCGGCGTGGAGTGCCCAGGGCTTCGCGCTGGCGAGTGGGGCAGGCTCCTCGTCAGGGTTCAGGGCTCTGGCACAGCCTCTGTGAGCCTCGAGGGTGACGTGGACTGGATGAGCCCTGAGGCTGTGGAGTTGTCGGGTGAGGCCGTGGTGGAGGTTCCGGTAAAGCCGAGAGTTGGCGGTGAGATTCCGGTGAAAGTGCGTGTTGAATCCTCTGGTTCGAAGAGCTCGAAGATCGTTTGGTTAAAGGTTGTAGAGAAAGCCGGGAAGTGCCCAGCCTGCGGAGCACAAGTAGAGCCTGGAGCGAAGTACTGCTGGAGGTGCGGCGCCAAGCTGGATTGAGTATTGAATTTTCCGGGATCCTGGCGCGCTGAGGTGAAACATGCTACTAGGTTGTACGTCGTGCTCTAGTTGGGTGAGAGCCCGAGCGCGTTCCTCTCGCTCCTTCAGGAGCGCGCTAGGCATTAATGTAGCGATTTATTTCTTCTTTGTGTATGAGTTACGAGAGGTTGGACGGTTTTGGGCTAACCAGCTTGTTGAGGTGGTGGTATGACCTATCATGGTTTCTTCGATTACAGGTGCTCTTCGTGCGGGTTAGCGTACGCGCCTTTCAGGAGGGGGGTTAAGTGCCCAAGGTGCGGCAGCGAGCCCCAATTAGTTTACGACATGGTTTCCAAGGCGTTAACCGCGTGGTTCTACCACGTGGCGCTCTACGGGCGTGGAACCCCGCTGGCTTACGCGATACTGAGCCTGGGTGACCACTACATACACCTCTCCTGCATCTTCCTCGACCTCTACGTCCGCGAGCTCGTGGAGGGCGAGGCAGACGCGGAGAGTTTCATCGAGGGGTTTCTGGCGCGCGTAGATTTCAAAGGCCACGAGTACCTGGTAGACCACTACAGGGAGTACTTCAGCGACCTCCTTAAGCGCTTCGATGCGACTGTTAAGGAGGACGAGCGGGCGGCAGAGCTTGTGAGGCGCGTCGAGAGTTTATGGTTCTTCAATGCTCTCGAAGAGGGAGAACTTATGAAAGTTAAGAAGTATTTGGAAAGAGGTTTAGGCGTTGAGGTGAGAGACGAACACGGCAACACGCCGCTACACGTAGCGGCTAGCAGGGGGCACCTCCACATCGCGAAACTGCTAATTGAAGGCGGGGCGGATGTGAATGCTAGGAGTAAAGAGGGCAGGACTCCCTTGCACTTAGCCGCCCTCCACGGTCATGCCGAGGTTGCGGAGCTACTGATCAGGAGTGAGCTTATGTGAACGCGAGGGATAAGCGTGGAAGTACTCCTTTACACCTAGCTGCAAGCCATGTTGACGTCGCGAGGTTACTGGTTGAGCGCGGTGCAGAGGTGAACGTGGGAGACGAAAGTGGTTACACTCCCTTGCACGCGGCTGCCGCATCGGGTAGTGCTGAGGTGGCAAGACTACTGCTTGAAAGGGGTGCTGACGTGAGCGCGAGGGATGGGCGAGGTTTTACGCCTTTGCACTGGGCTAGTGCTTTGTGCAACGTTAGGGTCGCGAGGCTGTTGCTGGAGAGGGGGCGGATCCGAACGCTAGCGCGCGCGCGCGAGGGCGGAGATCCCGTGCGCAAAGAGGAGGATGATCAGCCCTTCGACTATCTTAAAAAGCCCTAGTATGAGCGTGATAATTGCTCCTATCTTTATGAGGAGGGAGGATACGCTTGGAAGTATTTGCTCCACGGGCTTTGTTCCGCAAGCTCTCTATATAAGTTTTTCCCGCTTGGAAGAGATTATCGCTGAGCGCCGCGTGAGGGTTGTTGCGCCAAATATGGGTGTTCGTTGGCGTGGGCGGGAAGATGCTGTGCGCACCCTCTTTGCTACGGTGCAAGGGGGACGGGTGGAGCGCGTACGCCTAGCGCCACAACTCTTATATTTTTCCCTTGGGAGGTGAGCAGGGATGGTCGAAGCTGTCGCGGTGCCGGTTTTGGGTGAGGTTCTTAGGCAGGTTTCGGAGAGAATTGCGAAGAAGCTGATGGAGGGGAAGAAGCTCACAGACACCGAGGTAATAATACTACTCCTGGACCAGATGAACAGGGCGCTGGACCAGATGAGCAGGAGGATCGACACGATGAACGAGTCACTAGGCAAAGGGATAGAGGGCGTCAGGGTCACTTTGGATAAAAGGATCGATGACTTCGCAACTTCTCTAAACAAGCGGATCGATGACACGAGAAACGAGCTGGGCAAGCGAATCGATGATGTGAAAGGTAGAATGGAGTTCATCTACCAGGACCTGAAGGGGGATATCAGGCTACTCTACCAGGAGGTTTCGTCGGTGAAATCGGTTGTGATAGACCTCCTGAGGAAGAAGCTGGAAGAGCGGTAGCGCTCAACGCGGGCTTTCTCGCAGCAAAGGTCTCCGATACTAGAGAGCTCCTCAAGGGTTCCAGCAGCCCCTGAGCGTGCTCTGCTTTTCTTCTAGCACAAAACATAAATAGTAGTGTATGAAGGCTCTCATATGGCTGAGAAGAGCAAATCATCTGCATTACTTGTTCTGCTTTTATTATGCATCGGCCTGTTCTTATCAATCCCCGCTTTCGCGCAACCGGAGCCGGGCTCGCCTGAAGAAGAATGGTATCCTCCAGAACCCGGAGTATACGGGCCTATTTTGTATACGAGCGCTAATTTAGTTGCAACAGGTACGACAACGGTTCCTAGCCCTGGATCTATTCAAATAGAACTCGTCGATAAGAACGGGAGAGTAAGAGGTGAAATCTATGGCAATGAGGTATTTTATATGCGTTTTGTTTCACCTTACAACACTTTTTACATTTATCTATACGAGTGGTATCCTCCTGGTAATGTCCCGAGAGGGCACTGGTTGATTTTCGGCGCTGGTCCTTACCAGGTGGGAGCAGGCGCTATAATAAGCATAGGTTACTTTCAGCCGGAGCAGGGGGAGCCGGAAGGGCAGCACGTTTGGAAGCTCTGGCTCTACGATCCGCTCAGCAGAAGTTGGTCTTCGGGTATTGTCAGGTTCAACTACTTCCGCTTCCCGAGGGCTAGGATAGAGGGGGTTGATCTCCCGCAGACCATCTACGTCGGGCAGAGCTACAGCATGAGCGTTCGCGTACGGAATACGGGAGAAGTGGATTACACGTACACGGTTGAGATCGAGGGAGCCGGTCTGGTTTTCGCGACTCGGGAGCAGAGCGTCCGTGTTCCGGCGGGCTCTACAGCTACTGTTACCTTTACCTTCAACCCAGTGAGCTCTGGCGCGCTATCGGTCACCGTGAGAGTGAAGGGCGATGGTACCGTCGTGGACTCGCGGGTTGTGCAGCTGGCGGTGCAAGTTCTGAAGCCTGGCCCGATGGCGCTCGGCGATGCATCCCCTGTGACTTTTCGGGAGGGTGAAGAGCAGGCTGTAGTTTTCACATTTATCAACCGGGGTGAAGGGGAAGCGAGGAGCGTGTCGGCTAGGCTCGAAGCGCCTGGTTTCATCCTGGTTAAAGGTGTGGATTTCTCACCGAACGTGCCTGCTGGCGGTACCGGGCGAGTATCCTTTACGGTGAGAGCGAGCGAAGGTGGACGCAAAACGCTGCGCGTTGTAGTATCGTACGCGGATGCCGCGGGCAGAACCTACGAGGATGTGCTGGAGGCGCAAGTGCTCGTCCTCGTGAGGTTAAAGCTGGAGGCGAGGACGCTTAAGGGTGAAAACCTCCCTGTGCAACTGAAGGTTGGCGACGAGAAAGCATCAAGCTTTGAAAAGTGGGTTGATCCAACGGTAGCTATCCACGTTGAAGCACCTGAAATAGTCGAAGGGAGGGGTGTAAGGTACGTTTTCAAAGCTTGGAGCGACGGCGCCGCCTCTTCTACCAGGGATCTCGCGCTGGTGAAGTCCGCTAGCATCACCGCGATGTACCGTGTTGAGTACCTTGTTACAGCGGAATCCGAGTACGGAGAAGTTTTGGGTGCTGGGTGGTACGAAGAGGGTTCGCAAGCGACAATCAAGGTGCAGCCGAGCACGGTAGGTTTCGGCGTAAAACAAGTGTTTGATCATTGGGAGGATGAAAACGGGCACGTTGTATCGAGAGACCCGGTCGCTACAGTAATCGTTAACCAGCCCATCAAGCTTAGAGCGGTATGGAGAACAGATTACACAGACCTCGTACTTCTCTCGCTTGCTGCGATCGCTGCTGCAATAGCGGTAATGGTTTTCGCCAGAAGAAGAGCAAGACCGCCTCCACCCCCGCCTCCATCGTAGTTTTTTCTTCTATTCTGTTTTCTTCTATTCTGAGTCCCCGCGCAAGGGTTTGCGCGCTGCGCAAGGCATAACAGCTGGCGCATCTCTTTTTCGAGGTCGTGCTGGAGCGTGTTTACGAGACTTTCAGGGGGCTTCCCAGGGCGCTGGAGGGTTTCGCGGACGTGAGGTCGGTCGTCGTGTTCGGCTCCGCGGTGCGCCCGGAGGACTTCGTGGAGGGTGTGAGCAACGTCGACGTGCTGGTGCTCGCTGGCGGCGAGCCGCGCGAGAGACACTGCACGCTGGAGCTGGGCGAGGGTTTGAGGGTGGAGGTGGTTGTGCTCAAGCCGGAGGAGCTGGTGAAGCTCGCGGGGAGGGCGGGGAGCTCGTCTTCATGGTGCTGTGCCTTGAGGGGGAGGGCTAGAGGGTTTACGAGCTCGCCGCGAGCGGGATTTCTGAGGCTTAAGCTTAGCGAGCCGCAGGTTTCGCGAGCTTTGATGAGAGGCTTCTCGCCCTAGCTCTCCCGGTAAGAAGGCGCGGTGAGAGATCGGGCTGTTGCCAGGGACCAGCCGGTACTAAGACCCGTTTCATTTTCGCTCATCTCCTGCGCGAGTGACAGGAAGTTTGATTGAGAGGTGGTGGTAGGTGGTTAGCTGTGACAGTTGTTGAACCTAAAGAGCTGCTGAGGGAGCTTGTCCTAGAGCTGTCTAAGGTGGAAGAGGTGCTTGCAACTCTTGAGGAGTTGCTCAACGAGGAAGGCTTGAAAAGGATGCGTGAAGCTGAGGAGGAGTACAGGAGAGGGGATTACATCGCTGTCGAGAGCGGCAAGGAAGTGGAGAAGCTGCTCGAGTGAGCAGGCGCTGTGCCGTACAGGGCGGCGTTAACAAGGTGCTTTCTCAGAGAGTTCAAGAAGATTCCTGTCGAAGTAAAAAGTAGAGTCTTGGAAGCAGCTTTGTGCCGCCTTAACCTTAATAAAGCTCGCTAACTCCGTTCTCCTGCTAGCTTGTTTTAAGACATAAAACCGGCGTGTTCCCCCGGAGTGGGGATAATTTATATTTTGACGTTTTCGGGGTTTTATGGCGTACCTGGTTAAGGCCGACGATCGGGGGAGGGGTGAAGCTGCCTAAAGGCTTGGTGTCTCCGGGTGCGCGCGGCGTTAGCCGAGGCGGGCGCCCTGGAGGAGGCGAGGAGCGGTTGAGGAGGAGGGCGCTTGCTAGTGGAGACCGACGTTCTTCTTGCCCACGTGGAGGAGAGGGACTGGTTGAAGCCGTACGCTGAGCGCGCGCTATAGATATAGACTTGAAGCCTTTTATGAGAGAAGTTGACGTCTTAAAGAGTGTTTCAGGGCATCCGTGCATAGTCCGGTTCCACGCCTTCCTCGACTATCCCCCGGCACTGGTTTTCGAGCTTTGTAGGTGCTCTCTCAGGGATGTTTTGAGACAAGGTGGCCTTGGGCCAGTTAAGGCAGCTGAGGTCCTCGTCCAGATTGCTGATGCATTGGCTTTTCTCCACTCGAAGGGCTACGTGCACGGAGACGTGAAACCTGAGAACATCCTGTTCTCATTCGAGGGTGTGCCTAAACTCTCAGACTTCAATACAGCCAAGGCACTAGCAACAGTATCGAAGAGAGCACCGGGCTACACTCCGGGTTACGCCGCCCCAGAGCAACTAAAAAGAGGGAGGTTAACTGAGAAGACTGACTCTTGGGCTTTAGGCTTAGTGCTATACGAGGCTGTCAGCGGTAAACCTCTGCTACCATTAGATGAGCTTAAATACGAGGAGACATTAGCGGAGCTTGAGAGAGGAGAGCTCATTATCGAGTTGACAGGCGTGAGGGAGATAGACGAGATTGTGAAGTCCTGCCTCAAAATAAACCCTGCAGAAACACCAAGCGTTGCACAGATAAGAGACGCGTTAGCAGAATATATAGCTGCAAGAATGCCCTTGTAGCAGGCAAGATGCGCACGTTAAAAATTTATATACTCAGAAGTAAGCTGGTTAGCTGTAGAGCGCACACTAGCTCAGTTAAAGGACAATTAATGAGTTTGGAAAGTTACTTCGGAAATGATTAAAATGCTCGTGGCGCATACACAGCATCTTCAGTCGGAGCGCGTGCAGAAACTTCTTCTTATCGCTAGCAGACAGAGACATCTGTTATAAAAAGACTTTCATAGCTCCAATAAAAATTTGTGAGCCAACCGCGCTGCGGACACCAAAGGCCGATTCATACCTCAACAATGAATATAGGAAGGCTTAAACTAAGAACTTTGCACTACATGCCCACCCAAATTATAGGCATATCGATTAAGTTTGCTCTGCTCTTACAGAATGCTACGAATTACTCCAGGCATGTCTGCACTCCTTAAAGTAATTAAGAGGAGGAGTCAATCTTCTATATTTCAAATACATCTCAGCAATACAATAGCTACCGCATTTGGAGAGATATGGACATAGATAGCATTTCTTTTTCGAAACAGATGCATGATCTCTGAACATTTTAGCCTTAGGGGAGTTCCATATATCTGAGATATCTTGGTTAATCAAATTCCCCAACAGTACCTCGTCATTAAGACTCTCTGCAAAAATCTCACAAGGTATCACATCGCCATTAGGAAGAATTGTCAATCCCATCACCAAGGGGCATCCATATATTTTTTCGTTCCCTTCTGGTTCTCCCACATCTATGTAAAGTTCATTCCGCAAGTTTATCCCTAATTCCTTTGTAATAGAGTTCACAGTAGTGATTAACCTAACTCTATCCATGAAGCTAGAGAAAACGTATTCATTTAAAACCTCTCTAGCTCTACCCCATGGCATAAGAGGACTTATTTTGATACCTTTAACCTGTAATCTCAATGCAAGCCTTATCACATCTCTTAGCTCATGGGCGTTACCCTTATGACAAACAAATGTTATTCCTGTATCTATGTTATTTTCTACAAGTTTCTTGATATTAGAGATGGTGTGTTCAAATGTATTCGGACCTCGTATAAATTCATGTGTCTCTTTTGAAGCCCCATCTAAAGATACTTGAACCTTGATAACATCTAATTTAGCTAATTCTGTGATAACATCATCGTTTAAAAGCAATCCATTAGTAGAAATCCCTATCTTGAGGCCTAGCATTGATGTATACTTCAAGATTTCCATGAAGTCTTTTCTAACAAATGGCTCACCCCCTGTATAGTAGACTATAAAAACGCCATTTTCTGCTATTCTTTCTAATATCTTCTTAACTTGTGGGAGTGCTAATTCATCTGAGGTAATCGAGGGACTCGCGCTAATATAGCAATGCTTACACATAAGGTTACATCTATGCGTTATAAGCCATGCTACCCTTATAGGAGCCCTTAAATCTATATGTACGGTAGGAATTTGAGTGTGGACTTTATTTCCAATACTTTCTTTAACTTCAAGATAATCTTCTGCTTCGATAACATTACAGTGAGCAAGAGTGTATAGAAAATCGATTACCTGTTCTTTTCTAAGCCCTAGGGCTTTAGCTATCTCGGAAGGATCACAGCCCGCCTCGCTGAGTTGAAGGATTTTGTATCCGACTTTGTTAATCATAAAACAGTTATAATTCTTGTAATTAAAGAGAAGATGGTTATCAGAAGTTTCTTTACGAATTAAAAAAGTTTTATTTAATTTAATTGGCAAGGTATCCCCTCTTGAAATAACACTTTATCGAGAGGGTGGAGCCGAAGGACGGCAGCCCAGTGAATATGTAACGTTCTCTACTATGGCTAATACAGGACCCTCGTTTTTCGGCTCTTCTTTCAAGGTCAAGTCACGCTTTGTTTTTTGCATTTTCTCTCGACATTATTATCTCATACTGGTATAAATACTTAACGCATAGATTTACCGCGTAGCGTGCTAGTACTCTACCCAGGCGTACGTGTCGTACACTACCATTCTCGATCCTCCATCCTGTCCTCGGGCGAGAACGGCCTCACCCTCCCCTTATCGGCGCCAAACATGTCCGCCTCTATGCCCAGCTCCTTAGCTATGAGGTTGAAGATCACCTCGTCGAAGCTCCTGGCCTTCCTCACCTCCTTCAGCTTGGAGAGCAGCCGGTAGGTTTCCTCCCTAACTTGGATCGTCTTCACACTACAGCCTGTAGTCTACAGAATATAAGTTTAACCCGGGGAGAGCGGCGCGAGCTGCTCTGACCGCATCGGCTGGCGCTCGACCTTCTCCACCTCCCCCTTTCGCGGTGCACAGTGCGAAGCCCAGGATCTTCAGCGTAGCGCGCGTAGTTCTTCAGGGTAAGCGTGCGCTGAGCACAGAGTGTAATGTGTTACCCTTATCGTAGTGCGCTCTAGAGGTTTTGCCTGGCTCGGTTTTCCTTCCTAAGCGCTCTTCCTAAGTCGTGTATGAGTTTTCTAACTTCTTCTCTGAGCTTTTCCACGTCTGCTTCCTCTAGTACTGCGAGTGTTTTGCAGTCTATGGCTTCTTTCTTTAGCTCTTCCACTGTGGTCCAGAGGTCTAGGTAGTGCGAGTGGATTCTTCCTGTTTCGATGAAGTCTCTCTTGAAGGCTTCCTTGATGCTTGCTCCAAGGGTTTTCTCCAGTTCTTCCAGTTGCATTTCCTCTGGTAGGTTGTGCAGCTCTTTCAGCGCATTGGCGGCGGCTTTCACCATTACCTCGTACGCTTGCTGAAGGATCATATACTTCTTTATCGTCTCGAACTTTTCCTTCAGCTCGAGTATTTTCTCGAGGTATTTCTCTGTTCTTTCAACCCAAATGTCGATGTCTAGCTTGTGGATGTTCTTCCTGAGGATTTCTTTCTTCAGCAGGATCACCTCGTTGAGCCAGTCTGCGTACTCTTCCTCCAAGAAGCCCGGCTCGACGAGGAGTGTTCTAACGGCTTCGTAGAGCTGGCTTGGTGGCACAGGGTCGGCGTCCAACAGCATGAGTAACGCTTGCGTGGAGTCCACCATTGCTCTGTAGCAGTCCTCGGCGAGTATCAGCAGCCTGACAGCATGGGCTCTCGCAAGCCTTTCCAGCGATTTTCCTATGAGGTCCTCGATTGCCTCCCTAGTCTTGGGGATTTTCCCGAGCTCGAGCAGCTTCTTCCAAGGGGTGAAGAAGCCTGTGTCGTAGAGGGGTACTCCCTCCTTGATTAGGTAGTAGACGATAGGACTGCCTGTTCTCGCGTAGTCTACGAACTCTGTGAGCGTGTACAGTGGGTGTATGGATAGCTTCTCGGATATCTTCTCAGCGAGCTTCTCTAGATCGTTCTGGATTTCCTCGAGTTTCTCCTCGCTTAGTTCCTGAGCCGTGTCGTCGAGGATTAGAAAGATGTCAGTGTCGCTCTCAGGGGTGACTTCCCCCCTGGCGACGGAGCCGAAGAGCACGATGGACTTTACGAGGCTGCCGTACTTCTCCAGGGCTTTAGCCGCGAATCTCTGCGCCTCTTCAAGCCTTAAGTTTACAGAATTCTCTTTCGACA
>Ga0209225_1004473_pt1 | contig 11010 bp, 8 predicted proteins | sample WasSprMetagenome_FD_184732 | JGI IMG/M metagenome (GOLD analysis project Ga0209225, IMG submission 184732) | Sulfidic aquatic microbial communities from Washburn Spring, Yellowstone National Park, USA - WS (SPAdes) (version 3) | ecosystem: Environmental > Aquatic > Thermal springs > Hot (42-90C)...
CGGCCCGACCCTGGTGGAGGTGTGGGAGAAAAAGCCGGCCGAAGAGCGGCGGGATTTCATCCTCTCGGAAATGGCCCGCTGCATCCGCTGCTACGCCTGCCGCAACGCCTGCCCCATGTGCTACTGCACCGAGTGCTTCGTGGACTGCTCCACGCCGCGCTGGCTGGGCCGGGCCACGGACGCGGGCGAAAACCTCTTCTTCCAGATCGGCCGGGTGCTGCACCTGGCGGGGCGCTGCGTGGCCTGCGGGGCCTGCAGCCGGGCCTGCCCCATGCACATCGAGCTGGGGCTGCTCCTCGGCAAGATGAACAAGGACGTGCTGGAGCTTTTCGGGCACGAGGCGGGGCTGAACCCGGAGGAGCCGCCGGCCCTGAACGCCTTCCGCCCCGACGACCCGGAAACCTTCCTCCTGGGGAAGTGAGGTGCGCGGCGTGACTATAAACGCGATTATTGTAAAGAAGGAACGCGTGAACGACTTTCTGAACGCTTTGCGGGCCGGATACCGGCTGTACGCGCCCGTGGCCGGTCAGGCGGGCCCGGTCTTCGCGCCGGTAAACGGGGGCACAGGATGGCCGTGGCCGGCGGGCAACACCCTGAAATCGGCCAAGGAAGTCTTCCTGCCCCAGACCGAGGTCCTCTTCACCTACCGCACTTCCCCGGACGGGGTGCAGGTGGAAGAGGCGCGGGTCGAGGGCCGGGGGGTGCTCCTGGGGGTGCGGCCCTGCGACGCCCGGAGCCTCACCATGCTCGACAAGGTGTTCGCCGGCGAGGGCGTGCGCGACCCCTACTACACCGCGCGCCGGGAAAACACCGTGGTGCTGGGCCTGGCCTGCAACGAGCCCGGCGGGACCTGCTTCTGCACCTCCCTGGGCGGCAGCCCCTTCGGCACGGCCGGGTGCGACCTGCTGTGGGTGGACCTTGGGGACCGCTACCTGGTGCGGGTGCTCACGGAGCGGGGCAAGGCCCTTGTGGAGGGCCGGCCCGAGTTCGGGCCGGCCGGCGACGCGGACCTGGCCGCGGCGCGAGAATTAGAGGAAGGGGCCCTCGGCCGCCTGGGCACCGTCCCCGTGCAGGGGGTCAAGGAAAGGCTGGACCGTCTCTTCACCGACCCCCTGTGGGACCGCGTCTACGAAAAGTGCCTGGGGTGCGGCACATGCACCTACCTGTGTCCCACCTGCCACTGCTTCGACCTCACCGACGAGGTCGTAGACGGCGTGGGGGTCCGGCTGCGCACCTGGGACGCCTGCATGTATCCCCTCTTCACCCTGCACGCCTCGGGCCACAATCCCAGGCCCACGCAGAAGGAGCGCTTCCGGCAGCGCATCATGCACAAATTCAAGTACTTCGTGGACAACTTCCGCGAGACGGCCTGCGTTGGCTGCGGCCGCTGCGTACGGTACTGTCCGGTGAACATCGACATCCGGTCGGTACTGGCCCAAATTTCCGCCGGCGAAGGGGGGTCGGCCCAATGAAAAACCCGTATCTGCCCCTGCCCATGCGCATCGAGAAGATCACGGTGGAGACCGAAGACCGGAGCCTGCGCACCTTTTCCCTGTCTTTCCTGAACAAGGCGGACGCCGAGGCCTTCGGCTTCGTGCCCGGACAGTTCGCCGAGGTGCACGTGTTCGGGCAGGGGGAAGCCCCCTTCGGCATCGCCTCTTCGCCCCTGGTGAAGGACCGGGTGGAGTTCACGGTAAACAGGATACCGGGCGGCATTGTGACCACCGCCCTGCACAACGCCCGCGAGGGTGACATCGTGGGGTTGAGGGGCCCGCTGGGCAACGGCTATCCCGTGCAGGAATTCGAGGGCAAGGACGTGGTGATCATAGGCGGCGGCTTCGCCTTCACCACGCTGCGCTCCCTCACCTGGTACATCCTGGCCAACCGCGAGCGCTTCGGCAAGCTCACGGTCCTCTACGGCGCCCGGGAACCCGGCCTCCTGCTCTACAAGGACGAGCTGGCGGCCTGGCAGAAGCGGGACGACCTGGAGCTGATCCTCACCGTGGACCGGGGCCGCGAGGGGTGGCAGGGCAAGGTGGGCGTGGTGCCGGCCGTCCTGAAGGAGGCGGCACCCAGCGCGGCCAACGCCTACGCCGTGGTGTGCGGCCCGCCCATCATGATCCGGTTCACCCTCCCGGTGCTCCAGGAGCTGGGCTTCCCGCCGGAGCGGGTGATCATGTCCCTGGAAATGCGCATGAAGTGCGGGCTGGGCATGTGCGGCCGGTGCAACATCGGCCACAAGTACGTGTGCAAGGACGGACCGGTGTTCACCCTGGCCGAACTGAGCGAGCTGCCGGCCGAGTATTGACGTTCTTTTAGGGAGGGAAGACAAGTCAATGGAGGCCCTGAAGAGCACGCAGCTGGATCCCGGCTTCCGGCGCCGGGTGGAGCAACTGGTCTCGGAGCGCATCACCAACGACAACTCCGCCAACTGCCTGACGTGCGGCATGTGCACCGCCGGGTGTCCCTTTAGCGACGCCCACGAGGACATGGACCCGCGCAAGTTCATCCGCAAGGTGCTGCTGGGCGCCAAGGACAGCCTGCTGCCGGACCGGTTTTTGTGGAACTGCACCCTGTGCGGCCGCTGCACCAAGGACTGCCCCATGGGGGTCGAGATCTGGAAGATGGTGTGGGCCGTCCGGGGCAACTTCGGCGTGCAGCCGCCCGGTGACCTGGCCACGGTCGTGGAAAACACCATGCGCACCGGGAACCAGATGGAGGTCACCGAGGAAGAGTTCCTGGACACCGTGGACTGGATGCAGGAGGAACTGCGGGACGAGTACAACCTGCCGGACCTGACCATTCCGGTGAACAAGGAGAACGCGCGCGTATTCTTCGTGCCCCACCCGCGGGAGATCAAGTTCTACCCTCAGGACATCCAGAGCTGGTCCAAGATCTTCCTGGCGGCCGAGGAGAGCTGGACCATCTCCAGCAAGATCTTCGACGTCACCAACTTCGCCCTGTTCACGGGTGAGTGGGAGAAGTCCGTGGAGCTGCTGCGCCGGGTGGCCGACGAGGTGAAGCGCCTGAACTGTCAGGTCATAGTGGCCACCGAGTGCGGGCACGGGTTCTTCGCCCTGCAGTACGGAATGAAGTACTGGCTGAACCTGGACATCCCGGTGCTCAGCGTTACGCAGGTCATTGCCGAGTACCTGAAACAGGGTCGGATCAAGATCGACCCGGACAAGAAGATTACCGAGACGGTCACCTACCACGATCCGTGCAGCCTGGCCCGCAAGGGCGGCGTGGTGGAGGAGCCGCGCTACGTGGTCTCCCAGGTGTGCGCGGACTTCAAGGAGATGTGGCCCAACGGCAAGTACAACTACTGCTGCGGCGGCGGTGGCGGCGCCGTGGCCATGGGCGACGATTACCGCCAGGTGCGCGTGGCCAAGGGGCGCCTCAAGGCCGAGCAGATCAGGGCCACGGGCGCCAAGATCCTGGTGGTGCCCTGCCACAACTGCTACGACCAGTTCAACGACATCATCAACAAGTACTACAACCTGGGCCTGAAGATCAAGCACGTGCACCACATCGTGAGCGACGCGATGGTATTTCCCGGATAGGTGGGCGCGGAATCGGGTATTGCCGGCCGGGCCGCCGGGCTCCGGCCCGGTCCGCGGCAAAAAGTAAGAGCGAGAGGTGGTGCAGGTGGCGCGACCCGTAGGCGCGGTGATGGTGGTGGGGGGAGGCATAGCGGGGATCCAGGCCTCCCTGGACTTAGCGGAAGCGGGGTATTTTGTGTATTTGGTGGAGCGCTCGCCGGCGATAGGCGGGACCATGCCCATGCTGGACAAGACCTTCCCCACGAACGACTGCAGCATGTGCATCCTATCGCCGAAACTGGTGGAATGCGGCCGCCACTTAAACATCAAAGTATTGACCCTGGCGGAAGTGGAAGAAGTCACGGGCGAACCGGGGCACTTCAAGGTCAAGGTCCGGCAGCACCCCCGTTACGTGGACTTGGACAAATGCACGGGCTGCGGCGAATGCGCGGAAGAGTGCCCGGTGGAAGTGGAGGACGAATTCAACCAGGGCTTGAACTACCGCAAAGCCATCTACCGGCCTTACGCCCAGGCCTACCCCAACGCGTTTTGCATTGACAAAGAGAATTGCACGGAATGCATGACCTGCGTGGACGTGTGCCAGGCGGGGGCGCCGGACCACGAAATGGAGGAAGAGGTCCTCGAGCTCGAGGTGGGCTCCATCATCCTCTGCCCGGGCTTCAGGACTTACGACGCCGGCCAGCTGGAGTACTACGGCTACGGCAAATACAAGAACGTCCTCACGAGCCTGGAATTCGAGCGGATACTGAGCGCCTCTGGCCCCTACCAGGGCCACCTCATCCGGCCGAGCGACGAGAGGGAGCCCCAAAGGATCGCGTGGATCCAGTGCGTGGGGTCAAGGAACGTGGCGGTGGAGAGGGGCTACTGCTCGGCGGTCTGCTGCATGTACGCCATCAAGGAAGCCATCATCGCCAAAGAACACAGCAAAGGGCCCCTGGACACGGCGATTTTCTTCATGGACATGAGGACGTACGGCAAGGGTTTTGAGCGCTACTATGAGCGGGCCAAGGCCGAGGGCGTGCGGTTTATCCGCTCGCGGATCTACCAGGTGCAGGAGGCGGAGAACGGGAACCTGAGGATCCGGTATGCGGAAGAGGACGGCACGGCGAAGGAAGAGGAATTCGACCTGGTGATCCTCTCGGTGGGTTTGGAGCCCTCGGAGGGGGTCAAGGAGTTAATCGAGAAACTGGGCTTGGAGAGCAACCGCTACGGCTTTGCCAGGGCGGAGGAACTGACGGCGGTGGCGAGCAGCCGGCCTGGTATTTACGTTACGGGCGTGATGACGGGGCCGAAGGACATTCCGGAGACGGTGATGCAGGCCAGTGCGGCGGCTGGGGAATCGATGGCGTTGCTTAGTGCGGCGCGGGGGAGCCTGGTCAAGGCCAAGGAGTACCCGCCGGAGCGGGACGTGACGGGCGAGCCGCCGCGGATAGGCGTGTTCGTGTGCCACTGCGGCGTGAACATCGCGGGCGTGGTGAACGTGGAGCAGGTGGTGGCCCACGCCAGAACCCTGCCCCACGTGGTCTACGCCACCAACATGCTCTACACCTGCTCCCAGGACAATCAGAACGCCATGCGCCAGGCCATTGAGGAGCACAACCTGAACCGCGTGGTGGTGGCGGCCTGCACGCCGCGTACCCACCGGCCCCTGTTCCAGGAGACCCTGCGGGAGGCGGGGCTGAACCCGCACCTTTTCGAGATGGCGAACATTCGGGACCAGAACTCTTGGGTGCACATGCACGAGCCGGCGAAGGCCACGGAGAAGGCGAAGGACCTGGTGCGCATGGCGGTGGCCAAGGCGGCGCGGTTGGAGCCCGTACCGCAGGTGAAGGTGGGGGTGACGCCGGCGGCCCTGGTGATCGGCGGCGGTGTGGCCGGGATGAACGCGGCCCTGTCGCTGGCGGAGCAGGGGTTCGAGGTGCACCTGGTGGAGAAGGAGGCCGAGCTGGGCGGCGTGGCGCGCCGGCTGCCCTGGGGCCTGAACGGCGAGGACGTGCCGGCCTACCTTGGCGGACTGATTAGTCGGGTAGAAGGGCATCCGCGCATCAGGGTATACAAGGGTGCTGGCATCCAGGACGTCTCCGGTTACGTGGGCAACTTCGTAACCCGCCTCTCCACCGGGGAGGAGATCCGCCACGGTGTGGCCATCATCGCCATCGGCGGTCGGGAGTACAGGCCCACGGAGTACCTGTACGGCGAGGACGCGCGGGTCATGACCTTCCTGGAGATGGGGGAGGAGCTGGCCAAGGGGAACGGCCGGCTGGCCGGGGCGAAGAACGTGGTTTTGATCCAGTGCGTTGGTTCGCGGGAGGAGCCGCGGCTGTACTGCAGCCGGGTGTGCTGCGCCAAGGCCGTGAAGCTGGCCCTGGAGCTTAAACAGCGGGACCCCGAGGCCAACGTCTACGTTTTGTACCGGGACGTCAGGACCTACGGCTTTTTGGAGGACTACTATCAGGAGGCGCGGGCGAAGGGCGTGGTCTTCATCCGGTACACCCTGGAGGAGAAGCCGGTAGTCGAGGTACGGGACGGGCAACTGGTGGTAACGGTGAAGGACCACGTGCTGGGCGTGCCGGTGGAGGTCGAGGCGGACGCCGTGGGGCTGGGTGCGGCGATCCTGCCGCCGGAGGACGCGGGCAAGCTGAGCCAGTTCTTCAAGGTCCCGCTTAACGAGGACGGGTTTTTCCTGGAGGCGCACCTGAAGCTGCGGCCGGTGGACTTTGCGGCGGAGGGGGTATTCCTGTGCGGGCTGGCCCACGGGCCGAAGAGCCTGGAGGAGAACATCGCCCAGGCCAAGGCTGCGGCGGGCCGCGCGGGCACGGTCCTGAGCCAGGCCACCCTGGAGTCCCGGGGCGTGTTCGCCGTGGTGCAGCCCGAGAAGTGCGCGGCCTGCCTGACCTGCGTGCGGCTGTGCCCCTTCAACGCGCCGCGCATTGTGGAGAACGTGGCCCAGATCGAACCCGTGCTGTGCCAGGGCTGCGGCACCTGCGCCGGGGAGTGTCCCAACAAGGCCATCGCACTCCAGGGTTACAAGGACGAGCAGCTCGCCGGCATGGTCGCGGGCCTCTTTGCGGAGGTGTGAGCGGTGTTCGAACCGAGGATCGTGGCCTTTTGCTGTCACTACTGCGCGTACTCGGCCGCGGACCTGGCCGGGTCCATGCGGCTGCAGTACGCGCCCAACATAAGGGTGGTCGAGATGCCCTGCTCGGGCACCATCGACGCCCGGGTGATCCTCGCGGCCTTCGAGGACGGGGCCGACGGGGTCTACGTGGCCGGTTGCCTGGAGGGGGACTGCCACTTCCTGAAGGGCAACTTCCGGGCCAAAAAGAGGGTCCACCACGTGAAGAAGCTGCTGGACGACATCGGCCTGGGCGGGGAGCGCCTGGAGTTCTACAACCTCTCGGCGGCCATGGGCACCCGCTTCGCCGAGATCGCCAACGAGATGACCGAGCGCATCAGAAACCTCGGCCCCAGCCCCCTGAAGGCCAAGGAGGTGGCGGGCGCATGATCGTGGCCGAACAGAAGCCCTTTGCCGAGATCGCCGGGTTCGTGGCGGACTGCAACAAGATCCTGGTGGCCGGGTGCCTGGGCTGCGTGGCCGTCTGCCTGGCCGGCGGGGAAAAGGAGACCGAGATCCTGGCCGCGGCCCTGAGGATGCACCGCCGGCTTCAGGGCAGGCCCCTGGAGACCGTGACCTACGCCGCCACCCGCCAGTGCGATCCCGAGTACGTGGACGCCATGGCGGACCTGGTGAAGGACGTCGACGCCGTGGTCTCCCTGGCCTGCGGCGTGGGGGTGCAGTACATCGCCGAGCGCTATCCCGACAAGTGGGTGGTGCCCGCCCTCAACACCAGGTTTGTCGGGGGCTCCGTAGCCCAGGGCGTGTGGGAGGAGCGCTGCGGGCTTTGCGGGGAGTGCATCCTCCACAAGACGGGCGGCATCTGCCCCATCATCCGCTGCTCCAAGAGCCTGCTGAACGGCCCCTGCGGCGGCTCCCAGTACGGCAAGTGCGAGATCAGCAAGGACGTGCCCTGCGCGTGGCAGCTCATCTACGACCGCATGAAGGCCCTGGGTAAGCTGGAGTGGCTTTTGGAGTACCAGCCGCCCAAGGACTGGTCCAAATCCCGGGACGGCGGGCCGCGCAAAGCCGTGAGGGAGGATGCGACCATATGAACCTGACCACCGAGAGCAGACTGGAAAAGCTCCTGCGGCGGGGCGAGTTCGTGGTCACGGCCGAGATCGGCCCACCGCAGCACGCCTCGGCCCACGAGATCGTCCACCACGCCCGTATGCTCAAGGATTACGTGGACGCCACCAACATCACGGACTGCCAGACGGCGGTGGTGCGCCTCTCCAGCTTTGCGGCCGCGGTGCACATCCTGCGCGAGGGCCTGGAGCCCATCATGCAGATGACCTGCCGCGACCGCAACCGCATCGCCATGCAGTCGGACCTCCTGGGCGCCTACAGCCTGGGCATCCGCAACCTGCTCTGCCTGACGGGGGACCACCAGTCCTTCGGCAACCACCCCACGGCCAAGAACGTGCACGACCTGGACTCCATCCAGTTAATCAACATGGTCAAGCGCATGCGGGACGACAGGGTCTTCGCCTGCGGGGAGCCCATCAAGGAGCACGAACCGCGCTTCTTCATCGGCGCGGCGGCCAACCCCTTCGCGGACCCCTTCGAGTTCCGGGTGGTGCGGCTGGAGAAGAAGATCAACGCCGGGGCCCAGTTCATCCAGACCCAGTGCATCTTCGACCTGGAGCGCTTCAGCCGCTTCATGGAGATGGCGGTGGAGCGGGGGCTCCACGAGCGGGCCTACATCCTGGCCGGACTGACCCCCATCAAGTCCATCGGGGCCGCGCGTTACATGCAGAAGAACGTGCCCGGCATGATCGTACCCGAGGAACTGGTGCAGCGGCTGCGCAAAGCCAAGGACGACGGCAAGAACGTGGCCGACGAGGGCGTGGACATCTGCGTGGAGTTCATCAACGAGGTGCGCAAGATCAAGGGCGTGGCCGGGGTGCACATCATGGCCATCGCCTGGGAGGAAATCGTGCCCACCATCGTGCAAAAGGCCGGCCTTTACCCGCGGCCCAAGGCGGACTGAAGGCCAACACAGACGGGGCGGCATCCGGGGATGCCGCCCTTTGACTTTTTATCCCTTAGCGCGGCGCCACCCTGTGCCTGGCGGCTCTTCTGCCGGTCCGCACCGCCCGCACCTGGCAGCCCTTTGACCCCTCCTCGCCTGCCTTCATGGCGGTCACGAAGGCCGCGATGGCCTGAGCCGGCACCCCGGTGCGGCACGCGAGATCCCTGACCAGGGGGTCCGTGGGCGAAATGACGTAGCGCAGCGCGGCCCCCCGGGCTTCGGCCGGCGGGAGGCCTAGCAGGGCATCCGCCGAGACGCCGAGAGCCTCGCTCAGCTTGGCCAGGAGCGGCAGGCCCGGGTACTTGGCGCCGCGCTCCCAGTTGGCCACCGTGGGCCGCTCCACGCCAAGCATGCTGGCCAGGTCCTGCTGCTTCAGCCCCTTTTCCTTCCTTAGGCGTTTCAGGTTGGCCCCGAAGCCCTTCACGTTGCCGTCACCCGCTTCCCACTGGACCGTTCAAACCCTTGCGAGTCCCCCTTGAGTTCCTAAGGTGTTCGGCCCATCAATATCGTGTGTTTCCAATGGAAACTATAATCCCTTTTTTAGGCCTTGACAAGTTCCCTTTTGTAACCTAGAATGTTCCCCAGGGGAACAAAACGCTTCAAGGTGGCGAAACGTGCGTCGGGCGCTGCTGGAAGCCAGAAAGAGTCTCGGCTTAACCCAAGCCGAAGTCGCCCGGCGCGTCGGCCTTACCCGGGCGGCCTACGTCAACATCGAACGCGGCACCAAAAACCCCTCTTTAGAGACCGCACTACGCATCGCCAGCGTGCTCGGACGCTCCGTGGAGGAACTATTCGGCCGCCCGTCCTTGGTCAGGGAGCCTGAAAGGGCGCCCTGACGGCAGTGTTCCCCTGCGCCGTGCCTTTTAAACCTCCGAAACCGAGGAGGTGATCGCCCCCCGAGGGTAGATCTTTACGCGACCGAACAGCCTTCCGTTTCCAAATTTCCCGAGAGAGGAGGAAGTGACCCTTCATGCACGCGCACAAGCGCACCCTCTACCTCGTCCTGCTCACCCTGGCCCTGCTGCTGATAGCGGCGGTGCCGGCGTGGGCGGCACCAGCGCTGACGGTGAGCCCCAGCACGGTGAACACAAGTGATACTAAGACGTTTACGCTTGAGCTAACCGGTTTGAACACTCCTGCAGCAGCCATAAACGGACAAACCATAACCGTGACTTTCCCCTCAGGATTTTCTTCTACGGATGATTCGGTGCAAATAACGGCGGTTTCCGGCGGCCAGCCCTACGTTTTCACGGCAACTGCAACTCCTCGAACAGGTTCAACTTATATAGTCGATATAGCGGTGCCTTCTAATGCCGTGCCTGGGGCCGTTACCCAGCTCACCATTTCCGACCTCACCATGCAGACCCCTGCTTCCGCTTCGAGCGGCCAGGTGGCGGTGGCCCTTGCTGACGGCACAAATGTTAGCGCGGGCATTACGGTTCAGCAACCCCCGCAGGCAGTAACGACTGTCACCATCAGTGGGCCATCCACCGCCACGGCTGGGCAGGACTTTAACGTAACCGGTACTATAACCCCGGCGTTGAGCGGCAAGACGGTTACAGTGAACATTAAAAACAGCAACGGCGTGGTGGTGGCTAGCAAGACGGCATCCACAATCGTAGGCAACTTTGAGGCAGGCCCCTTCAACCTCACTGCGGCTGGGAGCTACACCATTGAGGCTACTTGTGATACGGTAAGTGCAACTCCCGCCAGCCTTACCGTTAACGCTGCCGCTGCCGCAAAGCTTGTCTTCACGGCTTCTCCGGCTTCCCTCCTGAAGGGCCAGGTAGGCAGCTTTACGGTGGAGCGCCGTGACCAGTACGACAACCCGGTGAGCAGCGGTACCACGACCGTCTACCTCAGCGCAGTAAAGGGCACCCAGGCGGCGGGCTACTTCACCAGCGGCGGTAGCACGGTTTCAAGTGTGGCTATTTCTGCTGGTGCAACCGCAACCTTTGACTTCACGCCCACCGTCGACGGCACAATCACCATTACCGCTTCCGCCGGCGGGCTGACAGCCGCTACGGCCAGCCTCAATGTGTCGGCGGCGCCAACCACGGTGACCCTCTCCCTCACGCCGGCTCTGGTCTCCGGAGGTAAGCCCGTTGCGGGGACGGACATAACCGCCACACTGAACACCAACGTGCCTGCGGACACGAATTATACTGTAAAAATTACCTTGACCCCATCCGCGGGCACCGGGTGGGCCAACGCCCCTGCAACCGTCACCCTTAGGCAAGGTCAATCTTCCGCCACCTTTACCATAACCACCACGCAGGCTGCGGCTGGCCGGGAGC
>Ga0209225_1004474_pt1 | contig 11010 bp, 15 predicted proteins | sample WasSprMetagenome_FD_184732 | JGI IMG/M metagenome (GOLD analysis project Ga0209225, IMG submission 184732) | Sulfidic aquatic microbial communities from Washburn Spring, Yellowstone National Park, USA - WS (SPAdes) (version 3) | ecosystem: Environmental > Aquatic > Thermal springs > Hot (42-90C)...
CTCTCCCTATTAAGGCGTTAGACTTGCCTAGGCATCCTAAGCAGACAGGTTTGCCTTTAACGTATTCAATTCTAGTTTTCATTGCAAGTTCTCCGCATTTCTCGCATTTGACGCTTTCAAAAATTGGAGCCTTTTCGATTTCTTTCACTTTCAACTCTTCAATTTTAAATTCACTTTCAGGAATGTTCATCATGTTGAACCCTATCTCAGCCCATAGACGACTGAGCTCCTCGTGATCCTCCGGTGTTCCTTCCCTTTTAATGACAACCTTTTCAAAGAGGTCTGTGGCTTCCTTTTTGAAGTATTTCTCCCTAAGCTGTTCAGAGTCAACGTAAACTCTAACGCCCCTCCAGTCCCCCCTCCTAACGATGGTTACAGCATTTTTCCCGGTGTCAAGGTAGATTAGGCTGTTATTTCCAAGGGTACAGCCAGTGGCCACCTGCACTCCATCAGTAAAGCAGTTGTTGCACTCAACTATAGCGAGAATTTCCTCGCCTATGGTTTCCTTTTCGCCAGCTCTCGCCAACCCTAACTTTTCTAAAGCTATTTCAGAAGCCTTCAAACCCAGAACAACAAATGGACAGATATGCCCATGAAATTCCTTTGCTTTTTCAACCAAAGCCTGGCTTGCCATACAAATCACGTATTACTTTTTTAAAAAAATGTAATACCATAGATATAAAAACCTTTCGTGCCAGCTAAGGCTCTTAAATATATAAAGTGGTAGAACAGCCAATATGCCCATCAGCTAAATTTCAACAAAACTAAAAACATACGTGAGGTTTGCGCCGTTCGCTAGGCAAAATGTTTAAATGTACGCAATTTAACCCTCTGAAAACATGGTGAAAAACCTCTTAGTAAATATGTAAAAAGTCTATATCGAACAATTGACGTTGACGTAAGGTGAATTAAATTTGGAAGGAAAAAATGAAAAGGTGAAATGCCAAATTTGCGGGGCGGAAGTTTCTTCAAAGGAAATTTATTTGTGGTCTGGGCTGAAAGTCTGTGAAGACTGTTATTTTGAAAAGGCGTATCCCGTGAGAACTTGTGATCCCGTGGCTGTTCAAGCTGCAAAAACTTTGAAAGCAGCTGGAGTTAAACCGGAAGAAAGACTTACCGATGTTCAAAAAGCAATCTTTAACTATGTTCTGTCAAAAGGAAAAGCCACAATTGAAGAACTATGTAACGAGTTGGAAATTTCCCGTCGAGAGTTAGAAATTCAAATAGCAATACTGCGACATCTAGAGTTAGTAAAGGGACGAAAAGAGGGAAACCAAATCTACATAGTTCCATTCCAAGCATAATAACTCTTTTGGAGTTTAGCTGTTTAGTTTGTTACGAAAATGTTAGGGCGACAACTTTTTGTTCGTTCGAGAAAACCATAGAATCTATGGATTTAGAAGTGCGCTCTCTGGATTTCTATCGTATTTATACGCGAAGTAGCTCTTTAGCCGCTTTGTAGGCCTTTACTCCATAGGCTAGTGATGGTCCACCACCCATCACTACTGCGATCTCTAAGACTTCAACAATCTCATCGATGCTTGACCCCATTTTCACGGCCTCGCTTAAGTGCCTTAACATGCAAGGCTCGCACCTTATGGCTATTGATATGCCCAACGCTATTAGCTCCTTAAACTTCTTGTCAAGAACCTTAGTCTTCCTGACTTTCTCAGAGTATTCGCCGAATATTTGCAGTTCAGGAGCTCGCGAAAGTAGGTCTCTTAAATCAACGTCAAGTTCTTCGAGAAACCTCTCCATTCCACCCACATCTTAACCCTCCACTTTATGTCTAATTTTAATTTAGACCTACTTCTTCACATTTTTAATCTTGTCTATGTTAGCTTATGAGGGATGGGTTTATTTCGTATGTTATTGTTCCTTCTCTTGGTGGGCTTGTTATGTTTGGGCTTATTATTCCTCCGCCCTTGAACTCGACTATGAGCTTGTTCATGTTTATTTTCAAATTGTGTTTTTGGCAGACTTTTTGGATTGTTTCTGGTGCGATTTTCACCATTGTGCCTTGGCTTGTAGGGTTTTTTACCTCTTCTATGATTCCCTTGAAGATATTCAGCATTTTGTCCGTTTCGGGCTCTCCTATTTCTTGTAGGTAATTTTTGACTGCTGTTTCAGGGTTCCATTCTCCTGTTTCTTTGGCGTGGAGTATTAGGTGTTGGATTACGTTGGGCATTTCGTAGGTTTCGCCTGGTTCGGCTTTGAGTGTTCTGTCCTCCCAAGCTAGGGATATGGATGCGCTGGATGTTCCAGTGGGTAATAATAACCTTTCTTTATAGGTTAAGAGTAGCAGGTTTCGCCTTGTCTCGTCATCACATTTTATCTCATCGTAGGAGATTTTCCCTTTTTCCGCAGCTAAAGCCAACACTTCCGCTAGGATACTGGCCTGTTCGCCTGGATATCGTCTCTTTAAAACTTCCTTAAGCCTATTTAGCTGTTCCATTATTTTCAAGCCTCCGAAAAATAAAGGAGGGGGAGTGGCGGTTTCAGCGTGTGGTGAACGGTTTCTTTATGGGTCCTATGGCTTTCAAGGAAACGATTTTTGGCATGTAGCGGCTTATTGTGAATATTGATGACCTCCATATGCGGAACGCAGCTTTTATGAATTGATATATCTTTTGCTTATTTGAAAGTTAAGATTAAGATTCTATATGCTATTCCACCTATTGTTATTGCAAAGATTACTTCGAAGATTGTTATGAGTATTGCTTTTTTCCAGCCGATTTCTTTTATTAAGGCTGCAATTGTTGATATGCATGGTATGTAAAACATTGTCACTATTGTGAAAACAACCATTTGAATGGGGCCGAATCCCGGGACTTCTGCGAAGTTTGTTGTTCCCAGAAGTGTTGCAAGCATGATGAGTGTTAGCTCTTTTCTTAAAACTCCAAAGATTAAAGTTATTCCAGTGATTAGTGGTAGCCCTAGCCATGTAACTGTTATAGGACTTAAAGCTGATGCCACCAGTTCAAGTAAGCCAGAAACTTCTATCAGCTTGATTGCAAAGCTTCCAAGAATTATGAGGGGGAAGGCTATTTTGATGAATTCAAGCAGCCTAAACCATGTTTGCTTCAAAACAGTTTTTAGATGGGGCCACCTATAATCATGCATTTCCATGATTAATGCAGTGGGCTCACCTGGCAGAACTTTAAATGCTAATCTTCCAAGAATGAATATTATTGCTAGGTCGAAGATGTAAAGTGCTAACGCGTATTCGATACCCAAGTATTTGCCAACTAAACCAAGAATTATTACTGTGCGGGCTGCGCATGGCACAAGTGTTGTAACAAAAACAGCGAGAAGCCTCTCCCTCTCGGTTTCCATGATTCTGCATCCCAAGCAGGCTGGAACATTGCATCCGTAGCCGAGAATTAAGGGGATGAAAGCCTTACCATGTAACCCAATTTTGTGCATAATGTTATCCATTAGAAATGCAATCCTGCTCAAGTAGCCTGAATCTTCAAGAAAATAGAGGATTATATAGAATGGAACAATGTATGGCAGAACAATCGTGATACCAGCGATAACTCCTTCCATCATGCTCCATGCGAGCTTTCCGACGGTTCCTGCTCCGAGAAAGTTGTAAAAAAGCGGTTCTGTAGTATAAAATAGTTCATTTAGAAAATCTGAAAAGTACCCTCCAACAGTAAAGATGGAATAGAATATTGCAAGAAGTGAGAAAACCATTATGACGTATCCAGCAATTTTATGGGTTGTAAGGTTGTGAAGGCGTTCTTCAAATCTTGGTTTTATAGGGGAGACGAGCTTCTGCACCTCTCTAGCTATGCGGCCAGCGATTTCATATCGTTCAGCCGTTATCACCGTTGAACAAATGTGTCCGTGAAGTTTCTCAATTTCCTTTGAAATTTTCTTGGCTGTGGCAACCACTTCAGGATTAAGCTGTTCCATTTCCTTTTCTATTTCCTCATCCCCTTCTAGCAGCTTGATCGCAACGTACCTCGGCGGATACCAGTAACGGATTCCTTCTAGCATTTTCACAAGTTTGGCTATTTTGTCTTCAACTTCTTTTCCAAACTTTACTACAATCTTCGAAGTTTCCCTTTTTTCTGCAACCTCAACAGCTCTTTCCAATAGTTTAAAAATCCCTATTCCCTTTATTGCGACTGTTGGAACAACAGGTATGCCCAAAAGCTTTTCCAATTTCTCTACATCGATTTCAATGCCTTTCCTTTTAGCTATATCAATCTGGTTTAACGCTAAAACAAGTGGGGCGCCTAACTCCATAAGCTGCAATGTGAAATAAAGGTTTCTTTCGAGGACAGAGGCGTCCACAACGTTTATCACAACATCTGGTTTCTCAACAGCGATGTATCTCCTCGAAATCTGCTCCTCAATGGAGTACGTGGAAAGAGAATAAATTCCAGGCAAATCAATGATGTCAATCGTATAACCTTTGAAATGAAGGGTTCCCTCAGCCTTTTCCACGGTTTTTCCAGGCCAATTGCCAATATGCTGATGTAAACCGGTTAGATAATTGAATATGACCGATTTTCCAACATTCGCATTTCCAGCTAAAGCTATGCGAAGCCTTTTTTCAGCCATTATTCTTCAACCTCAACCAAAATCCTCTCGGCAACTCCTCTGCCAAGCGCAAGTCTTGAGCCTCTAACAAGAATTTCAATAGGCCCATGGAATGGGGCAGACTTTACAACGGTAACTTTTGTGCCAGGCGTTAAACCCATATCCATAAGCCTCTTTTCAAACCCCCATCTTCCCCATCTTCTTCCCCGTCCCCTTCCAAAAACAGCGTCTATAGAAACAACAGTCGCTGTCTCTCCAGCTTTCAATGCAGTCAGCGGAATCTTTCTTTTACTCATACCGATTCACCATTTGTGATTGCTTAACATATACGACAGATGCTATTCGACGGCTTAGCATATGACGAGCTTCTTCGATCATTAATATGATTGATTCGTCTATGGGATTTTTCTCCAAAATTTTTATGGAGACTCCAGGGAAAATACCTAATCTACTTAAGTATTGCAGTACATCGCTACGCTCCTCTACTATTTTTGCAACAATCCCTTGAGCGCCAACATCAAGTTCTGTTAAAGGAACCGATTCTTCCCCAATTATTCCTCCACATTTCGTTGGGATGGGATTTCCATGAGGACATTTTCTTGGATGATTCAAAGCCTTTTCCAACGGTTTAATTATTTCCTCGGTTAGGCTGTGCTCAAGCTTACAAGCAAGTTCATGAACTTTTTCCCATTCTATGTGAAGAATGTCTGCAAGTAAACACTCAGAAAGCCTATGTCTCCTCACCACTTGAACAGCTAACCTGCGACCTTTATCCGTAAGCTTAACCCCACGGTAAGGCTGATGCGTAACAAGCCCCTTCTTCTCCAACAACCTAACAGTATTTGTTACAGTACCCGGAACCACTTTCATCATAATAACAATGTCTTTAGTTCTAGCCACACCATATTTTTCCTCGAGCCTATAAATGCATTCAAGGTACTCTTCAATTACGGGAGTAATCTCCTCAACTAAAGACATTTATACGAGCACCAAAAAATATTTTTACGATAAATCGTATTTTAATTTTACGGAGAGGGTGAAGCGCAATAGTTAATGAGATCATTGCCATCAACTAAATTTTAATTTTAAGAACAAATGTGTTCGATCTGATAACGATTGATTATGCGGAATTTTAAGGTAATTTCAAAAGCTTTAAATTGAAACTTTAATAACAAAACTATTCTTCTATATTCACGTTCAATGGAGTGTAACATTGAATAATATTATCTTGAGTGTTAAGGATTTAAATGTAAGATTGAATGGGGAGGAGATCCTATTAGATTTAACTTTTGATGTTCATGATGGGGAAGTTTTGGCGATTTTGGGTCCTAACGGGGCTGGGAAGACGACTTTGCTTAAGGCTTTGCTCGGCATAGTGCCTCACGAGGGAATTGTTAGGTGGCGGGAGGGTGTTAAAGTTGGATATGTTCCGCAAAGGTTGCCTTTTATCAAGGACTTGCCTTTAAGTGTTATGGAGTTTTTCCAGTTGGTGAACGCTTCTAAAGGTGAAACGATTGAAATTTTGAAGTCTATTGGTTTAGGCGAGGAAATTTTGGGGAGAAAGATTGGGGATTTGTCTTCTGGCCAGTTTCAAAGAATTTTGATCGGTTGGGCTTTAGCTTCTAATCCTAATGTATTGCTTTTTGATGAGCCCTTGGCGGGTATTGACATTGGTGGCCAAGAGTCTGTTTATAACCTTCTTGAAAAGTTGAAGGGGGAGAGGAATTTAACGATTCTGTTTGTTACCCACGAGTTGTCAGTTGTTTATAGGTTAGCTGATAGGGTTCTTTGCTTGAATAAGAGGATGTTATGCACCGGCGCGCCGAGGGAAATGTTAACTCCGGAGGCTATTTCAAATCTTTACGCAAGTCCGGTGAGGTTTTACCAGCATAAACACTAGGAGGGAGAAATATCATGAGCCAGTTTCTTCTAAGTTTACTTTCTGGAATTTTTATTGGCGGAGCTGCCGGCTTGTTAGGTTCGTTGATGTTGCCTAAACGCATGTCTTTGGCGGCTGGTCCCTTAGGTCATTTAGCTTTGCCTGGAATTGCTATAGCTTTAATCTATGGTTTTGATATTTCTCTCGGAGCTTTTCCATTTGTTATTTTAGGAATAGTTTTGATATGGCTTTTTGAAAGGAGAACAAAACTACCAACCGAAGCTTTAACCGCTGTCGTCTTTGCTACAGGCGTTGCGGTTGCCTTCTTCTTTTTGCCGATTGAACAGGCAGAAGCCGCCTTAGTCGGTGATATTTTAAGCATTCAACTTATTGATGCAGTTTTCTCCATTTCCTTGTGTATACTTATCGTTTTCATTGTTGAAGTAATCTATTCTAAGATGACTTTGATAAATATTTCTGAAGATTTGGCGAAGTCTCAGAATATTAGCGTTGGAAAATATAATCTGGTTTACCTTTTACTGATTGCTTTGATTGTTGCTTTGGGAGTAAAAGTTGTTGGTGGGCTTCTAACTGCAGCTATTGTGGCGATACCTGCAGCTGCATCAAGGAACTTGGCTAAAAACCTTGCTCAATACAAATTTTTATCTTTGAGTTTTGGAGTTCTAAGCTCAGCCGCTGGAATTCTCATTTCGCATCTAACATTGTTGCCGGCTGGACCATTAATCATAGTTTGCAGCGCCTTTCTATTTGTAGTTTCCACCATTTTTAAAAGGTGAGAAATGGTTTTACTGTCGAGAACCGCTTTCAGTTCCTTGTGGAACAATGTATAGGGGTCTTCCTTCGCTGATGGCTTGGGCTGTTTTTCTTCTTGCCCTTTGGAGGAGGCGCCATACTGTTCCTCTTGAAACTCCCATTTTTTGTCCAGCTTCTTCTTGTGATAGCCCCTCTAGATCAACCAGCCTGAAAGCTTCGAGTTCAGCTAATTCCAGGAATATTGGGTCTATGTTTCTGGGAGGGTTTGGAACAAAGCCGTTGATTGGTGGCGTCGCCCCTAACATGACTGGTTTTGGGAGTCTTCCCCTTCTGCCGCACCTAAACCTTTGTCTCCACATGAACTTTCATCCTTTGTTATTTTTGCTAATATGTAAGCGGAGTGTCAACCTCTTCCAAGACCCATAGCAAAGCTTGTTTTATAGCTTTTCTTGCAATGTTCTCCCGCTCTGTGAATGGGCCTTTGGTTTCTCTTTCCTTTTCAAGTATTTCAATCCATTTTCTGATCTCTTCTTCTTTTCGCATTTACCCACCCCGCTCAATGCGCTTTCATTTATCTGTTTTGTAAGGGTAAGATTTATATATTTCTGTGCTTTTTCACATAATTGAAAATGTGCATAAACACAAAATAGTTTGAGGTGAAAAGAACATGGCATGGGGTTGGAGAGGAAGAGGCGGAGGATGGGCTGGACCATGGCCTGGAAGAGGCCCGTTTAGCTATTTGCCGCCATGGCAAAGACCAGGATGGCTTTTCGGTTTTGGCAGAGGATTCGGAAGATGGCTGTGGGGCTACCCTTATAATCCTTGGGTTTGCGCTAGGTTTCCGTGGCTTCCAAGATGGTGGTGGGCATATCCACAATACTGGTATTGGCCCTCATACGCTGGTTATGCACGGCCTTACATAGCCTATAACTGGGGATTCTATGGATATCCCTATTGGCTTCCAACGCCTTACATGCCATATTGGTGAGTGTGAATTAAAATGACATGGCCTTGGCCTAGAAGATATCGACGTTGGTGGACTTATCCACCTCAATACCCATATGCATATCCACCGCCAGCACCCGGACAAATACCGCAGCAATATCCATACATGCCATATGCTTATCCGCCGATGTATCCACAATATTCACCGCCGACACCGCCTACGCCACAGTCCCTAGAAGACGAAATAGAAGCCCTAGAAGACTATAAGAAGGAGCTTGAGGACGAAAAAGCCAGTATAGAACAAGAAATCAGCGACGTAGAAGCAAGAATAAAAGAACTGAGGGCAATGCTAGAAAAGGGCGGAAAACCGCCAGGACAGTGAAAAGTTTGAGTTTGCCAATGAAGCATTTTCAATGCGCTAACTGCGGGCAAATAATAGAAGTTCCACAAGGAGTCCCAAAGCCAGCGAATTGTCCAAGATGTGGAGCACCAGCAATGATGATTCATAGGCTGGATAAGGGTCCGCCTGGAGGAAGAAGAGGAAGAGGCGGAGGACCTCCATGGCAGCAAACTCCGCCATAATCCCCCTTTCTTAGTTATCAAGGTTTTAGTTAAAAATCATTAGGAGTTGTTTGAATTATGGTGAAGTTGAAAATAGCTGTGCCAACGAAAGCTTACGCAGGTTTAGAGGATGTTGTCTCGGAGGTTTTTGGCAAGGCTAAAACTTTCACCATAGTTGAAGTTGAAAACGGTCAAATTAGAAATGTGCATGTAATTGATAACCCTGCAGCATCTTATGACTATGGCTCCGGTCCGGTTGCCGTGAAAACTCTTGCTGACCTTAAAATTGATTATGTGTTGGCTTCAGAGCTTGGTCCAGGGGCTTCAGGACTACTTGAGCACCATCACATACGGAAGGTTTTAGTGAAACCAAACACAAAAGTTTCAGACGCCGTAAAAGGGGTGCTGACAAAATTAAAAGTGGTTTAATTTGGAAATAAGCCGAGAAAAAGCCCGAAAGCAGGTTCTTGACCAAATTAACTATGTCAGAACATGTGTGTTAGCTCGGGAGCTCTGTCTGCTCATCCGAACAAACAGGGCGGTGCTTGAAAAGCAGGATGTCCATGAATGGTGCAGCTTCATTGCTAAACTTTGCAGAGAAGCTGGCTGCACTGAACCAAGCGAGTTATGCGCAAAAGCTGCGGAAATAGTTCTCCAAAACGAAGAAAAATACTTGGAACTTTGCGAGCAAAGCTGCAGAAAATGCGGAGAGCAAAGACAACCGAGAAGGCAGCCCACTGAAAGAGCTTTATATGTTGCATGATGAACTATAAGGATGTTCCAGCATAATAGGTCAGGACAAATTGAGCCTTGTTAAGGCGACATTTAAATTGAAGCCTCCATGTTTTATTGTTACGCGATACATTTTGCCAGCTGTAAACGCGCGCATAGCAATGGAACTAACGGAAAAATATGGAATGAAAAGAAGCGATGTTGCTGAGAAGATGGGGATAACGCCGGCGGCTGTTACACTTTACCTTAACCATAAGAGGGGAAATGCAGCAATCAAATTAATTAATAGTTCTGAAGAGGCTGTCAAATTAATTGCGAAAATAGCTGATTACTTGGCTAATAGCAAATTTTCAACGAATGATGATATTCTATCAGACATTTGTGAAGTTTGCCAAATAATTAGGGTAAGCGGTTTGACTCGCAAAATGCGTAAGGACATTACGCCATGTGTAAAGGGAGAAGCAAATGCTCAAGAAGATCAAATAAAGGAAAGTGGTATACAGGGAAAAGCGCCAGAGCAGGGGCTAAAAATAGAATAATAAGGAGCATTGTATGACAGTGTGATTTAGATGGAAAATAAAGAAAATAATGAATTGTATAGAATTAAGCTTAAGAAAATGCGTGAAATGATGAAGAGAATTGCGGGTCAAGAGAAGAAAAAAGTTCTATTCAATAAGCCTGTTGAAGTGACAGATAAGACATTTGATGAAACAATTCGAAACAACCAGTTGGTGGTTGTTGATTGTTGGGCTCCTTGGTGCGGTCCATGTCAAATGGTTGCTCCTATAATAGAAGAGTTGGCAAGGCAGTATGCCGGAAAAGTATTGTTTGGAAAATTGAACGTTGATGAAAACCCATATATGGCTATGCGATATGGAATAATGGGTATACCTACACTCCTATTTTTCAAAAATGGTGAGCTTATAGATAGAATAGTGGGTGCAATTCCTAAGCAGTTGGAACAGAAAATAAAAAGCTTCCTTTAAGCGATAAGAATGATTGTAAAGATAAAAATAGATTATGATAAATGCCTTAAATGCAAAGAATGCGTTAAAGCTTGCAGCTTCGGAGTACTCGAATGGATCGACGATATGCCTGTGGTTGTGAGTTCTGAAAATTGCAAGTTCTGCCTAGAATGTGAGAAAAATTGCCCTGCAAATGCGATAACCCATAAAGAAGAATAATAGAGCGCTGTCTATTATTGCGCGCGAGCGCTCACAGAAAAAGGAAAAGGATTATTGAGTGGAAGGAATAAATAGTTGTTGGTGGATTTGAATGAACGAGCAGCTAATCACATCATTCTTGGACAAGAAGAACAAATTTGCAGTTGTGGGCGTCAGCAGAGATCCTGCAAAGTATGGGCATCAAGTTTATAAAGATTTACGTTCCGCCGGTTATGAGGTCTATGCTGTAAATCCTAACGCGAGTGAAGTTTTAAGGGATAGATGTTACCCAAGCCTTGAAGCTTTACCAGTAAAGCCCGATGTTGTTAATGTTGTGGTTCCACCGAGGGTGACGGAGGCTGTGGTGAAGGCATGTAAGAAACTTGGTGTAAAGAGGGTTTG
>Ga0209225_1004476_pt1 | contig 11008 bp, 9 predicted proteins | sample WasSprMetagenome_FD_184732 | JGI IMG/M metagenome (GOLD analysis project Ga0209225, IMG submission 184732) | Sulfidic aquatic microbial communities from Washburn Spring, Yellowstone National Park, USA - WS (SPAdes) (version 3) | ecosystem: Environmental > Aquatic > Thermal springs > Hot (42-90C)...
CATACTTTATCGCTTGGTGGATTAGTATAGGGACGGCGCTTCTGCTTGAAGCGGTGGCCGTGGTCACATTGTCCATTATAGTAGTATTTTATATTGCACATGTTTGGCTAGACTACTTTTGGCTCATTCTAATGTCGAAGATAGGCTCATTTTCTAAAATAAACCTTAAAGTGTATAAGATTATTCTATTGATTCTCTCGATCATGATCTTATATTTTGGCATAGATCTTCTCTATAAGGTTATATTATTTCAGACAATTTAGTTAAGTTTATTTGGATACATAGGGGGCATATTTTGGTGCACATTTAGGAGTGCATTCTTTCTTTTTGTTTCATGAGCTTGGAGTTAGGTTACTTTGGAAATGGTCTAATCAGGACCGCTGTAGAATAGTATGGGCTTTAGGGGAAGACAGTATACTGGATTCGCCCTTATACCTCCTACGATTGCAAGAGTAGTGAATACTCTTATGAGCTTAAGAACCTAACTTCGATACATGTGATAGATGCGATGATTTCGTAAGCTCTTTCGGAACTTAAAAGCCTGTTCCTAGAAAGGCTTGTGGGGTACAAAAGTTGAATGGCATTAAAGTAATTAACATCTTCTGTCCTGACACCGAAAACTTTTGATATTACGAGATATGATGAAGAAAGGTCTAAAGGGAAAGTATACGGAAGGAAGGGGAAATTAGGAGTTGCATCTTAAAGAGTGATCCATATAAACTTGGCACTAAATCAACTTATCTTAACATTATTTATTCTCTTCCCTTAGAAATATTTATTTATCCTTTATTGTCCTTTTATTACGAGGTAATTTTAAATGAAAAGCAGAATCGAGTTCAATTCTGAAAGGTGTACTTGGTGTCGCAGTTGTGAGCTCGTTTGTTCATTGTATCATGAAGGTGTATGTAGTCCAATGTTGTCGAGGATAAGGATTTCATTGAACCTTTTTGATGCTGAAGTTAAAGCTTACGTGTGCAGGCAATGTGATGATCCCGCGTGCGCCAGAGCCTGTCCCTTTAAAGCTATATTCTTTGATGAAAAGGTTGGAGCTTACGTTATTGATGAAGACAAGTGTAGAGGTTGCGGCCTATGTGCTAAAGCATGCCCATACAATGGTGGAAAGAATATTATTGTTTTTAATCCAAGCAAAAAAGTTTACATAAAATGTGACCTCTGCTCCGGCGACCCCCAATGTGTTCAAGTATGTCCTTCGGAGGCCCTAAAGGTGGGGAAGTGAATTTTATGGAGATATATGGTTGGGTTGGAAAAATTTTAAAGATAAACTTGACAGAGGAGAAAATAGACTATTTAGACACTATGAAGTATGCGAGAAAGTTTGTAGGCGGTAGAGGCATTGCCGCCGCAATAGCGTGGGAAGAGCTCAAGCCAGATGCGGACGCCTTCAGCCCAGAAAACAAGCTCATCATGATGACCGGCCCATTAACTGGAACACTTGCACCAACATCAGGTAGAATGGTTTTCGCAGGAATAGCTCCACAAGCATACCCCAAACCACACTACACGAGATCGAACATGGGAGGATACTTTGGAGCAGAACTAAAATATGCAGGATACGACGGAATAATCGTAGAAGGAAAGGCGAAAAAACCAACATATATATGGATAAAAGATGAGCACATCGAAATAAGAAACGCAACACAACTCTGGGGCCTAGATACATTCACAACACAGAAAAAGCTATTCAACGAACATGGTGAAGGAGTGCAAACCATATGCATAGGTCCAGCAGGAGAAAACCTGGTAAGGATAGCGATTATACAACACGGCATAGAAAACGCTGCAGGACAAGGAGGCTTCGGAGCAGTAATGGGATCAAAAAACCTAAAAGCCATAACAGTAAAGGGGACAGGAAAAATAAAAATAGCGAAACCAAAAGAGTTCATCCAACTATGCAAATATGCAGACAAGGTCGCACAAGCATATAAGGAGCCACAAAAAAATCTAGTATTAGATCATAAAGCTTGTAGCATATCCTGTAATGTTCTAGAATGTAATCCATCTTTCTATGGATTAAAAATATTTAAAAAAGTTAAGGGAAAGCTTCACCCTATATTTTATACAGGAGGAGTGCATTGTGCCTCAAATATTTATTTGGAATTTAAGTCTCTCGAAGCCGGTTTTGAAGCAGCTCAACTAGCGAACATGTATGGAGTGAACCATTGGGAGATAGTGCTTGGCTTAACCGGGTTCGGCCAATGGCTTAACAAATGCGTGGAAAATGGAATAATAACGGAAAAGGATCTGGAAATACCTCTAGAGCTTGAAAGCGGAGTGTTCTGGAGCAAAATTCTAGAGAAGATTGCTTACAAAGAAGGTATAGGTAAAGTGTTCGCTGAAGGTTTACCAAGGGCCATCGACATACTGGGGAAGGGAAGAGAATATTCACCACACGTTGCACATGGATACGAAACACACTGGGATGGACGCCTTTTTGACGGCCCAAGATACCCATACTGGATTGTTGCAGCACTGCAATGGGCAATGGACTCACGTGATCCGTTAGTACACTGCTATGCTCAAGAAATTACATATTGGACAACGAGGCCAGGAGCGCCTGTATCCATGGAGCAGCTTAAAGCAATAGGCAAGCGTCTATACGGTTCAGAACTGGCGGTCGACCCTGAAAGCAGCTACGAATATAAGGCTCAGCCAACAATATGGCATCAGAATAGGCTTGCAGTAGACGACTCCCTACCAGTATGCGATCAAAGGTTTCCAGCAATATATAGCAGAACCTCCCCAGACGGTTTCGGAGACACGTCGCTTGAGGCTAAACTATTCTCCACGGCAACAGGAGTAGAGGTGAGCGAGGAGGAGCTTGACATGATCGGAAGCAGAATATACAACCTTGAAAGGGCCATTATGGTCAGAGAAGGGAGAACTAGAAAGGATGATGAAAGCGTAATACCATACTTCCAGAAACCCGACAGGATGGGAATACGCTTAGACGTGGAAAAGTTTAGGGTACTAATGGACGAATTCTACACATTAAGAGGCTGGGATCCGAAAACAGGCTGGCCAAAAAGGGAAACGCTAGAAAAGCATGACCTGAAGGATGTTGCTGACATGCTAAAGGAGATTGGAAAATTGCCTGATTGAAATATTGCTCTAAAAATTTTATTTTATGTCCTTCCTCCATTAGACGAATTTATTTTCCTAACTACCTCTTGTATACGTATGCTCCCTTGTAGGGTATCACAACTGGTTTTATGTTCGGTGTGTTCTTAAAGAGTTGTACAAACTTTTCCGGATCTATGTTTCTGGGTATTACCCCCTGTTCCGTGTATATCTCTTTGATGCAGCCGTAGTGGCATGGTATGACAATCTTAGGCTTTATTATTTTAGCGAAGAGGTATGCGTCCTCTGGCCTGCGCTCTGGTGTGTCACCAATTATCGGAAGCATTGCTATGTCTGGTGACTCTCTAGCGATAGGCTCCAGAATCTTTTCGGGTATTCTTAAGATACTTTGGCATGTGTCTCCCATGTTATAGACCTTCACGCCCTCGACTTCAAAGATGTAGCCGAAATGAGTTGTGGGAGGCGTAGTTTCATTCAAGTATTCAGGTGGAACAGAATGGTATGCCGTAATTTTTAAGTCTCTCACATTATATGGTATTCCTGCCTCTAGAACTTTCACACGATCCTTTTCTACACCCAACTCGATCAAATGCCTACATGATTCTTGCGGACCGAAAAATATTGTCTCATGAGAATGTTTTGCTATAATAGGTAAAGCTACAGGATCAGTGTGATCTAAATGGTCATGCGTACAGAATATGTAGTGGACCCTAAAATCTTCCGGCCTTATCGGAGGCTTAGGATGGATGTAACTAAATCTTAAATTTAAAAGGGTTAAGGGTCTTGAAAGGAATGGGTCGATAGCAAATATTGTCCCTTCAAAAGTTTTTAGTACAAAAGAATTTTGACCTAGCCAAAAGATAGCAAGCTCACCATTCTTCAATTCCAACTTCCTAATCTTTTCAATAAATGAAGTCATAGCCTTCTGCCAATAAGATGTTAAGAATTCTAATATTTATGTTTTAAAATAATTCATGAAGATTTATGTCGAAAACAAACAGACAAATTGAAAGCCTAAAAAAGAAGATATGATCTAAGTACTAAACTTTCAAACTTATTCCTATGAACTTTTAGCCTATATTAACTCGCTCTATAAAGTATTTCACTTCTATTACGCTCATGTTCTTATTCTTGGCTTAAATCATCTTCTCAATTAGCTGATGACATTAAGATAAGCTTTTACCTTTTGTTTACGTAATGGAGACAATAACAAACGCTCAATTAATTCAACAACAGAATTCATTGACAAATCCACTTGTTTATATAACTCCATCCTACCAAGAGGTTAACTTGATATTATTATATCAAGTATGCTTTGTTGCAAAATTGATTCTTCTCTTCGGCTGTGTTGTATGCTTAGATGGTTCTCCATGCTGTTAGGAGGTTGTAGGTGAGGCATTTTATCTTCATCTCCTGTACGATTTGGGTTGGGTGTATCGCTCTTATGAACTCTCCAAGCGTCCTCTTCATCGTTGAGTTGCAGGTTTCAGCCATCCATCTCAGTCCGTAGCTTACGCTATCTCTCCAAGCCTTTGGGTTGAGGAGGAAGGCCCTTACGGTCTTCGCTCTCAGATATGAGCCTCTAGCCTTAGTTGAAGAGTTCTTTCTGGGTTTGATCGCTGCTTCAGCCTTCAGGGAGTGGAGGAGGTTGAAGTTTGCTCTTGAATCGTACGCTGTGTCTGCGTAGACCTTCGCTATCCTCCCCACCTCAGACGCCTTCTCGATAAGGGGCTTGAACATCCTGGAGTCACCTACGGATTCATCCGTCACCTCCACGCTCACCACCTTCTTAGACTTCACATCTACAGCTATGTGAAGCTTCACATATCCCCTCCTCCTCTTCCACTTCTCCCTCACCCAATCCCCCCTATTCGACACCTTGTAGCCTGTGCTATCTACGGATAGCTCGTAGACCCCACTTGAAGGATCAAGGTCCACGGGTATGGTGAGCTTCCTCACCCTCCTATTCAGGGTTGAATAGTCTGGCACAGCTATACCCCACACCTTAGAAAGCGTCCTCGCCAAGCCCTCCGTCTGACGATATGGGAGCCTAAAGTACGAGCGTATCAACGCGAGAAGGATGATCAAGCTGTTCGGATAAGGAGGCCTACCAACCCCCCTACCTTCGACGTCGAACCTCTTCAGAGACTCGAGAACCCTCCTGCTGAAGAAGAAGCTGACCTCCCTCACCAAAGCATCATTATAGCTACACCAATCTCTAGACATAGGCTAGAAGTGAAAGCGGAGGCAGATAACCTGCCATGACAAACATTTTAGACAATCAGGTCAATTTTGCAACAAAGCATATCAAGTAGTAAAATTTTTAAAGGAAGAACATGAATATAACTAGATGAGAGGGAAAAGGGAATGGTGACTAAGGTTGTAATGCCTAAATATGGATGGACTATGACAGAAGGAAAAGTGCTAAAATGGCTGAAAAAGGAGGGTGAGCTCGTTAAGAAAGGAGAACCCTTATTTGAAATGGAAAGTGAGAAGACAGTAACTCAAGTTGAAGCTGAAACGTCTGGTATATTACGTAAAATTTTAGTACAGGAGGGGACAGTTGTTCCAGTTGGCGAAACGATCGCCATACTCACAGAACCAGGTGAAGAATTACCATCCTCTGACACGCTTAAGCAAATGGTTGAAGAGAAACCGCAAATAGTTGAAGAGGAGAAAATTAAAATCTCACCAGCTGCAAGAAAGCTAGCTGAAGAACATGGGATTGACATCACAAAAATTAAGGGTACTGGCCCAGATGGGAGGATAGTGAAAGAAGACATATTAAGGGTGATAGAGTCAGAGAAAGAAGTTGTTAAGGTTTCCTCTTTGCCTGCTAAGATAATACCTCTCGAAGGGATGAGGAAGATTATCGCTGAAAGGATGGCACTCAGCGCACGGACAACTGCTCGAGTTCTACTTACAATAGATGTGGATATGTCCGAGGTTTCAAAGCTTCGTCAAAGCCTATTAGAGGATGTCGAAAAGAAGTGGGGCGTACGATTAACCTATACAGACATACTGGTCAAGGCTGTCGCTAAGGCTTTAGAAGAACATCCAATTGTAAATTCAATTTTGGTGGAGGACAAAATTCATGTAATGGAGTCCATCAATATAGGTGTAGCTGTAGCTTTAAAAGATGGCCTAATAGTCCCCGTTGTACGTGAAGCCAACAAAAAATCACTTATTGAAATCGCCTTACAATTAAAGGAGCTTATCGAAAAAGCCAGACAGGGCAAACTGTCAACGGAGGAAGCTACTGGTGGAACCTTCACTATATCTAATCTTGGCATGTATGGTGTGGGAGTGCAAATGCAAATAATAAACCCACCTGAGGTTGCGATTCTAGGGGTTGGAGCAATAACTGATAAACCAGCAGTCATAAATGGACAGATAACTATAAGACCTATGATGACCCTAAGCCTAGTATTTGACCATAGAGCCCTAGACGGAGCGCCTGCCGCAGAATTTTTAGTAACATTGAAAAGAATCCTGGAAAACCCATATATACTACTTATATAAGCAAAAAATAATATTGATTCCTCCATCCTTTTTTCAACATGAATCACTCTTGAATAATCTTTGAGCAAGAATAGATTATCATTAATAGCTAGGCACTAAGCAGGGAGAGGATCCAAAAAGAGGATATGCCAGCAACACAAATATATGTACGAACATTAAAAAATTATTATCATGAACATGTAACTTAAAAAGGGGGGAATATGTAGTGCCTACCAGTCACGTACAAATCCGGCCGTCCAACCGCCGTCCACTACTATAGTGCTTCCAGTAATATAATTGGCCTCTTCAGAAGCCAAGAAGAGTGCAGCATATGCTATATCTTGTGGTTCTCCTGGACGCTTTAGAGGAATACAGGACAGAATCTTCTTAGTCTTTTCAGGATCGGAGTAGAATAGTATCTTGGTTCCCTCCGTTAGGATAGAGCCAGGTGCGATGCAATTCACATTTATATTATATGGGGCAAGCTCTAAGGCCATGCCACGTGTAAGATTTATCACACCGGCTTTAGCAGCTACATAAGCTATTTGTAGGCGGAGAGGAACTATTCCAGCAATTGAACTTATGTTAATTATCTTACCCTTTTTCTGTTGTATCATCTGCTTAGCTACTTCTTTGCTGCAATAGAAGACTCCATTTAAGTCAACTTTAATAATTCTTTCCCAGTCGGCTTCACTAAATTCATGTATGGGTACCCGTCCTTCCTGTATCACGTTTATTCCTGCATTGTTAACTAAAATGTCTATCTTGCCAAATCTTTCAACAACTTGTTTCACCATTTCCTTCACTTGTGCGTAATCGCTCACATCGGCTTTGATAAACAATGACCTTCTCCCAAGAGCTTTAATCTCTTCTGCTACTTTTTCGCCTTCAGCCTCTGTCCTGCAATTAACTACCACGTCGGCGCCATTCTCAGCAAAGGTTAAAGCTATTGCACGGCCAATTCCTCTCCCAGAACCAGTCACTATAGCAACCTTACCATTTAAATCAACTTTCATTGTTCTTTAAACACCCAATAAAGTAAACTATTTTGACGTATAAAAAGTTTGTGCTCAAATTAGGTAAAATTTTTATAAACCCATGCTGTTAACACTTAAGTGAGAGTAAACATGATAGAGATTAGCCTAAAGAAAGAGCAGTTAATTGACATGTTTCGAAATATGCTGAGAATAAGGCGATTTGAGGAGAAGGTGTCAGAACTGTGCTTAGCAGGCAAGATTCCTGGTTCATCACCCCATCTCTACATAGGAGAGGAAGCGGTGGCTGTGGGCATTTGTGCAAACCTTCGAAAAGACGATTATGTGACCAGTAGCCACCGCGCTCATGGCCACTGCATCGCCAAGGGAGTAAGAATGGACAAGTTGATGGCAGAACTGTTAGGCAAAAGAGACGGTTGCAATGGCGGAAGAGGTGGTACCATGCATATCGTAGATTTATCTGTGGGCTTCCTTGGAGCTAATGGAATTGTTGGAGCCGGTATCCCTATAGCTGTAGGCGCTGGCTTGTCAGCCAGATTGAGGGGAACCGATCAAGTTGCTGTTTGCTTTTTCGGAGATGGCGCCGCTAACCAGGGAACATTCCATGAAGGAATAAATATGGCAGCAGTATGGAAACTGCCAGTTATATTTGTTTGCGAAAACAATCTTTACTCGACCTGGACACCAGTACGAAGTGTTACATCTGTAGAGGACATTGCCGAGAGGGCCAAGGGATATGGTATACCCGGTATCATCGTGGACGGGATGGACGTGATTAAAGTATATGAGGCTGGACGAACGGCTATCCAAAGGGCAAGAGAAGGAAAGGGTCCAACATTAATAGAGTGCAAGACGTATCGTTTCACGGGTCACTATGTAGGTGACCCTGGAATGGAATACAGGCCTCGTGAGGAAATTGAAGCATGGATGAAGAGGGATCCAATTAAGAAGCTACAGACAGTTCTTCTTGAGTCAAAACAGGTTAGTATGGATGAACTTAAGAAAATAGAGGAGCAGGTGGCTGAAGAAGTTGAAAAGGCGGTAGAATATGCTCTGAACAGTCCATTCCCTTCCCCGGAGGAGGCGATTGAAAACGTTTTTTGTGAGATAAGGTGAGATGATATGAGAGAATTAAGTTATCGTGAGGCAATTCGAGAAGCAATGTTTGAGGAAATGAGAAGGGATAAAAGAGTTATCGCTATAGGACAAGGTTTTATGGGAAGCCGCGGTGGACCTCACTTTGTTTTTAAGGGACTACAGGACGAATTTGGGGCTGAAAGAGTTAGAGATGCACCTATTTCAGAGTCAGCTATCATAGGATGCGCTCTCGGCGCTGCCCTAACAGGAATGAAACCTCTCGCTGAAATTATGTTCATGGATTGGATAACTCTTGCCATGGACCAGATAGTTAACCATGTCGCGAAGATGAGATATGTATCCGGCGGGCAAGCAGAAGTGTCCATGGTTATAAGAGCTCCTCTTGGTGCAGCAGCATCAGCAGGTCCACATCACTCCCAATGTTTCGAAGCATGGTTCATACATGTTCCAGGCTTAAAGGTTGCAGTACCGTCAACTCCCTATGATGCAAAGGGTTTACTGAAGGCTGCAATAAGAGATAAAAACCCCGTCTTATATCTTGATCACAAGGCTTTGATGGGAATTAAGGGGCCTGTTCCAGAAGAAGAGTACATTGTTCCATTAGGCCAAGCGGACGTGAAAAGGAAGGGGGAAGATGTCACTATAGTGGCTTATTCGAGAATGGTGCATTTGGCTCTTGCTGCGGCGGAGAAACTTGAAAGTCAAGGAATTAGCGTTGAAGTAGTTGACCCGCGAACTCTAGTGCCCTTTGATAAACAAACACTGATTAATTCAGTCAAAAAGACTGGAAGAGTTGTCATCGTCCACGAAGCTTGTAGAACTGGTGGCGTGGCTGGTGAAATTATGGCGATTTTAATGGAGGAAGCTTTTGACTATCTAGACGCTCCACCCGTACGAGTGACCGGCCTAGACACACCTATACCTTTCAGTCCACCATTAGAGAAGTATGTCCTGCCAGATGAAAACAAGATAGTGGATGCTGTAAAGAAAATATTAGGTAAGTTATAAGCTCCATAATAATCGTAAATATCCACTGACACCTAATAAATAGAAACGGCAAAGAGTAGTAGCAGGTGTGAGAAAAGTTCGATAAAGAATTTTTTTATTTTCATTAACTTCCTAAATATTTTGTTTAAGGTACTTATGCCAAACACATTAAGAAAAATGGTAGTATTAAAATGTCCTTCTAATTAAATTGCTTAAAAGCTGATATACTCCAGCGTTAAGGTGTGAAGTACGATCTATTGAGGCTGTTATAGTAAGAGGAGTCGGCGGATAGGTTTCGGTCATCCGCTTAATGCACTTTCGTCCAACGCCTCGCGCTACCTTAAGGGAGGCAGCTGAAGAAGCCTGAAGCTAGCAAGTTCACGTCCTTAAAGTGTCTCTTGCAGTTTGATGCTCACATCAGCTTTTTTGAACACTTCTATATAATGGTCGCATCCGTAATAGTCGATGTTTTTCTCCTACAGTAATATTATTTTTTTGTGAGATCGTCTAATGCTTTTTCAACTAATTGCATGTACATTAGACTTGGGCTTCCACCCATAAGCACAGCAACCCAGCACGCTTCTCTTATCTCCTCTGGTTTAGCTCCGCAATCTATGGCAGATTTAACATGATAAGCAATACACCATTCGCAGTGGGATTGCACAGAGAGAGCAATTGCTATTAATTCTTTTGTCTTTTTGTCGAGTGCACCAGGCATTTCTACAGACATAAAAAGGTCGGCAAAAGCTTTAGATTGTTTAGGACTTGTTATTCTCCAACGTGCTAGTGATCTGGAAACTTCATCTAAAAGGTCTACGGTGGACATGGAATAAAGTAAAAATTGTTACATATATAAACTTTATATATAAATTTTGTTAAACTATTAATCGTGCTAGATAATAGTAGCAAAATTATAAGTATGGGTAACGTTGAGCTGACAATATTGGGTATGCCGATATGCTTGAATGTGACATTTGCTAATATTTTGCTCTCAAACTGCTAAGAAATAAAGGAGGTGGGAACGCAGTGTATGAAATAAAATTTGATGAGATGAGGGTTGAAGAGTCTAAGAAAAGGTTAGAGACAGCTTGGAATCTTAAGGAACCCGATAGGGTTCCAATAGTTGTACAAATGCAGTGGCCATACGGAGCCTTCGGACGCGTTCCTCAGAATTACTATTCTGACGATGATTATTGTTTAAAGTGGCATGTAAATGAAATTAATCGCTTCCTAAAGCATGTAGAAGACGATTATATCCCTCATCTTTTTTTGTGGTATGGCGTTGTTGCAATACCTGAGGCGTTTGGCGCAAAAATTCGGTGGCGAAG
>Ga0209225_1004480_pt1 | contig 11003 bp, 9 predicted proteins | sample WasSprMetagenome_FD_184732 | JGI IMG/M metagenome (GOLD analysis project Ga0209225, IMG submission 184732) | Sulfidic aquatic microbial communities from Washburn Spring, Yellowstone National Park, USA - WS (SPAdes) (version 3) | ecosystem: Environmental > Aquatic > Thermal springs > Hot (42-90C)...
ACTAATAACTGGAATTACTGGTTTCGTAGGTTCATACTTAGCTAGGAAACTTCTATCCCTAGGTCATGAAGTTTATGGCCTGTATAGAAGGAGAGCTGATGGAAATGTGCCAAAAAGACTTGTTGAAATGGGCATACTGGGTCAAGTAAAACTTGTTGAAGGCGACATGACGGACTTAACAAGCTTACTCTTTGCCCTAGATAGAGTACAGCCAGACGTAATCTTTCATCTCGCATCTCAATCTTATGTTCCCAGAAGCTTTGCGGACCCTCTTGAAACCTTTAGGGTCAACAGTTTGGGTACCCAGAACTTGTTAGAGGCAGCAAGACTTAAGGATTTAGACTGCAAAATTGTATTTGCGGGTTCTTCAGAGGAGTATGGTTTACAAATCATTTCTGAAAGACACTACGATTGGGCCCTAAAGAGGTATGGTACTATATTTCCAGAGCCTGAGAAAATTCCTGAACTTCCAATAGGTGAAAAGAATCCTTTAAGGCCTATGAGCCCGTATGCAGTTAGCAAGGTACATGGAGACTTTCTAATGAGGAATTACTATTATGCTTATGGTCTGAAGACCATAGTTTCTAGGGCTTTTAACCACGAAGGTGCGGGTAGAGGTCACGAGTTTGTGACTTCTACAATAGTTAGGCAATGTGTCGCATTAAAATTCGGTGAGCTGGATAAGATAACTATTGGTAATATTAATGTTTTTAGAGATTGGAGCCATGTTGAGGATATTGTAGATGGATACATTTTGTTAGCTGAGAGAGGTAAACATGGAGACGTCTATGTTCAGGGATCTATGAGGACGAACTCTGTTCTCACTTACATATTATTAACACTTCAGCAGTTAGGTTATGATGTAAAGGAGATTGAAACTATGAAGGGTGAGAAGAAGATCAAAGAACCGGCTGAAATTGCTGAAGACAATTTCTTCAATACCAGTTTTCTAAAGACAAAGGTTGATGCGTTAATGCTCAAAGGTGAGCTGGAGTATACCCTAGAAGATGAAGGTATAAGGATAAAAACAGATAAGAATAATGTAACAGTCGTATTTGATAAAAATAGGTTTAGGCCAGCCGATGTTCCAATACTTATGAGCAATACAAGAAAGATTCAGAAATTAGGTTTCAAAGTTACGAAATCTATAGAGGACATTATTAAGGATCAAGTGAATTATTACTTAAATCCAGAGAATAGAAAGATAAGGTAGCTACCAAAGCAATAACTATATTATAGATGAAGAACAGGACTAAAGTTTCGAGATAGAGGTTTGAGCATATGAACATTGTGTTCATAACACCAAGATACTATCCGCATACGGGTGGCGTAGAGTATGTAGTGAAGTCTACGGCTGAAAGGCTGGTTAGAATGGGGCACATAGTTACAGTTGTGGCTGGAGAGTCTAGTGCCGAGAAGCCTTATGAGGAAGTAGTGAATAGCGTTAAAGTTGCGAGGTTGCCTGTTTGGAGTCCTGAAGATGCTTATTACATACCTAGATCAAGAAGTGATTTAAAAGTGCTTCTCCTAGACCTGATTAAAGAAGCTGACGTTATACATGTTCACAACGTTCATAGCGTATTCTCGGTTTATGCAGGACTCCTCGCAGCTAAATCCATATCCAATGCCAGACTCGTGGTTACCCCTCATTATCATGGCTCTGGACATACAGTCCTGAGAAAGCTTGCTTGGATTCTATGGAGAAAAAGTGTGTTGAGGCTGTTGAGAAGTGCAAGTGTTATTCATGCGGTTAGCAATAGGGAAAAATCTCTAATAGTTACGCACTATCCAGAGGTTGGGGAGAAGGTAGTTGTGATTCCAAATGGAGTTGAAGAAGATGTAACTAGTTATAAGTGGCAGGGACACAAAAGCGACTATATGATTTATGCGGGCAGGGTAGAGAAATATAAGAGACTTGAGTTAGCAATGGAAATAGCTAGAGAAATGAACCTCAGATTCCTAATAGTGGGTAAAGGTTCATATAGAAAGAACCTTGAGAAATATGCTGAGAAGCAATACGAGGATACGGTGGAGTTTTTAGAGTCACAGCCTAGAGATAAGTACTTAGAGCTGGTATCTAAAGCTAGATATGCTGTAAACCCGAGCAAACATGAGGCATATAGCATATTCATAGCAGAAGCGCTAGCAATAGGTGTGCCCTCATTAGTATCGAGAGAAATAGCTGAAAACCTAAACGCTGAGACACAATTCCTCAGCAACCAATTAGTAATAGCCCTGAAGGCTTCTGTAAAAACATGGAACGACACAATACAGCAATATCTAGAGCTGTATAAGGTAAAACCATGAAAGTATTAATCAAAAGCACGCGCCAGTCGGCATCTCCAGCAAGACAAGGTTATTGCCATGCCGAGTGGGCTAAGGAAGGCAGCGCATAATGAACGAGGAAGCTAAGAACATCAACAAAAAACTTCCTGAGGAAATCAGCACAAAGATATAGTGTTGTGTTATTATGAAAATAGCCTTAATTCGAAGAGAATATATAACACATCTGGATGGTGTCAACAGGTTTATTGCTCTTCTAGCAGAGGGTTTGAGAAAGCTTGGTCATGAGGTCGAGATTTTTAGCTGGTGCTATAGAGGTGTTTATAGGGAGAGACTAGAGGAATGGTTCAGAGAAATACATGGTCTAGACACAGCAATACCTATTCACACGTTGCGTGAAGGGCCTTGTGGAGGTGATCCATGGGCTAGGATGGCTCTTGACTGGTTCTTCAAAGGATCAAGAATGCTTAGGAACAGTGGCTTTGATGTTGTCATTGTGAATGGTATTGTTCCTCTCAGGTTTAAGCCCAAGGTAGCTGTAAACCATGGAATAACGCTTAATGCAGGTAAGCTTTACCTATTTGCTGCAAAATGGCTTTACAAGCACTACGACAAGGTAATCTGCGTCAGTCACAGACTTAGGGAAGAGGTTAGAAACATTCTTGGCATAAATTGTGAGATTATTCCCTTGCCTATGAAACTAGAGCTGTACAAACCCAGAAGCATTAATGAAAGAGAGAATATGGTGATTCACATTGGCGCTAGACCTGTTAAAAACCCTCACATAAGCATTGAAGCGATAAAGATGCTGAGAAAGAGGAGCTACGGCATTAAGTTAATAGTTATAGGAGCTCCATCGGATATCCCAAAAGATGAAGGCGTTGAGTATAGGTATGGCTTAACAGAGAATGAGAAGAACGAGCTTCTATGCAAAGCAAAAGCATTGATACTTCCATCGAGTTACGAAACTTTTTCCTATGTTGTTTTAGAGGCTATGGCTTGTGGAACCCCAGTAGTGGTCTCCAATGCAGTGCCAGAAGAGGTTGTGATCAACAACTTCAATGGTATCAGAGTAAAGAGCTACAGTCCTGAGGACTATGCAAATGTATTGGAGAAGGTGCTGGCCTGTGAAGAGCTGTGGCTAAAGCTATCTAGAAATGGTCTCGAATTCGTTAAGCAGTTTAACTATACAGAGATAGCCAAGAAATACGCTAATCTTGTTAGTGATCTTCTATGAACACTAAAGAGGCTTTGCTAAGTATTAGAGAATTAGAGAGGTTCGGCGATCCAAAGGCTATTCATAGTTATTACCTTGAGTTTGGTAGGAGGTTAGAAGTTCTAAAGCTTATTGAGGAGTACTGCAAGCAAGACTCAACAGTTTTGGATCTTGGTGCACAGCCATTTATACTCTCCTGTGCCCTCAAGAAGATGGGCTACAACGTCATTGCTTTTGATGTTAGTCCAGAGCCCTATATGAAGATTGCTGAGGCTTGCGGTGTTGATGTTGTTAGATGCAATCTTGAAAGAGATGAGCTAGGCGTTAGCAACGCTGACTGTGCTGTGTTTACAGAGGTTTTGGAGCATCTACACTACTACTATGTGCCCTTAGTCTTAAGCAAGATAAACAGGGCTCTGAAGCCGGGAGGAGTACTGATACTTACGACACCAAATATAGTATCGTTATTCAGAAGAGCAAGACTGTTTGCTAGGCGTTCAACCCATATACCGGTACCATGTGAGGGAGTACACAATGAGCGAAGTAGTAGCATTGCTTAGAGAAGCGGGGTTCGAAATAATAAAGATGTATTACTCGATAATAAACGATTTAACACTTATTGATGCTAATCCAGAAGAGCACCTAAAGATCTCGAGCTTCAAAGACATGGCGAAGATTGTTTTAAAGAAGCCTACAAAGCTAAACATCTTACGGTTCCTAGCATACCCCATAGTAAAGCTAAGGCCAAGCCTAAGGCAATTGATAGTGGTTGTTGCGATGAAGGTTCGAGAACCAACAATGCAAATGCAAGAGAGATGGGGATGAAGGTATCTATTGTCGTCCCAAGCAAGGGATGTATATACCTTAAGTACTTACTTAGTGGTCTTAGGAGTCAATCATGCAAATCCTTTGAGGTTATTTTGATTTTCAAAGATTGTGATCTTAAGGTTGTGGAGAGTTTATGCCAGGATTACTCCCTCAATTGTGTTATTATTGAGCAGAAAGAGGGCTACTTTACTCATGCTCTTAATTTGGGTAAGAGGGAGGCTAAGGGAGACATAACAATATTTACTGACGACGATGTTATACCTCCGCAGAAGTGGGTAGAGAGATACATCAGATTACATACTCTTTATAGGCATGTTGCTGGGGTATGTAGCAGGGATATTTACATAGATTTAGAGAGGCCGAGGCTTCTACCTATACCTGATGATGAGCCTGTGATAAGACTTTACAGATTGTTTATTAGGTCTTGGCTTGAGCAACCCCTTCCACTAATGAGGAAGTATAGGTTGGGAGTATACATAACGAAGAAGCTGGACATTGCTTATGGATATTGCATACCAGATAAAATCTGTTACTCCCTACCATTGAGAGGCGCTAACATGAGCTTCAAAACAAGTTACGTTTATGATGCATGGTTCCCTGAACATAAGTTATTGGTTAGAGCGCCAGGTAATGAACAGTATTTTGGGCTACAGCTAGTTCTCAAGAATCTAGACATTATATACGTGCCTAACAATCCTATCCTACACATAGTTCGTGAAAGTCTCTCAAGAACAACTAGCAACCTCAATAGTGAGAAAGAGATAATGAAGGCTTTATATGAAAAGATAATCGGAAGGAAAGAACGATGAACGTAGGACTTATATATCCCTATTACCTACCTGTTCTTGGTGGAGTGGAGAAAAATCTTTACGAGATAGCATCATTTTTATCAACAATGGGTCATAATGTTACAATAATCACGAATCAATTAACTGAAATTATCATTAACACACTGGGTTCAGAAGATGTAAGGCCTGTACCAAATTTACCCTTAGTAGAAAAAGAGACCAATAACATTACCATAATTCGCTATAACCTACCTTTTATCTTATCATACTTGTCGTTTATGAGGAAATTTTTCAGACAACCTCTCCATTTTTCATTTTACGCGTCTAGAATATTATTGAAAATCGCTAGGCTCCGTAATATAGAAGTTTTTTATGCAGCAGAACCAGCATCTTATATTGCTCTTTACCTAACCAGATATTTGCCAAATTCGAGATTTTTGATTAACTCTAGAAAGATAGCGGGTATCCGCTCTAACACGTATATCAACGGATACTTAAGAAAAAAATTTGCCCAAGAAATTTTCAAATCATTTGATGCTGTGGTGATCTCAAATGTGAATACTATTTTATATGAGCACCTAAAAACAATTTCTCCTAGGAATACTTTATTTATTCCCAATTGGGTTGATACTGAACGTTTTAAGCCGTATAATAAATATGAGGCGCAACATATCTTCGGCATCGATGGATACGATAAGATATTGCTTTCTATAGGTAGATTTGTACCCGAAAAAGGGACAATGCGCGTAGTCAAAGCTTTTGAAAAAGGTTTGAAGCTATCTGGTAATAAGAAAATTCTCTTAGTACTTGTTGGTAAAGGTCCATTGGAAAGTCAAATAAAAGCTTATATTAATAAGAAAGGCCTCAATACCCATATTAAACTTATGAGCCCATTTTTGTATTCTGACCCTCTTTATCCAATGTTATATTCAGCTTCTGATATCTTTATTCATCTTCCAAATCATCACGGTCTTAGTAATGTTGTGACAGAAGCTATGGCTGCAGGAGTACCAGAAATAATACACTCAGATGTACCAGGTATTCCTAACGTTATTGCAAGGCATTTGAACATAGTGAATTTCTCTATCAATGAAATAGCTGAAGCTATTCTTGAGACGATTGAAGGCTACGATACTAAAAAAAGCGTTGAAGTACGAGGAATAGTTGAGAAATATTTTGCAAAGAAGAAGTTGCTTCCTTTATTTACAAAAGTATTGCTTGGATACTAAAATATTAATTACATTTACCAGAATTAATAGTTGAAATGCCCTTTCTAGTAGTTCTAGGTAAAATCGATTTAATTAATAGGATTATTCATACGCAAAAGTTAGTTAACATCTTATCAAAAATTTATCCAAACATTACCGTTGTTGTAGAGGATATTAGTCCTGCTTGGAAGAGCTATTTTAATGAGCAAGTCATTAAATATTCACAAACCAGTTGTACCTACATAGAGATAAACAAACCCTTTTTACAAAAAATTCGTTTACCGATGATCCACGATCTTTTGGCTTCATTAGTTATTGCAACTACACTAAGAAAAATTGTTAGAAGTCGTTTAAATAATGATAGAATTGTTTTCGTCAAGGGGTTCAATTTCCCTTTTGTCCTATTACTTAAGTTACTTAGATACAGAAACATACAGTTTGCTGGAGGCTTTGGGTCTGTCGCACTAAGAGGTGCAAGAAAGTATTGGTTACTATTTAAAGAGCTTCTACTACTTACAATAATTGACTTACTTATTTTAGAAACTCCATCTGTTTCTACCTACTATAGCTTTCTTGAGAGGTTTAAACGAAAAATTTTTCCTTATGGAGCTCTCTATGTCGATAACGAGTTCAAGGTTACTAAGCCACTTGAAAAACGTGAATCTATTATCGGCTATATCGGTGCACTAACACAACAAAAAGGAATTATACAATTACTTTTGGCTATGAATATCATAAAAAAACTCAATGTGAGGTTATTTATCATTGGCGATGGACCTTTGAAGAACCAGCTTAGCGTAATGGTCAAGGACCTTTCTTTAGAAGATAGGGTTCTATTTTTAGGTAATGTCTCTCATCTTCATCTACCTCATTACCTTAATGAAATGAAGCTTCTAGTTTTGCCTAGTTTATGCGGTGAGGGATTACCAAATGTAATACTTGAAGCAATGGCTTGCGGAACACCTGTGTTGGCCACTTCTGTAGGAGGTATACCAGATGTCATAAAGGATAATGAGACAGGCTTCGTGTTAACTTCCACAGAACCTTCCAAAATAGCTGAAAAAATTAATGAAATATTAGCAAAAGATCTTGGAGAGTTGCAAAAAATAGTTAATAGTGCCTTAAAGTTCATCAACACAAACTATAGGTTACAAGATGCAATTAAGAAGTATAAATTAATTTCGAAGTACTTAAAGGCATAAGTATAATATGTGCGCGCGCATAGGGTCATTAAAGGGATGGGAGAGAGTCTACTTAATACTATGTATGTAGTAATATCACCTCATTATGAGGAGGACTCCTTAAGCTGGCGTAAAATCCTAGACTTCTTAACTCAGAAAGGGTTCTCAATCGAGTGGCGACAGGGCTATATGATTTGTCGAAATAAGACCCCTACTATCGGTTTAAAATTATGTATTTGAATAAGTCTTTGTTTTTAATAACAGCATTAATAATGAGCTTTTTGGGAAGTTTACTCAGTACATGTATATATAATTTTGCCCTTATTCTACTTTTCCTATTTTTCTTTTCTTTATGTTTTTCCGTCATGTTAACGGAGAAGAAATCACATGGAGGAATTATGACGTTCACTACAATTGTGTTGGCGTTTCTATTATACCCAACTTTATACCATATAGCTCTAGGCCCTACCCCCACCCTTGTATGGGATGGAAAAGATATGGAGAACGTTGCCTTGAAGATCATTGAAACTGGGCATGTGCCTTTCGCCGCCGCTGGCAAACCCATGTTCAGAGAGAACTACGTACTTTATCCTATATCTTTCATTTTACTCGCTATATTATCGGAAGTTAGTTCACTAAATACCTATCTTCTCATGTTCCTTCCAATAATAACTTTAGCTTATAGCCTTGTTATCATCATTGTCACGTATGAAATAGCACACACGTTACCATCTCACTCCAGCGGATTCATATTGGTATTCTTAACTATGAACTTTATTTGTATCACAATGCTAGGTCGCTTTACGTATTCATTTATCTCAAGAGCGTTTATTATTATGTTCTTATACGTAATTTTGACAAAGTCTCGCTCGTTATCCACATCTGTTTTTGGTACTGCTAACAATAGCAATATACCCCTTTCCCATTCCTCTGAATCAATATCTTTGCTAGTTGCACTACTGCTACTAACTATAGGATATGGAGTTATTTCCAGCAATGAGAATGAAAAAGGATTTTGGCGATTGGGAGTTATTTCCCTCATTTATGTAATAGTGTTTCTTGTACATAACTTTTTCAAAGCAGAGCTCTTCGCTGAAAGTTTTATCGAACTGCTTAAGAAAACTCTAACTTACTTTATATCGGCAAGGATAGAAGAATCTTTAGCAAGGTTTACTCCGTATGATTTTACCCTTGTTGAGCTAAGTTTAATTCTCATTGGAATCATATCGTTCATACTTATAGTTTCAGTTTATTTCTTTATTGGACTAAACTTTTTAATCAAAAAATGGAGTGCAAGTATGGGCCTCTTTCCGTATATTTTTAGCATAGTTAGTTTAGGGCTGATAAATATTGTAATGTTCTTTAAAACGCCATTCAAATCTGATATTTTTTGGCGTTTTGCATACGTTTCCATTATTTTATTGGCTATGTTCATCAGAGAAGTTGAACATAGCTTAGGTAAGTTGCATACTAGCACGTATGTATTTACAAGACTGCTAAAAAACAAGATGATCACGGTTTTACTCCTAACATTATTTATAAACTCTACATTTATATATGATAGATACCAACACGTGGGTTCAGAAGTCAACATCTACGTCGAAACTATTCATAAGAGAATAGATTTAAGTGAAATGATTAATAGGATCGACTTAAATCCATCGAACAACATCATATTTATGGATTCTCCTCAATTGCCATATTACGCACTACGCGATTATGTTGTCACCAGAATACCCATAAAATCTTACCAAATCTACATGTATGCTCCTGAAACTCCAGTTTACAACCATACTCTTATGAATGGATTATATCAGCCTAGGTTCATACTGTTAAGTCAGGACACCCGAAACGTTACATTGAAAGAAGGCTCCCTACTTTTCGGATCTTTAAATGATGTAATGCGTGATGATTATTTGACATGTTGCATGGCCTTAATTTACAATGATGGCGAGTTGTTTATAGGTGCACGGTAACTCAATAGCGCGCTTATGCTTAAAGTAATTGGACGCCAAGAAGCAAAGACAAGGCGGCTCACAGCGGGACTGGGAGACGGCCTTCACTATAGGCTATAAAATGTTTATTCTGTCCTTCTTGTTATTCATCTCTTTGGCTTTGGTTGAATTCAGAAGTTATAGACAATACTGTTACTATGAAACAGAATTTGTATCATTCATGATGCATGTACTGTTGACGTGAATGTTGAAGTGCTAGAGTGCGCGCTAAATTGATCCCTCCCCTCGGGGTAGCGCACTTTGACGTTGATGAGTAGGGAGGGAGTAGAAAAGTTGCGAACTTTCAATAAGCTTTTGAAGATCTGCTTTAACATAAATTTTAGCTTTTGCCCTTAAAGCTAAAGCTAAGAGGAACCGTGCACTAATAGAACTGAGATAACTAGAATCATCTGTTGTTATAACAACCCAGACAAGAAAATCAGGAATATACCTTTCAGCTATGATTGTATAGCCTAAAAGACTAGGTAACATAAACCTGACGAGCAAGACAGGCAATACTGATACGAACTCTACTAGTTGCCATAGTCTTTTCATATGACTTGGAATAGATATTCCATAGTAAGGATTATTGGATCCTTTGAAAGTGGCAAACTTAGAGAGAAACCTAGCGAGTATGGAAGCTAACGTATGAGTACCCCTTATTCAAGAGAGCTTTATCTTTAAGCTCCTGCTTCTGAGCTTCTCTGCTAGACTCATAGCTATGGTTGTTTTTCCTGAACAATCTGGTCCAAAGAAGTAAATTATAGGCATTCTAAGTTCAAGTATAAAGATAGCAAGTAATGTGGAACTTAGTGGCAAGGATCATAAAGTAGCGATGCGAGGTTATTGCTCAAAGTACAACGCAGGCTTACTACAATTCTTCTATTTGTAGAATCCCATGAATAAGGAAGATTTGTAAAATAAGCTGGTTCGTGGGTATAGAATATGAACTGAGTATCTGTAATGATTATTTCGTCGAAAGTCTGGTCTGCTGAGAAAGTCATTGTATTAGTCGAAGCGCGCAATGCGCGTGCACGTTGCTAAGTCGAGCATCGCATCTTCATTGATTAGAGAATACTCCGAAAATATCGGCCGTGGTGTGATTAGTTCCATCATGGTCAAGGCGTTAAGGATCGATACTATCATGAAGATCACGGGCGTCGATAATGCGCGCGCGACCAACTCCATGATCGGTAACTTCAGCGTTGCGGTCATCATAACAACGGCCATCCTATTGCTCGCTGATCCGATAACTACAGCTTTGTTCCCAGCATTCTCAAGCCTAAACCCTTCGGGCGAAGAGATCAAGAGGATGTTCAGATGGGCCACCAAGTATAGCGCAATGCTTGTGATTCCGGCTTCTGTTTTCATTTCAGTCGAGTCCAAGGACATAATCCATTTGATCTATGGAAAAGAATACGGGTTGGCACCTGCTTTCCTATCCCTTTACTGCATCACATTCCTCTACGCTGGATTTGGCTCAATAGTCTTGGGAAGTTTTTTCA
>Ga0209225_1004483_pt1 | contig 10997 bp, 10 predicted proteins | sample WasSprMetagenome_FD_184732 | JGI IMG/M metagenome (GOLD analysis project Ga0209225, IMG submission 184732) | Sulfidic aquatic microbial communities from Washburn Spring, Yellowstone National Park, USA - WS (SPAdes) (version 3) | ecosystem: Environmental > Aquatic > Thermal springs > Hot (42-90C)...
TCTCCAGAAGGCCAGATAGGTACAGGATGTACAGGAGCGGGGCCACCAGGATAGTCCGATTCATAACCGAGGAGAGGGGAGAGATGAGGGGGAGGTGGCTGCTGGAGGGAAACAGGCTGGTGCTGGAGCTCACCTCGGTATCGGAATCTTCTTCTTGAATATCAGGAAGTAGGAGGCGAGGAGGGCCAGCGCCAAAAGCGGTAGAGCCGCCTTCCACCAGCCGAACCCCCCTCCCCCGCTGGGAACCACGGCCTCGGAGAGGGTGGCGTAGGCGACCACGTTGTCCCCCTGCAGGAAGTAGGCCGTCACCGACTTGGACTTAGGCACGTAGGAGAGAGGGTTCGGCCCCTCGGCGGAGCCAGCGGGGTTGGCCGCGTCCACCACCCTTATGGTCCCCTGGGGCATCTCCCCAGAGGTGGACACCGCCTTCACGACGCACGGCTTGCCCTTGGCGAAGACCCCCTCGGTGGTTATGTATATCCTGGGGGTCTGCTGAGGAGCGGGAGGCCTGGGAGGAGACCCCACGCCGAAGGAGAAGGTGTAGGGAGGCAGGCCAGTGTCCAGCACCTTCCCAGTCCACGCTCCCTCTATCTGCGGGAGGACGATGAGGCACATCCCCGAGGACAGGGTGCCCTCCAGCTTCGGGAGGGTGCCCGTGAACAGGGACAGCAGGGCGTTCTCCGTGAGCGGGGGATAGAGCTCCACCTTCCCCCTAGCGTAGTCCCCGTTCTCGTACTTGACCACCACCAAAAGCAGGCCTGGCTTCACCCAGAGGTTCTCCTCCGCCCTCTTCAGCGAGAGGGAGCCTCCCTCCACCACCCCGAGGAAGACCTGGAGACCCGAGGGGGCGGCAATCCTGTTCTCCAGGGACCGCAGCAGGCTCTCCAGAACGCCGATACTGGCGTATAGGTTGTCCAGCCCCAGGGACCGCACTAGGTTGTCCAGGTTGCCAATCCTGGCATATAGGTTGTCCACCCTCAGGGAGAGGGTTCCTACGCTGGAGGACAGGGAGGACAGGAGGTTCTCCAGCCTGAGGAGGGAGTTCTCTATGTTCTCAATCCTGGCGTTCTCCTCCTCCGTGAAGGCCGAGGCTGGAGCCGACGCCGAGACCGCCAGGAGGGCTCCCAGCAACAGGGACGACACCAAGCACGCCGCCAGCCCCCTCATCGTTGGGATTTTTCCCAGGAGCTATATAAATGTTTCCCCTTCAGCGACCCCTGGCCCTGAAGACGAAGGAGAATCCCATCAATATGGCTCCGAGGACCGCCAGGCCTATGGACAGGTACTGGGACAGGAACTTCTTGGTCTCCTGCTTCCACTGCTCCTCTGGGGACAGCTCGAACACCGCCTGGACGTTCATGTCGTTGTTGGCGACGAACGTTATCTTCGGGTCGTTCCCAAGGGCATCACCCCTCCACTCCACGAACCTGTAGCCCTCGTTCGGGTAGGCCGTCAGCTCCACGGTGGTCCCCTTGTCCACCATCCCGTAGTTGCCCACCACGGACCCAGCCCCAGGCGGGGACGTGGACACCGCCACGTTGACCTTCCCAGGCGGGTTCTCCGTCGCCAGGCTCTGGTAGGAGACGGAGATACTACACACGGACACCTGACCCCTGGCCCAGGTGAGGGACACGTTTATGTTGTATGTTCCCTCCCCAGGCAGGTTGTAGCTCCCCGTCCACTGGCTCCCCGATTTAGTCAGAGACACCCTGTTTTCGTTCACGGTCACGGTGACCGCCGTTATGTACTCCGCGGACTGGGTGGGCATGAAGGTGAAGCTCAGGGAGGTGGTCGCCAGGGCGAGGGTGGAGGAGGCGGTGACCGCCTGGCCATTTATCAGGAAGGTACCCGCGGGGGCCTGAACCTCCTTGAAGTTGGCGGTGACGGACGTGTTCTTGGTAACGGTTACCGAGACGGTGGTGCTGGTTCCAGAGGCGTCCCCGCTCCAGTATGAGAACTCGTACCCAGGGTTGGGCTTGGCGGTCAGCAGGAGCGAGGTTCCAGAGTTAACCGTCCTGGTGGTGACCGTGGCCCCGTTCTCATCCACCACCGTCCCAGAGCCAGAGGGGTAGACGGACACCGAGAGGTTGTAGGTCTGCGGGATGGCCTCGAAGTTGGCTAGGATAGACTTGTTCCTGTCCATGGTGACGGTAACAGAGGTGGATGTCCCAGAGGCGTCCCCAGACCAGGACGAGAACCTATACCCAGTGGCTGGAGTGGCGGTCACTGTCACCTGCTGTCCCTGGGTATATTTATATACCCCAGGGGGAGGGTTGGTAGACCCCCAGGACGAGTTGTTCACGGAGATGGTTAAAGTGTAGGTGGGCACGGCACCGACCGTCACATTTACGACTTTAGCCGGGGGATAGTTTCCAGCCATATCGTAGGCACCCGCCCCTATCCTATATGCTCCCTCTTTGGAAGGGGTCCACGAGAAGGCGACCGTATACGAGGTAACTCCTCCTAGATTTTCGTGCGCCTCTCTGGCCACGACCTGTTGGTTGCTATCCAAAACATTGACATAAACATCATCCAACCCGGAACCCTTATCCTCGAATTCCACCCGGATAGGCACGGCGGTCCCGAGGTAGACAGTAGAGTTGTTCTCGGGAGAGACGAAGGTTATGGTTGGGGGGGTCATGTCCACTATCACCACCGCCAGAGGCTTGGCCGTGGCGAAGAACGCCGAGACGGCGAGCATCGCAATCCCCAGCGTGGCCGTGACCGAGGATGTCCTCATGTTCTCCTCCTCTCCAGCAGCTCCCCAGAGACCACCATCACCAACCCTGCTGCGGTCAATATCTTAAATATGTTCTCCTTGACGAGACCCACCGCCTTCTCGGTAAGGGGCACCTCCTTCTCGAAGGTGGCGATTATCATCATGGAGCCCCCCTTCGCCATGAAGGTCAGCCTGGTGTCCTTCCCCGCCACGTCTCCTCCCCACCCCTTGAACCTGTATCCAGCATTGGGGAAGGCCTGGACCGTCACCGCCGTGTTCTCGTCTACCACGGTCTGGCCCTTGGGGTCGGTGACCAGCACGGAGCCTCCCTCACCAGGGCTGATGTTGAAGACCAGGGCGGTCTTGCCAGGCGGGGCGGACACCTCCCCGTAGGCGAAGTCCACGGAGCACACCTGTACCTGCCCTCCTGGGTAGCCTGCTTTGACGGACACGTTATATGTTCCCGCTCCAGGGGCGGTCCAGGAGCCCGTCCAAGTTTTCTTGTCCGAGGAGGTGAGGCTGACGGTGGCGTTGGCCGTCCCCGATATGGTGACGGAGACGCTGCTCAGCTCCTTGTTGGACACCGCCTTGAAGTCCATGGTGGTTTTTCCCAGATAAATCGAGCTGTTGTTCCCCACCTTCTGGTCGTTTATGTAGAAGTCGACGGACGGGGCGGTGCTGTAGCCGAAGTTGGCGGTCACCTTCTTGTTCCTGTCCATGGTGATGGTTACCGAGGTGCTGTTTCCGCTGGCATCGTCCGACCACCCTGTGAACACCCACCCAGGGTTGGCCGTGGCGGTGAGCGTCACCTGGGTCCCCGAGGTGTAGGTCCCGCCAGAGGGGCTGACCGAGCCAGACCCAGGCGGGTTCACCGACACGGTGAGCGTGTACTGGGGCTGTACTATCTCGTAGAAGTAGGCCTTGGCCTCGTGGTCCCTATCCATGGTGAGGGTGACGGTACGGTTCGTGTTGGTCGCACCGTCTATAATCCAGTAGCTGAACCCCCACCCAGAGGAGGGAGACGCCGAGATGGTCACCTGCGTCCCCTCGTCGTAGTAGTACGGGCCAGGAGAGGGGGAGACCGCCCCGCTCCCATCGGGGGAGTACATCCGCAGCAAGTGCTGAACCCTCGCACTAGTGACCTGCATCTCGAAGAGACAACCATCCACGAGGTTGTTGTTCTTATCGTATGCGAAAACATGGTAGTTTCTGTATCCAGTGGAGATCGGGGTCATGGTGTCTGAAACGCTTCCCAAAGCGTTATACTGTGTCAGGCGGGTTTTCAACCCTACCCCTTCTATGTACACAGTGAACTCCACCTTCGGAACAGTGGTCCTGCAGTAGGCAGTCAGCGTGAACGGCGTGTTGACCTGAACCCAAATCCCCGACTTCTGCTCCCCTTTGCTGTAGCAAGACACGCTGTGACTCACGCCAGAGGGGTCGGTGTAGTAAAGAGTGACCTGGGAGAAGTAGGTGAAGGTCTCGAGCACGAACGCGGATGCCGCAAGACCTATGATGCCGATGGCCAGCAAGACTCCCCCAGAAGACTTGAGGAGCCAGGGAGCCTCCCTCCTAATCATCGCAAATCCTTAAGAGGGGCGATATAAAAATGTTTTGCGGGAAAAATCCCAAAGCCTTTTATATAAACATTTCGGTAACTTTACCGATGGAAACAGCGGGAGAGAGGAAGGTCCTGCTCGCCCTCAGGAGGAGCAGGAGGCCCCTGTCCGTCCCAGAGCTCATGGAGGCTACGGGCATAAAGAGGAGGACCCTCTACATGCACCTCTCGAGGCTCAGGGCCTCGGGGATGGTGGAGAGGACCTGGGAGGGCTACAGGCTCAGGGAGAGCAGGGGGAGGGCCTACGAGGCGGTCTTCGTGCTCCTGGGCCTCGCCGCCGTGCTGTCCTCCGTCCCGCTGGGGGACCCAGCTCTGACGGTCTTCGGGGCGATGTCAATCATCCTCGCCAGGTTCGCCCCACGCCTGGCATGATGCCCACCAAAACGAGGGAGAGACCTGCCAGGAGCAGGGGGAGGAAGAGGACGTTCCTGAGGGGGGCGGTCTCTGGCACGGGGGGAGTCTTCTCCAGGGCGCTGGCGGTTACCAGCCTGTACCCCTCGGGGGTGAGCACCGACCCCCTCTTGAGGGTCTCCACCAGGTCCACCTGGGAGGTCTTCCCCTTGATGGAGGACATGTACCTTGCCGCCAGGGCGGCCACCACGGGGGAGGCGAAGGAGGTCCCCGCCATGTTCTGCCCCCTCAGCGGGCCAGCGGTGGCCACCACGTTGCCGTAGCTCACCACGTCGAAGACCCTGCTGGAGTAGTAGGTCAGCCTGTTGTCCGCCCCCACCGCCCCGACCCCCACCACCGCCTTGGCGGAGGCTGGGGACATCACCTCGTTGGGGTCGTTCCCAGCCGCCGCCACCGCGTCGAACCCGTAGGTGAGTATGGCCGTGGTGAAGGCGTCCTTCAGGGAGCAGACGGCGCTGTCCTTGGCCCCTAGGGAGGCGTTGATTATCTTCTTCTCCCCAGGCTGCCTCAGGCACCACTCGAGCCCCTTGAGGATGTCGCTGGCGGCAGCCGAGCCATCGTCCCTCAGGCACTTCACGCTGTGTATCCTGGCCCCTGGAGCCAGGGCCTTGATGATGCCAATCACGGCGGAGCCGTGCCCGAAGTAGTCGGTCGGGTCTGTCCCCACCACGGAGACCGCGCTGTCGACAGGAAGGTCGGGCGGAGCCCCCGTGTCCAGCACGAAGACGTCCACCCCCGTCCCGTCCCCAGGCAGGGCCTCCGCGTCCACCAGCTGGGCAATCTCCTCGGGGGGTAGGAAGCCCTCCTCCAGCGCCCTGACCTCGAAGTCCAGGTCCGCCATCCTTACCCCAGGCCTGGCCAGCAGGTTGCCCAGGTTCTCCCTGGGTATCGACACCGTCGAGGAGGAGAGCATGGGGGCTATGGAGACCACGGTCCCCCCGACGTTCTCCAGCCCGAGCAGGGCTATGGCTATGTCCCTGAGCCTCTCCTCCAGCGTGGAGTGGTGCTCGAACCAGACTATGACCCTCAGGTTCTCCACACCAGAGGCTATGGCGTTCTCCAGCCTCGGCGAGATTATCGGCCCCTTCTCCGCCCCGTAGGAGGGGACCAGGGGGGAGCAGAGGAAGGCGGCGGCCAGCAGGGCCACCCCGAGCGCGACCAGGGGCTTCCTCATGGTCTCTTCCTCTTGTAGAAGTAGTAGATGACTCCAGAGCCCACGGCCACGGCGGACACGATGGCAGCTATGAGGAGCGGGGATATCGCCCTTTCACTGACGGGAGTAAGCTCCACCGTTATCAGATTAGAGCTGGTTTCGGAGACCTGGTAGGTCAAATCTCTGGTGTAATAACCTATCTTGCTGACCGATACCTTCTGCGGTCCAGTGTTTACGTCGCTGAAGATTGTTGTCCCGTGGCTATCGGTGAACTGGGGTCCCTTCCCTGCGCAGAACACCGTCGCCCCCTCTATGGGCACCTTCGTCTTCGCATCCGACACGTAGACCGTCACCTGGGCCTTCAGGACGACCTCGGCGTAGCCCGCCTTGAGGTGTATCTTCAGAGTGCCGCTGTCCGTCTTGAAACTGCCGAGCGCCATGACGGTGAACGGCACCTCTATGTCGTGGTCCTTTTCAACCCTGAGCGCCCTCAGGTTTATCAACATCTCCTTAGTTTCTCCGACGGGGATATACGTCAGGGAACCATACCCCCAGAGTACATTCTCCCCCTGGGGAAGTTTTGCGCTGGGGGAGAAAGTGTCCCCAGTAAGGCCCCTGTTCCTTACCCTGAATTTCACCGTGTTCTCCATCCCTCCTGGCAGGACCATTTCTAGGTACTTGTCCAGAATCTCTGGGTCGCCGTTCGGCTTCACCACCGCGTAGCTCTCGACTAGGGACAGCGGGACATCTATCATCACCTGGGCCGCAAAGTCCGTCCTCCCCTCGGCACCAGCTAGCACCACCTTTCCCCCCACGCGCTCGAAGGTTCCAGCCGACCTGCCAGAAACTGCGTCCAGCACCTCCTTGTACGGGCTGTCCTTCTGCATGTCCCATATCGAAGCACCATCATATACGGACAGCATCCAGGAGGGGGGAGAGGACGTTATCAAGGGCACCTTCATTGGCTGCAGCGTGCCTAGAGCCATCTGCCCCACCACCTCCGTCCACGTGTCGGCCGCTCCCACGGCGCGAAGCCTCACCGTGGCCTGCACCGAATTCGGAGCCGAAGTCTTCGGGAACCTCACATACAGCGTGAACCCTGTCCCCCACTGCTGCTCTATGTATACTTTTTCTATGCTACCCTGGTAAACGTCTATGCCATCTATGCTCCACAAATTGGGTCTGAATCCCTCCGCTCCAGCGGCCTGCGCGGTCAAATGCAACGTGGGCTGTGTCAACCCAGCTCCGACAGAGAGGTTTGCACTGATGTTTATTTTGGGCTCGTTGGTCGGAAGGGGCTTCACTATGGAGAAGGAGGCCGACCAAGGGGACAGCAAACCATCGCCTGCATCTACCGTAGTACTGGAAACTATCTTGGGACTGCCGTCTCCCGAGGCATCCGTCCACTTCAGGTCCACCTTACACGGACCAGGGTAGGTCTGACCGAGGAGGGGCTTTAGGAGTGCCTTCAGGTCGGTCTCCCTCACGATTCTAGGCCCATCGGGCAGGTAGATGACGGCCATGTCCTCGCTCACGGGAGGAAGATAGCCCTGGGGCAACATGCCCAGGTTGCGTATGGTTATGTCGTACTCGGGTATGTATAGGTCCCCCATCCCTGGCCCGACGATGACTATGTTGTCGTACAGCAGCTTGACGACCTGCCCGTTCTCAATGAGCTCCATCTTCAGGTGGTACGGGACATACGCTTTCTTCCATCCCCCTGGGGCTTCAATCCTCCAATACGGCAGCGCCCTGATGGTCCCTGTGCCGTCGTTGTAGTAGTAGTACACCTTCTCTATCACCCCCTCGTACCATGGAAACATCCCGTCCGACGTGATGCTCAGCCGTATCTGTGCTCTAGACTTGATTTCGGTGCCAGAAGGAATCGGGAAAGGAGAGTTGATACTCTGAATAACTGGACCCGTGGCAAGAGCAGTGTCTACTGGCCTCAGGAGGCAAACCAGATTGTCATAGCCGCTGGTGGAGATGTAGAATCTCCAATACCCCGAAACGGTCATGTTGTCTGGCGTTCCAGAAACGAGAATCTGCGGCACCTGCGTTGCCCCCACCAGCCACTTCGGCCTGGGCCTGACGGACACCGCCGAGTAGATGGCCGCCGCCGCCAGGATGGCGACGAAAACCGCCGTCACCAGCTTCTCTCTCCTCATCCCCTCCCCCTCCCAGCTACGAAGAGCAGGAATAAAAGAATGACCGTCGCCACCACGGCGACCATGGACAGCCTGCCCAGGTCCACCCCTGCTGGCCCCCCCACCCCCATGGGCATGACCCTCTCGAAGGCTATGGCGGAGGCCAGGGCCAGGGAGCCCACGGCGGCTATGAACGACCCAGGCTTACCGAGCTGGCTCATCCCCGCCAGCATCATGAAGGCGAAGCCCATGAAGGCCAGGGCCGCCACGAACTTCATGAAGTTCAGGAACTTGTCCACCACGCCCCCGATTATGGGAAGGCCCTGGGCCCCCACCGCCAGGACGGCTGGAAGTTGGAGGCAGAGGGCCGCCAGGAAGGCTGGCACCACCGCCCTGGCCGCTCCAGGGGGAATGGCGTAGTACAGGGAGATGAACAGGGAGGACGCTATCGCCATGGGGAAGACCAGGAGGGCGAAGGCTGGGGGGACCCCCCTCTCGACCAGCAGGGGGGGAAGGAAGCCGCAGAGCACCAGCGAGAGCAGGACGGCGACGGAGAGGAGGGCGGCCCTGGTCACGATACCATCCCCGCCGACACCCCCAGTATCAGGGAGGAGAGGAGCAGGACGGAGGAGGCCCCCCCGAGGGAGGAGAGGTCGGGGGCGAAGAGCGGGCAGGAGACCGCCGTCGCCAGGAGCAGGGAGAAGGCCGCCAGGGCCAGGGCGCCCCTGGTCCCCGCCCTCCTAGAGGCGAAGACTAGGGAGGCGGAGAAGGCGGCACAGGACGCTCCTAGGATGACCTTGACGAGTGTGGGGGCGACTCGGTCCCAGACGGTGCTGTGCACCCTGAGGTTGGGGAAGACGAAAATGGGTATTGCCGCCAAGGCTAGGGGGAGGTAGGTGGAGACGCGACCCCTTCCAGACAGGAGCCTGCTGGCGAGCAGGTAGATTACGAGGGCCACGGCCAGCGGCAAAGCCGTGAAGATTATCTGGAGCGGCACGCCCGCGTAGGAGAGGGCGTAGGGGACAAAAAAAGAGAGGGCCAGGCCCAGCGCCAGAACGTACAGCGCCAGGCCCGCCGTTTCGGTGTCCAGGGGCATCACCTCACAGGCTGGCCGCCACCAGGTACATGCTCACAGGTGAGGCCCCAGTCTCTCCCGCGTAGCCCTTTCCTCCGAGCAGGTCGTCGATGCTGAGGTACGCCAGCTGGGTTCCGCTCTCCACGCCCTCCTTCAGGGTGATGCTTATCGAAATCTTCAGGGTCTTGCCGTACTTGAGTAGCCCGCTACCAGTGATGCTCTGGGTGGCCGAGGTGCTCAGGTCCCCGCTCACGCTGGTGGACAGCCCTCCCGCGTCGGAAATCGAGACCGACCAGCTCTCCACGCTGTCCGTCCAGCCAGGGAGCCTCATCATGTCAATCTTGAGGTCCTTGAGGGCGGTGTTGGCGGTCGGGGTGCGCACGATTATCGTGAACCTCTGCTCATCGGTGGAGGAGCTGTCCACGACTATGGTGCTTCCATCCAGGTAGATGTTCGGGGTCTGGTTCTCTATGGACCCGCTGAAGGAGCCGATTTTAGCCAGGCTGAGCTTGGCCCACAGGCTCTCGGACGGGTACACCTGCGCCCCAGGTATGGTGGTGGAAGCCACGTCGGAGTAGTAGCCGTCCATCTTGCCCAGCACGTACACCGTGCCAGTGGTCAGCCCAGGAAGCCTGAAGAAGTAGCTGCCGTTGGCGTCCGTGGTCCCGCTGGCCACGGCCAGGTAGGTCTGCCCTGGGGTGGGCCTGCTGAGCAGGACGCTCACCGTGGCACCCTCGATAGCGCTACCAGTCAGGGCGTCGCTGACCACTGACATCACGTATCCCTCGTTGGACACCACGGGCCCAGGAACGTAGGGAGTGGGCGTCGGAGCGGGTGGCTTCCTGATGCCCAGCGCCTCTCCGAAGGGAGACACCAGCATCCCAGCCACCAGTATGGAGACCCCCACGAACGCCAGGGCGTCCATGAGACCCCTGGGAACCGAGGGAACGTCGCGCTTCCTCATGAACTCGTCGAGGACCATGGCCACCACTAGACCTATCACGAAGGAAAAGGCCGTCAGGAGCCACTGCATTCCAGTCAGTTCCATTTCTTCACCTCCATTTTTTCTGCTCCTATCTCCCCCTCGGGGCTTTTAAGGGCTTCGTGCGCACGGTGTGCAATTCACTCCCTCCCCCTGAGCAGGAAGAGCAGGGCGAGCATCCCCGCCGCCATGGCTCCGACCACGGGCCATAGGGGAAGGGAGGTCTCACCAGACGGTGCCGAGACGGACATGGCGGAGGGTCCCATCCCCAGGGCGCCCGCCGATATGGCGAACCCCAGCCCCGCCCCTATGACCGCCGTCAGCAGGGCTCCCACCGCCCCCACCCTGACGGCGGAGAAGAGGAAGAGCAGGACGAAGGCGGCGGCCAGGAGGCAGACCAGGAGGGAGGGCCCTCCCGCCGCCCAGGAGACCACCGTCCCCAGCATCCCCATCGGGGCGGCGGCTGGCCTGACGAAGGGCACCGAGAGCAGGAGAGCCAGGAACAGGGGGACGAGCCACAGGGCTGGCCCCCTGACCCCCGTCCTCTCCAGGATGAGCCAGGACACCAGGGCCACCCCAGCGGCGATGATGATGGGGGAGAGGACCACCAGGACCACGATGCCGACCACGGCAGCCAGGAGTATCAGGAGCCAGAGGGGCACCGAGGCCACCAGGGAGAGCAGGGACGACCCCAGGAGCTTCTTTACCTCCTCCGATACTGCCATATCATGACCACCCCAGGTAGCAATATCGCTAGGAAGCCCAGGATTAAATACCTTCCCGTTGGCGGGGAGGGCTTGGCCTCGTACAGGAAGCCCCTGAGGAAGACCTGTACCGAGGTTGCGGCCCCCTCCGACACCTTGGCCGTCGCCGTGGTCGGGAAGTACCCCTG
>Ga0209225_1004490_pt1 | contig 10986 bp, 19 predicted proteins | sample WasSprMetagenome_FD_184732 | JGI IMG/M metagenome (GOLD analysis project Ga0209225, IMG submission 184732) | Sulfidic aquatic microbial communities from Washburn Spring, Yellowstone National Park, USA - WS (SPAdes) (version 3) | ecosystem: Environmental > Aquatic > Thermal springs > Hot (42-90C)...
TTCAAGACCGACTTCGCGAAGTTCTTGGAGGAGAGGGGGGAGGGGAGGCTGGCGGCGGAGAAGTACGCGGAGGCGGCGGAGCTGGCGCTGAAGGCGAGGGCGGTCGAGACCGCGGAGATAGACGTCTTCGGCTGAGCCCCGCACATTTTCCTTTTTTTACTTTTTTCTTGAAAGAAAGATTTATATGCTCCGGTACCGCACTCCCAGCGGTGAGAGGGTATGGGGAAGAGGGCGTGGGAGATGTGGGGGCTCCTCAAGGGGGCGGAGAGGGGGATGTGGGAGGAGGCGCTGGGGGCTGACGGGGTGGAGCTGGAGTGAAGGGGTGGCGGGCGTGAGCGGGATGGGGGAGAGACCGAGACCGAGGCCGCTGACGCTGACGGAGGCGGCGGAGATGATCCGCAACGCGGCGGAGATCGTGCAGGACGCCGCCGGCGGCGCGGTCAGGAGGCTGGAGGGGCTGCTGGAGAGGCTGGAGGGGGGCGGGGCGGGGGCGGACGAGCTGCGCCGGCTCGCGGAGGGGGCGCTCGACCTCGCCTCCAAGTGCCAGGTGTACGCTGGGGGGCTGCTGGACGTCGCGGAGGGGAGGGGGTTCGCGCTCTTCGAGGAGGGAGACCGCCGGTGCCTGCTCTGCGGGAGGCGGGGGGCCGGCACGGCGTTTATGCGGTTCAAGACGGAGGCGGGGCACGGCATCGTGGTCGTCGTGCTGCTCTGCTCGAGCTGCGCGAGGGAGCGCGACGAGGAGGTGAGGGGGGTGATCCGCCAGCTTATGGGCGTCGAGGGAGAGACTGGGTGAGGGCGAAGCTCGAATGCCACCACCTATGGAGGGTAGGTGGTGAGAGAGATGATATGGAGAGCGGGGTTGGGGAGGCTGATCAGGAGGGGCAGGAGGGGGGAGGGGGGGTGGCGGTCGCCGAGCGTGTGGTGCGGCTACTTCCAGCGCTTCCTCGAGGAGTTCAGGGCCGGCTGGAACAAGGGCGATCGGGAGAGCGGGTGGGTGTACGACGTGCTGTGTATGCTCCGCGGGCCGGACTTGCCCTCCGACCACCACGACGGGCTGGTCTCTTTGGTGAAGGACGTGTTCTGTATGAGGGTGAGGGGGTTCGTCCTCGGCAGGGTGGAGTGGGTGGAGAGGGAGCTGCGGGCCCACGGCACCGACGAGCTGATGCTCGCGCGCTTCCTAGCGGACTGGGACGGGGTGGCGGGGGACGAGGCGCTGCGCCGCGGGCTCGCCCACTTCCTAGACCACGCTAGGAGGGCGCACAAGGCGCTGGCCATCCTCGCGGAGGACGGGGGTCTCGCCGACCGCCACGAGACCCTCGCCGAAGTGGCGCACCTCCTGATGCGCGCGCTGGAGGAGCGGTGGTGGGGGCGCGCGGTGATGGCGGTCGCGCTCGCGGTCGAGCGCGGCTTGGCGAACCCGACCTCGGTCGGCTTCTGGCTCCGCACCTACAGCGAGGCGGCGGAGGAGGGGGTCGCGCGCCTCTGGCGCGAGCTCTACGGCAGAGACCCGCCTTGGCGGGCGGGCAAGACCCCCTAGCCCCCCGATCCCCCTTCCCCTCTTTTTCCACTCCCTTCTGGGCTAGAGGGGGGAGGGTCGAATCCGCCGCTGGGGCGCGCCCCCCGCGAGAGGCTTATATCCGACCGCCGCCCCGCTCTAGGCGGCTGCTATGAGCTCGAGGAGGAGGAGGGCGACCGTCCCAGAGGGGGAGGTCGAGGGGGCTGGGGAGGGGTGGGCCGAGGGGGCCGCGGCGGCGCTGAGGGTGAGGGTGGCGGACGTCTCCCCGATCACGGAGGCGATGTCCTCGGCGCTCGGCAGGGTCGTCTCGGCGTTCGAGCTGCTCGCCCCCGTCTTCGACAGGATGGAGGCAAAGGTTGTCGTTGCGGTCACGGAGGGCGGCTCGTACGTCTCCTACGGCGAGGCGGCTGGGCTGGACTTGGTCTCCTTCGACAGGGAGAGGGCGGGGAGGGCGCTGGAGGAGGCGGCCGCATCCCTCGCGGGGAGGGGCGGCTTCTCGGAGGCGATCGTGGTCAAGGGGCACGCGGACGCGCTGGTGATCCTCCGCTGAGGGGGCGGCTGGGGCGGGCGGGGCGTGGAGGGGGCTGGGGGCGGGCTGGCGCAGCTGCTCGTCAACCCAGAGCCCTCCGGCGAGCACCCGTGGAGGCTGAGGTGGCGGGGCGCGGGGGACGCGAACCCAGCAGACCCGCTGGAGGGGGCGATCCTCTCCTCGGTCGCGGGCTGGCTGCTCTCGCAGCCGCCTAGGCTGAAGCTGCCGAGCGCCGTCTGCGACCTCGACCTCCCGAGGTTCTACCTCCTCCACGTCGAGGTCTCCTTCGGGGCGGGCGGCAGAGGGGGCACGGGGGTGCTCGGGGCTAGGGTGATCGACATCAACGGGCTCGACGCGCGGGGGAGGGCGACCAAGTGGGCGTGGAGGGGCGGGTGGTGGCACCCGCGCCTCACGCTCGAGGTGGTCTCCGCCCTGAGGGGCGAGGAGGGGAGGGAGGGGGGAGACCTAGGCGGGGCGATGCGCTTCCTCGCCTCCCTCGCGAGGGGGGCGCGGGTCGGCGGCGGGCCCAGCCGGCTCGCGGCGTTCGGGCCATACGAGGTGTGGCTGTACCCCGACGCCGGCGCCGTGCTCCACGACTTCTCGGGCCGGAGGATGCGGTTCGCCGCCCGCTGCGACCCGCTCCACCCAGGCTGGGTCGAGGTGGCGCTGAGGGGGGAGTGCGTGAGGGCGCTCGAGCGCGCGCTCGGGGTCGGGCTGCCGGTGACCCCCCTCTCCCTCAGGAGGAGGAGCGGGCCGTACGCCGAGTGGGCGCCGGCGGGCGGGGCTGGGGGGCCGAGGCTGTACAGGAACGCGGAGACGCCGCCCACCGCGGTGGTCTCGCTGGACGGGCGGATCCTCTGCGTGCTCGGCTCCGCCGTCGAGCCCCCGCCGCCCTCCCTAGCGGGGCGGCTGGCGGCGCTGGCGGAGGGGCTCCTGAGCGCGTGGAGACACGAGGAGCCTTAGCGATTGCTTCGAGAGAAAGTTTTTTATACTAACCTTTACCGCCACTACCGTATGCCGAAGAGGGGGGAGGCAATCGAGGTGGCGAAGATCGTCAGAGACGTCAGCGGCGTGAGGAGCGAGCGCCCGACCCTAGTCTCGCTCTACGTGCCGGCTGGGGCGGCGTTCGAGCGGGTGGCGACCGCGCTCAGGGGCGAGCTGCCGGCTCCGCCCAGCGCGCTGGGCGCCGTCGAGGCGAGGCTGGCGACCGCGTGGGACAGGCTGACCAAGGCGTGCCCGCACGGCTTCGCCGTGTTCGCCGGCGTGACCGGCGCCGGCGGCGGGTGGGTGTTCGAGACCGTGCCGCTGCCGGAGCCGATCGACGAGCCGATCGTTATGGTCGGCAACCGCTTCTACGTGGAGCCGCTCGTCGAGATGCTGTGGAAGTGCGGCCCCCGCGTCAGGGCGGCGCTCGGCGTCAAGGGGAGGCTGACCCGCAGGCGCCCGAGGGTGTAGACCGTGCCCGCGGAGCGCAGGGTCGCGCTCGGAGACCCGAGCAGGAAGATGTACGGCGTGAGGCTGACCGAGGAGGGGGGGAGGTGGAGGGCTAGGGGCGCGACGCCGCTCGGGAGGGTCGCCGAGGCGGAGGGCGCCACGCCGGAGGAGGCGCTGGCAGGCTTCCTCGAGGAGGACGCGGAGGACGCGGAGCGGCTCGCCAAGCGGTACGAGAGGGCGGCGGAGAGGGAGGGGGACGGGGACTGGAGGGAGATGGCGCGCTACTTCAGGGGTCTAGCGAGGCGGAGGAGGGAGCTGGCGAGGGCGGTCAGGGAGGGGAGGGTCGCCGTCATCCCAGTCTGAGCCGACCGGAAAACATTTTCTTTTTTTCTATCCTTTTTACACCATTTGTTAGTTATATATACAACGAGCCGTTCGTTGGTTATATAACTAACAAACCGAATGTTATGTATATAACGAATCAAACGTTATGTATATAACGAACGCCGGCTGGGCGTCCGCCGTGCCGAGGAAGAGGGTGCTGAGGGAGAGGGTGGTGGTGCCGGTGGTGCTCGACCGCGAGCTCTACGAGCGGGCTAGGCGGGCGGCGGAGGCGGGGGGCTTAAGCTTCAGCGCGTTTGTCCGGCAGCTGCTCGCCGAGGCGGTCGGCTCGGCTGGCGAAGCTGGGCGGCGGGCGCAGCAGCCCCAGCAGACCGACCCGCAGCCCGAGGGGCGGGGGCGCGGGGGGCGGTCGCGCCTCGACGAGCTGGAGGACTGCGTACTGATCAGGGACGTGCGCAGCCCCGAGGGGCTGGCGAGGGCGTGCGAGCGGAGGGGGCTGCTCCTCTACGACCTAGGGGAGGTCGGGGCGAGGGGGGTGGTCGTCTTCACGGAGGCGTGGGCGCTCTACGCCGCCTACGCCGCGAGCGAGGACGGGATGGGGCCGGAGGAGGTCGAGGCGCTCGCCGCTAGGGCGCTGCAGTCCGGCGGGGCGCAGCTCTCCGAGAGGGAGAAGGTGGCGCTGGCGGTCTTCGCCCTATCGAGGATGGGGAGGGTCGCTTGGGACGGGAGCAGGTGGGTCGAGGTCGGGGGGAGCGGCGAGACCTAGGCGGAGACCGAGGGGGAGGGGGAGGCGGCGGCGCCAGCCTAGAGGCTCCTAGGCAGGTAGACGTAGACGAGCGCGCGCCCGATCTTCGCGACCGCGTCCGGCGGCGCCGCCCTCCTGACGGCTGGGGGTATGGCGCCCACCGGCACGCCGCCCATCTCCGCGCTCACCCTCTCCAGCGCCCTCCTCAGGGCAGCCCCGTACTCCCTCCTGTGGCGCCGGCGGGCGTGCCACTCGAACTCGTACCAGCTGTAGAAGACGCCCCAGCAGAGGCCGCAGGCGAAGCCGCCGTGGCGCGTCCGCTCGGCCTGCAGGGCCCTGAGGAGCTCCTCCCTGCGCGCCTCGGAGAGGCGGCGCCTAGCCTCGGGCAGCCTCTCGGGCATAGCCGCTCACGCCCCCTCCCTCGCGCTCTTGAGGAGGGCGACCAGCCTAGCCCTGTAGGGCTTGGCCTCCTCGTAGACGATGCCGAGGAACCGCCTGTAGGCGCCCTCGCCGGCGACGAGCTTCCAGCTCGCCGGCGCGCTGAGCCAGACCGCGGCGCCGACCTGGCGGGGCCGGAAGTAGCCGCCCTGGACGGTGAGGATGTGGGGGTTCTCGAACGAGTACGACGCCTCCTCGACGGCGCGGCGCATCTTCGTGTTGAACGCCCTCGACCCGCTCACGACCTTCACGGTCACCCTCCTGCCCCTGAGGTAGCCGGAGAAGTCGAAGGGCTCGTCCGCCGGCCTAGCGCCGGCGAAGAACGGCTGGAAGAAGCGGGGGGCGTGCTCGCCGACGACCGTGGTGCAGATGCGCTCCGCCCTCGCGTTCACGACGCCGACTGGGCCGAAGAGCGCGCGCACGAAGACGCTCGGGGGCACCAGCAGCTTCCCAGCGGACAGCCTCGACTCCACGTCCGCGAGCGCCTGCCTGACGACCCTCCGCACCTCCTCCCAGGGGTCTCCCTCCGCCACGGCCTAAGGTGCTGGGAAGGTTTATATATACCTTCCCCTTAAGAACGGCCCCGTGGGACAGGAGAGTAGGCTCAGGTTCTTGGAGTGGAAGAGGTACGTCGCCGGCGTCCTCGAGGAGGAGGCGGTCTCAGATCCCGAGGTGAGGAAAGTCCTAGACGAGGTGAGGGTGCAGGGCGTCGTCTACGCCCACAGGGCCGTGGTGGCGGTCGCCCGCCTCGTCGCCAAGAGACCGCACTTGGAGACCGCGTACAGGGTGCTGCCGGATCCCGAGGAGGCGGAGAGGTGGGTCAGGGAGCTGTGCACCTACGCGTCGCCGGCGACGGCGGACTTCTTCGCGTGGAAGGCCGCGACGGCGGTCAGGCTGGCGAGGGCGTACGCCGAGGGGGGCGACCCGAGGCTGGCGGAGGCGCTCGGCTACCTGCCGAGGGCTAGGCGGGACTCGGTGCCGGCCCTCGTCGCCCTGATCCTCGAGGCGGACAGGGAGCTGGCGGCGGCAGTCGCGCCGAGCGAGGAGAGGGTCGGCGCCTGGCTGAGGGAGCTGCAGGGCGGCGCCAAGCCGCCGGCGCTCTGACGGGCCCGATGGCGTCGGGGAAGCTCGGGAGGAAGGAGCTGAGGTACGCCGCCAAGCTGGCCGAGGTGCTCGGCGGCCTAGCCGAGGCGCTCGGGCAGCTGGAGCCGAGGCTGAGGGACGCGGAGCTGGCGCTCGCGGCGGCGAAGGAGGTGGAGGTCGTCGCCTCCTCGCCGTTCGTGGACTACCAGCGGCTGCTCGGGGCGGCCGAGGGGCTCGCGGAGCGGCTGCGGCGCGACTTGGACGCGCTGGTCGAGCTCGCCGAGACCGTCAGGGAGAAGCTGAGGGCGCTCGAGAAGAGGCACTACGCCAAGGAGCCGCAGCTGGTGATGGTTATGAGGGCCCTGAGGGCCGGCTGCCGGAGGGCGAGGGAGGTCGTCAGGTACTTAGAGGGGGAGGGGTGCTTCATATCCGTGAGCACCGCCGAGCAGCTCCTGAGGAGGCTGGAGAGGATGGGGTGGGTCGTCAGGGTCGGCGAGGGCGAGTATATGACCGTCGAGGACGCGGTCAAGCGGGAGATGCGCGGGGGCGGGGAGCCGTGAGGGGGAAAAGCGCGGACGGGGAGGTGCGGGACGAGATCCGCAGGGCGCTCGTGAGGATGAGGGCCGCCCTCGTGGCGCTCAAGGCGAGGGAGATCAGAGAGGGGATGCCCAAGGAGAGCGCGGAGAGGCTGGACGCCGCGTACGCGAGGGCGGTGGAGGCGCTCGAGGAGCTGGCGAGGGCGGCGAGGGACGAGCTGGGCGTCGTCCTCTCCGACAGGATCGTCTCCTTCGCCGCCAACGCCGCCCTCATCGCGTACCTCCAGCTGCTCTACCTGACGGCGGCCGGCAAGCGGGCTGGGGTCGAGGAGGGGGAGGCGCTCGCGGTCGCCATCTACGCGCTCTTCGACGCGCCGCTGATCGAGGCGCTCCTCGTCACGCTCGAGAGCAGCAAGCTGCTCTCGGAGCTGGAAAAGAGGGAGAGAAAGGAGGGGGAGTGAGCTAGAGAAAAGCTTAAATACTATGTGTTGATAGGGTATGGTGGGTGGGAAATATGGCGCAGGTGGTTCGGGTCGGGCCTGGGGCTGAGGTCGCGTGCCCCAAGTGCGGCGCCCTAGGCACCCTGAAGGTGGAGACCTTCAGGGCCGCCGGCAAGGAGTACAGGTACTGGACTGTGCTGCACGGCAGGCGCCGCTGCATCCTGAAGAGGTACGAGGAGGGGGAGACCGAGCTGGCGATCCCGCAGCCGCCCGAGGCGCAGCCGCCCGCGCGGGAGGCGGTCGAGGCGGAGGGGGAGGGGGAGTACACGGCGGTCGAGGCGGTAGAGACCATCTCCTCCGTCAAGCCGCCGGAGAGGGAGGCGTACCCTAGGAGGCTGCAGAGGTCGGCGTGGTACATCGTGAAGCTGGCCGCGAGCTGGGGCAGCCTCAGGGAGAACCCGACGGAGGAGAACTACAGGCGGCTGCTCAACGCCGCCGCGCAGGTGACCGAGCGGCTCGGCGTGCCGACCGCCGACCTCGCCGTGGCAGCGGAGCAGTTCCTGAAGACGAAGAGCGAGACCGCGAAGATCAGGGTGAACGAGACGCTCACGACCGTCGTCTGCAGGATCGTCACGCAGGTGCTGGCGGAGAGGGGGGAGGCGCCGCTCGCGGGCGGCGCGCCGGCCGAGGCCGGCGGGCTCGGGGGGGCGGCTGCGAGGCTGGAGGAGAGGCTGAGCAAGCTGGAGGGCGAGGTGCGGGCGATCGCGGAGGCGGTCGCCGCGCTGGAGGCTCGGTCGGGGCAGGTCGCCGAGGGGGTCGCGAAGAGGCTGGAGGAGGAGAGGGAGAGGCTGGAGCGGGCGGCGCAAGCGGTCGCGGCGCTCGCCGCCGCGCTGGCGGAGCAGAGGGAGAGGATCGCCGAGGAGGTCGCCAAGAGGGCCGCGGAGGCGGTGGCGCAGACCCTCGCCCAGCGCAGGGCCGGCGGGGCGGGGAGGGCCGGCGTCAAAGCCCTAGTGCTGCAGATCCTCTCGGACGGGAAGCCGAGGACGAGGAGGGAGATCGAGCGGGAGCTGAGGGAGAGGTTCGGGGTGGAGGCGAAGGAGAAGCCGCTGTCCGGCAGGCTGTCGGAGCTGAAGAGGGCTGGGCTGGTGGCGATGGAGGTGAGGGAGGGGGTTTTCTACTGGCGGATCGCCGAGGGGGGTGGGGGCCGGTGAGCGGGCGGTGGAGCGGGTGGAAGGCTAGGGCCGTGGCGGCCCTCGCCAAGGCGGCGGCGGATCCCGCGCTCCCAGAGGGGGCGCGGAGGGCGGCCGCCGCGGCCGCCGCTAGGCTCGCGAGGCTGGACGCTAGGAGCAAGCTGCCCCCAGCCGACGTCCTGTCGCTGGCGGCGAGGGTCAGCGCCGCAGCGGCGCTGGTCGCGGCGCACGGCAGACCGGATCTGGGCGGGGCGGCGGCGCCGAGCTGGGAGGAGCTGGCGGACTTGGTCGGGGGCAGGGAGCTGGACAGGGTGGGCTCCTTCGCGCTGTGGAAGGCAAAGACCTGCGCGGCGCTGGCTAGGGTCTGCGCGGAGCTCGGGAGGGGGGAGGTCGCCGAGGCGCTGGCCGAGTTCGCCTCGGCGCTGGCGGAGCAGCGGGCGCCGAAGCTCGCGTCCCGCGGCGGCGAGCTGGGCGTGGTGGCTAGGAAGCTGGTGGAGGCGGCGGAGATCCTGCTGGACGCGGCCGAGCTGACCGGCAGGCGCGAGCTGGCCGAGCTGGCGCCGACGCCGGAGTGGATCAGGGCGTGGACTGGCTGCGACGTGGGCGCGGTGGCGGAGCGCGGGCTCAAGCGCCCCTTCACGGTCGAGGCTGTGAGGGAGTGGCTGAGCGAGAGGCTGGCCGGCGAGGAGGGGGGCACGGCCGGCGTGGCGCTCGCGGAGGTGCTCAGGGTCTTCAGGGTGCCGAGGAGGTCGTCCGAGGCGGTGGAGAGGATGCTCGCGGAGGTCGGGGAGGTGGTGGCGAGGGGGTCTGGGGAGGTCAGGTGGAGGTACGCCGGCTCCGTCTCCAAGCGGGGGATATACAGGAGGGGCGTGACGTTCCTCTTCGAGAGGGTGGGATGATGGCGGGGAGGGACGAGAGGGCGGAGGAGGTGGCTAGGCTGGCGGAGAGGATAGCGGAGATCATCCGGAGCCTGCCGACGCCCGACGACCGGGTCGGCGCCGCGGTGACCGCGATCTCCGCGATACTGGAGAGGTCGAACCTGACGCTCGGCGAGCAGGCGGCGGCGATCAAGCTGGTCGAGGTCTTCTTCGTGATGAGCGCGAAAGAGGTGATCGAGAGGGCGTCGCCGCCGCCCGGCGTGATGTGATCAGCCGAGCACGTCGCCGAGGCGCATCCACCTCTCCGGCGCGGAGCGCGGGTGCCTGAACACGGCGTGCGTCGCCGTGACCTCGTCGGGGTCGGCGAGCGGCCTGATCCTCCACCTCTCGCCCGCCTCGTCCGGCAGGAGGCGGACGGCGAGGTGCGCCTCCGCCCCAGCCTTGGCCGCCTCGGAGAGCACCTCCTCCCACCTCCACCTGTCGATCCTCACGTCCTCGCCGGAGAGCCTAGCCTTCACCTCGATGAAGAGGATCCTGCCCCCCTTCGCCGCGACGACGTCGAAGCCGGTGCGCCTGCCGCTCGCCGGCACCCTAGTGGCCCACCACCCCCTCCTCTCCAGCTCGAGCACCAGCCCGCGCTCCGCCTCGTACGCCCTCCTCCTCGCCCTCAGACCCGCCACGACCAACCCACCTCCGACAGAATCCGCCGCGCCTCCAGCAGATCCTTGTAGGTGTTCACGGCCAGCCACCGACCCCTGACGGCGTACGCGCACAGCGTCCCGTTGGCGGCGAGGGCCGGCAGGGTCGCCGCCTCTAGGTCGCCCTCCTCCGGCAGGAGCGGCAAGACCCTGTAGCGGTCGAAGGCGTAGTGCCCGACCGACACGTAGAAGTCCGCGAGGGTCTGGGACAGCTCGCCGGCGAGCGGCTTCTCGACGAAGCGGGCGACCCTATCCCCCTCGAGCTTCACGACGCCCCACGGCAGCCTAGGCTTGGCGACCGCCAGCGCGCCGGCCGCCCACGGGTGCTCCTCGAGGCGCGCCACGACGTTGCGCGGGTCGTCGAGGAGGATGTCGTCGCAGTTGCAGGCGTAGAACCTGTCCCCCCTGAGCTGCTGGGCCGCGAGCCTGAGGGCGCCGCCGGTGCCGAGCTTCCTCCTCTCCTCGACCCAGTAGACGTCCAGCTCCTCGATCCTGAAGCCCCTAGCGCAGACGTAGACGTCGCGGAAGCCGTGCCCCCTCAGCCAGGCGACCTGCCACTCGAGGAGGGTCACGCCCTCCGCGACCTCCGCCAAGGGCTTCGGGATCCACAGGTAGGGCTTCATACGCCAGGCGTCGCCGCCGGCTAGGACGACCGCCTCCATATCACTTCCCCCTCCTCCGCCTCCTCTTGAAGTGCTCCCTCAGCTCCTCCGCCTCGGCGGCCGCCCTAAGGCCCTCGCTTATGAACTCCCAGGCGTCCTCCGTGAACATCGAGGCGACCGCCGCTAGCGCCTCGTCGGGGTCGCCGCCCAGCGCCAGCGCGCTGGCGAAGGTCACGGCGCACGCCATACCGGTCACGTTCCACACCGCGAGCGCGCCCTCGACCACCTCGTCTGGGGGCTCGGCGCCGGACGCGAAGCGGAGGAAGGCCCTGAGGAAGGCCCTCTGCCCCTCCACCGCTCGGCGCATAGCCTCCTCCGCCTCCCTCCACCCCTCTAGGTCGCGATCCGGCATCTTGGCCAGCTCCACCTTCTCCCTGTCGGTCAGGGGTCTCCACCAGAGCGCCACGCCCGCTCACCCCCCGCCCGCGCGGAGCCTCCGGAGCGCCAGCTCGAGAGCCCTCAGGTGGTAGACCCTCAGCGCCCGCGGGCTCTCCG
>Ga0209225_1004491_pt1 | contig 10986 bp, 12 predicted proteins | sample WasSprMetagenome_FD_184732 | JGI IMG/M metagenome (GOLD analysis project Ga0209225, IMG submission 184732) | Sulfidic aquatic microbial communities from Washburn Spring, Yellowstone National Park, USA - WS (SPAdes) (version 3) | ecosystem: Environmental > Aquatic > Thermal springs > Hot (42-90C)...
TAGCGCAAGTTCTTTACTTTCTAGCAATAGTCTTCACCACTTAGTAGTATACAAGTAAAATATATAAAGGTTTTTTAGTATGGATAAAACTAGTAGCGAGATGTCTAACTCATACGAAAAGTTTAAACTTAAGGCTAAAGTTATGCTTTTAGGGAGAATACTTGAGTTATCTTTTGTATTTGGAATAGCCGTCGTACTGCTAGGAATGTTTTTTCTTAGCATTGTACTTTTTATTCCAGTTTCTTTAAGGATAGAACTAAGAATAGCTAGTGTTCATTTTTCAATTCTTTTAGATGGTCTTCAGATAGGTGAACTAATTGCAATCTTTGGTCTTACTGTAGTGTTCATTGTTGTTTTAGCTATTGTAGTTGCTATCGTTGTTTTTAAAGTGAAGAACAAGTAATCTCTTAGATTTTAAGAAATAAATTTATAGCTACACTAAAAGATGACTTTTCTAATAGGGTTATCTTGCCGTTCACGTAAAAAGCAAAAAGAAGAAAAACTGTTCTACTTAGGGCTTGAAGGAAAGTTACGAGCAGGGTCCTTATTTCACAAAAAGAGTAGGATTAACATAAGAGTTGATATGTCAATGATAACAAGAAAGCTAATTTAAAAAAGCTTTACTTTTTTCGTTTTCTTTTTGCTGAACTTGATGTACGCTTCTCAGTTATGTATCCTTCTTCAGTAAGTAGCTTTCTACAATCCTTACATAAAGACTTTAGCCACTTTGTAAGCAGCTTTCTCTCCTGCTCTGCTGATTCTATCTTTACACTAAAAATCCTATCAAACTTTTTTCTACACTTATCGCAAACTAAGTCGTACGCAGAGAGGCACAACCTACTACTAACTTTAAAGTTAAGTACTTAAACTTTTGTTGTCAAACTTAGCAACATGTTACCTTTATCGTCATAACGTATAAGTAGTTAGTTTTTTAAGTCCCACTAATTCTTTGAGTCTGAGGTATATGGCAAAACTAGTTGCTAACTGACTTTTATGATTAAGAAAACAACTTACTTTGAAACTTATACCAGCTTATTTAAATGAATAGGAAACTCAACTTCATTTCTCTATGTTATTCACAATAAAGATAACAAAAAACTTTAATTCAAGCCTAGACTTAACGTTTCTTTTGTTTTCTGTTTTCTTTGCAACACACAATTAATTACTTTGTAGTTTTGCTTTCTATAGCTTTGATAAAGTTTTAAAGGGGATTAGCAGAGGACCACTTAATTTTTATAGTAGCGTTTTTACGTTTCTTGAACTTGTTAATAAACTTATAATAAACTTACTCATAAAATTAATTTCTTTCGCAAATTTGACTTATTTTGCTATTACTAGGTAATGTAAAAAATTATGCGAAATCATTTCACAAAAAAGAACGCTCTAGAAATAATTATATGAACATTCTTATCTCTTAATCTTTATATTTAGAGGAACTCCACATAGAATTATGGCAAAAAAAGTTTCAAAAGAAGAATCAATTAATGTTGCAAAAACACATTACGAAGAACTCTTATTATTGGTAGATAAAGAAAGAGCATGGATTATGAAAAATTTAGGAGAGTTGAAAAACGGTAATATTCTTCCTAAGCAGTACCGTTTAAGGGAGTATCTTTTATGGAGGACTCTTTATAACTTAGATGAAATTGAAGATAGATTGAGAAAAGTAGGTGGTTTGGGTGTTGGTGGTCTTGAACCTAAACACTATCCTTCGTTCATACAGGAAGCTGAGATTGAAAGTGAAGAGCATCTGTTAATGAATTTGCAATCTCAAATACTTAAACAATATAATCAAGCGATGATTTGTTATGTAGATGGCAATTTTTTGGCTTCATCTTTTTTACTTGTAAGTTTAGTTGAAATGGTGCTAATCTATGAAATCTTAAGACGAAAGATTCTTTCAGAGAAGTTACTGGATGTAATGAAACCCTCTTTAGGAAATCTTATTGAAATCTGTAAAAGTTTCAAAATAGTGAATGGAGAAATATATAAAATTTTACGGGAAATAAATGAAACAAGAAATTCTTTGATTCATGCTAAATTTGTTAAACCACACTTTAATACAAAAACGTTTCACGAATTTAAACCTTATTCTAAGTATAAAAAAGCTTATGTTATCTACGAATTTAAGAAAGTTGATGAAGATTTAAAAGAGAAAGTAGATAAATTGTTAGAATACTTTTATTCTCAAGTTTAGAGGTATTATAAAAATGTTCAGAGCACAAAATCTTAGACCTTAAAGAGACTGCCACTTAAGACTTATAGGTCCATGCTTACTTTTGAACAATACTTAATACTAACAGTACTATGGTACAACTGGCCAATGAAGTTCCTTAAGATAGGAGGCGATAGGAACCAAAGGTTCCTATTTTGGGATAAGGAATTCAATTGAACAGTGGTTCTCTGAACTAAAGAGAAGGATAAGACAGTTCAACGTTTGTTTTCCTACTTACAAGCCAAGAGTCTCAGAAAGATGGATAGCATCGTGGGTGGCCTTAAGTTGACAGTCTCTTTGAGAAGCTTAAAAAATTGGAGGAGGCTGGGAAAAATAAAATATGGCTCAGAGTTCTGAAAAACTCTTTCGCCCCGCTATTTGCTGGAAAATTTGATTATGTAGTGGGAAATCCGCCATGGGTATTATGGGACAACCTAACTGACGATTATCGAAATAGCACCAAGTCGCTTTGGCAAGATTATGGCCTCTTTACGTTAAGCGGGTTGGAAGCTCGTTATGGAGGAGGTAAAAAGGATGTTTCTGTTCTCTTTACCTACGTATGTATCGACAAGTATTTAAAAGAGCAAGGAATTTTTGGTTTTTTGATAACACAATCGGTTTTTAAAACTAGAGGTGCAGGTGAAGGCTTTAGAAGATTTAAACTAAAGAGTATGCCCTTAAAGGTTTGGAAGGTTCATGATTTTGTTGCGCTTAAGCCCTTTGAGGGTGCTAATAATAGGGCAACTGCTATATTTTTATCTAAAAATGATGAAACAAAATATCCGATAGTCTACATTTTATGGAGACTGCAAGAAGCCATCGACCAAACTGACAGCTTAGACGCTGTTTTGAGGAAGACGGAAAGAATTGAGATGCTTGCTAGGCCCTCTGATGATAAGAATGTACTTTCTCCATGGTTGACATTACCTGGAAAGGCCCTGAAAGCTGTGGAAAAAGCCAGAGGTAGGAGTAATTATCGATGCTATGCAGGCATTTATAGTGGCGGAGCAAATGCGGTTTACTGGTTTAGAATTATTGGTTTGCAAGGGGAGAATGATGTTGACATTGATGTTCCGTTACATTTAAGGAGATTTTTTGGCGATAAGATAAAGGAGTTAAAGTTTGTTTATGTTGAAAATGTAACTGAGGGTATGAAGAAAAAGGTTAAGGGCGTTAGAACCGTTTTAGAAGACTTTTTCCTTTATCCGCTCATTAAGTCTCAGCATGTGGAAAAGTGGAAGATTAATGGCTACATTTATACATTGCAAATGCAAGACCCAGTAAAAAGGATAGGCTACAATGAACATTGGGTGAAAGTAAACTTCCCAAAAACTTATTCGCATCTTAAAAACTTCGAAAATCTCCTTAAAGTAAGAAGCTCTAGCGTTGTTAAAGAATTAATGGAGAGGGGGCCATTTTATTCCATGTATGCGATAGGCGACTACACCTATGCCCCCTTTAAGGTTGTTTGGAGCCGAATGGGTGATAAACTAACTGCATGCGTTGTTAGTTCTGTAGATGACCATTTCCTTGGAAGGAAAATTATACTTCCTGAAAATGTTCTTGCGTTTATTCCAACAAGTAATGAGGATGAGGCGTATTACTTATGTGCAATACTGAATTCATCTATCGCTGACTTAGTTTTGAGGTCTATAGCTGGCGGTACAAAAAGTTTCGGCACACCAAAAATAATTGAGAGCGCTCTCAACATTCCAAAGTATAGTCGCGAAAACGGCATTCACCAGCAATTAGCAATGCTATCAAAAGAGGCTCATCGACTAGCAAAAGAGGATAAAAAGGATGAATTAAAGAAAATTGAAGAAGAGGTCGATAGACTTGTAGCTCAACTCTACGGTATAACTAATGAAGAACTCGAAGAAATTAAGAGAAACTTGGCTATTCTTGAAGGTGAAGAAGTTGAGGAAGAAAAATCTAAAGAAATACCAACTCTAGAACCAGACATAACTTTAGAAAATCCTGTAGTAGAAGAAAACACACCTTCTGTCCTTGAGATAGTAATAAGAAATCCATTGGAAAATGTAATAACTAACGTAAAGGTAAAGGCGCAACTGCCAACAGAAACTGTTGAAAGGGTCTTTAATAGCATAGAAAGAGAGGAAAAAATACAAGTAAAGGTAGATGGTTTGAAGAAAGGAAAATATGAAATTAAGTTAAGTATGGACTACTCCTTTGAAGACTCTTCAAAGAAAATTCAAAAGTCTCTTTCCTTGTTTGTAAGGGGAAAAGGAGAAAAAGAAACTGTCAAGAGAAAAGGAATAAAAGAAATATTTGGTGAATAGTAATGAGCAGCATAGACAATGCAAGTTCAAAACTTAAGTATATTTTTGGCCGAGCTGTAGTTAGAAAAGACTTAATTCTCCATGGGCATATTGGAAGACTTCCAAGGTTTATAGCAGAGTACTTAATTGCAGAGGCATGCGGAGACAACGTTACACAGGAATGCCTAAAAAAAGTTTCAGACCTTGTAGAAAAATACTACAGGGAACCACAGGAAAAAGACAAAGTTAAGTTTGATTTAGTAAAGAATGGAAAAGTTGACATGATAGCAGAAATAAAGGTTGAAAAGGACGTTGAGAGTGGACTAAACTTTGTAAACCTTCTAAGTGTACCAATAGAAGATGCAATAGTAATTCCAGACGATATAGTTGAAAAAAATCCAAGACTTTTGGAAACTGGATTGTGGGGTAAAGTTACAATAGAGTACAACTCAAGTAGCTCAATAAAGATGACAGTAACTGACTTTAATCCATTTCAAATGGCAATCGTAAACATTGACGATTTCATAGAAGGAAGAAAGGAATTTACAACAGAAGAATGGATAGACATACTAGTAAGTACAATAGGATACAATCCTTCATTGTTCTCGAATAGAAAAAAGATTATCGTGATTACTAGACTTCTTCCATTAGTTGAAGAAAACATAAACTTAATGGAGCTTGGACCAAGAAATACAGGAAAAACTTATGTCTTCAGCAACTTATCTTTCTACACTAGAATATTCTCAGGTGGAAAAATAAGTCCTGCTGTACTAGTATGGAATCTTCAAAGGGATTCTCCAGGCGAAATTCCAACAAGAGATTGTGTAGTGTTCGATGAAATAGGAAAAATAAGTTTCATGAATGCAAACGAAATGATGGGGAAACTTAAGCACTTTATGGCATCAGGAGAATACGAGAGAGGAAAGAGGAAGGGAAGTAGCGATTGCTCTTTAGTGTTTCTTGGAAATGTAGATGTAAGTGGTGAAAGACCAATAGAGGAGTTCACATATGTTTTACCTGAAGACATGAGAGATTCTGCATTCATAGATAGGATTCATGGCTTCATTCCAGGATGGGAGATACCAAAGGTTGGAAGAGCAGACATATACTTCTCAAGGTACTACGGATTTGCCACAGATTACTTTTCAGAAGTGATGCACCAGATGAGGAAAAAGCATGAATTCGTAGGCTACATTAGCAGCAAAGTAGAACTTCAAAATGTTGACCGTAGGGATGAGATAGCTATAGAAAGGGTAGCAAGTGGGATAATGAAGTTGATAGCTCCTCATGGTGAGTTTAGTGATGAAGACCTAAAGCTTGCATTGGAAACTGCAATAGAATATAGACAAAGGATAGCTGAGTGGTTACATTTCATGGCACCAGGAGAATACCAAATGAAAAAGATTGGTTACAAGGTGAAAGGATGAAGCTTAGAGTATACACCAACTTAATTCCAAATGAGCCTATAAACGATGCTTTAGAACTTGTAGAAAAAATATTCAACTACTTTGGTCCAGCAGTAGTTGATTTCTCAGGTTGGGGATTGCTAAGGCCAGGACTTTTAACTAAACAACTTGTAAGTAATGTAAGCAACATTTGGAAAGCAGAAAGAACAAAGGAACTTGCCGTATACGACAGACCTCAGTTGAGAGGAGATTGGATATTCTTCGATTATTTGTTTTCAAAGCCAGCATCTATAAATTCAATAGTTAAGTGCCTTAAAAGTGTAGGTCTAATAAAGTATGGAGAAATAAAGCTGATGAATACTTACTTAATAACAGTTGGATTTAACTATAGATTGGGAATTCTATTAGTACTGTACAATGGTAAAAAAGTTGAAAGTCAGCTTGATGACGTTGTGTATGTTTTATCCCATATGCTCAATACTAAAAAACCGAAGGTAGTTGAAATTAATGAAGCCTTGCTTATAAATCTTGCAATGTATTTTGTTTCTTCACCAAGGTGGCAGCTAAGAGGTTGGACATCGAAGGATGGTAGAACGATTGAGTTAGACCTTGTACAAAAGAACAGGGAAGAGTACTTAAGCAGAATAAAGAAGGGGGAATGGCAGTCGTTACTGTTTCAAGATAGTTATTCAAAAGTTAAATTAACAACTAAACCTAGAATAAAAAATGTAGACGTTTTCATAAAAATGAAGTTTTATAAACCTGGTCCTAAGAGAGAACTAAGGCCAGTTTTTGAAGAACTAGCAAAAGGAATAACTCCAAACAAGGTTAGTGAAGTAGCATACAGTAGTTCAGATGAAGCAGGAATATTGAAAGCATATACGGAAAGGAGAGGAATAATAGCTGTTCTAAAGTTTGAGAAAGAAAAGAATAAAAAAGAAGCCTTTGATGTATCCTATGAGTTTCATGGCTACGATGTAAAGGCAGAACCTAACTTGATTGAAGTTAAGTCATTCAAAGATTCAACATATAAGCCTTTGCAACTAACTCAAAATGAATACAAAGTTATGTGCGAAAAAGAAAATTATTGTATCTACGTAGTTGAGAAAGCGTGGGACAAAGTACCAAAAGTTAATATAATAGATGAGCCAGACAAGATATATTTTAAAAAACAGGTAAAAGATATTATTGAAACAAAAATAGCTTCTCAAGAATACTTCGAGTGCGAAGAAGACAAATGGAGAAGCAAAGTAACTAAAACAGACTTTATTGAATTACAAGTTTAAGCATTCTGAAGATTTTACTTTAGTTACTTCTCAACTCATAGAGCTAAAACAATAATATAGGCCTTAAGCTACACTTTGAGAAAAACTTAAATATTTTTCTTTTTACGATAACTTAGCTTATGAGCGCAAACAGCTTCGCTAATGAGTTACGTTCTATGGGTTTTTCTGAAGAAGTAATTGTAGAAGAAAACAAGGATTTAGAACTTTCCTACGATGAACTTCTAGACAAGTTCCATAAGGTAGTTGATGAAGTTAATTCTGTAACAGGATGTATTTCTAAGTTCAACGAACCTGGTGGTCCAGAAAGTTTACCTTTCTTAATACTAAACAAAGAAGTACTAGATAGTACGATAAGAGAATTCTTAGAAAACCTTGGTTCAAGAACTCTTGCTTTAGCTTAAGTTAAGAAAGGCACTTGACTTAGAATATAAAAACTTATAAGCTTAAGACTATCAAGTTAAATTATGGCTGAAGAGAAGCTTGCTTCTTTCTTAAAGGATGGTAAAGATTGGGCAAGGATGAAAACAAACTTACCTGGAGTGTTCATACTTAAGCTTCCTTCCTACAAGAACAATCCTCCTAGGCTTGCTGTAGAAATTAATCCTCCAGATAAATTAGGAAATCCAAAGAAGAAGAGAGGTCTTATTCTTAGGTCTTCACAAGAACTTGAAGAGTTTTCAAAAATATTTCAAGTTGAGAAACTATCTTCTTTACTTAAGACAATAGATAAAGTAAATCCTCAAACAAAGAGTGAAACAGGAGAAGAAGTTTTTGAAGTTTAGTTTTCAGAACTATTTTTCAAAGAAGCTACAGCCTTTGTGATTGCGTTATGACCTAACCGATAGATAAATTTTACCTCTCAGTATTGTTTTAATTTTTAAGCAGATTTAGCTTTGTCATTTCATAAAGTTTACCTATATGGCCTTTGAATAAAACTGTAGCTTTCATGAGGTACATTTTTGTATAAAACTTAAATAGTGAAATTTAAGCTATTTAATTAAAAATGGAGAAAAAGGCTATGAATTTCTCCAATTCTCAAGTTTCTCAATTTCTCAAATTATGTAGAGAATAAGAAAAACTAAAGTCCTTCCACTAAAAAGGAGCTTATGCTGGAGATGCTATAATAGACTTTCTCCTGAAGACCAAAAACAATACGAACTCGCTAATCGTAATGGAATTTGCGATATATGTAGTTTATGGGAAGTGGGTCTTTATGAACTAAAGGAGGCAAGCTAAAATGAAAGGACTCTTAACTTCTCGTAAAATCGTAGAACCTAAGGAGGATATCGTAAAAAGACCTTTCTTTATTTATGTTGAACAGGAATTTAAAGGTGTCGACGCTTTTTTGATTACCTTGAAGCATTACTAGGTACTCCTACCTTTCCTAGAAGTATGATGACAAAGACAACACATGGTCAAGTTTTGGTTTCTTCAAGAAAAGTTCTTCTTGAAAAACTTAAGGACGCCAACTTCCAAGATTGCTTCATTGCAATACATAACGAGTTAGATAAGATGACGTACACTTTAAGAACGATTTTTCTTGATTACGATAACTCGCAAAATATTGTTGATGCAATTTCTGACGCAGTACAAGTTGCTAGTGAATTTGAAAAAGAATTTAACGTTAAACCGCATGTTTAATTTAGTGGAAGTAAAGGTGCGCATGTAATAGTCCAACTGAGCCTCTTGGATTTGAAGAGCCACAAGAAGAAAAAAGCTTTCTTTCGTTCAAAGGAGATACAACAAAGAAAGTCTTGACAAACAAATAATAGGAGACGTTTCAAGACTTGTGAGAGTACCTATATCATTTTTTACTTCGCCTGAAAGTTTAGAGTTATAGTTTGGTAACCAGATAGCTTTAAGTTTGTGCGCATATTTCATTTTCTTTTTTAGTTTCTCAAGCTCCTTCTCAAGCTTAATTTGAAAGTTATTTGCCTCGATAATTCTGCTTATTTTTCTTTTGGTTCTGTGCTTAAGAGCTTCAGAAGGCAGTTTAATCAACCTCTTTTAAAATTTCTCTTAGCCTTTCAGTTGTAAATGGTTTGTAATGATTTTTGCGAAGCCAATTTATTTGATATATCGTGTAATTCTCACTAAAGTCTTCTTGCTTTCTAAATATGTTTATGGTTTGTTCATTAGGAAAACCATTGTTTATAAGTTCAGTAACAATTGCTAAAAGTTGATTACGAGTTGAGTGAACACCTTCTTCTGCTCTTTTAATTAATCCTTGTACTTCTTTTCTAACTTGCTTCTTAGAAATAACAAAAGAAGGCTTTTCAGACTTTACAGTTTCCTCTAATACACCTTTTATTTTAGATATCTTAAGTAGCTTCGTTAAGTTCGCATATTTGCCATTCCATGTTTGCAAAAATTTTTACATGGCCTTTCTATGGCGTTTCCAAAGCTTTTGTGTTTATAGTGATGACATATACCCATGAATCAAATGAAGATAAAGCAATTGATACTTTGAGACATGAATTTATTGATTATGTAGTAAGTTAAGCAATAGAACCTTATAAAGATATAGTCAATAAGCTAATTCAGTTACTTAATGAAACTGCTTATGAGAAGAAAGAAAGTGTTGTCGAAGCTCTTCTAAAGCTTTTTGATGCATGTGATGAAGGATGGGGGAACTAGAAATACTAGACGAGATAAGAGAGCTTCCTTTCCCACTAAAAGAAGAACTAAAACTTTTAGAAGAAAGCATCAGAAAGAAGGCATATGTGGTTCATTAACAGCAAAGTTCTTAATCCTAATTTTCTTTTTTAGTTCAACGTCGTTTGATTCAAAAAGCTTTCTTAATGCAGAAGCCCATACACTTATAGTTTTTGGTGCAGCTCCTGAAGAAGACAACTTTAAAGCCCATTCCTCGCAGACTTTATTTGCATCATTTTTTCCTTCTTTTATTTCTTTTATGAATATATCTAAGTCTTCAATTTCAAATGCCTTCACGAAGTGCTTTATTCCCTTTAGATAAGCTTTCTCAGTTTCAGAACTTCTAGTTAGAAGCTTAAGGTAGTTGAGCATCTTCTTTACGCACTTAAACGCCTCTAGCTTCTATAATAAAAACAAAAAATAGGCTTATAAATCTTACTTTTGTAAAGCTAGGTTGAAAGTAGTTAACTTCAAGGTAAGGATGCCTACATATAAGTTAGCTTATAAAAAGTAAGAAAAAATTAATATAGCAAGAACTGCGTTGGCTTCTCAAGGTTTAAAGAAGCGTGAGCTTAAGCAAAAGATTCTCGAACTTAAGCAACTTCTTGAAAAGAATCCAGAAGAAGCTAGTAGGCTAGTCTTAAGTTGGATTCAGAAGCGAGACCATGAAAGTAAGAGTTGTAAAGGTAATCGAAATTGCGAAGCTCATCATGCAACCGCAAGAAGGAGCTGAAACTGCTTTAATTTTTGGAAGATTTTTGAAGAATGCTATGTTAACTTAAGATTTTTCTAGGCAAAGAGTTAATGTTTTTTATTTTTAACTAAAGTTCAAGAAGCAAAGACTAACACTTCAGTAGTCCTCTATATGCTTTACTCAGTACTTTAGGTTATAGAAAACTACGAGAGAACTAAACCAACCAAAAGTTGTTAGAATTTACTCGTGAAATTAAAAAATGAATACTTCTATGGAGCTTAAGTTAACAGAGCAAAATGCTTAAATGCCTCTAATTTTCTTTATTTTTATGAACTCTTGGGAAAGAGTAGTCAGGGCTATGCAACTTTCAGTACCCGACAGAATTCCAATATATGAACCACATATTCCTCCAAAAATTTCTTCTGTAGTCTTAGGGAAAAGCATCGACGAA
>Ga0209225_1004494_pt1 | contig 10985 bp, 9 predicted proteins | sample WasSprMetagenome_FD_184732 | JGI IMG/M metagenome (GOLD analysis project Ga0209225, IMG submission 184732) | Sulfidic aquatic microbial communities from Washburn Spring, Yellowstone National Park, USA - WS (SPAdes) (version 3) | ecosystem: Environmental > Aquatic > Thermal springs > Hot (42-90C)...
AAACTCCCTCCCAAAATCACTCCTACCGAAATTCTGAAGAATAGAAACACCAACAGTAAACAGGTGAAGCTCACTAACCATAGAGAAACATGCCCCACTTGAAGGTAGATAAACGTTTACAAACAAATCAAGGTCGGATAACTATAAAAGCTGTTTGAAACTTCCTTTAAGGTGTAGTAAGATGCCTCATTCAATTCCTAGCCACGCTAGGAACTGCTTGAGATCCATTTTATTTCCGAATTTGAATGGGTTTGCCAAACCTTTACCCTCTTTGTCTTTACTTAACTCTACTAGATAGAATTCGGCTTCTACCATCGTCAGATCGCCCATACCGGTGCTTTTTCTTGCGCCTATTTGTAGCCCGAGCTTCTCAACATAGTTTAGTATTGAGCCGAGTAGGATGGAGTCCGTTTTGCGGGGCTCGATGTTGTCTGCGACGAATCTAAGGGTTATGTTGCTGTCTACCGAAGCTGCTTCTAAGAAGTAGAGTTGATCTTCCTTAGCTGTGCCGCTTCTTCTATCTATCCCCACACCCGGCTTGATGTGTAGTGTAAATGGGGTTATCGTGTCTATGAACCTTAATTTGCCAGCGATCGTCGTGTTGCCGAAGAGTCTGGTTATTGGGCAGTAGAGGGCTAATATCTTTCCTAACGCTTCTTCAGCACCCTTCTTTAGCCCTTCTTCTTGCTCCTTCCCTTCCTCATCTTCTTTAACTATTTTTTCGATCTCGTCTTGCGTGTAGTCGAGTTGTAAGAGTAGTTTTGTGATCTCAGATTTCGTGAGCCCGAAGAAGACGCCTTCGCCTCTTAACGCTTTGACAAACTTCTCACGATCTTCGTCTTTTATCTCATACGTGATACCTTTATCGTTCTCTATGTAGCCATCGACAGCGATCTTCTCAAGCCCTTGAAGGGGAAGATTTTTCGCTACCTTCTCACCTATCTGTCTAAATGCCCCTTTCCAAGTAGAGGCAGGTATTATGATCCTCCCGTCGCTGGTTTTGAGGATCTCTCTTCTAACACCCCACCCACCGATACCGATATGCAGCGTTGCTTCCGGCTTAAACAGTATACGCCCTACTAGTTTTGTTGTGAGGGGGTTGAGGTGCGTCATTTGACGACCTCCTCTGCTACTCTTAACATGTTTACTCCAGTGATGGTGTAACCCCCGAGTTCTTCTATTGTGCCGTGGTAGGCTAGTGCTGCGAGCCCGATTGCTGCATCTTTTCTACTTTTCGCATGGATTCTAGCTGATACTACGCTTCCCTGCGCCTTCGCATAATAATCTGGTCTAGGTGCGTCTTTAAGGATATTCCAGCCACCCTTCACCCTAACCGTTTTACCGTATACTTTCTCTATGTTAAGCGTGCAATCAGCTATGTTAAAACCGAGCTGCGCAGCAATATTCGCCAGATCTAGCGTCTTCGGATAGGGTTGCGGGTCGATTCCGCCTTGTAGAGTAGGAGAGATTGCCACCATGACTACTATGTCCCCTTTGATATAGTTAGAATATTCTTCAGCTTTCTCCCCTAAGCTTATTTCGCGTTGAACCTCTATTTCAGCGAAACCGAATCCTCTCGACGACCCCCTACCAACCCTAACCTCAAACCGACCATCTACACCGTATCCATCTGGTAGTGTTAGGGTTGCCCAGTATGTTTGCGGTGGAAGTATGACATCATATGAGTAAAGCATTCCTTTAACCGCTACACCCCTCGACTTATCAATAGCGACCGAAATATGCCTTGTAGCAACCTTTTCTACATCAGGTATGGGTTTTGGGTGTAATGCTTTAAGCGCCCTATGCCCCATCGCACATTCAGAAGGTATGCTAAGAGGCGCATCTTCGTAAATCTTCTTGACGAACTCTTCTTCTAGGTTAATTATGTATTTAGATACTTTACATTCCCAGATAAATGGTGTCGCTGGTCTACTCCTCCTGCCTTCTGCGTCGATCGGATATGCTGGTGAAGCGATTAACCTGGGTCTAACATCCTCTTCCCTTAGATTCTCTTCCCCTATTTTCCCCTGTAGATAGAGTGATGTGAGGATGGCGCCGCGTAGAGTGGTGGGTGGTATGTAACCGAGTGTACCTACGTAGCCGGCTGCGCTCCTCCTCTCAGGCAATATTGTTGGGCTTCTGAGAGTAACCTTAACTTCAACTACTCTAACCATAGCCACCTCCCCAGCTCATCCAGAAGAGAAGCCCACCTAGAATCTACCTCGCCCCTCAACCTATCCACCCCCTCTAGCTTCACATCGATCAGCGAGCTGCGACCAAACCTCCCGAGCCTCAGCTCAGCCAAAGCTAATAGGAGTAGAGGGTGCAGCCTCTCCAGAAACTTTATCGAGCCCGTAAATTCTACCGAAGGTTCGAGCGCCTCCCTGGTATATAGAGCCATTTCCGCGACCGTCTGGCTTCTATCGTCTATCCTCGTCTGTGTCAGAAGTAGCGGAGAACCTTTAATGGGCTGCGAAGGTAAGAGGGCGCTGAAGTATATTTTCGGCTTTTTCCCATCAACCGTTCCGAAAAGCTTACAAACGTCGCAAAGCGCGTCTCCTCTCTCTAACCTTTCAGGCTTTATCTCGCCGCAAGATGTAAAGCCGTATGGGGCTGCGATTCGGGAGGCGGCGGAGCGTAGAGCACCCTTAAAGCTGCTGGCTGGGATATAGTAAGACCACTCTGAGCCACTCTCTGTTGCTGGCATCTTTACGAAGGGTATGTCTACGCCCATCGCTGAAGGGTGGCTCCAACCTACCGTTAAGAGGCCAACAGGTCTCACTTTTACTATGATCTCTTTCAGATAACACCACCCCCAAGAATCTTTATCGCTCTATCTACATCGGAGCTGGGGAACCCGGCTCCACAATCTTTTGCATTAAACCATGCATTGAATAGCTTCAACAATGTTCTATAGCTTTCTTTCTCGTCTTCTGATGGGTTTTTTACACGCATGCGTTGCGCAAATATCAAGCTGACCTTAACCTTACTGCTCTTACCAAAACCTCCACTGATCTTAATGGAGTTCCTTACCGCCTCCCTGATCTGCTTCAGCTTCTTCTTAATTTCTTCGCTATCTTCTCCGCTTAACCTCGATGCCTTAAAAGCTTGTATATATGCCTTGGTTAATTCGCCGCCTACCCCTAGCGGCTCTAAAACTTCGTCGATAGAGATCCATTTTGTTTGGTGATCTTTTAGTATTGTGAGTGGTTGTGCTGTCAAACCGAGCTTCTTAAGGTCTTCATACCGCCCCCTCGCCGTCGCACCAGATAGAATACCCCCCTCGACCACATCGAAGCATATTGCGCCCCCACTGCCCTCCACTCTACCAACCTCCTTCGCTTCATCCAAAAGCTGTGAGGAGGCGTCTATCAGAGCCCAGATGTCGTGCTCAGGTGGTGCTGCTACGAGACCAACGCTTAAGCTACACTCACCACCCATCTTCTCGTTAAAGGCTCTAGCTATGTCAACAGCCAGCGGGAGGGCGACCCAGCTCGGGCATATTATGAGCGCGTCATCACCACCCATATAGAGAAGACCTAGCTTCAACGCGGCTATCGTCTGCTTCGCAGCAACCCCATCCACACCGCTTACCGCTTTAAGAATCCTCGAGGTAGCGTCTTCAAAGGCTTCTTTCAAAGCTAAGTCGACTCGCGCGCTCCTCTCAACAGCATCCGCGATGGAGATCGATTTCGCGAAGAATACACCCATAAGGTTACCATCGACCTTTATCAAAGCTATGTTCCTCTTTCTCTCACGCCCCTCTATCTCCTCTCTACTATGTCCGGCGATGAAATACATAATGTCATACTGCCCCTTCTCGATTAACTCATAACTTGTGTTGAAGCACTCCTCTGGCTTAATCTTTGAGCCCCCCACTGCAAACTCGCTCTGCCATCTCCTCTCAAAGTGCATCTTGCTGCCAAGCTTATAGAGATTAAAGCAGAGCTCGCAGAGTTTCTCACCAAACTCTGTCTGCTTTACCGCTGGCTCGCTGTAGCACTTCTGGCATAGCTCCCGTGCCCCAGATCTTTGTAGAAGGCGCCTAGCCGATTCTCTGAGTGGTTGAGATGTTATCTTTTTAAGAACCATTTCAGAATATAGCCGGCCGTAGGTCTTGTAGTAGCTTTTGCTTAGGGGTGTGTGGGCGAAGTAGAGGTCGAAGCAACCTTCGAAACGCCTTCTGATGGCGTCCCAGTTTTGCTCAAGGTACTTTGCCAGCTCAGTTGGGGCTACAAATAATACGACGCCCCCAAGGTTGCAGAGGAAGGATTCGAACGGCAACCAAACTTTACACTTCCTCTCTAGCTCTAGTTGGAGTAGGAGTGGTATGTAGGCTACAGTAGCGCAATCGACAAGCAAACTTGAGGCTGCGACGCAACGTAACTCTCTCGTCCGCATAATGAAGTCTTGAATCCCACCTATATCAATGTAACAGAGGCTGACATCGCGGACAGCATTCTCCTCATCACGTTCCTCCGCTATGATCTCCTTGAGCTCTTTATCTGACAATTCTCTCAGCTTCTTGATGAAACCTTCACATAGTATCTTAAATCGCTCCGCATCCTCTCCGATTTTTCTCCAGAATTCCCAGCTGCGAGCTCCAACTCCATAGGCATCTTTAGGATCTAGGGAGAACTGCGCCGCAAGTTCATTAATTCTGTCTCCGATTAACTTTTTCGCAATGTTTGTTATTCTATCTATCGCTGAAGCAAAGTGGTCTGCTTTTACTAGAGGATCTAGCGGCGGTATCTTTTCATCACGGTGATGCTCTCTAACATATTCAATAATCTTATTCCGATAGTTTTCCTGAAGAGGTAATTGTTTCGTTAACTCTTCGGCGATATAAGAGGAAACCTCGTAGTGCTCTTTATAGTTGAAAGGCTTTCCTACGTCGTGTAGCAGCGCTGCGATTCTTAAAACCGCGGCTTCCTCTCTTTCCAACCTTCTGTTGACCGACTCGCACCAAGTGATGGATGAAGTTAGGAGTAGGTGCGGTATAAGGCTTGAAATGTTTAAGCCAGGTCTTGTGTCGCTCGGTAAAAATAACCAACTCTTCCTAACCGCTTTGTTCAGCTCCCCCTCAAATATTTCAAATATTTCTTTTCTTTCCTTTTCCTTACAAAACTCGTCAAATTCTTTAATAGAATTTTCAGCATAGGTGTAGAGGTCACGGATCCACTCTTCTACTGAGATTCGAGGCGCGGTCATCCATCTGCTGATCATGTAGAGTTTTAGTGGGCTGTGTGTTATAGTTGGGAGTGGCTCTTCTATTAGAGGTAGTTTGAAGTAGAGTGAGATCATGTCAGCTAGGAGTTCGAGGCGTTTGACGGGTTCGACCGCGACCAATTGAATATAGTTGGATGCCTTCTCTAAGAAGGTTTTTAGCCCCTCGATCGCTTTACGCCAACTCTCTACATCCTTGTCTTTAACCTCGTAAAGGGTCGTAAACCTATTATTTATGTAGAATGGTACCGCGGACGCTTTGTAGATCGGGTAACCGGGTGAGGTGAAAGGTATGTTAAGCGAGGCGGCTCACCACATCCACCATTATAAATTCGGCCCCATACTTCTTTAGCGTGGAAGCCGTTAGGCTTTGGATTAGAGGTGTTAATTCGTTTTCACCTTCGAAGCTTCTTGAGTCGAAGCCAGCGATCCTCCTAGAATACTTTGATAGTTTAAGCGATTTGACAACATACGTCACCCTACCCATCAGCAGCGAACCCACCAGCCCCCTGTGCTTCAGCCTACCTAAGAGGAGAGGTCTCCCCCTAACACTGTCCTTTAACCCCATGCCTAAGAGGAGTAGCCCGAGTTCCTCCTCTAATAGGTTGGTGAAGTGTATCTGACCCTCGAACTCTGAGCCGGGTGGTGCTGCCAGTATCCTCATGCCGTCTACTTTAATCTCCTTTAACTCCACATCTTTTCCGACGAAGTCTTCAAAGCTTATGAGGCTAGATAGGCCTGCTGTGCCAAAGAGGTCGCAGAGTAAACAGACTTCATTTTGCTTAGTTAGGTCGCAAGCATCGCCTCTATCTTCATTCAGCACATCACCCCAGATCTTTTTATGGCGCCAGAATATTCCAGCAGGAGGCGGTCTAGATGCTCTGATGAAGCAAGCCCTTACTTCTTTGTTGACCGCCCTAAAGCTCAGCTCAAGCCTAGCCCTGATGTTGCCTTTGACCGATGAAGCAGGTATTGTGGGCAAACCCTTAACTCTAGCGAAATCGCCAACCTCCGAGCCAAGTTTTTGTGTGAGTATGTCTACAAGTTTTGAGAAATCTGCCTCTCTTGGAAACTCTCCAATCGGCTCAAAGAGAGATTTCCCCGAACCTACGTGTAGGTAAGATTCGGTTATGGGAGTTTTACAGGAAACTATCGCAACTTTTAAGCTGCCTGAGAGGTCGCTGAGTTTGCTGCGGTCCCTCGGGGCGTCTCTCACAACTCTAACCCTATAGCTTGGCAGCTTCCCACACCTCTTCCAGCTTCTTTAGTAGGGTTTGGCAGCCACCCCCTTCCGCTACTAGCCAGCCGTCTTCCAATCTAGCTAAACCGCCTACTTCTACTGGTTGATCAACACCTTCCTCAAGAGAGGGTAGCTTTAGCTCCTTGCTACCGCTATCTCTATTCATTATCTTCAGCTCCTCTATTCTAACTTTGCCGAAACCTCTGGATTTGAAGCCACCTATCTTCGCCTCGCCCTCATTTATCCTCCTTATCGTTGCAGCAAGCATACCCAACACATAGTTCGGTAGGTTTCTTGCGTACATCTTAAAGCTAAATACAGCACCGGGTTCGATGTATTCGACTGTGTAGGGGCCTGTATAAACCGCCCCTGTTCTCCTATTAATAGATATACCAGCTCTCGTACCGATGGTGTATGGTTGGATAGGGTAGGTGTCCGAGAAGCTCACCCTTCCGGCATAGTAGGGTGCCCCAAAAACCTTACATAATAAACACGCTTTTTCAAAGAAACTTTTCATAGCTTCTTCAGCACGCCCCTCTCTTAGCATCTTTTCTATAAAAACACCTAAATCATCCCTATCTACGCATGTTGATCTTGCTAACCCATCACAGGGTTTTATTTTCGGATCTTTGATAGAGAGGAGTAAGCCAGCGTTGGTTCTAAACACCCCTTTTAGGCTTGAGCCAGGTATGTAAGGCTTGGCTTCGCCTTGATATCTTATTCTAATCAGAGCTAAATGGACTGATGAGCCTAGTGGCGTCTCCCTCCCCACACCTATCCGTAGAGGCCCCTCGTTTACCAACTCTCCTTCTATTACTGTCTCGCGGAGTAAGACTCTACCTGAGGTCCAAAATCTCATCAAATGTTACCCGACCTCTTTTCCTTTAATACACCTTCCTCAACTACGTAGTTTACCCACTTTGCTTCTTTGAGTTGGATTTGACCAAATCCTACACTCTTCCTAGCGCCGAAGCTGATTAACCCGAGTTTCAGAGCTCTTATTGTTTCTGTTAACAATAGTGAGCGTTCATCGCCTCCTTCAGGAAATTGTATGTTGATGATGCCCATTTTAAAAGACCATTCATAACCAGGTTCGATGAACTCCTCAGTATAAAGTATAGCTGGTCTTGCAGCTTGGAATTCTCGATCTATGCCGACGCAGGTCTTGATGTTTGTGGTAACTTTACTTGTTGGGTAAGCGTCGAACACTCTGATGTGACTAGCTATTTTGGTGCTGCCGAAGGTGCCGCAGACGACGCAAAACCTCCCCTCCTTTGCCTCCTTTTCGATCTCATCTTGATCCCAAGGGTCATGCAACTCCGGATACTTTAATCTAGCAAGTTGTTCAAAGTAGTTCCTCAATACTCCTTTTATTGTGGATCCCGGTATGTAAGGTATTTCTTTGCCGCTCCTTCTAATCCTCAAGAATGTGTTGTCTACTGTTGTACCTAATAATGGCCCCTTACCCGTACCTACCCTAAGCGGCGTCAGATTAACTAGTTTACCACATATTCTGGTTAACCAGTCTAGCTTGTCAAAATCTCTGGAATCACGGACACAACCAGAACCCAACTAAATCACCGCTTATTGGAAGGTTCAAAAAATTTTAGGTATTCATCAAAATCTTTAAAACCTTGCTCAGGTATGTTCTCGTTTTCTAAGCTTTCTTTCACCCATTTGGCTAATCCAAGTAGTTTTCTTACGTCTTCCTTACCCCCATTTTTTGAATAAATCTCCTTGATCGCTTCTACAATCGCTTTACCTGTTTTGGTAAAACCTTTTTTCTCTCTACCTCTTCTCTCTTCTTTTTCAGATCTTTTGGCTTGCCTCATAGCAAATGCTGCGCATATCAGTATACTGTTTCTTCTGTCTGGTGAGTTTTCGAGGGAGGCGATTATCTGCTCCAATTGGGATGTAGCAACATCTTCAACTTTTGCTAAAGAACCGATTTTTACAGCGAGATCTAATATCGTCTTTTCAAAATCGCTGGTTGATTCCAACTCCACCTGCCTATTACATTTTTAGTTTTGAGTTAAATATAAGTATTTTTGAGGAACCAAAATTAAGGTGGTTAGGTATGGTTGATGTTGTTGTTTCTGTTTGGGGTGATCCTTCTCGCTGGAAGCCTGTTAAGGGTTACTGTGTTGAGTTGCCTGGCGGCGGCTCCTTCACCGCCTCTAAGACTTATAGGTGTAGTTTGGGTGCTTTGATGGAGGCTTTCAGCAGCTCTAGAGTTTTGTTGTTCGCCTCTTCTACGCTCGGCGACCCGTCGGTTGGGCGCTATAGTAGTTTAGTCGATTCTGTTTGTGGTCTTGTTGAGTCTTATCTGCGTGGCGGCGAGTACTGTTCTGATGCCTCTAGGGTTGGTGTGGTCGTTCTGCCTGGTGTGGGTAGGTTTGAGCGTGGTGTGGTTAGGTCGTTTTTGGGTGGTTTGGGTCAGTTCAGGGTGGGCGCCTTCCTGAAGGCGCTCGACTTCTTCACCGAGTTTAGGCCTGAGAGGGTCGTCTTGGATCTGACGCACGGCTTGAACTACATGCCTACCTATGTGAGGCTTTCGGTCTTCGACGCCTTAACCTGCTACTCCGCCCTCGCTAAGGTTGAGGTTGAGCTGCTCGTCTACAACTCAGAGCCCTTCCCAGAGGGAGCTGAGGAAGCTAGCGGGCTTAACATCATCCTCGTCGAGGAGTATAGGTTCAAGCCCGCTTGGGCTTTGGGTAGGCTTTACGACCTCCTATCCTCAGCGCTCACCACAGGTGTTAAGCCTACGCCGATAAGGTCTGTGTTCGGTAGGAGGCCGCCATCTTATTCTGAGGGTGGGTGGCGTAGCCTCTATAGGTGTGTGGAGAGGATCGTTAAAGCAGCTTCTTGGGGGCTCATCATACCTTTAGCTGAATCTGTTGAGGAGCTTTCGTCTCTGGATCTCGAATCGCTTAAGCGTGAGCTCGAGCGCTTCTCCTACCTCCGCGACTGCGAGGATCTGGTTGAGATGAGTGGGCGCAGACTAAGCTACCTCTTCAGCCCAGTTTATGAAGCCGCCCTTCTGCTCGGCTTCGCCGAAGCTCTTAGGTCTCTCGATCTTAAGGTTAGGCGTGTGGATGGCGGGTTTAGTGGTAGTGAGTTGAGGGCGTTGGGTGATGCGCTGCTTCAGAAGACACCTCTCGAGCTCTTTAAGTACGAGTGGGGCCAGATTGCGGATAGGGTGAGGCTGCTTAGACACTTGGGTTTTGATGTTGGTTGCTGGAGGCGTCTCAAAGCTTACACTGAGACTGGGAACTTGAGGTTCAGGGGTGTTTCTTTGCTCGAGTATATGCGTAAAGCTGAAAGCTTCGATGTGGGGAAGATTTTGAGTGAGTTGGGGGGTGAGGTTGATAGGGCTTTAGCTGAGGGTGAGAGGGTAGCTGATATCGAGGGTAGGAACTTTATAGCGCACGCTGGGCTTGAGAGAAACATCACGCTAGTCTCGGCTAGAGGCGATGACATCTTTGTTAAGTATGATGAGGGTCTGAGGGATAGAGTTGACAAGGTTATGCAGGGTCTTAGCTAACTGAGTTTGCGCAAGCCCTTGGTTTTGGGTGAGAATCGGGTAAACACTGTTCGGCTTCCTTCGTACGCGATTTACCTGTTTACCACTAACGTCCGGAGCAATGCTGCGTTCTTCCCGATCAATCGCACATTCACAAGCCTAGCTATGCTCAAATTAGGATTTGAATGTTTTACTGTGCGGTAAAGCGGTAAAACCCTAATCTACCTTTCTGTTTCATTGTGGGATGTGTTTAGGGTTTTACAAGGGGGGTTGTAAATTTGCTGGGGTGGTAAACGTTTTACTGGCCACTTCATGATCGACGTTTTTGATTTTTACCTGATGTGGTAAATAGCGGTAAAATCGTTAATGTCACTTCTGTTTCACGGCTAGCGCTGTTTGAGGTTTTACAAGGGTGGTGGTAAATTTACTGAGGCGGGGTAAAACGCTTTACCAACCACTTCATGGTAAAGTGTTTTACCGCTTTTACCTGGGTTTGTGGTAAAGTGGTAAATTCAAGTGGTCAGTAAATGGTGGTAAAAACTGTGGTAAAAGCTAGATTTACGTTGGCTATTAATAAGTTCAAGATCTAAGCGACTAAGAATAGGCCAAGGGACGTGGGTGAGCGCTACGTGGCGTTTTAAAAGGTGGTAGCCACACCTAAAGCGCGCAGCCTCAAAGAGTGAGCTCCTCAATCTCCACAGGGACATTCAGGTGTTGACGGATTACTTCTTTTAATTCTCTGTTTTAGAGGTTATATTCATTATATTCATTCAACACAGCTGGGTATTTCAATTCTCTATGTGAGATTCTAACCCAGTTACGTTTAGAAACCTTCTCATAACATTTCTTTCAATTCCCTATGTGAGATTCTGGGCATGGCGGGTTGGGTTTGGTTACGCAGCATATTAACTTTCAATTCTCTATGTGAGATTCAGCTACGATTACCCTATTAGCAAGGTTAGGGCGGTTTTCTTTCAATTCTCTATGTGAGATTCA
>Ga0209225_1004497_pt1 | contig 10979 bp, 10 predicted proteins | sample WasSprMetagenome_FD_184732 | JGI IMG/M metagenome (GOLD analysis project Ga0209225, IMG submission 184732) | Sulfidic aquatic microbial communities from Washburn Spring, Yellowstone National Park, USA - WS (SPAdes) (version 3) | ecosystem: Environmental > Aquatic > Thermal springs > Hot (42-90C)...
CTCTCCCCCTTTTTCACGGTCTTTCCCACCGTGGGAAGCTCCACGTAGACGATGTCACCCAGGGATTTTTGGGCGTGATCGGTGATCCCTACCCGGGCTTTTCCATCCTCCAGCCGCACCCACTCGTGGTCCTTGGTGTACCACAGATCCTTGGGAACCAAACCGCCTCCTTTCTAAAACGGTACTTCCTCCGCCTCCTTAGTGGGCGAGTAAAAGCTCACAAACCCTTTGTGGAAGAGGAGCCGAAAGCTTCCGGTTGGGCCATTCCTCTGTTTGGCGACAATGATTTCCGTCTCCACTACAGGCGCATCGCTTCCCTTTTTCCCTTCCGGACGGTGGATGAATACCACCAAATCCGCGTCCTGTTCAATAGCACCGGATTCGCGAAGGTCGGAAAGTTTTGGTCGGGCGTCCTCGCCCCGCCGCTCCACCTGCCGATTGAGCTGGGAACAGGCAATCACAGGGATTCCCAGTTCCCGAGCCATTCCCTTTAGGGTCCGGGAAACGTAAGCGATTTGCTGCTCCCGGACATCTGTTTTGATCCCTGCCTCCACGAGCTGGAGGTAATCCACGATCACCAAATCTAGCCCATGTTCGCGCATCATTTGGCGGGCCTTGGCCTTAATGGAAAGGACGGTGGCGTTGGGCGTATCGTCGATGAGGATCACCGCGTCGTTTAGGCGTCCGGCGGCTGCGGCAATGAGCCCCCATTTCGCCGGCGGAAGATATCCTGAGCGGAGCCGGTGCAAATCCACTTGCGCTTCCGCGCAAAGGAGCCGCTCCAAAACCTGCTCTTTTGACATCTCCAAGGAGAAAATCCCCACCTTTTTCCCCTGGCGGAGAGCAGCGTCGCGGGCAATTCCCAAGGCCAATGCGGTCTTTCCTGTGCCCGGCCGGCCAGCGATGACGATGAGGTCAGCGGGGTGGAGTCCAGCAGTGAAAGTGTCGAACTCTTGAAAACCTGTGGAGATGGCCGTGACTGGTCGGCGTTTCGGGTCTTTATGGAGCTCCTCCAGCACCTCAAGATGAGCGGGGAGGAAATCGCGAAGGAGGAAGTATCCGGGCATGGAGCGGCGCTCAGCGATGGTGAAAATCGCCTCCTCGGCCCGGTCCAAGACTTCCTCTAAGGGGAACTCCTCGGTGTAGCCGAGTTCGGCAATTTTGGCGGCGGCCTCGATGAGCCAGCGCCGCAGAGCCTTCTGCTCCACGATCTCGGCATAGTGCTCCACCGCCGCCGTGGCCGGAACCTTGAGCAGGAGCTCCTGAAGGTAGGTTCGGCCGCCAACCCCCTCCAGTTTTCCCCGCTCCTCCAGGCGATTGGCCACGGTCACCACGTCCGGCAATTGCCCGTGCTCAAAAAGCTCAAGGATGGTGCGGTAGATATCCTGGTGGGCTTTGAAGTAGAAGTGTTCAGGCCTGAGACGGGTGAGGATCCTGGGCAGAACCTCCTCGGGGGCAAGCATGGCCGCACCTAACACCACCTGCTCCGCCTCAGGATTCCGGGGAACGTGCCGGACCTCGCCCTCAAGCACAATCCGATGATAGCCCAAAGCCTGGAAAACCCCAGGCTGAGGGGGCGCCGTTGTGGTGGACAAAAGTCCCGGATATACTCGGCCACACAAAGCTGGAAAGGAGGAGGTTTGCCGTTGCTCACGATGAAGGAACTCCTGGAAGCTGGGGTCCATTTCGGGCACCGGGCCCGCAAATGGAACCCCAAGATGCGCGAGTTCATCTACACCGAGCGGAAGGGGATCCACATCATCGACCTCACCAAAACCCTGGAGATGTTTGAGCGGGCCTATCTTTTTGTGCGCGAACAGGCCGCCCAGGGGAAGGGCATCCTCTTCGTGGGAACAAAAAGACAGGTTCAGACCATCATTGAGGAGGAAGCCAAAAGGTGTGGGGCGCACTATGTTAACCGCCGGTGGATCGGCGGGACCCTCACGAACTTCGAGGTCATCCGCCGCCGCGTCCTCCATATGCTCGAGCTCGAGCGGAACTTCGCGGAAGGGAAATACGAGCGCCTTCCCATAAAGGAGAGGCTCAAGCTGGAGAAGGAGCTAATAAGGCTCAGGAACAACCTCGATGGGCTGCGAAACATGGAGCGCCTTCCGGGAGTGGTTTTCGTGATCGACCCCACAGTGGAGATCCACGCGGTGCGGGAGGCCAATGCCATGAAGATCCCGATTGTGGCCATCTGCGATACCGATGCTGATCCGGATCCCATTGATTACCCCATTCCTGGGAACGATGACGCCATAAAATCCACGCGGCTTATTACTGCCCGCATTGCCGATGCGGTGCTGGAGGGCCGGGAGGGGCTACAGGTGGAGGCGCCGGCCGCTCCGGAAGAGGCCCGAGAGATGCCGCGGCCGGAAATGATCGCCGTGGACGAAGAACAGCTCATGGAAATGATGGAGAAGCTCGAGGAAAAGGAGTAGGCGATGGAGATCACCGCGGAGTTGGTCAAAAAGTTGCGGGAGGAAACAGGGCTTGGGATCATGGATTGCAAGCAGGCCCTGATCAAGGCCGGCGGGGATATCGAAAAGGCCAAAAAAATCCTGCGCGAGGAAGGAAAAGAGTTTTTGGCTTCCCAGTCCCGCCAGGTTAAAGAGGGCCGAGTAGAGGCATACATTCATCACTCCGGGAAGATCGGGGTTCTAGTGGAGGTGGATACAGCCACCGATTTCGCCGCCAACTCCGAGGCTTTTCGGGAGTTTTTGAAGAATTTGTGCATGCAGATTGCCGCGGCCCGGCCCCGCTGGATCGCCCCAGAAGACGTCCCCCAAGAGGTGATCGATCAGGAAAAGGAAATCCTCCGAAAACAAGCGGAGAAAGAGGGAAAGCCTCCCCACATCGTGGAGAAAATCGTGGAAGGGAGGCTCCAGAAATTCTTCGAGGAGAATTGCCTCCTTAAGCAGCCTTATGTGCGTGATCCCAACCTTAAGGTGGAGGACGTGGTGGGGGAGCTAGCGGCGAAGCTCGGTGAGCCTGTAGTGATCAAGAGGTTCGTGCGGTTTCAGGTGGGAGAGGGATGAAGCTTCGGTGGAAGCGGGCCCTCCTGAAGCTTTCGGGAGAGGTCCTCGGTGGAAAGGAAGGCCCCTTGGATCGCGGGGCCTTTTCTTTTTATGCCAAGGAAATCGGCCGGGCTAGGGAGGCCGGGGCGGAGCTCGGGGTAGTAGTGGGCGGGGGGAATGTATCCCGGGGCGCGGCTTTAACTTTCCTTTCGGCTACAGCCGGGCACACTGTGGGAATGCTCGGTACCCTCCTAAACGGCGTGGCCCTCCGGGAGTTCCTCCTCCAAGAAGGGATCCCCGCGCTCCTCATGTCCGCCCTGCCGGTGGAGGGCGTGGCTGAGCCCGTTGATCCCTGGCGGGCCAAAGAAGCTTTGACCTCCGGAGCAGTGGTGATCTTCGCCGCCGGAACCGGTAACCCCTACGTCACCACCGACACGGCCGCAGTGATCCGGGCCCTCTCCGTGGATGCACAGGTCGTCCTCAAAGCTTCCAAGGTCCCTGGCCTTTTTGACGACGACCCCAAGAAAAACCCGAACGCCCAACTCATCCCCCGCCTGAGCCACGGGGAATACTTGGCCCGGGGGCTGCGGGTAATGGACGGAGCAGCTGTGGCCATCGCCGGAGAAAACCGACTCCCCATCGTGATCTTCCAGGCCGACCAAGAAGGGGCTGTACTCGAAGCCCTTTTGGGGAAACGCGGCTCCTTAATCGGGGGTGAGGAATGACGGAAGAGGAGATCCTTGCGTTCTTCATGCGGCGGAGGTCCGTGCGAAAATTCACGGGTGAGCCTGTGCCCAAAGAAAAGCTCGAGCTTTTGCTAAAAGCTGCCATGGCCGCCCCTTCCGCCCGCAACCGCCAACCTTGGGAATTCCTGGTGATCACGGATTGGGAGAAGATCCGCGAGGTCTGCACGGCCCACCCTTACGCGAAATTCGGGGTGGATGCAGGCGCGGTGATCATCCCTTTGGGGAAGCCCGCGGGGAATTTTTACTTCTTCCAGGACATGGCGGCGGCGGTGGAGAACCTCCTTTTGGCCGCAGCCAATCTGGGATTGGGAGCTACCTGGTGCGGCATGGACGAAAAGCGCCAGGAGCTCCTCCGGCCGATTTTGGGAATCCCTGAGGACTACTGGATTTTCGCGGTCATCCCTGTGGGGGTGCCTGCGGAAAATCCTCCGCCCCGCACCCAATACGATCCCGCCAAAGTCCACTGGGAACGCTTCTGATTAAAAAACCTCTCCTTTTTGGGAGAGGGAGCTTTGGCCCCGAGGGGATTTGAACCCCTGTCTTCGGGTTGAGAACCCGAAATCCTTGGCCGCTAGACGACGGGGCCGATCCTCCGATTATGACCCACAAAAGTCGGCGTTCAACCTCCTTCCTTAGAACTTGAGCTCTAAAGCCTCCGGATCCAGGAAGAACGGCACGGGCTTGCCCGCGGCATCCCGGGCCTCCAAAACCTCGATCCGCACGGGAACCACAACCTCCTCCTTGATCTTTTTCGCAAACACAAGCTGCGCTAAAGCTCCGGATTGCGGCTCCTTTTCGGGAAGAAGCGTCAGGGAAAGGAGGATGCGCCCAGGTTCAGGCTTCTCTTCCGCTACGACTTCCGCCGCGTAGGGCTCAAACCCCTGGACCTGGGAAAGCTCCACGGGCAATTCGGGATTGAAGTACACGTAGGCCTTGAGAGCCGAAAGGGCCGTGTCCGCATGGATCACCGCGGCGTCCTTCCGCTCCGGAGTGGGGAGGATCCCAATCTGCAGGACAGTGAAGGAAAAAGCCGCTTGGCTTGGGCCAAGGCTGAAAGGAAGGGAAATCCCGGCCCAGTCCACTACCTTCTCCACGGTGAGGCTCAGGGTAACCGCCATTTCCTTTTTAGGAACGCGCACGGGTTTCAAAGTGGGAACGAATGCGGCCAAATCCCCGGCCTTGGCCACGGTTTTTCCCGCTTCCAAAGCGAGGCTTAGGCCATCCTCAAGGGGGTTTGTCGTGAGCTTGTAGCCGGAAAGACCTTGGGCGGAGAGGTCCACGAATTCCCAGGGCTGTACGGAAAGCTTTCCGGAAACGAGGCCGATCGTTTCGCCATCGGTGCTGAGGACAGCTCGGTCCTCGGCTTTGGTCAATTTGAGCGTGGGCTGCCCAAAGAACACGGCAGCCGCGGGCGTCACCACCTGGGTGCCTTTGAACTTGGTGAGAGCGTCGCTCCGGGCTAGCCAATCCTGCGGAAGAATTTCCTCCACCGCGATCTCATGGGAAAGAAGGAGGCTTGCGCCGAGGGGAATTTTGCCAGAAATGCTCAGGGTGATGTTCAAATTCCAAGAAGCGTCATCGGGAAGGAGAAGGGGCTTCCCATCGGGAGAAGTTAGGGAGACAGGTTTATCCAGCCCTTTGGCGAAGCCAACTAGGCGGCCGCCTTGGTCCACAACCTCCACGCTCGCTACCGCAGTCAGGGTGCCCAAAGGTCGAAGGGTAAGGGAATCCAGACGCACCGGGGTAGCGTTTCGATCCTGATCGCCAACGATCAGGGTTGAGTACAAAAAAGTCCCGGGCGAAGGGCTCACTACCGTCCCCGCCTTAGGCACGTTCACCTCCAAAATCTCCAGACCAGCGGCCAAGACGCGATCCGGAACCGAGTCAACCAGCCGAAAGACCTGGGAATGTTTGGCCTCGCTTAGGGTGAGAACGAGGGAGGGCGCGACCGTGACCGGCTCGGGCGGCCGAAAATCTTCGGGAACCCAAACCCAGAGGGTAAGCTTCCCCTTCCCCTCGTCCAAAGCGGCAAAGAGAGGCTCAGCCAGGGTGTAATCCCGGCCGGCAGGGATTTCCAACTTTGTGATCCCGTTGTCAAGGATCCAGACAAGGCCGGCTGGGCCATCGAGCCGGACTTTCACCACATCCAGGCCCCAAGGATTCACGTCCGGGCTATCCTGAACCTCAAATTCCGCCACAGGAAAACGATCCCCGGGGTTGAGGTTCCCGCCCTCCGGGCCCGCTAGGGCTTTGGCCGCAAAACTACTGGCCACCAATAGCTTCTCCGGCGTCCCGTCCACAAGCTCAATCTTTCCGCCCTTTTCTCCCTCCACCCACTCCAAAGTGAGCTTGGGCTGGATCGTCCGGCCCTCGGTGATCTTGTCCGTAACTTTCACCCACACAGAAAAATACGCTTCACCATCATCGGGGATTACCCGTTCCTCGGGATCGCGGTCCAAAAGAACCTCCTGGAGAGGGAAGCCTGAGCCGAAGGTCAAAAGCACGTTTTTCCCGCAAGAGGTTTCCATTCGTAGCTCAACCCACTCGATGTCCTCGGCTTTTGCTGTCCCCAAATTTTCCACGGTGACGCGGGTGAGGTAGATCGGATCAATATTAGCAGCGTCGTTATCGCGGACAATGGCCCGCATGACTAAGCCCACGTCCCCGGGGTCAAAGGGTTTATTGCCGAAATTGAGGTCGCGGAACTCCTCGGGCTGGGCTAAAGCTGAAAGAGCCAGGAAAAACAACGGAATCATGCACCAAAGTCCTCTCATCCTTCCCTCCTTTTTTCTCCGGTAAATCTTATGCTCCGGAAGCCTTTTCGGTTTCAGTGCCCAGAAGGCTGAGGTAGAGGCGTTTAGCTGCGGCCTGTTCCGCTTCTTTCTTGGATCTTCCTCGGCCGACGGCCTTCATCCCGCCGGCCAGGGCCTCCACAGTGAAGATCTTTTTGTGCTCCGGCCCGTTCTCCGCTACTACCCGGTACTCCGGAAGATTCCCAAACCTCTCCTGCACAAGCTCTTGGAGGAGGGACTTATAGTCCGGGATTTCCTGGGCATAGCGGTTGATCTCCTCAGAAAAAAGTTTTTCCACGAGATCCTTGGTAACTTGGTAGCCATGGGCCAAGAAGACCGCACCGAGGAGGGCTTCCAAAGCGGAAGCCAAAACGGAAGGCCGCTCCCGCGCCCCGGCTTCCTCCGCACCTTTACCCAAAAGAAGGTGGGAACCTAAACCAATGCGCCGGGCCACTTCCGCCAAAACCGGACGGGAAACCACCACCGCCCGAATTTTCGTGAGCTCCCCTTCTTCCCGCTCGGGGAAGCGGTGGAAGAGTATTTCCGTCACGGCGAGGGCGAGGACGGCATCGCCCAAAAATTCCAAGCGTTCGTTTGCCCGAAGGCCGGTCTCGTTGGCGTAGGAGGCGTGGGTCAGGGCCTCCTGGAGAAGTTCAGAAGGAAGGGAGAGGCCGAAAATTGGGAAAAGCATTTCTGAAGGGGACATCTTTGGCTGGGGCGGGAGGATTCGAACCTCCGATGGCGGGTCCAAAGCCCGCTGCCTTACCTCTTGGCTACGCCCCAGCCCTGGTGGAGGTGGGGGGATTTGAACCCCCGTCCGAAAACACCTTGGCTTCGGCTTCTACAAGCTTAGCCCGTGTTTTTTCTCTCGGCTTGCGCGCTCCCACGGGCAGGATCGCTACAAGCCCAGCCCCTTAAGTTTTCACCCGCGGCTCCGGGGCCGGAGCCTTTGGGCTAGCCCGCTTTTGTCACGCCCAACGATCCCCCGCGGGCGAGGGGACCGCGGACGGCTTACACCACTAGTTCAGGGCGTAAGCAGGAACGTAGGAGTAGTCGGCACTTATTTTGCCGTCCCGTGGTTTTAGGAGCGAACGGGAGCTCCGCTTGCTGCCTGGCCTCGGTGTTCCCGTCGAGTCCGGTCACCCCCACGTGTCATCCATTATACTGGCGAAAAGGGGGCTGCCAATGTCCCGTGCCCTCCTTCCTGGGATCGCCGCCGCTCTGGGGTTTGGCCTGACCCTGGGGTACTTGCGGCCGGGAGGCCCTTGGGCTTTGGTCATCGCCCTTTCCTTCCTGCTCCTTACCGCTTGGCGAAGATGGGTACCAGGGCTTTGGCTTACCGCTTTGTTCCTGGGGATCGCCTCTGTTCGACCCGTGGAGCACCCGCCCGAACTCAAGCTCCAGCTTTCCCTCCTTCGGGAATGCAAAGGCGTGGTGGTGGACCTCCCTGAGCCCACGGCAAAAAGGCTCTCCTTCACGGTGGAATTGGAAAATTTAGGTGTACGCCTTTTGGCCTACGGCCCCCAAGATCTTTTCGTTTATCCCGGGGAGAGGGTGCAACTTTTCGGAAGATACGGCGTCCCCGAGCCGGAGGGCTGGCGGGAGTATCTGGCCCGCCGCGGGATCCATGGCCTCTTTTGGGCGGACCGCGTGGAGGTCCTCTCCGAAAGCAAGGGAGGGATTCTTTTTTGGACCGCTCGCGCCCGGGAGGCCTTGCGAAGTTTCCTTTTTCGGCTTCCGGAAAAAGCTCGGGCTTTGCTGAGCGCCCTCCTTTTGGGAAGCCGGGGCCTCCTCTCCTCCGAGGAAAAGGAAGCCTTTCAAGAAGCCGGTGTGGCCCATCTCCTCGCCCTTTCCGGGCTCCATGTGGGGATCCTCGTGGCCGGAGGCTGGTTCCTTTTGAGGCTTCTCCGCTTTCCCCAGGCCTGGCGGTATTTCCTCCTCATCCCCGCAGTAGGCCTCTACGTCCTCATCGGAGGGCTACGTGTCTCGCTCCTGAGAGCAGCGGTGATGTTCGGGGTCGTCGGCATCTTTTGGACGCTTTGGGAGCGCGGCCTTGTGGCCAAAGCCTGGCTCGATTCCCTTCAAGGCCTTTCTCTGGCCGCCCTTATCGTCCTCCTTATCTGGCCCTGGTCCGCACTGGATGCGGCCTTCCAGCTCTCCTTTTCCGCCACCGCCGGGATCGTGCTGCTCCTTCCCTCCTGGACTGGTTCCCCGCTCCGGCGGCGCCTTCCCCGCTTTCCCCGCTACTTTCTGGATCTCGTGGTAGTAAGCGCCTGTGCCCAGCTGGGCGTCCTTCCTTTCCTCGCCTCAACTTTCGGCTACCTCGCTTCCTATGGCCTTCTTGCGAACCTCATCCTCATTCCCTGGACCACAATCCTCGTTTGGGCCGGGATCCTTGGGCTTCCGTTTCTCGTTTTTCCCCAAACCGGGGTTTGGGCCGGCCGGGTGCTCGCGGGGATCTGCGAACCTTACCTCTGGGCGGTGGAGAAGCTCGGAAACCTTCCGGGAGCGGTGCTTCCCGTGGGCGAGGGCTTCGCTTTGTGGTACCTTTTGGCGCTCCTTTCCCTCCTCATCCTCCGCGCCGCTCAGGAGGATTTCCTTTTTCCGCTAGGGCACGGGCTAAAACCGCGTCGAGCATGACCGGGGTGAGCTTTTTCGTCTGGGTGTTTTGGCGAGAAGGATGGTAAGAGGCAAGCACCAGCGGGCCCTCCGGCCGAAGGTCCAAAGAAAGGCCGTGCCGGAATTTCGGCCCCGGGTGAGGAACGTTTAGGCCCAAAGAGGCCAAGGCCCGCAGGGTCCAGGAAAAGGCAAGCCCACCCAGACAAAGGATGACCTCAGGCTCTAGGATCCGGGTTTCCTCGGCCAAAAAGGGAAGGCAAGACCGGATCTCCTCGGAGGTGGGGCGATTTTTGGGCGGAGCGCAGCGGGCGATCGCGCTCAGGAACACACCCCGTAGGGAAAGCCCATCGTCGGCGGAGCGGGCGAAGGGCTGGTTTGCCAGTCCCGCCCGGTACAGGGCGGCCATGAGGAAATCGCCGGCCCCGCGGGGACCATCGCCGGTGAACATCCTTCCCGTGCGGTTGGCACCGTGAGCCGCGGGCGCTAAACCCACGATCAAAAGCCAAGCTTCCGGATCCCCAAAGCCCGGAACGGGTTTCCCCCAATAGGTTTCGCTCCGGAAAGCTGGGGCCTTACGAAGCGCCACCTCTTCCCGATAGGCCACAAGCCGCGGACAGGCCCGGCAGTGAACGATCTTCTCCGCAAGCTGAGAAAGCCTCAGGGAGCGAGATTCCACAAGCGAAAGACCCCGTCCTCTCCCACCGTGACGATGCGCTCATCCGTCAAAAAGGCTAGCCCCCAAATGCGGCCCTCGTGCCCGGAAAGCTCAGCCACGAGCGTTCCTTTCGCCACATCCCAAACCCAAAGGATTTTTTGGTGGCCGGCGGCCGCAAGGTATTTCCCGCTTGGGGAAAAGGCCACACAAAACGCCGGGTTTTTCACGGGGATCAGGCGGATCTCTTTCCAATCGCCTGCGGAAACGAGGCGCACTTCGCCCGGGTTATTCCCCCAGGCCAAAAGCTTCCCATCCGGGGAGAAAGCCACGGAATACACGTTGATTCCTCCGCGGAGTTTCGAGAGGAGGCGCAAGGTCTGGACGTCCCAAATGCGTACGTGCCCGTCGCAGCCGCTTGTGGCCAGGTACTTCCCATCCGGGGAAAAGGCCACGCACCGCACCCAGCCCGTGTGGGCCGTGCCCTCGGGGTTATCCGGGGAGCGAAGTTCGGGGTCCACGAAAACCCCGGCCTCAAGGCCCGTGCGCAAATCGAAGATTTTCACGGTGCCATCGAAGGCGCCGGAGGCAAGAATCTTCCCATCTGGAGAGAAGGAAACGGTCCAGACCTTGAAGCTATGGAGCTTGACCGCGTAGAGGAGGTTTCCGGAGGAAAGCTCCCAGATCGCCAGGCGTCCGAAATCCCCTCCGGCGGCGAGGTATTTCCCGTCCGGGGAAGCCGCAAGGGAAGCTATGCCCTCAAGCTGCTGCGGCGCAACGAGGGTCCTTTCAGGCTTATCCGGGTTCCTAACGTTGTAAATCTCCACGCGCATTCCTCGGGCCACGGCAAAATGGGTTTCGTCTAATCGCGCCAGAGCATGCTCGTGCAACCCTGTTTGGGCCAAAGCAATCCCGCTCCACAGAATCACGATCAGAATTTTTCGCCACATAGCGCCCGATTGTAAAATGGGCCGCGAAAGGAAAGCCAATGCCCAGGAAAGCGGTGGTTTGCTACGCGGTGGATGCGTTTCTCTTTCTTGCCGGGCTTCTCTGTGCCCTAAGCGGCTTTGTCCTCATGGCCCAAGGCGAAGGCGGTTACCGGGGTGGCCGAAATGAGGCCTCCTTGGCTTCCGGTTTTTCTCGCTCCACGTGG
>Ga0209225_1004498_pt1 | contig 10977 bp, 12 predicted proteins | sample WasSprMetagenome_FD_184732 | JGI IMG/M metagenome (GOLD analysis project Ga0209225, IMG submission 184732) | Sulfidic aquatic microbial communities from Washburn Spring, Yellowstone National Park, USA - WS (SPAdes) (version 3) | ecosystem: Environmental > Aquatic > Thermal springs > Hot (42-90C)...
CTAGGGGGAACTCGAAGGCCATGTGACCTAAGGATACTAGGAGCCCAGCTCTCTTCCCGCTCCTGATCCCTAGGCCAGCTGCTGACACCATGAGGGGCCCAGGGGAGAGGGCTCCGCTGTGTACATAGCATACCTAGCATATAATGAGAAACGCGGTATAGACGTCAAAACGATCTATGCAGAACTGCCTCCAGCTTAATCCCCTTTTTCCCTTTTTATTTTAAACTCCTTTCGAGTTATCAACCTTAGCCTCCCGAAACCAATGAGAGGTGATGAGTTGCTTAAAGCCATAATGCTCATACTCATCCTGCAGCTCCACGCCCCTTCCCAGGCTTCTGATCTCTCCTTCAGAGGGGCTAATATCGCCCTCTGGGGATTCAATTATGATTGGCTCGAGTCCACCCTCCGGAAGCTGAGGGAAATAGGGTTCGATAGCGTCCTCCTGACCGTATACCTCAAGATGGATTCCCATAATTCGAGTTACGTCAGGAGGTTCGAGTACACGCCGGAGGATGATGAGATAAGGCTCGCTATCTCTAAGGCGAGGGAAATGGGGTTCAAGGTCCTCCTGAGGGTAGCTATCTACCTCGACTCTGGATGGGGAGGGGATGTGATGCCAGAGGATATGAGCTCCTGGCTCGAGAGCTACAAATCTTACCTCATCCGCTACTCCAGGCTTGGAGCTGACGGCTTCATCTTAGGGGCTGAGCTCTGCTCCATAGATAAGAGGGAGGAATTCAGGGAACTCGTGAAGGAGATAAGGAGGAATTACAGCGGAATCCTCGGTTACTCGGCCAACTGGGGGTCTGAAGAGACTTCCTTCTGGGACCTGCTCGATTTCATAGGGATAGATGCTTACTATCCAGTGGGGGACTGGGACAGGATTCACGCAGAGAGCATAGAGCCCCTCCTCAAATACGGGAAGCCGATAATATTCACGGAGATCGGTTATAGAAGCATAAAAAATGCTCATGAGAGACCATGGGATTGGAAAATTAAATCTGAGGTGGATTACGGTGAGCAGGCCCGCCTATGGAGCCTTTTCTTGGAGGTAGAGGCTCCCAGGATATCGGGCTTCTTCCACTGGGCTGAGGCCCCCTGGGGGGATGATGGGACCGGCTACTCCATAATTGGAAAGCCAGCTGAGGGTGTGATGAGGAGGGGTCTCATGAAGCTGCTCCTATCATCGAATCCAGCTTACTGCGTGGCATCTGAAGTGGATGAGAGGTCGCTTAGGGAAGCTCTGCCGGGGGCTGAGGTGGGGGAGGATTGCAGGATAATAGTGGGTGGGCCCTTCGCAAACCCGAGGAGCAGGATCTATGAGGCCAACTTCGGGAGGGATGAGCTCAGGATAAATCGGAGCGTTTACAGGAGCGTATGGGGGAAGTTGGATTATGCCCTCCTGACCTTCAGGGAGGGGAGGATTTACCTCATGGGGGTGCACAGGTTCGGGACCAAGGCTGCGATAATGTGGCTCTCTAAAGGGCTTTACTTCACCTCAGCTGTAATAAGGTGGAGGGACCTCAACGGGGACGGGGATGTCGAGATGGAGGAGATAGATGTGATCTATATGAGGGCGTGAGCTCCTTGGGAGGGCCTAGCGAAGATAAGAGCCTTCTGCTCATCCATAAATGCTATCTCAGCTCCTCTCTGGTAGCCAGGAGCGTTGAAGATAGCTCAATCATCGGCCTCTTTGTTAGATAATTTAGGCCGCGTCCATCATGTAAGAGTGAGCTGAAGAGATCCTAAAAAATTGATGGTGCTCATGCGAGCGTTCTGCGGAGTTGCATGTCTCGATTCCCCCTCTATAGCATTCCGGAATATGCCGGAATCCCTAGTGCTCTTAGAACAATAGGAACTCAATCGAATAAATGTGGAGTAATCCCCTAACCGGAGACTCTGGCCTCACTCCATCACCAGCTAGAGCTTTATCGTCTTCCTCTCCGAGAACTTCACTTCGACTGGTATGAAGATGACATTGACTTTCATAGTCCCGTTGACGTTCAAATCGACCTTCCCCTCGGAGAGGAGATTTGCAAGCGCTTTCCCGAGGCCAGAGTAGTAGAGATCCATGAGACCGCTCTCGCACACCCTCGATTTGGGAGGAATTGCTATCTTATTCAAGCTCCCGTTGCCTACTTTCGCATCCTCAACGTATATCCCATACCTTATTTCCTCGGCCGAGTAATAGTAGCTGGAGGGGTTCTCCATGCAAAGAGTCACATTTATTGTGACTTTTTCGAAGCTGGCTCCTGCTATCTCCATCCTCTCAACGTTCACGCTTATCCTCTTAGCCGATGAGATCATATCGTTCAGGTAGAGAGCTGAGGCTATGAGGATGAGCAGTATTATGGGGATCAGGATGAGAGAATTCCTCATAAGGGGAAGAGGAATGGAAAATATAAAAATTCAATTGCTTAGGATTTCATGCCCAATTAAGGGAGAGGGTAGTGGTGCGGACATGCTCTTTCCAGCATGAGCCTCCAGATGATGTGGAATTCTCCTGAGGACTAACTCCACTGACTCAAGTTTTTAGGGGGAACCGCATGGGATAAAGTATGGACCATATATGGGTTAAGGTGAGGATAGGCAGACCCGATGGAACTAAGTACGTGGATACTGATGCTCTAGTCGACACTGGAGCAACTCTCACTGTAATCCCGAGGAGCTTGGCATCGGAATTAGATCTGCAAGTGACTGGTAAGACTTACGTCGAGACCGCTGCTGGGAGGATCGAGCAAGATAGGTCGAGAGCGTTCATAGAGATAGAGGGTAGGAGCGAGATCGTGCCCGTCCTAGTATCTGATGTAGATAAGGTGTTGATAGGAGTAACGATGCTGGAGGTACTGGGGCTCAGGGTGGATCCCGTGACGGGTAAGCTCGTGGAGTGGACTATACTCATGTTCTAAATATTCTAGTCGTTCTCCAAAATTTATTTGGAGCTCAATGGTCTCTTTGAAAGAAGTTCAGGGATGGAGCGGTCTCAAGGCCCCTGAACGCTTAGCTCCTCCGTAAATCCCCATCAACCAATCCTTTCAATCCTCTTTTCATCGAGGCATATACTCTAACAATTCATATAATAGCTCAAGACTTCTATTTAACCTTTTCCGAGGATCCCCTCCACGAACATAAGCAGCTGATGGAAAGGTTTAAGGGTCATCAGAGGAATGTCCGGGGAAAGTTTTATATCCTGAGCCCCTGGAAGACTTATGAAAGGCATTCTCTACATCCATACCATGGATCCTCTACTGGACACTCTGCGGGATCGTAATTCCACTAGCGATAGCTCAATTGAGTTTCGTGACACTATTCGCTAAGCTTCCCTGAGTCCATTAATCTGCAACTCAGATATAGCTCACGTTTCGTACTCCCAGCGATTATATCGACTGGCTCCACTCTAGGTACCTCTGAGCGGTATCAAAGGAAATAATGGCCTCCGCTCCGATCGAGAGCAGCTGAACACTGTGTATTACATCAATTCCTTCCCTCGCTCAATTCAACTGCCCTACCCTCAGCTATAAGCCCTGATGCTCAGCGATCAAGTCGCTCATTAGGAAGGCCCTCCATCTGTTGAGACCGTCCGGGAGCACCTTAAGTGACCCGAATACTCATAGCACCCTGCAGTGAGTTCTGCCAATAGCTAGTGCATAGGTACCTCTCATCGGAGGGGATCCCCGATGCGAGTAAAGGGCTGAGAATGGCTTCAGGGGTCGAACGGGCTGAGATAACTCCAAGATCGATTCATGAAAGATCCTAAGTGCGGAAGTACGCATTACCTATCAGAGTCATCCCGGAAAGCTTTTATTTTTTCCTGAGGGGGGAGCGGAGGTGTTCCTATGGATGTAATATTCGACCTAGCACTAGCTCTACTCCTCTTCGTCATAATAATCCTGACCGTCATACTGACCAAGAGGTTCAGCAACCCCTGGGTGAACAGGAAGGTAATACACCTCTCCTCAGTACCGGCTGTCATCAGTTATATGTACTTATTCACTGAGCCCTATATCTTCTTCTCATTCGCCCTCTTCTTCACTCTAATGCTCCTCATACCTCACTTGAAGAAAAGGGAGATGAGCTGGTTCCAATTGAAGGAGAACTACGGTGAGGTCTATTATACAGCGAGCTTCGCCGCCCTATCCCTGCTCCTCTGGGATTTCGATAGGATCTTAGCCGGTTTATCGATGCTATTCATGGCTGTGGGAGACTCCGTAACTGGATTGGTCAGATCTAGGATATTGAAGGAGAGGGGGAAACACGTATCTGGGAGTATAGCGATGTTCATAGTATGCTCGATCATGGGGTACTATCTGTACGGAGCTAAGGGCCTGCTCCTATCTGCTGTAGCTACTCTCGCGGAGTACCAGCCTTGGCTCGATGATAATATCGCAGTGCCCCTCGTGACAGCCCTAACAGGTATCCTGATATGAAGCTCACGAGAGCTTCGATTTTTCAGGAGTTTCGATGCCTCCAGCTCTATCGCAGCCTCACTGAATTCACTTCAGGTGAACACCCTAATTGCCAAGGAGAATGTTCATGAGATCCCCTATGTCCTGGATCTTCTGCTCAACATAGGAGTTAGGAACTGGGAGCTCTTCTTCCTGATAAAGACGGGAAGAGGGGTTGAAATGAACGATCTAAGCCCTTGGGAGTGCGAGGACATCCTGCTGTTTCTATACGAGATCTCATCGGAGATAAATGTAAGGACTGTGGAGGCTCCTTTCATAAGGAAGATAGCATTGCAGGGTGCTCTGACAAGAGGAGGTCTATATAGAGAGCTTATATCCGTTCATATGCCAAGAGGAGAGCCCAGCAGGCTATTGCCATGCCCTTGTGAGGGGAGAAAGCCATTAGAGTGAGGAGAAGGGAGTTTGTGCCCAAGCTCATGGCCAATGTCTGTAGCCGAGTTTATCCGCTAAAGCTCCGCCAACATAGTATGAGGGCAGGGCTAGGAGGGAGGAAAGAGTGAACATGAGGCCTATCTCATCTACTTTGAGCTCCAGAACTTTATCCGCAAAGAGGGAAACATAGGGGATTACTATCTCAGTTCCGAAGCAGTAAACACACCAAGCAACATAGTAGAAAATGAGGGATCTTCTCAGCTTTGGGACAAGGGCTAGGGCTTTCAATGGCTTGACAGCATTGTGAGGCATTTTCATCATGGAAATCGTTTCCCTCACCGATGTTAGGGAAATAAGCGAGATTATCATGAGGAAGGATGAGAAAAGGAGGACATTTGGGAAGCCATGAGCTCCAATTAAAATCCCTCCTATCCCAGGAGCAATTGCTGCTGTTAAAGCAATTATTGTGAAGATTACCCCTATCCCCCTTCCTCTCAACCTCTCTGGAAGTTTCTCCGCGATGAAAACCCTCAAAACTGACCTCAAGCTTTGAGAGCACAAGCCGAAAATCAGAAAGGCTATTACTAGCATGTAAATGTCCCTAAAGAAGACGAGAACAACAACTATTCCCGCAGTTCCCAGTGTTGAAGCGATTATTGCAGGCTTTCTGCCAAAGCTATCAGCAAAAACTCCCCCTAAAACAAGGGAAAACATTCCTCCAATCGAGAGAAGGGAGAACAGCAGGCCTACCTCCTCTGTTTTAAGGAATAAGCCCAGATAAAGTGAGAGAAAGTTATACCACAATGAAACTGAGAAGGTATAAAGTGAATAAAACAAGGTGAGCACCACCATCTCTGCATTAAAAATTTCGCATATTCCGTTGCTCATGCACTCCTTTATGAGGTAGAGATTCATAATAATAACCTTTTTACTGAAATCTTTTTATAAATTATTAGAGGAATTCTGATCTCATATGCCTGTGATAGTTGAGATAGCAGTGGATCCGATAGGCACCAGCTCTCCGAGCGTTGGGGATTACATAAGGAAGGTCGTGGGGGTGCTGAAGGAAAGAGGACTGAAGCAGATTATAAAAGAGCAGGGGCTCCCATTTAAGAGGGCTGATCAAGAAGTTCAAGTTAAAACTGTCGTTGGTAAGATCAAATATCCTGATATAGTTATCTGGAACGGTACTGGAGAGAAGGTTGCTTGCCTCACAGAACTCAAAACCCCAATAATTATCACTTATGATGGAGAATTGGTTGAAGATGTGTTAAAGAAATCTAGTGATGCAGGGATTCCGTTCTCTGTGACCCAATTAAAATGGTAAAGAGGGGTCTTTCTATGGAGTGGCACGCGCTTCCACTGCAAGAAGTAGTTCGGCAATTAGAAACTGACCCCAATAGGGGATTAGAGGATGCAGAGGCAAAGCGAAGGCTGGAAAGGTTTGGAGCGAACATTCTCGTCAAGGAAAGGAAAATCAGTTTCTTAGGGATAGCTCGCGAAGAGATTACAGAGCCCATGATCCTCCTTCTCCTAGCTGTGGGTGTTCTCTACAGTTTTTGGGGCGAGTTGCGAGATGCCTTAACTATCTTCGCTATTATCCTTGCACTGGTTTCAGTCGAAGTTTGGAACGAGTTTCGAGCAAAACGTTCAATTGCGGCGTTGAAAAGATTAGCTTCTCCTTCGACCATCGTGGTAAGGGGTGGTCGCCCGCAAGAGATCCAGACTTCCGAACTTGTTCCAGGCGACCTAATACTCTTAAAGGCTGGTCAAAGGGTACCAGCCGATGCAAGACTTGTTGAAGCCTATGGTCTCCAAATAGACGAATCTTCTCTTACTGGTGAATCATTCCCTGTTCCTAAAGATGCTATGGTTGTTTTACCTGAAGAGACGGAAATTGCGGATCGGAAAAACATGGTCTTCGCCGGAACAGTTGTGATCAGAGGCCAGGGCAAAGCAATTGTCGTAGCTACCGGACCTAATACAGAATTAGGGAGAGTTGGCAAACTTGCCCAAGAGGTCAAAGAGCCCAAAACGCCACTACAACTAGCTATGAAACAGCTTTCGGGCTCGCTCCTCTGGATTGCTCTTTTCTTCAGCGTGCTCGTTCCAGTGCTTGGAATTGTCAGAGGGCTGGATTGGCGACAAATGGTTCTCACTGGTCTTTCACTTGCTTTCGCCACAATACCCGAGGAGATGCCTATAATCATTACAATGGTGCTCGGGCTAGGCGCCCTTAATCTCTCTAAAAAGCGTGCTTTGGTCAAGCGCTTACGCGCAGCGGAAACGTTGGGAAGCGTGACGGTTATAGCCACTGACAAGACCGGAACCATCACGCAGAATAGGTTGACCATAAAGGGCTTCTATTTTGATGGCAAGATTTCTCAACTTGACAAGCCTGGGAAGATTCCTAAAAAGCTGTTGGAAACAGCTCTCTTGGCAGAAGGTATTTTCACGGTTCTCGAGGGCGAGAAAACATCGTTGGCAAACTCTTTGCAAAAAGCCATTCTTGATGCGGCGCAAGAGGCTGGCATTAATGTTCGGGAATTGCAAAGTAGTTACGCTCTCAGAGATGAGCTCAGCTTTGACAATACGCGGAAGATGGCCTCCTACATCTATGAATATGACAACACTCTCTACATCTTCTCCAGCGGAGCACCCGAGGTAATCCTTGAGAGGTCCCTCAAGATATGGAAAAGTAACAGAGAACTGGACCTATCTGCCGAAGACAAAGAAAAAATAGAAGATGCCATCTCCGTTATGGCTCGCAGAGGATGGAGGCTTCTGGGGTTTGGCTTTCGGAGAATCTCGGATAAAGATGGGCTATGGACAGAGGATTTGGAAAAGGGTCTAGTCTTCGTCGGTATCATTGGTTTTGTTGATCCTCCGAGACCAGAAGTCAAAGATGCCATTCGCTCCTGTCGTAATGCAGGAATAAGAGTTGTAATGATTACTGGTGACCACCCAGAGACAGCTAGAGCCATTGCCGCGGAAGTGGGAATCGATAGCAACCGGGTTTTATCTGGAGTCGAAATTTCTAAGATGAGTGACGAAGAATTAAAGAAAGCACTGAAGACCACTTCTGTCTTCGCTAGAACCACTCCTGAACACAAGCTACGGATTGTACGCTCCCTCAGGGAGGAAGGGGAAATTGTTGCAGTGACAGGTGACGGCATCAACGATGCTCTAGCTCTTAAGGAGGCTGAGATAGGCATAGCCATGGGCATCCGAGGCACAGATGTTGCTAAAGAGGCCGCCGACATGATTTTGACAGATGACAATTTCGCCACTATTGCAACAGCGGTGAGAGAAGGGAGAAAGATATATGACAACCTAAGGAAGGCAGTGCGCTATTACCTCGCCTGCAAAGTAGCATTGGTGGCCAGCTTTCTCCTCCCAATCATTCTGGGCGTTCCTCCACCCTTTGCTCCTATTCAGATCATTGTCTTGGAACTCTTCATGGATCTCGCAGCTTCGGCGACATTCGTTAACGAGCCTGAAGAACCCAATGTAATGGTCAGGCCGCCCCGTAATCCTAGGGAGAAATTCATGGGGAGGGCAATGTGGAGCAGTATCTTCATAAGCGCCTTAGGACTTTTCCTAGCAGTCTCAGTGAGCTATCTATTCCACTTTTATCGAGGTTACAGTCTTGTTCAGGCGCAGACCGCTGCGTTTGTGGCTTGGATGCTTGGACACGTTTTCCTAGCTTTTAACATGAGGTCTGAAAAGGAGCCGCTTTATCGTGTAGGCTTCCTCTCAAACAAGCTCATGTTGATCTGGGCAATTATCACAGTCCTCGCGCTGCTCTTAGTCGTCAATGTTGCTCCTCTTCAAGAAGCCTTGAAAACCACTTCCCTCCCTGGGGCAAGCTGGGCTCTGATTTTGGGAATAACTATCGTAACAACTTTCTGGGCGGAGGCGAAAAAGCTAGTACAGAGCGCTATAAGCGTGTAGGCGTTTGTCGCACCCAAGCCCTCATAACGGTTCCAAGACCCATCGGGGATTAGTTGCCCAATTTCCATAGACTTGCCTTGAACACCCAATTTTATTTCCGGCCATATTGGTTAGCCTTTCATCTTAAGTTTTAGATCAGCCCAACCTACATGCCAAACTGGCTTCCAAAATAGGCTAGAAGCGTAAATACAATAAGCCTAGGTACGAAGCTTAGGATCAAAAATATGCTGAAGCGTGTTTTTATCAAGCCGCAGAAGAGAGATAGAAACTCAACGGGCAGAACTGGAATAAGCCAGAAAATGGTGTATATAATCCAGCCCCACCTGCTCCATACAGCCGAAATTTCCTCAAGCTTTTCAACGCCAACCTTCTTTAGAACATAGGGTCTGCCTAGCCCGTAGGCTAAGCCATAATTAATCACCATGCCTATTGTAAAGCCCGCTGTCGCAACAATGACCAACGGAAAAGGATGAACTCCAATGGAGGCGGCTGCCACGACAAGGGCTAGGCTTCCAACAGGAACAACTGTGCCGGCCAGAATGGTGGCTAGGAAAACGCCTATAAGCCCATATCTCGCAACAAAGGCCTTTACGTCCGAAAAAAGCGGATGGCTCCCAAGGTTCATAAATTTGAAAAATAAGCACTGCAAGCAAGCCAAAGGCCATGATAACCGCTCCAAAAATCAGGGAGGACCGAATCCAAGGGGATTTAAATGCGTCTGAAAGTTTCTCCGTCTGCATTTTTATCAATATCCTTTGTGAAGGTAGTACGGAGATGAATTGCCAGCCTTCGCTTAGGTATTTTCAAGCTCGCTTTCGTGCACTATTCTTTGAGGGTTATGCTTACCTTCTCTAAGCTTCTTAAGCTCGTTCTCAAAAAGCTCAAGCTCTTCATCCTTAATTTAACTCTCTTCCTAATTCTTTCTCTTTAGCGATTATCACCTCAAGTAAATCGATTCCAAGCGAGCTTTTTTGGAATGGTGGTTTTCCCTGAACTACAATTCCATTAAATTTTAGAAAGTTTTTAACGGCATTCCAAATGGTGTAAAGTTTCCCAGTGCTTTTAGAGCCTTTACGGATTTCAGCTATAGCCCAATTCTTCAAAACTGTAAATGCCTCGTTAGGAGTTAATTTCAAAAGCTCCTTCGGAGATAAACCACAACTCTCAACAAAATCCGCCGACATATCAACGTAATTGTAAGCAGTTCTCCCAGCAGGTCCTCCTACCACAACTACATCCCAGCTGCTTGGAAGTTCCTCTCTTCTTAATGGGGAGAACATAATCAATGGCAAAAAGCACTGCTTTTAACCTATTTTTCAATTTTTTATCATAAGTATTTATTGTCAAAAGACGCAGTTGAAGATGCCAGGTTTGTTGTCCAGGAACACCATGCTAGAAGGCTTCACTGGGATCTCAGGCTGGAGATGGACGGAGTTCTGAAGTCATGGGCAGTTCCAAAGGGAATACCGGAGAGAAAGGGGGAGAAGAGGCTGGCAATACAGACAGAGGATCACGATATATCATACATAGACTTCGAGGGCACAATACCGGAGGGAATGTATAGGGCTGGAGAGGTGAAGATATGGGATTCCGGAGACTACGAGCTCCTTAGGAGGATGAAAATATAATATGGTTCATCGCCAATGGCAGTAGGATGAGAGGAAAGTACGTGCTGGTGAGATCGGAAACGATGGATCCTGATGAAGGTGAGCTAGATGTCAGAGGACCTGAAAACAAGGATAAAAGAAGCTCTCAAGGGGAAATTCATGGTCATATGCATTGGGAATGAGCTGAGAGGGGATGATGGAGTTGGAATATACATAGGAAGGAGGATCAAAAATGCATTGGTGACGGAGTTTCCTGAGAACTATATTCACAGGATAAGGGATGAGAGGCCCGAGTCAATACTCTTTATCGATGCTGTCGATTTCGGAGGAGAACCAGGATCCATTATATTCTCAGAACTCGAGGAGATTCCATCTGCGGTTAGCACGCATAAGCTTCCCCTCTCCCTACTGATAAAAATTCTTGAAGAGGAGGGGATTAAAACGAGGGCATATATCTTGGGAGTTCAGCCGAAAAATATCGGGCTAGGTGAAAATCTGAGTCCGGAGGTGAGGAGATCGGCTGAAATACTGATATCGATTTTAAGACATATGATCTAAACGCTCGCTGCTCTTCCAAG
>Ga0209225_1004505_pt1 | contig 10964 bp, 13 predicted proteins | sample WasSprMetagenome_FD_184732 | JGI IMG/M metagenome (GOLD analysis project Ga0209225, IMG submission 184732) | Sulfidic aquatic microbial communities from Washburn Spring, Yellowstone National Park, USA - WS (SPAdes) (version 3) | ecosystem: Environmental > Aquatic > Thermal springs > Hot (42-90C)...
GGGGCTGCCAGCTTTCCCGGCTTCGCGTGGCCGAAGACCACACTACAACCGGGAACGGAGCGCGGTTTAACTTCCGAGTTCGGAATGGGATCGGGTGGAACCCGCGCCCTATGGCCGGCAAACCCCAAAATACACCATAAACCATTACACATTAACCTTTCGCTTTCAGAAGACAATTAACTATGTAGCTTAACTTACAGTCTTGAATGTTTCTTTATAATATCTAAGATTGATGAGCTTTTGGGAAGCTCTGCTGCTATTTTCTTTTCAGTCTCCTCTATTTTTAAGGCTCTCTCCACAACCTCCTCAAGTTTCTCCCTTGGAATTACAACAATACCATCCGCGTCCCCAACAACAATATCACCGGGCTTAACAAGCACACCGCCACAAAATATTGGAACATTTATTTCTACAACCTCCGTCCTTCCAACAGAGTTTGTGGGAACAACACTTCTTGAAAAAAGGGAAAAGCAAGCATCTTACACTTGGCTAGATCTCTGAACCCTCCATCAAGAACAGCGCCGCCTAATCCTTTGACCTTGGAGGCGTAAGCCATTATCCCACCGAATAAAGCAATTTTTGACGCTTCATCACAACTTACATTTTCTATCGACCTCACAAGAATAGCTCCTTTTTGAGCATTTTCAATAGCCTCTAAAGCCTTAATCGGTGTGACCTTTCTACTAGAAAGCCTATCCTTTATGGCGACGGCCGGACCAACAATCTTCACGTCGCATGTACGTGCTTTATAGAATAATTTCATAAAGCCCCCATACTTTAATGCTATGGTGAGCATCAGTAAGTGAGAACGTTAGTGTGCGCTTTCTACAATACAAAGTTCACGAGAATTTGCGAAGTGACGGAGAGCATTTGCAAGTTCATAGACAAAATAATCATCGAAAAACAAGTAACAAAGTTTGGAACAAGCGCAAAAATAGTCGCCAAAAGAGTCCCTAGGCATGGTGCATACATCCATACTCATTGCCAAATAATAACTACTTATGTCTAAAAGGTGTAATTCGCTCGCTGTGACCGCAATTTTTTTAAATAGAACGGAATGCCTTAATCAAATAGGTGGTTGCTATGAGCGGGAAGAGATTAAAGGTAAAGTTGCTTGCAATTTCTGGAAGCCCGAGAGCCGGCGGAAATACTGAATGGTTGTTGGATCAAGCGATTGATGAAGTGAAAAAAGTTGCCATAGAATGGGGAGTGGAGATAGAAATTGATAAGTATTCTACGGCTGGAAAGTTTTTCCTACCATGTATAAGCTGTTTTAAATGCGTTGAGTTGGGTTATTGTAAACGCGGAGAAGAACCTGGAGATGATTTTAATGAGCTCCGTGACAAATGGCTTGACGCTGACGCCGTCCTATTTGCAGTACCAGTTTATCATATGACTATACCGGGTAATATACGTAATTTCATGGATAGACTCGGTAATAGCTTGTTCTCTTACTACAAAGGTAAAGTGCCAAAAGCACTCAAAGTGTATGGCGCTATAACGCAAGGCATCCACATTTTCTCTGGCCAAGAACATACTATAACAGACATAATTAATCACTCTCTTTTGATGGGCAATGTGTATGTATCTGGCGATATGTGGGAAAACTATATAGGCGCGGCTGGGTGGACTGAAAACGATCCGTTAGTTACACTTGACGCATTGAAAAGATATTATGATGAAGGACATTTCGATGCTCAAGTTGCCGTTAAAGCCGCACGATCACAGGGTAGAAGAGTAGCTGAGCTGGCGATTTTAATAAAGGCAGGAGCACTTCAGTTTCTTGAGCAACTCCAAAGAGATGATATGTATGTAGCGCTTATAAAGAGACTCCAAAGTTCTATCAAGTAAAAACTTGTTAACGCTGAAAGTGTTTACTAACTTTTTATTGGTTACTTTTTCCCTTTTTCTTACCATAAAAACGTGCTTGTAATTGTTGGTAAATTTTTGTTGAGCCTTTTGCTCTCAACTCTTTTGTAAAGGTTTTGGTTGAAGTTAGTTTTTCAAGCGCAGTGTTCCAAGCCCCTGATTTTACAGGCATAACACGAACACCTGTACGGTTAATTTCTATGGCGCCTTCCACAGGACATATATTTTTGCACGCACCACAATAAATACATACTTTGTTGTTTATATGAGCTTTTTTATTATCATCATCTAAGAATATCGCGTTTACGGGACACGTATCGAGGCAGTCTCTGCATCCTTCAGGACACTTTTCATAATTTATTTTAGCGCTTCCATAGAAAATTTTTTGTACATGTATTAGATTATCAGGGCAAGCTTCTTGACACCACCCGCAACATGGGCATAGTTCTAATGCGCCTCTCTTCAGCATACTTATGTTAATCTTTAAAGGGCAAACATCCCTACATTTAGTACAATGAGGATCGCACTTTGCTGTATTCACTTGCACCTGTTTAATTAGAGTTGGAAAGCTTCCCGACTCAACTACTGGAATTCTGTTTTTGCCATTTATTAGTAATTTTAATGCACTAAATGGGCATATGCACACGCAGATTCCACAGAAAATACATTTTTCAGGGTTGATGCTTATCGATACAATTGTTTTTAAGTTTCCCATTTTTTTAAATTTGGAAACTTCTATGGCTTCTTTTGGACAAACAATGCTGCATAGGCTGCATTTTTTGCATCTTTCTTTATCAAGGATTAAAGTGTACCGGTTCACCCATAATCTCCGTTCAATTACAAGTTTCATCTTCTCGCATGTAGTAAGATATTTCAATCATCAACCCTCGCTCAATGAATTATGTTGTCACTATCAGAGTCCTGGGATGCTCTCAACTTCCCTATACCACTTCTTCTTTGTTCCTAACTTGGCACGCATTTTCCATCTCACAGATTTAGGCTCTTCCTCAATACGCTTTAAAATTTCATTAATTTTGGATTCCACTTCTTCCTTTTTTCCATTTGATAGTTCATTAATATGAAAAATGTATTCTCTGACTTTTTTAAGGTTAGTTGTTACAGTGAAATAAAATCCCCAATCATCAGAAAGGATTTTCGCGATATATTTTACGTTGATTGTTTCATGGTCACTTTCTCCGACGTTATGCTCCATTAGCAAAACAATTGTATCTTTAATATCTTTTTCATTTAACTTTACAATTTGCATTTTCTCCAGTAGTAGGTCGGCCAATGATAAAGTTGGATAATCTATCTCTAGGCGGTTGCGAAAGTCTAATGTGTGGCACATCAACAGTTTATCCAGAAAAACATCCACATGACGTTTTCTTTGCTCGTCGATAAATATGATTCTATTCGCCGATGCTAAGGATAAAGTAAGAGGTCTCTCTTTATATCCGATGTCCTTAAAGAAGGTGCGAATTTGTGTTATTTGCTTGGAAACACCTACGACATCTATGTCAGATATTTCTCTTTTGAGTGTTGCAAATATTTTTCCATGTTTAGGACAATGAATTTTAAAGGCTATAGCTCCAATAACTCTCAGTATTATTCCTCGTTTCTGGGCTTCACTTGTTATTCTAATAGCTTCCTCAACAAAATCATTTAAAGATTGTTCATTGCTCAATTTTTGTTCTCCCCGTGATTTAGCTTTATTATGTGACAACCAATAAATTTAAATGTTATTGGGATCAAAACTTAAATTGTGGGATAAAAATGAGAATATTCTTCGCATGTGATCTTCATGGAAGCACTGCCGCTTGGAATAAGGCTATGACTGCATGTATATACTATAAACCCGATATAATTATGTTATGCGGTGACTTAACAGGAAAAGCTCTGGTACCAATAGTTAAATACAATGAAGGTGAGTGGTATTGTTCATTAATGAATCGGAAGGAAATATTGCATTCCAATAAAGAAGTTGAGAAGTTAATGAATGAACTAAGCTTTAAAGGCATCTATGCATTCGAAACTACCCGAGAGGAACTAGAAGATTTAAAGGAAAGCAACAAAAAAGTAGAAGAATTATTTTTAAAGTTAGAAAAGGAAAGATTGGAAAGATGGCTTGAGATAGCTCGTGAGCGTTTGCCGAGGGGCATAAAATTAATCGTTAGTCCAGGCAACGATGATGACTTTAGATTAGATAGTGTAATAAAAAATGATGATTTTGCCATTTATCCATTAAATAATGTCATTCAACTGGATGATGAATATCAATTGATTTCATGTGAATGGGTGAACCCAACGCCTTGGAACACTCCACGGGAATGCAATGAAAAGGAGCTTAGGAAACGATTAGAGAATGAGTTCTCCAAAGTAGATGAATGCAATACACTAATATGTAACATTCATGTCCCTCCGTATAACACTCACCTTGATGTGGCTCCAAAGCTTGATAACGAACAGAAGGTAGTGATAAAAGCAGGTAGAGTTTTAATGGATCATGTGGGAAGTATTTCGGTGAGGGAGATTTTGGAAGAGCGGCAACCACTACTTAGTTTGCATGGACATATACATGAATCTTGTGGATTCTCTAAAATTAAAAGAACGCTATGTCTAAATCCAGGTTCAGAATATACTCAAGGAATATTACGCGGGTACCTAATTCAACTGTCTGGGGAAAAAATTGACTTTTGGCGTACTGAGTTATAATTCTGGGAACTGATATATGACTCAAAAAGGGGGTATAACCAAAAAAGAAAAAATAAAGCTACTAACGGAAATAATACGCATCGTAGATGGATATAGAATAGGTCGCTGTGAAGATTTTAGGTGGATCACAAGTAAACTTCAACAAAAAAAAATTGACAAAAAAATTTACTGCGAATGGAGAACTATACAAGATATACTATTTAAATTGGCTAAACCACCAGAAAAAATGCCAAAAATTCCCACATTAATAAAGATTCGCAGGATTGTTGCATATTCCAGCTTGATATTTCCAACATTTTTCCTTGTAATTTTCTTTAGCCAAGTTCTTTCTAAAAAACCCTTTGTAATACCTTCTTCAATTACCATAATTATTGCCTATCTTGCTATTGTTACTTTTCTTTTAGTTCCTATTTTTAGTTCGTATATTGACTATAAAATTTCTAAAATGATGGACAAATATTTGAAGGATCATCCTCGAAAATATCGCATTAAATTGCTTAAACTAAAAACGTTTGTGCAGTTCCTCATTAATGAATTAAGAAATCTGGAAACTAGTCGTGAAGAATTTAAAAAACTAAGAATTAAACTTTTTAATGTAGACTATAACGGTATCAAAATTCTTAAGAAACCCAGAGCATGGAGAAAATTTTATATTTGCAGTGTAATAAAAACAATAAACGAACCACGTTATACGCATAATAAATTGGGGGATATAGCTTGAAAAGTGGCGAAACGCTCTTTGTCAGACCATCTTCGGGATTAGTGAAAATGATAGGTCCATGGACTTGTATGTTCTTCGGAATAACGCCGTGCCTAGATTCTCTACAATACACCACTCTATCATCATTGCCTCAGATGTATCCAGGGATGTCATTAGGATTAACGCTGCTGATAGCCGGAATTTTAGTTACCATTGAAGCAACATCATTCGCTCTTATAATGCTTGCAATGCCCCGCTCAGGCGGCGGGTACATTATTCCGTCTAGAGGGATAAATCCAGGGTTTGGCATGATGGAACTTTGGAGAACTGTAATAAACAATCCAATGAACCAAGCTGTTACAAACTATTTCACTGCTTATGCAATAGGAAACTCGCTGGTGATTATAGGTCAAATATTACATAATCCTGGAGTCATATCTGCTGGAACGCGTTTAATGACGCCGGAGAACGCGCTTTCGATCGGAATAATTCTAACAATAGTGGCATGCCTATTTGCTTTACTCGGGCCTACCGCCAAGATTGAACCGAAGTGGTATGCTGCTTGGGGAATCATAGCTATCATAGCATGGATCATGAATATTGCTTCACTTGCCTTGTCCGCTGGTAGTATCCAAAGAAGATGGGATTACCTTTGGGGTGACGGAGCATATGAAGAAGTTTTAAAGATCGCTAAAGAAGCTGGATATCAGCCTGTTCCGTTTAATTGGAATGCCACAATTCTTGCATTACCATGGCCTATAACATTGTCATGGCCGTATAATATTATGCAATACGCGGGCGAAGTTACGGAACCTGACAAGAACATTCCGCTTGCCACAATTGGTAGCGCTATAGTTCTAGGCGCTTTTTATACATGTATGGCAATTGCGTTCGAATCATCCATTGGCAAGTTTGCAAATATGTACAGCTTTATTCTTGCTAGTGGACATGGCGACAAACTTACAATTAATCCTCGGTTACCCATGACAAACTTTGCAGTTTGGAGCGCATGTTTAGCACCTGCCTGGTTGTCACCATTTTTAGTTCTTGCACCACTTTATGCAGGTCTGGGATCATTAACAATATACATTGCGTATGTAGCAAGGCCACTTTTTGCAGCGGCATTTGATAGGTTACTGCCAGCAAAATTTGCAGAACTATCAAGATACGGCACACCAAAATATGGAATACTGTTCCACCTTATTGCTACAATAATATTCCTTGTTCCATGCTATTTCGGTTTTGTTATTACAGGGGCCGTCAGTTTTTTGATCACTTATGCATTTGTCCGTTGGATGGATAACCTCGCTGCAGCATTACTACCATATATTAAGCCTCACCTTTACAAAACGAGTATAAGACGCCAACCCGAAGTTGCTGGTATACCATTAATAACAATATGTGGAACAATTGCATCCTTAGTATTGCTCTTTATGGTCTTCCTTTTCGCATCAGTAACGCCTATAACATCTATGTTTTTCGTTGCAGCGACCTACACATTTGGCGTAATATGGTTCATAGCTTACGCTAACCGCCTTAGAAAAATGGATATCGATGTGGATAAAATATTTTCAGTTTTGCCTCCAGCGTAATCTCCCCTCTTTTTATAAAATAGGTTAAAGCAAAAACAAAAAACTTATTTTGAGGTTGATGAATATTTAAAGGATAATAATACGTTAAGGGGTTTAAGTTATGAATTCTGAAAAAGAATTTGATGAATTTGCCAAAAAATTGGGGATTTCTCCTGAACAGATAAAGAGAGAATTAGTAAAAATCAAAGAGGAATATGGGATGAGAGACGTTAAGGAAGCATTTTCAGTGTTTAAATCTAGGATCGCATTAAAACATCTAAGAGAATCTCTTGAAAGAAAATGAGGAGGACCTTGTGAATGCGCAAGATTTTAGTTGTTGATTTTCAAAGATGTACTGGTTGTAAGGCATGCGTTGTTACTTGCTCATTTAAGAAAGAAAAACGCTTCAGTCCAACTAAATCTCGAATTTTCATAATGGAAGATGAATCAGAATGGCTTGCCATGCCTATCTTGTGTCTACAATGTGACAATCCGCCTTGTGAAGCTGTCTGTCCGACTAACGCTATTACTAAAGATTTAGAAACTGGGATAGTAAAAATTGATTATTCCAAGTGCATTGGTTGTAGAGAGTGTATGTGGATTTGTCCTTTTGGTGCTATATCGTACGATGCTGATGCAAGACGAGTATTAAAATGCGATCTTTGTGATGGTGAACCCGCCTGTGTTGAAGTCTGCGTTCCACAAGCTTTACGGATTGAACTAGCAAGTAAGGCAAGTATACCCAGAAAAAGAAAACTTTTTAATGAAAAAAGTAAGATTCTTAAATCAATATCGACAAAAATTGGAGGGTTATAACAATGCCATTTGGTTGGGCAGGAAACATACTGTATATTGACCTTACAAAAGGAAAAATACGAAAAGAGACCATTCCAAAGGATATGTTTACTAAGTTTTTGGGTGGAAGAGGTGTTAATGCTAAAATACTTTGGGATATGATGAAGCCAGGGATTGATTCGTTAAGTCCAGATAACGTGTTAATATTCGGGGCAGGCGCGTTAACGGGAACCAACGCTCCATCTTCTGGACGGATGACAGTGACATTTAAATCACCAGCAACAAATCTCTATGCTAAATCAACGGCTGGTGGGCATTGGGGCGCTGAATTAAAATTCGCTGGATATGATAACATAGTGATCATTGGAGCTTCTACGAAACCAGTTTACCTATGGATCGACGATAAACACGTTGAGATCAAGGATGCTGGAAAAATTTGGGGAAAGAATGTCCGTGAAACTGATAAAATGATTAAGGAAGAGTTGGGCGACGAAGAAATAAAAATAGCTTGCATCGGACCAGCAGGAGAAAATATGGTAAAGTTTGCTGCAGTAATGAACTCTGTATATAATGCAGCCGCCAGATGCGGTGGAGGAGCGGTAATGGGTTCTAAAAAGCTGAAAGCAATTGCCGTCCGTGGTACAGGTACTATTGAAGTAGCTGACCCAGAAACTTTTGATAAGCTTGCAATTGATGCTAGGAAAAGCCTAGCTAAAGATAGTGGTGCACAAGGTCTTTACCTTTACGGCACCGCTGGTTTTGTGCCAGGGGTAAATGAGCAGTATGCCTTCCCATCATACAACTTTAGAGCTGGCCAAATTGACGGAGCATATTATATAAGTGGACAATATCAAGTTGAAGGTGGATATTTGAAGCGGCGACACGGGTGTTTCTCATGCACAATTAGCTGTCACAGGTTTACATCAATTGATTCAGGTCCGTATGCGGGTGCGTATGCTGGAGGCCCTGAATATGAAACAACGGGCGCCCTCGGAGCCGGATGCGGTCATACAGACTTAGAAACAATAATAAAGGCAAACGAACTTTGTAACATTTATGGACTTGACACCATCTCCACAGGCGCAGTAATACAATGGGCGATGGAGTGCTATGAAAAAGGCATAATTACCGAGAAGGATACAGATGGACTTATACTCGAGTGGGGTAATAGCGACGCCATCCTCGGTTTGATAAACAAAATAGCGTTTAGAGAGGGGTTCGGCAATATTTTGGCCGAGGGAACAAAAAAGGCATCGGAAATTATTGGAAAAGATTCTTGGAAATTCGCAGTTCAAGCGAAAGGCCTAGAGCAATCAAGAGTTGAAACTAGAGCCGCAAAGGGCTATGCCCTCGCATTCGCCGTCAACCCAAGAGGCCCAGATCACCTCCACACCGAAGTTATCGCTGAGTTTGGGCTTACTCCCGAAGCCATAGCACTTATCGAAAAAATAACTGGAGACAAAAAGTACGCAAGGCCAGATATTATCGAAAAACGAGCAGAAATCGTGAGGTGGCACGAGGATTGTTACGCTGTAACCGATTCCTTAGGGTTTTGCGCATTCGCCACGACCTTGGCATATGCTGTAAATCCTGACAATATGGCAAAAATGTTTACTGCAGCTACAGGAATAAAAATGACTGAAGAAGAAATAATGAATACGGGAAGGAGAATCGTCACGCTAGAAAGGTGCTTCAATGTAAGAGAAGGGGCAAGTAGAAAAGATGATGTGTTACCATATAGACTAATGAACGAACCAGCACCCGCTGGACCAGTAAAAGGAATGATGAACTCGCCGCAGGAGCTGAATAAAATGTTAGATGAATACTATTCATTACATGAATGGGATACCGAAAGTGGATGGCCTACCGCTGAAGTACTAGAAAAACTAAAACTCAAGGAAGTAGCCATGGAACTAGAACAACTTGGACGCCTTCCAAGTAAAGAGAGGCGTAAAAAATGAAACAGATAAACACACATTAAAAGTGAATAAAAGCTATGTCAACGGTCACTGTGAAAATTTTTGGACCGCTCCGCGAAACTGTCTATGGGAAGAAAATCGATAAAATTGAAATAGACATACACGAAGGGGAAACTATACGCGACTTATTAGTTAAAGTTTCACATATTTTCACCAACTTTCCAAAAATATCCTTTGAAAAAGACGATGAAATAACAAAGACTGGATTTTGGATCTTCATTAACGGAAGAAATTTAATGCATTTAAATGAAAAGTTTAACATAAAATTAAAAAATGGAGATATAATATCAATAGTCCCGGCAGTAACCGGAGGTTAATCAGAATGCCAAAAGTCGTTTTCGTACCTTCAGCAATTTTTAAAACCGAGCCTGAAATCCTAACAATTAATATTGAGGGAGACTCGATTGGCAGCGTACTCATAAGATTATGCAATGAACTTGGAGAAAAAATCCGAGAGACCATATTTAGAACCAAAGACATGACAAGACTAAAGAAAAATATTTGGATACTTGTTAACGGGCGAAACATCATTCATCTCGAGGGACTCAACACGAAATTACATAAAAATGACGTCGTCGTGATATGCAAAGACTTAAAAAGTTTTCGTTTTCAAGTATTGAAAAGAAGATTAGTCGCACTTAAGTTAAAACCCGCAGAAAGCCTATGAATAGTTTCGCAGCCAACGAGCCTTAAGAACTTACTAGATGATACGATATGAAAGAGACGTTTTATTGTATTCTTTGTGAGAAGCCGATGTCACCTGCACTGGGAATAGCTATTTGCTCCTTTTGTGGCAAAAAGGAAAAGGCAGATTATGTTTGTCCAAGTGGACATTACATCTGCGAGGATTGCAGAATCGCGTCTTCTGATAGAATCATTAAAAAGGTATGCGAGGCCACACAAGAAACAGATCCAATGAGAATAGCGATCCTCTTGATGAAGCATCCTGCCATACAAATGCATGGCCCTGAACATCATTATCTCGTGAGTTGCGTCTTGCTAGCCGCTTTAAGAAAACTAGGCAAATTTGAAATCGATAATTCCGCATTTGAAAAGGCCATTACAAGGGGAAAGAGAATTCCTTTGGGGTCCTGTGGACTTTGGGGAGCCTGTGGAGCAGCCGTAGGCGTAGGAATAGCTGTTAGTGTAGCGACAAAGAGCAGCTGGACATCAGACAAAGAGAGGTCGCTGTCGATGCAAGCCACATGTGAAGCATTAAGTGAGATAGCCAAAATAGGTGGACCCCGTTGCTGCAAAGCAAGCACATTTGCGGCAATAGAGGCTGCGTCAAAATTCTTTGAACGAGAATTTGGAATTAATTTCATTAGCCTAACAAGC
>Ga0209225_1004507_pt1 | contig 10963 bp, 9 predicted proteins | sample WasSprMetagenome_FD_184732 | JGI IMG/M metagenome (GOLD analysis project Ga0209225, IMG submission 184732) | Sulfidic aquatic microbial communities from Washburn Spring, Yellowstone National Park, USA - WS (SPAdes) (version 3) | ecosystem: Environmental > Aquatic > Thermal springs > Hot (42-90C)...
CTTGTAAAGCTTCTCAGAAGACTGGACAGCATCCCCCTAGCCAGATACTCCTCAGCCTCGACAAGCAAACGACTAACCAGCTCAAACCTCCCAGCGGCAACCACACGCCTAGCAGGACAATGCCATTTAAAAACCTTTCCCACAGCATGCCGCGCGCTATGCAAAAAGGATTCACCTGAATCTACGAACCTATCCTCGTCCCTTAAGAGCTACAGCTCGCCAAATACCCTTTTGAGATATTCTTTTGGAACATACCGACGAATAGCCATATAGAGTAGCTTTAAGAAGCACGCGCCAAGGAAAAACTGAGACAATGAGAAGATGGAGGAAATGAAGAAGACTTTGGGAAAAGCCTAGCCCGTCTCTTTCCCGAGCCTCCTCCTCACAATATACTCGATAGACTCCCTCGGGCCAATAAGCCTCCCGAGCCTCAGGAAGCCCAGCGTCCTCGAAACATCCACCCTAAACCTATACTTATCCTCCGGCCCAAACAGCGAAGGCAAGCCCTGGCCAACAACCTAGACCCTAGGCTCCAAAGCCCCCAAAAACCTCCCTAACAATATCCCGAAACGCATGCTTTAAAACAAATTCAAAATATTTTCAACACCATCCTTGCAAGCTGGTAGACCTCACCAAACCTAAGAACGCCCATCAAGTGGAGCACAGCCAGCAGGCCAATAACAAGCGGGACGGAGAGCAGGGGTCCAAGTAGCCAGCCAGCAAGGGGCACAAAAAGCCCCAGCACGACAACCCAGCCCAAGCGCCTGCCAACATACCTCAACGCCACGAGGCAACCAGGAAGAGAGCCAGCCGTAAGCGCAAGCTCAGACCCAATCCCCGGCAACACCAACGGGAAAACGGCAGAAGCCACGCCAAGCGCGACAGCATTCAGCAACCCCAGCAAAACAAGCTCCCTCCACCTCGCCTCAGCGTTAAGCCTAGCACTAGCAACCGAAACAACACTAGCCATCAAGGCGCTCGGAGCCGCCAACGCGTAGACCAGCGGGCCAACACTGAAGTCCTTTCCAAGCAAAGGGAAAAGCACCGCACTCACCGGGACAGCCGCCACAGCCCCCAGCAAAGTGAGCCCCGAACCTATCCTCGCACCCTCCCCCAGCACACCACCATCCCCAGACACGGCCAGGGGCAGGCCAACAGTCGCCAGCCCACTAGAAAGCGCGCGCTGGATAGCGTCGGCGAACGGGGCATCGAAGGGCACACCCACCCCCTCGAGAAAGGCTAAACCCGCTCAGGGGCGTGCGCGAAGCTCATAGAAGACAGCGCGTAAGCCGCGAGCGACCACCGAGAACCAAGCGGCGTGTAGCCAGCCGCCCGAGGCTGCGCTTCAACCGAGAATACGGAGAGCAGGGCTGTGCGAGAAAAATGAGGGAAAGTTTTGACTGTTTCTGCCCTTTATAGCTCTTCGCTGCACTCCTTAAGCTTCCTACCGGGAATGGTGACCTCAGTCCTGTACTGCGCTAGATCCCTCAGCACGAGAGCCCTGGGGTTGTTCGGGATGCCTATTACGACGACAAGCCAGTACCTCTCACGGTACTTGTGAGCTACTTGTGATTCAAGCTCTGTGAGTTTAACATCGTCGGGCTCCTCGCTCCTCCTCCCTTTAACCTCCACGTACACCTCCTCGCCGCCTTTAACAGCCCGTATATCGCAACCCTCCTCCCCCTTGCTCACAACCCTGTAGCCCCTGCTTGCAAGCTTCCTCTCGACAAACCACTCGGCAAACCTATCCACAAGCTCAGTCCCCGCTTCCTCCCTAACCCTCAAATACCTGAAGAAATCCCGCCACGAGGCGGGCGGCGCGCGCGCCGCGATACTAAGGTCAAACATACCTAGAAGGTGCTCGCCAAGCGCCCTTACCACTTGCCTCCTCTCGCTAGGCAATCCGCTCTGGAAGCATTCAGAGCTCATAACGCCCTCAAGCCCTCACATGTCTACCAGGCTATTTAAAAGCAGCTCACCCTAGGCGCGCTACCCTCCCACCACACCTGGAAAACCAGAAGCACAATATACGCGAGCACAGTGTTTCCGCAGAGCGCGTTCCAACCACGTCCACCACACCGCCGCCACCAACCCCGAGGCGCGAATCCTCGTCTACGACAAGCTCACCTACGCCGGCTGCCCAGGAACGCTCTAAACTTCTCAACAACCTCCCTCACGCCGAGCCGCAGCGAACCGCGGGGCTCGTACCCCGAGCTCCTGATCCTGGAGTCCACCAAGCCGTAAGAGACCTGCTGCTGGTAGGGCGGCTCCACGTACTGGACCACGCAGTCGGGGACGACCTCCTTCACCGCAGCGATGATATCGCTAAGCGCCGCGTTCTCCGTCACAACGTTGAACACGCCCCCGTTCGCCTCCAACAATAAAAACAAACACCAGACCCCACGGGCAGAACACCAAGCAAGGATCCCGAAGAGCCCGAGCCAAAGCCACAAAAAGCCCAAAAAAATGATACACCCCCACGAGTAAAAACCCAGCCAACAAAACAAAATAAACACAAAAACCAAAACATCCAAGGCAAAAAATGTACAAGGTCACAGTCCAAGTAAAAGAAGTACGGGGAAACTGCGCCCTAGGCTACAAGCCAGGAGACACCTTCACCATCGAAAACTTCTACATAAAAGACACAGGCAAACCAGTCTGCCTACACGCCCTCGCATCCATGCTCACACTACTAGCCCCATTCCTGAAAGGTGTCCCGGCCACAGCCCTCGGAATCGGCAAACAAGAAGACACAGGCTACACACAGTGCCCAGACCCAGGAAAACCCTACACCTGCGAAGGAACAGTAATATTCGAATTAAAACGAGAGAAAATAGAATAAAAATAAGACCTACTAGATCCCGAGCCTAGACAAAACAGAGTCAACTATCCTGACAGCCGCCCTCCCGTCACCAAAAGGAGAAACTCCGGCAACTTAAAGCCACCATCCTGAGTATCCTTGAGCCCAGCACAAACTCTTTAGAACCTCATGAATTGTGAGAGAGCTTAATTATTCAAGACCAAGTGCCAGCGCTTCGCGCGCAATTAAGAGGAATTACTGCACTTAAAGAACATGTTCTAGTGGGAATATTGAAAGCGCAGTTTTCCACACTCCATCGCTCCTATCCATAGCAGCGTAATAAAGCCAAAGTTCCCCATTCCTTATTATTGGAGATGGAGTATCTAATGCAATTTCGCTCTTTATGCCTGGAATTATCTTCTCCTTTTCCTTAGGACCATCTATTAAAATTCTAGTTATAGTTGGATTCAGAAAATATGGCGACGAATCCTTAACCAATCCAATATACTGCCTGTATGGAAATCCTACCGAATATGTAGAGGCAGCGGGCAAAAAGTAATGAGAAGATTCCACATTAAAGTATCCAGGACAAAACAAGGATTCATTCCAACTGCCTCTAGAACCATTAAGATGCTTGAGAGGATTCCCCTCAAATCGATACGCTTCAATATCAGTCGGTGAATTGATCTTTAACTTTAATATTCCTATTGTTCTAAACCAGTATCGAGGACCAAAAAGTAACCTCCAAAACAATTTATTAGAAACATTGCTGTAGTAGATTAGCACCTCATTTTCACTAAGCATAACTGCCGAGGGCCCCAAATCTACGTCATTCCCTTCCCAATCATACTGAGGTCTAATAAGTTGCCTGATAAAACGCCAAGGTCCAACCAGATCATCAGAATAAGCAATATAAATTCTCCTACCACCCCTTGCTTCCGTTCCAGCAAAAACCATGAAATAGTTGCTTTTAATTCTAAATACAACCGGAGTTAAAGCTACCTTAAGACCAAAATCCCTTGAGTCAATTATGGGATTTAGAACACTTTTCTTAAAATTCAATCCATCATGCGACACAGCTAGCCCTATACTGGCCTCTGTCCACCTAACATCAGAAGACCCTGTATAAAACAAATAGTACTTACGATCCTCCTGACTATAAATTACAGTTCCAAAAGTAGCAGCACCGGAATCCCATCCTTCTTTTGATACATCTAGAACAATGCCCTTATGAATACGAGATTTCATCGCGACTCACTCAACACATCAGCAATCAACTTTAAAATTTTCGTCACGTTATCGGTATAACTTACATCTAAATCCTTAGCATGAAGCCTTTCCATATAGCTTGTCATGATTCTGCATGGAACCAAGCCAGCTCTAAAGGTCGTTTTTATATCTAGCGCGCGCTAAATAGGGGTATTTTATGTGTTGTAATAGTATAATAACTCCTTAGTCGGGGACGAAATTGACTTAAGAATTGCGATAGTTCTTTCACATTCCCTCCCATCAAATGTATTGTACTGAAGCCTTCATCAAGGAGTCGCTCCAGTGCGACGTCCAAAGTATAAGGACCCGCCTGGGCTTTTCTACCAGCTTCTGAAATAAAGGCAAGAAACCTATAGGCTTCTGCAGTTTTTCTATCTATGAGAAATATTTCCACGCTCGCTATTTGACCATCAGGTAACTTAGACACATATACTCTTAGGACATCTAAATCTTTCAATCTTTCTAAAAGATTATAAACCTTCGGAAGATTTAATATCTCATATCTTTTCTTATCTCGAGATATTTCCTCTCTATGAGCAAAAAGCCATTCTTTCAAACTGGAATCAATTGACGTTTCTCTGACTGTTACACCCATTTTTTCGGCATATCTTAAAGACCACCGAAGCGATTTTTTATATTTCTGAGATCTTTTTCGAAGTTCATCAAATCCTTCAAAGAGATACTCATAATTCACATGAGAGTTAAATCCTATCCAGAGAAATGGCCGTATATCCTCAAAATAAAGCGGATTTACTATTTCAAGATATCTGAAACGATTCTTCAAATCCCTTCCAATAAACGTAAGAAGCTCTACTCTATCCATATCATCGGAAATATGTGCTGAAAAAGAGAATCCTAGCCAATGAATTAAAGGGCCACCCGAATATGCTGTAGGAAAAATACTATGCTTAACTAACGGAATACCAACGATTAAATCACGAGTTTTATAAATAAAGTAAAAAATTTTTCCGCGAATAAGATTGCATTTATGCCACTCGTCAAGCAACAAATGATAAACACTTCTTTCTTCAAAATTTTTCACAAGATTTGCCCAACTCTTACTATCCACAATTTCCGCACTAATCTGCATATCTATCACAATTCTTTTCCATATGATCCAAGTCTAATAACTTATTAATGTAATATTCAGTCTTATATATTCAATCCTTCATTATTAGACTTGCAATTCTCGTTTAACTTGATTCTTAAGGCCTAGGCTCAGTAAGCTTAATAGTGCGTGCTACACAGGATGCGACGCATTGCCTAAACCCTTTACGATAAGGGATAATTGCAACCTTTTTACTGCTTCGATTTCAACTTCGCTGGTGTCGCGAACGTTATTGAGCAGGTCACATGCCCTATATCTCCAACAAACATCGCAAGAGAGTCCTTCCAGATACTTCCAGCACCGCGTTAGCCTCAGGTGCTACTAGCGTCGCACCCAACTTTTCGAAAACTCCAGCGTAAGACAAGAGCGTAATCACATCGATGAAATCCTAAGGATTACGAGTTCTGCTCCTTGCATTGCCGGGATCTCCGCTACACGAACCGCCCGCTCTTTTAAAGCTTGCATAGCATGCGCTTTAAATGCAAGCGAGAAAATAGTCTAAACATTTCCACTCTCTAGATATTCCTTCAAGATTTTAGCAATTTTCTTGGGGGCATACTCATTACCTAATAGACCTTCCACATAGCTATATGGACGCCAATCCAGAATCCTCTCAGGCTCTAGTTTACCCTCTACATCAACCAACAGTGCAAGCCCAGACTTCACCAGCTCAACCCACTCCGTGACCTCACGCAAAACTACTACAGGCTTCCTTAAGAGATATGCCTCCCTCTGGACACCACCAGAATCAGTAACCACGAGTCGGCTATTACTCAGCAATTTGAGAAAATCCAGGTAGCCCAAAGGCTCCGACAAAACAACACCGCTACTGCTAAGACTCTCCCACAGACCCAAATCAACAAGCCTCTTCCTAGTCCTCGGATGAACAGGAAAAACCACACGCTCCCGCCTAGCTAGACCCACAAGCAGACCAACAATCTTTGAAAGACGAGCAGGATCATCGGTGTTCTCAGCCCTGTGAACCGTTACAATCACATAGCCCGGATCCAGCCCCAGCCTCTCTAACACACAAGACCTCTTCTCTGCTATCGGTAGCCACCTCTTCAAAGCACGAACATGAACATCACCCGTAACAAAGACCCTGCCAGGAACACTCTCAGCCAACAAATTCCTATACGCACTCACAGTAGGCGCAAAAAGCAAATGCGACAGGTGATCCACAACCCTCCTATTCACCTCCTCCGGCATCGACATATCAAAACTCCTCAAACCAGCCTCTACATGCCCGACCCTGAAACCGGCTTTAACAGCCGCGAGCGCCCCGCCCAGCGTCGAGTTCGTGTCACCGTAAACGAGCACGAGGTCGGGCTGCTCCTTCAACAGGATCTCCTCCACCCGCTTGACAACCTCGCCAACCTGGTACCCGTGAGAGCCGCTCCCCACTCCTAGGAAATAGTCTGGCTCCGGAACCTCCAGCTGCTCGAAAAACACCTTATTCATCTCGTAATCGTAATGCTGGCCAGTATCCACCACAACGTGATCGAAAAACCTTGAAAAGACATCGTGAACCGCCGCCAACTTAACGTAGTTGGGCCTAGCCCCGACCACGGAAAGAATTTTCATACAGCCCACTCCTCATTTTTAAATATTAAGAAACCTTGAGCGCGCTAGTCCTCAAAGACCCCTTAGACACTGCGTCACACAAAAGAACATCCAGCCCAGGCTAACGCAAATACCACCTACCACCATTCACAGAGTCAACCTTCTAGCGTCAACATCCACACAAACAACTTTATACCCCTTGCTAGCAAAAACAACAGCCTTGGGAAGACCAACATAATCAAGTCCAATTACACCGATCTTGTTTAGACTTCGCATTCTATCACTAATCCTAATAACAATGAGAGGAATAATTTTATGCTTTCTCTGTATTTTTAAACTTTATATCTTATTGCGATCTGAGTTAAGTGGTGCTATAAGCCACACTTGCTGGTATGCTAATATGTTCTTCAACTTATTACAGGGAGATACGTTGATTCCGTAATACTCAAGGTCAGTTTTCATCTCTAGTGGTTTTAAACCGAGTATTTTGAGAAAGAGTTCAAAATCTCTTATGGTGAAGAAATGAAGATGTGTAAATGATTGTCTAGGAAAATAGCCTCTAAGCATTTGCATGCGCCATCCAATCCAGCCACTATTAGGTAAGCTCACAACAACTCCTTTTCTCGCTATTTTTGCGGCTTCTATCAACACTCTTTGAGGGTACTTCAGGTGCTCTATGGTCTCTATAAACAATACGTAATCAAAGCTTTGTCCAAGATCTAAAAGGCTTTGTTGATCTACATCCATAACATAAGCTTTCAATCCTAATCTCAATACTTTTTCCACCGCTTTTTCGGAGATGTCCACCCCAAGAGAATCAACATATCGTCTCTCCTTTAGGTATAACATATTAAATCCCTCGCCGCATCCGACTTCTAAAATTGTTGAGTAAGGTTCTATCCAGTCCTCAATTAGAGCAAGCCGCATCTTAGTGTTTAAAGTAATATGTGTGCTTTCGTGATACTCCTCATAATTCTTCACAACTTCGTAAAATGAAGGATCTTTCATCAAAAACCATGATATCCCTGTCTTGAAAGAGCCCAGCATGAACCTCAGGCACTTAGCTACATTTCTCATGTATCATCCACATGAAAATTTCAGTAAGCGGTATTATAGATTTTTGCGCAATACTTTCTTCTACAGGTTAGTGCTTTAAGTCTCATTTGATCTAGATGGCTTTTTCAAGAATAACATCCTCTATTGCATCGTAAAGAGCTTGAATGCTCCGATCTACATTTGATAAATATCAAATTCACCATAAATAACATTTTCTATAATGTTTAAAAATGCTTGAATATCGCTCGTGGTAGCACGCGCTTTATAGCATAATTTTATTTATTATTTACCGAAAAGATTGTTATATATTTCAACAATTTTGTCAATCCTCTTTTCCATATCGAATTTCTCCAATGCAAATTTTCTACCATTACTACCCAATCTCTTAATTTCGCTCGGATTGTCAGCTAAATAAGCTATTTTTGACGCCAAATCCTTATAATTTTTAGGAGATACTAGGTAGCCGTTAAAGCCAGGAATTATTATATCTTTGTTTCCACCGACTGCAAAACTTATCAAAGGTAACCCTGAGGCCATTGCTTCCAGCATGCTCGGCGGCATACCATCGGTTAGACTAGTGTTTACGGCAACATCGCAAGCTTTGAAAACTATGGGCATAATATTTCTCGGCAGTGTCCCAACGTAAATAACTTTGTCTTTGAGGCTACCATGTTCAATATACTTGAACAAAAGTTGCGCATACTTGGGATCACTCTCACCACCCAATACAAACTTTACTTTTTTCTTAGTAAGAGTAGAAAGAGCTTCCGCGGCTAGGAGAATATAATGAACACCATAGTAGGCGCGCAAGGTCCTGAAAAAACACGCAACGAGGTCGGAGTTTTCTGCACCCCATAAGTTTCTTAAGCGTTCTATGGCTTCACGCTCTCTTTGCGTAATTGCATTGTTGAAAATCCTAGTGTCAACACCGTTGGGCACATAAACAACATGTCTCGCTCCCAGCTCTTTTGCTGTAGCCGCTATATCTCTCGAAACAGCAATAACGCAATCAGCTAACCTTAAAACCTTCCTAACTAATACGTCATAACCCCTGTGTAGCCGAACGCCGTAGCGGTACTCTGGCAACACATTTACGTCGTAGCCATGTAGAGTGACAACAAAGGGAACCTTCCTAAAGAGGCTCAGTTTCGCTAAAAGGGTGGACCACCCCTCCATGTATGCAAAGTGAGCATGCAGTAGGTCTGGCTCAAGTTTCCTTATAAGGTTCTCAATGTGACTGATGTACAGCAACTCCGAGAACAACGAAAGTGGTGATCGCAGTACAGTTCCAACTGGGTAGTACGCTAGCCTGTTCAACAGTAGCGGCAACGTAAGCATCTGGCTCCTACGCGTGTCATAGAAGCTGACGCCATAGACCTTAGCATCGCCCTCGAACTTAAAGCGGGCAACCGAAACGTTTAGCCCTCGCCTCGCTAACCTGACAACCTCGTCGAAAACAAAGCTGTAAGCTAATTCCTGAGGACTCCTACCTACTCCAGACGAAGCTACCAGAATTTTCATAAATTAATTTTCATTTAGGAAGTTTCAATTATCCTCTTAATTTTCTTAAACCTTTCAAGAAGCCCAGCCAGCTTAAAACCGCCTACTGTAAGCACAGTGAGGACTACACACAGTGGCAAATGCTTCACCAGTAAAGGCACCGACTCCCACTCCGAATAAATATCTAGCGGGGGAATGAAAGAAACCTTAGATCTATCTGCATTAACAGCGAAGTACAGAAGGGAGGAATCGCCAAACAAGAACAGGAAGGTTGTGTTCCCACGCACTAACAAATCGCGCGCTATGTAGGGGTAAAGCAGGGACTGCCCTACCACTCCCTTGGCTACACTCTGCTTGGCAGTAATAGTAGACCTTCTCACGAGAACCAGAAATCTCCCGTTCAAGGTCATGTTACCTTCTAGTTGCAGGGAGCTACCATTGCTGATGTGAATGAAAACCCTTGCATCCACAACTTGTAGATTACTTATTTCAGCAATCGCGTAAAAACCAATGCCAAATTCCAGAACAGCAGAATCCGAAAACAATTTGAAAGGAATTTCAGGCGAACCAACTATCTCTATGTATCGGATATCGTGAGCATCAAGCCGATCGGATAGCGCGTAGAGTTTAAGTGAGTCCTTGGGGATTAGAATAGCACTAGAGGATTTCATGATCAAATTATTGAAAGTGACCTTACTAGCCGCTAGATTGGAATATGAAATTTCACTATAATAATTTTCGGAATTGAAGCGGGCGTTTTTTTCTCCGTGTTTAGCAAGTATTTCTCTTATAAATTTTAATGAATAATTTAGAGTTGATTCATTTCTTGCAAACTTTAAGTAATTAATTCTGGAATTTCCTAGCATTATCTCGAAGGTTGTGTTTAATCCATCTTTTAGAGCTAGAAGCGTGTAATTCCCTGCTTCGAGGCGTTTTTTATCTACGAAGCTCCTTTCACGGGCTTCGAGCACCACGCTTTTTACATTCACTAGCCATAATCTGTCGGCGCGCACGCCCATAGACCCTCCGGTATACTCCGCGGTAAAACAAGCGGGACTCAGCGAGTCAAAGGTTAGGCAGAGCCTTCTATTCGCAACATCAAAGCTAACTTTCACCACGTGGTCTCCAAGTATGTTGGCACCGCTTCCTATCAGGAGGCCAGGCCAAGGTGGCGAGCAGGTACCATTCCCTTCTATGAGAGAGCAGTTTAGCGCGTATATCCGACCCTGCTCGGCAAACATTACTCCTGCATACTTGTAATTCTTCGCATCTCGGAAATCATAAATGAAATAGAAATAGTTCAGCACCTTCGGGTTGAACTCTTTGACCTCGAACCTCACGGTAACGTTGAACGCGTTGGGGGGCAGGTAGAAGGGGTTCTTCAACACAACGATATTGTCGGTTCTCTCCGTGCACCCGCCGAGCTCGACCGAATCCGCGTTGATCCAAACGGCACCGCTGGTGAACGCAATAGGAGCTCTCAGTAAATCGACGGTAACCGTTCTAGTTTCTTCCAGCGGGTCGTACGGCACCACTATGACCCTGTAGCTGTAGAGGGCTGGGTCGATCTCCGGCACGCTCGTGAAGTTCACGCCCGCCAGCGAGAGGAGGAGGTAGGCCTCGTCGACCGACTCGTCCCAGATCGGCGGGATCACGAGCGCGGCGCT
>Ga0209225_1004516_pt1 | contig 10952 bp, 10 predicted proteins | sample WasSprMetagenome_FD_184732 | JGI IMG/M metagenome (GOLD analysis project Ga0209225, IMG submission 184732) | Sulfidic aquatic microbial communities from Washburn Spring, Yellowstone National Park, USA - WS (SPAdes) (version 3) | ecosystem: Environmental > Aquatic > Thermal springs > Hot (42-90C)...
CCCGAAAGGGCTCGGGACACAGTAGAAGGCGAAACCCCTAAAAGCTTGGCAATGTCACGGATTGTGACGCGCATGCCCTGCAAATCCTAGCCTGCACACAATTCGCTAGCAACCTATCCCAATTTTTCCCAAAGCCCTCAAAAGCTGGGCAAGACCAGAAATGGAAACGTCGGGGACATAAAGGGATATAGGCGGTTGCTGGCGGCGATAGGGGCCGAGGAGGACGCGGACCGTTTTCATCCCCACAAATTTGGCTGGGAAAATGTCGTGGTCCAATCGGTCGCCCACTATAACCGCTTCCTCTGGCTTGACACCGATTCCATCGAGGATCATGCGAAAGAAAAGCGGACTTGGTTTGGCAATCCCCATGGTGTCTGAAACTTCTCGCCACGCGAAATACTGAAGGAGACCAGCTTCCTCTAAAAGGGACAAAGCCCGCGGCGGCTGGTTCGCCGCTAAACCCAAAAGATACCTTTCTGCCAATTGTGGGATAGCCGCCGCTGCCTCCGGCCGAATCACAACTCCAGGAAGTTCTTTTTGAAACGCGGTGTTTTGCGCGCGAAAAACCGCTAGTATCTTCCGAAATCTTTCAAGATCGGGCCGAACAAATCGCCAAAGCGCCGAAACCCAAGGATTGGGCTCACACCTTTCCAGCTCCTCCTCGAGAACTTTTTGAAATTCCTCTGCGCTTACCCGAACGCCCGCTTCTCTAAGCTCCGAAAGAATAATTTCCGTCCAGCGGGCATATTCCGCATCTTCGTTAAAGACCGGACCGCCCAAATCCAAAAGGATGGCGCGGATCATTTGATCCCCATCTTCTTTGTGGCGATCCTCTCCGGAAGCATGTACTGGATGGATTCCTCCGCGGTTACCCCTCGTAAAGCCGCAAGAATACAGACCAAAGCATGTCCAATGGCCAAATGCGCGGTTTGAATCCGCGTGCTGGAAGGGCCTTCGGGTTTAGCATTGCTTTTGATCACGATCTCCGCGTTTTTCCCTAAAGGGCTATCGCGGTTTTCCGTGATGGCCACGGTAAGGGCGCCCTTTTTCCGCGCCAGCCGCACCGCCTCGTAGACAAAACCCGTTCCCCCGGAGGCAGAGATTCCGATGAGAACATCCTTTGCCGTTACTTGGTCGGCGATGAACCTAGCTAAACCGCCTTCCTCCTCGCCGGTCCCTTTGGCAAAGGAAACGGGCAGAGCCTGGGCCATGTTATTCGTGATGCAAAGGCAGGGAACACCAGTTTCGTAGCATTGGCCAGCGATTTCTTCCGCCACCAGAGCCGAGGCTCCCGCGCCGGTGGTCACGATCTTCCCTCCTTTCCGGATACGCTCATGAATCGCCTCAAGGGCCGCAAGAAAACCCTCTTTCGCCGTAAGAAGGGAAGAAAGAATGCCCTCGGCTTCCAGGCGCAAAGCTTTTTCGAACATCTCTTCCGGGGTTCCGCAGCCGGTGAAGTCGTAGCCCACCATGAGCGGCCGGTTCACATCGATCACTTGGCCCACGGAGTCAATGAGAACCCTGCCGTTCCACTCGTGCTCCTCGAACTCCAGCGTTGTTCCCGGAAGATCCCCAATTTTCAGGGCTTTCCCAGTAAGCCGCGCGATAAGGCTCGTTTTTCCGGCATTAAAAATCCCCAAAACGATGATCCGCGAGCCCTGAGGGAAACGGCGCTCAATTTCCTCGATCACGCTCGGCACGTTTTCCCCGGTGAGAAGGGACATAACGGGAAATTCTTGGCCAAGCTCAGCCTGAACTTTGGCCACAGTTTCTTTGCTCACAAGATCGAGCTTATTTCCCACCACAAGGAACGGAAGGGAAGCGTTTTTTACGGCCTCAAGAAAAAGGCGAAAGGTGGAAATCTGGGGATCGAAAAGGTTCAAAAGGAGAACGGCACCGGTGGCCCCGCAAGTCTCAAACGGCGTAACCATCTTCTTCGTGACCCTCGTGCTCATCCTTCACCCCCACATAACGGCGGCCATTATACGCTTCCTTGCTTTTGGCCCCCTGGCAAGAAAAGGCGCTCCTGAAGCAAGAGAAGGGTAGGCTTGCGAGCGGTTTCAAAAAGAAACCCGCCCTTTTCATGGGCGAGGGCAAGAGAGTGAAAAAATTCAACCGAGCTTGTAACCGATGCGCCGAAGGAATGCTTTGCGCTCCTCCTGCTCCTTTTCGCCCTCTACGCCTTTCGTTTTCACTCCATCCACAACGCCGAGGACGCCGCGGCCGTGCTCGGTCTCGGCCACGATCACTTCCACGGGATTAGCGGTAGCACAGAAAATTCGGCAGACTTCGGGCACCATTTTTATCGCGTTCAGGACGTTTATTGGGTACATCCCTCTCATGAGGATCAAAAAGACGTGGCCGCAGGAGAGAGCCAAAGCATTCTTTTTGGCGAGTTCCACGAGCTCCGGATCCGTTCCGGACCAGCGGACTAAGGCCGGCCCTGAGGACTCACAAAAGGCTAGGCCGAATTTGGCTCCTGGAACAGCGGTGACCATGGCCTCATGAAGGTCCTCCACGGTTTTTATGAAATGAGCTTGACCCAGAATCAGATTAACGTCCTCCGGCTTCTCAATCCTGATCACCTTGAGCTCCATCCTCCCTCCTTTACCGGCGCGATCGTAAAAGATTAGATGAACGCACACAAATTTCCAACCGCAAGACCAAGCCAGATTTTGGCGAAGTCATTATTCCACGGTTTTTGCCTTTTCTGCCGCGGATTTTCCGGCCAAGAAACCCGTGGAAAAAGCGGCCTGCAAGTTATATCCGCCGCTTTCCCCGTCGATATCCAAAATCTCGCCAGCGAAGAAAAGGCCTGGCACGATCCGACTTCCATGGTTTTGGAACTCACCTCTGCCAAGGCCACGCCGCCGCGGGTGACCATCGCTTCCTCCCATCCTGCCGTGCCCACAAGGGGAAAGGGATAACCCAAAGCAAGGGCATCAACCAATGCGCGCCGCTCGGAGCGAGAGAGCTCGGCCATGTGCGTCGCTGAAATTCCTAAGGCTTCCATCAGCGCCCGCGCTAGCCCCAAAGGTATACCCATCTCCTGAATGGCCCGGGCGACCGTCCTCCGGCCGCGATTAGCGGCTTGCGCAAGAAGGTGCCTCTCCACAGACGCGCCATTCATACCGGAAACAACAGCCACTCGAAGAAGATCGCCCGGTTCCACATCGCGGGAAAGATCCAAAACGGCCGGACCGGAAAGCCCTTTTTGAGTGAATAGCACATCTCCGCAAGTTTTCCTCACCACTTCACCTTTGTGGATCGGGTAACCACAACATTGCGCACGGTTATTCCTGCGCACTTGGAAAAAGGTGGGAAGGCTGGTGGAGCGACAAGTACGGGCACTAAAGCGGGCCGAGGAGGGACTACCCGATGGCCGAGCTGCGCGGCCAAGCGGTAGCCATCATCTGAACCGCTAAACTGCGGATAAGCCCGATCACCGGTGGCTAAGATCATGGTCAGACTTTTCGCTACAGGTCCTGCTTTTCCCGGCACAAAGAGTTCAAAACCCCTTGGAACAGGTTTAATCCGCGACACCCGCGTCCGGGTGAGGATTTCTACCTTTAGCCGCTCGACTTCGCGAAGGAGCACACGTAACGCATCTTCAGCCCGATAAGTCTCCGGAAAAACGCGACCATCGGGCTCGACGACCAAGGGAAGACCTCGTGCGGAGAAGAACTCCATGAGGTCGCGGTTGGAAAAGCTGTACAAAGCTGGCTTGATAAAACGCGCGGCTTCTTTGGGTTTTTCTCCTCCGTGATAGTGTCGAAGAAGCTCAGGGAGTTCCCCAGCATGGGTGAGGTTAGCCCGGCCGCCTCCGGAGACCGGGATTTTTCCGCCCGGCTTTTCCTGTCTTTCCAAAATGAGAACCTGCGCGCCGTGCTGGGCCGCCGAAATTCCCGCGAAAAGCCCCGCCGGACCGCCACCCACAATCACGGTGTCCCAAAACCCTCGCACAATTAGACTCCGCCCCGGACAAAAAGTGTACTTATTTTTGGCTTCCTAAAGACGGGCCCAAATCTTTCAGCAGTGAATTTTAGGCGTAAAAAGCGTTCAGGTAAGGCAGAACTTGAGGAACCACAGGCAAAAGGTCAAAGCGAGTCGATATCAGGCACAGTACCGTCTGCCAGGCGCCAAAGCTGCTCGCCGGCGTTAGGCACCACCAATACCCCTTCTTTCTCGCGCCCCTGAAATCTTTCGGGATTTATGCTTTGAGGATGTTGATAGCCCAAATTTATCCGCCGACAAATTTCCTCGGGAATTCCCGTAGCGAGGACCACTTGGATCCGCGGGCGCTCTATACCGTCCCGAAAAGTTCCGATCCCTTTGACGTGGGTAGAGTGAGCGAGCACTGCCCAAGGCACGTGTCGATACTTCTCCCATTGGGCAAGGAAAAAGTCGCGAACGTGGTAGCCCACCTCCAAAAGCCACTTTCCATGGGTGGGAGAGAGCTCCCGAATGTGCGGGCCGTAGATGACAAGAGTACCGCCGTCGGCTACTACAGGCTCCAGCTTATACATGCATTTTCCGGCAAGCCAAAGTTCCCGGTACATGGGAGGAGCCATAGAGAGAACGTATTCGTAGCTACGGTTAGTCCAAACGATGTTCACCTGGGCCGAGAGATCCGCAGCTCCTTCCCAGGCTTCCACCACTTCACCAAAGAAGATCCCCAAAAGCTGGGAACCATGCATAACGAGGGAAAGGCCATATCTTGGGGTTGGGATAAGCTTCGCCGCTTCCTCGATCATTTCCCGCACCGGCGTCCATTTGTTCCCGTTCACCTTGGGATTGGTGATGAGGGCCCCAAGCCAGTGGGAAACATTCACCATGGTTGGCCCGGAAATTCCGGGGAAGAAATATTTGTGACCGCCAGAGAAACCCACGACCTCGTGAGGGAAAACCGGACCAACCACAAGGATCCGCTCATACTCCAAGACCAAACGATTGATCTCCACATCCACTTCCAGCGAAAGTAAACCACGGGAAAGGTCGGCCATTCTTTCCTTAGAGATTTTCCCCACCCGGACCAAAGCCTTGGGATCCTGCCAGGCATGCTGATACACAAGGACTTTTGGATGCGGATAAAGGGGGCCTAAATGGCGAGCAAGTCGGTCCTCTTCTAGGGGCGCATGGGTCCCTAACGCCACAAGGAACGCAAGTTTCTTCGCCCTCGGAAACAGGGCTTCGATGATGGTCTCGTAGATCACCGGCATAGGCAGAGTCCGAGTATCGTCGGGAATGATTACCAGGACAGTTTTCCCCTGAAAATCCACTTGGCTTAACCACTCCAGAAGTTTTTCGCGGAGCTCTTGAGCGGTGATGGGACGAGCAGGGGAAAAGCTCAACATCGGGGAGCTTCCTCCCAATGGGTGTGGAATTTTCCGGGCTTATCCAAGCGTTCGTAGGTGTGGGCTCCGAAGTAGTCCCGCTGAGCTTGGATAAGGTTAGCGGGAAGTCTTCCGGTGCGGTAAGCATCGAGGAAGTTCAGGGCAGAGCTCATCGCCGGAACAGGGATCCCCGCTTTATGGGCTTCACAGATGACTTGCCGAAGGCTTAGGTGTGCCTCTTCCCAAAGCCGGCGGAATGGCTCCGCTAAGACCAGGAGCGGAAGATCTGGAGAGTTTAAAAACGCCTGGCGCATCTCCCTAAGCATTTTGGCCCGAATGATGCAGCCCGCCGTCCAAACCCGCGCTACTTCCGCCAAGGAAAACCCGTACCCGTGCTCCGCTGCAGCGTCCCGAAGCTGACGGAATCCCTGAGCATAGGCTGTGATCACCGAAAGAGCATATGCTTTCCTCAGATGCGCAAGAAATTCCTGCCGGGCCAAAGAAAGCTTGGACTTAGGGCCAGGAAGAATTTTCTCTGCGGATAAGCGTTCTTCCTTCAAAGCGGAAACAATGCGAGCGAATACGGCCTCAGCGATGGTGGGAGCAGGGACGCCCAAATCCAACGCGGCCTGGGTGGACCATTTCCCTGTGCCCTTCTGCTCAGCGGCATCCTTGATTAGCTCCACAAGGGGGTTGCCAGTTTCCACGTCCACTGTGCGAAGAATGTCCACGGTGATGGTAAGAAGATAAGACTCAAGTTCGCTAGCGTTCCATTCCTCAAAAACCTCAGCCATCTCGCGAGGAGATAGACCAAGACCGCGCTTCATGAGATCGTAACATTCGGCGATGGTCTGCATCACCGCGTATTCGATGCCGTTATGGACCATTTTCACGTAATGGCCAGCTCCACCTGAGCCAAAATACCCGCAACAAGATCCATCCAAGCCTTGGGCAGCGATGGACTGGAGAACCTCTTCCACTAGGATGTAACCCTCCCGGTGCCCGCCGGCCATTATGGCTGGTCCACGCAAGGCCCCAGCCTCACCGCCAGAAATCCCAATCCCCAAATACAAAAAACTTCGATTTTCGGCTTCCCTAAGCCTGCGCTCGGTATCGAGGAAGTGGGAATTTCCCCCGTCCATCACCAGGTCGCCCGGCTCAAGGAGGGGGAAAAGCTCGGAAAGGACTTCGTCCACCGGCTTCCCAGCTTGAACCATAAGGAGGATTGCCCGGGGCTTGGCCAAATTTCTCACAAACTCCGCCAGAGAATAGGTCGGAATGATTGGTTCATCCCGTACCCTTTCGAGAAATACTTTGGTTCGCTCGGCGGTACGGTTATAAACGGTGGTTGGGAAACCGTGGCGGGAAACGTTCAGGGCCAGGTTCTGGCCCATAGTAGCCAAACCGATGATCCCAAAGCGCGCCTTCATCCCTTCACCTCCCACGGGGGTCGATCCGGCAAAGCCCGCTCGAACCGGGCAATTTTCTCCGCCTCATAGGGCCCCCGGTAAGTTCCGGAAAGAAACCGGTCCAACGCCACCCGGTAGAACTCCTCCCAGGAATCCTCCTCTTGGCCGGGGATAATGGGATAGAAGAGAACTCCGTTTTCCCGGGCGGCCTCAAGATCCCCCAAAGCGTCGCCGATCATGATCACCTGGTCTTTTTGATAATGGCGGGCGGTAGCCGCGATCTGCTGAGATTTAGTGCCCATCTCTTGTCCACAGATTAGGCGCGTGTATTTGTCGATCCCGTGCTCGGCCCATTCCCGCTCCAAGGCTTCGACAGGGGTCTGGGAAACAACCACCACATCGGCCACGCCCCAAAGTCTTTCTAAAGTTTCGCGCACAAACGGAAAAGGTGGGATCCCCCTTACGATTTCTTTAATGGCCCAGTTCACCCGTTCGCTCCAGGCCAAAACGAGCTCGAATTCTTTTCGCTCTTCTTCGGTTTTGGCTTGTGCAATCGCCTTTTTTAGCCCTTCGTTGGAAAGTTCATCTTTAGAGCTTTCTACCCAGGCGAAGTAGTGGGGAAGCTTGGGAACCTGAAAGCCGCGGCGTTTGACTTGAGGGTGGTTGGGAAGAAGTTCAGAGAGGATGCGCTTTAGGGTTATGTGGCGATTAGCGCCCCGCGTTTTGGAGAAAAGGTCGGCGAACTCCTTGCACTCCCGCGCGGCCTGCGCCACTGGCTGAAGGCCAAAATATGCAATCATCCAGGGAGTAAAGCACTCCCGCTGTTTGATTCCCATGGTGTCGAAAGCACAGCCATCGGAATCGATGCAAACTAGAAATTCATGGGCTGGACGGTACGCGTTGAGCTTTTCCCTCCAGTCCATCCTTACCTCCTTTCCCGGTAGGCTGTGGGAACATATGAGGGAAGAAGTTTTTCCGCAAAAATAGGCCGCAAGCGAGCAAAACGAAGCCTGCCAGCTATAAGAGGAACAGAGACAAAATCTTCCCCAAGAAGAGGATAGGCATAGCGCACGAAATCATCGGTCACATCAACCTTGGAGGCCGCAAGCCAATTCCGCGGGAAAGGCCGCTCCTTTCCAGCCACGTCCGAAAGAGGAATTGTACTGTACTCGGCCCGGTAAATTGGGCCCTCGGCGCGGCGAATGGTGATCATTACTTCAGAAACTCCCTGAGCGGCGACTTCCACAGCCATTTTCCCTACCGCATAAGCCTCCTCTAGATCCACAGGTGAAGCATAAATAATGGCGTCGCGCTGTTCCGTTCCAGGTACCTGCCCGCGGGCGTGCCCCCGCGCGGGCAAACCCACCTCGTTCAAATAGTTCACCAGGACTTGCGCCACGGTGAGCTTTGAGGCGGAGAAAGCCACATGGCCGAAAGCATCTAGACGGGCCCCGATCTCTCCCACCGGATACCCTTCGGAGACAACAATTAGAGCACGGCCGCGCTTGCGCACGGTATCAGCCACAAGGTCAGTCAGATCGGAAAGGGGAAGGGGAGCCTCAGCGAAAAGGATGAGGAGAGGAAATTCCCGTTCAGGGTCAGCCAGCCTTGCTGCAGCCGGGATAAATCCGATTTTTCTCCCCATGGCCTGGACCACGAGCACCGGATCCGCTGAAGCGGAACCGCGGTTTTCTTCCTCAAGACATTGCACGGTCCAAGCCCAATACCGGGCCACCGAGCCGTAGCCAGGGGTATGATCCACAAGACGTAGCTCAGGATCGCCAAGATCGTTATCAATGGTTTTGGGGACGCCCACCACAGAGAGCTCATAGCCATTCTGAGCGGCGGCTTCGGCCACACGCTGGCAGACCTCCTGGGTATCGTTGCCTCCGATTCCGAAGAAATAGCCGATGTTATGGGCCCTAAGGACCTCCACAATGCGTTGAAGATCCTCAGCGCTTGCGAGTTTGTACCGCGTAGTCCCGATAGCTCCGGCAGCTGGGGTAGTGCGAAGAAGACTAATTTCCTCCTTAGGCTGAGCCGAAAGGTTGAGAAGCTCTTCCTGCAGGAGCCCTTCTATTCCTCGCCAAGCCCCATACACGGTGGCAAAACGCTCGGGATATTCCCGGCAGGTCTCCACAATAGCCCGTAGGGAATTGTTGATAACTGCGGTAGGCCCTCCTCCCATGACCACGACCACGTTCTTCCCGGCCATCTTCCCCTCCTTTCATACCCCGGCGTACGCAGAGAATCCGCCGTCCACAGGGATGATCACCCCGGTGACAAACGCCGCGCCCGGCGAAAGGAGCCACCGCACAATTCCCAAAAGATCCTGAGGCTCACCAAACCGCCCCATAGGAGTGTGGGCAATGATTTGTTTCCCCCTCTCCGTAAGCTCTCCTTTTTCGTCCAAAAGGAGATAGCGATTTTGTTCGGTGAGGAAAAACCCGGGCGCTATGGCTACAACCCGGATTTTGGGGGAATACTCCTGGGCCATATGCACAGCTAACCATTGGGTGAAATTCGCCACCGCTGCTTTGGCCGCGGAATATGCGGGAATTCGGGTAAGGGGACGAATGGCGTTCATGGAGGCGATGTTCAGGATCACCCCTTCTTTCCTTTCAGCCATAATTCGGCCGAACACTTGACACGCCAGGAAAGTCCCCATGAAGTTCAAATCGAACACGAACCGCACAGCATCCTCGGGAAGATCGAAAAAGGAGACTTCCTTGCTCGTTGTGGCTTTGGGGTGGTTTCCGCCCGCGCCGTTAATGAGGAAATCCACGCGACCAAAAGCGCGCAGTGTTTCCTGAGCCGCATGTTCCAAATCCGCCCGTACCAAAACATTGGTCTTCAACGCCAAACCGTCGGAGCCAATTTGCCGAACCCGGGCCAAAGTGGCCTTGGCCTTCTCCTCAGCCAAATCCAAAAGGACGCAACGCACACCATCTTTGGCTAATCCTTCGGCGATGGCGGAAGGCAAAACCCCGCCACCGCCAGTAATCACCGCCACCTTCCCTTGAAGCTCAGACATCTTCCTTCACCCCCAGAGCCTTAAGATGCCTCCCCAAGTGCTCGGCCAACGCTTGGTGATAGTCCTCTTCGTGGGCTAAAAGTTCCTTTTTCAAATCATCCCCAAACTTCTGTAGGACCGAACCGAAGGTCACATGTAAGACCTGGCAAGCCGCGGGATCCTCAAAAAGCTTAGGAAGATCCGCGTCATTTAGCTCAAAAGGCTTGGGTAAGGAGCGCGGATCCGCGCTCACGTGATAACTTTGGCGATCCAAAGGAAAGCGCTCACAGGCCAAAAGGAAAATTTCCCTAAAGAGGGCCGGCGAAACGCGGGCCAAAACCCGAAGAGCCACAAGATAGCTTGTACCCGCCGTCTTCACATGCCAAAGACCCTGCGTTTCTTTGGCAAAGATGGGATAAAGGGACCACTTATCCGAGCCAGAATGGAGACTTAGACGGTAAGGACCGAATTTTTGGGCAATAGTAGCGTGAGCCTTCACCGCCTTCCGAAACTCCTCAAGATCTCCCCGGTAATCCACAGCCTTCTCCATCGCTCCAGGAAAGCGTGGAGCAAGACTCGTAATTTTTATCTCCCGACGGCGCAACTCCAACGCTAAAAACAGGTGCTCTTTTGCGGTAGTGGGCTGGGCGGTTTCATCGACCGAAAGCTCAAAATCAAAGCCCTCGGGCAATTCCTTAGCTAGCGTCTTATACATTTCTTCGGCAAACTCCAAGGCATGCCAATATTTCAAAGCTATGCGCAAAAGCTCTTCCTCCCTGAAAGAAAGCTCACCAAACCCAGGAATAACGAATTTGGGCCCAACATACTCTTTCTTTAGTTGTTCCCAGATGCTTTTCTGGATATGTTGCTTCGACTCTTGGGGGGTAAGTTTTTCCACGGGGACAAGAAAATCCGAAGGATCGCAGGTGAAAAACGTGTAGCCAAGTTTCGCCGCTTCTTTAGCTTGGTCCAAGCTTTTTAGGTGATCGGCATCAGCGGCAAAACCTCCTGTATAACCCTCCTGGATGGCTCCAAACAGGGCATCTGCCAAAACTTGCGCAAAATTTCGCCCTGTGCGGGCATTTTCCCGCATCGATTGTTGAGCCAAGACTGGAAAAACTTTGGCCTCCTTTAACGCCCGAACATGACCAGGCGTAGCTAGACCGAGCCGATCACCAAAACCAAAACTTGCGGTTT
>Ga0209225_1004519_pt1 | contig 10946 bp, 5 predicted proteins | sample WasSprMetagenome_FD_184732 | JGI IMG/M metagenome (GOLD analysis project Ga0209225, IMG submission 184732) | Sulfidic aquatic microbial communities from Washburn Spring, Yellowstone National Park, USA - WS (SPAdes) (version 3) | ecosystem: Environmental > Aquatic > Thermal springs > Hot (42-90C)...
GCAGGGACGGTAACCCGCGCGAACAGACCGATCCTGACCGGAACAACTTCGCGCCGCGCTTCGGGCTGGCGTGGCGGTTCCAGGAGAAAACCGTGTTGCGCGCGGGCGGCGGCGTCTTCTACACGCCTGGTTCTGGCGGCATCGGCGCTGGCGTCAGCGACCTGGGGTCCGGCTTCATGGCGCAAACCCCCATTTATCTGGGGCCGCCGCAGGCCGCGCCGAACACGCCTCCGCCGGGCGCCTCACTGGCCGATCCCTTCAAGACCGGGTTGATCCAGCCGCCCACCACGGGCGTAGGGTCGAGCATCGGCACTGCGTTCCGCGAGTGGGTCTCGCCCGTGATGTACCAATGGAACGTCAACATCCAGCGCATGCTTGCTTCGGACACGCTGATCGAGGCTTCCTGGATCGGCAGCCGCGGCCTGCGCCTGTGGGTGAATCGTTCCCGGACGGCGGTTTCGACCCAGTACCTCTCGCTGGGTCCCAAGCTGGACGAGCTGGTGGACAATCCCTGGTATGGGATCATTCCTACAGGAACGCTCAGCGCGCAGAAGGTGCGGCTGTCGCAATTGCTTCAGCCGTTCAATCACTACACTGGCGTGAGCCGCTTCCGTGACGCGGTCGGCGATTCCGTCTATCACGCCTTCGCTCTCCGCTTCGAAAAGCGAGCCACCCGGAGCCTCACGCTGCACGCGGCCTACACCATCGGCAAGCTGATTGACAACGTGCAGGAGCGCTTCTCTGGGCGCACCTCACTGGTGGATCCCAACAACCTGCGCGCCTCGCGGTCCATCGCCGACTACGACCGGTCGCAGTACTTCGTGGTCAGTTACATCTACGAGTTGCCGTGGGGCCGCGGCAAACGCTGGCTGCAACATGGCCCCCTGGCTGCTGTGGTGGGCAACTGGCAGATCAGCGGGATTACGACCTTCGGCGCCGGCATGCCCGTTCCGATCACTGCTCCCAGCAACACGCGGCTGCCCGGAGTTGGCGGTTATGCCGATCGCCTGCGGTCGGGATACCTGCCTCCCAAGGAGCGTACGCTCGACCGCTGGTTCGACACCAAGGCGTTCGCTGCGCCGGCGCTTTACACTTTCCCGACCGGTTCGCGCACCGAGCCCGACGTCCGCACGCCCGGCATCAAGACGTTCGATATGTCGCTCAGCCGGATCCAGCGAATCCGCGAACGCGCGAGCCTGCAATTCCGCGCCGAATTCTTCAACGCGTTCAACACGCCGCAGTTCGGCGCCCCCACGGGCTCCGTGACCAGCGTGGACTTCGGCCGGATCTTGTCCGCCAGCGGCGAGCGTAACATCCAGTTCGGTCTGCGGCTGGCCTTTTGAGGCCCGGCCGCAGATCTTTCTAGTACGCTGTAGGGGACGAGTGGAACGTGGAGGCAGGGAGATCATGTCGCTTCGTTATCTGATGGCTGTATGTTTGCCGGCCGCGCTGTCGTGGGCCGCGCCGGTGAAGATTCCGAGGCATGTCCTCGCCTTTTATTACGGCTGGTACGGCAACCCGCAGGTAAGCGGCAAATGGAATCACTGGAAGGACGTGGATGAGGCCAACAAGACGATCGCCAGCTCGACGCACTGGCCGGTCCTGGGGGCTTACGACAGCCACGATCCCAAGGTTGTGGACCAGCATTTCCGCTGGGCCAGGCAGGCCGGGCTCACCGGCTTCATCGTTTCCTGGTGGCGGCAGGGCGATTTCCACGATGAAGGGATGCCGCTCATGCTGGACACAGCCCGCAAGTACGGCATGAAGGTCACGATTTACTACGAGACCGTCCCGCCGCGAGGCGATCCCAAACCGGAGGGAGCCGTCAACGACCTTCTTTACCTGCTGAACAAGTACGGCAAGCACCAGGCCTGGCTCACTTTCCGGGGCAAGCCGGTTTTCTTCATTTACGGGCGGGCGCTCAATGAAATCAAACTGGACGGCTGGAAACAGGTTATTGCCGAGGTAAACAGCAAGTATCCCGGCGGCGCCGTTTTTATCGGGGACCGAATTTCGGCCGAAGCCGCGCAGATTTTTGACGGCATTCACACTTACAACGTGACCGGGCGAACCAAAGGGATGACGCCAGAGCAACTACGCGCCTGGGCCAAAGAATATTACCCGATGGTGGTGAAGACCGCGGGCGAGAAGATCGCGGCAGTTACCGTGATTCCCGGCTATGACGATCATAAGCTGGGTCGCCCGGAGCCGCGTCCCATCACTCCGCGACACAACGGCGAGACGTACCGGATCCTTTGGGAAGAGGCCATCGCGGCCAACCCCGACTGGGTTTTGATCACGAGCTGGAACGAGTGGCACGAGGGCAGCGAGATTGAGCCCTCGCAGGAAGACGGCGACCGCGCCCTCAAGCAAACCGCAGAGTTCACGCGGCGGTTCCTGAAGCTTGCGCCCCGTACCGTCAACTGGCCGTAGTGGCGGGCTCGGACGCGCCGGTCCGGGCGGTTATTTCAACTCGGCCAGCACGCGCGCGCTCTGTTCTTCCAAATCGGCGTGCAGGCTGTTGCCGTGGGCATCCATGGTGACGATGGTCAGGAAGTCCTTGACCTGGAGATGCCACATGGCTTCGGGGATGCCGAACTCCATCAGGTAGACGCCCAGGACTTTTTCCACTGCCCGAGCATAGAACTGGGCTGCGCCGCCGATGGCGTGCAAATAAACCGCGCCGCACTCTTTCATGGCGGCGGCCGTGCGCGCTCCCATGCCGCCCTTGCCGATGACGCCGCGCACGCCGTAGCGGCGGATGATCTCGCCCTGGTAAGGCTCCTCGCGGCTCGAGGTGGTGGGACCGGCGGCCTTGGTGATCCAGCGATCGCCTTCCTTGAGCATGACGGGGCCGCAGTGGTAAATGATGGCGCCGTTCAAATTCACAGGGGGCTCGTTCTTCATCAGCCAGGCGTGCACGGCGTCCCGGCCGGTGAAGATTTCGCCTTGGATCAGGACCACGTCGCCGACTTTGAGCGCGCGCACGGCTTCTTCCGTCAGCGGCGTGCGCAGGATGATTTCGCGTCCGGTCAGCGGGAAGCCGGTTTCTTTGGCCATGCGTTCCACCGGGCGGGAAGGATCGCGGTAGAGCCAGCCCAGGATGGCGCCTGAGGCCGGATCCAGTCGCACGCCCAGTCGCCGGTACGCCCAGCACTCGTAAGCCACGGAGACGAAGAAGCTGGCGGGCAGGCGATTGGCTGCCGTGATCTTGCAGCCGATCAGCGTGGTGCGCCCGCCGAAGCCCATGGGACCGATGCCGAGGCGATTGGCCTCGTCCATGATGCGGGCTTCCAGCGCGGCCAGTTGCGGATCGGGATTGACGTCGTCCAGCGGGCGGAACAGTTGGTACTTGGCCAGCGTGTAGCCGTGCGCGCGATCGCTGCCGATGCACACGCCGACCACGCCGGGCGCGCAGCCGTAGCCCTGGGCCTTCCAGACTGCGTGAAGGATGCACTTGCGGACGCCTTCCAGGTCCCGGTCGGCGCGCCCGAGATGATCCAGCTCGCAGGGCAGCGAGTACTGGGCGTTCATGTTCTCGCAGCCGCCGCCCTTCAGGATCAGGCGTACCTCGATCTCGTCCTTGTCCCACTGCTCGAAATGAAGGATGGGCGTTTCGGTCCCCAGATTGTTGCCGGTGTTCTTGCCGGTGATCGAGTCCACCGAGTTGGGTCGGAGTTTGCCGCGGCGGGTGGCTTCGGCGATGGCCTCGCGCACGGCGGCCGCGATCTGGAGCTGGCTGACGCCCACGGGCGTGTGGATGAGGAAGGTGGGCATGCCGGTGTCCTGGCAGATGGGGCCTTCGTCGTCGTGGGCCATGTCAATGTTGCCCGCGATGATCGAGAAGGCCTGGGCGGCTTTGGTTCCGGGTTCTTCCTGGTTCAGGGCGGCGCCCATGGCGGCGCGCACGTCAGGCGGAAGGTTGACGGAAGTTTGCGTAATCAGCTCGAGCAGACTTTCAAACAGGAATTGCATGATGCCTCTCCCGGGACTCTCCCATGGTAGCGCGCGGGATCGGGTGTGCACAGGGGGCGGCGGGGTTTTGGTCCAGGCAAAATTTTTCTTCGCTGCTTCGACGGTTCCGGGTTATAAAAGTTTCATGAGACGGATTTCAGCTTCCGCACTTCTCGGCCTCGGGACGCTGGCCCTGTCGGGTTGGCTGGCGCCCGCCGGTCTTGCGCAACCCTCCATCAACGCTGGCGGCGTGGTCAACGCGGCCAGCTACGCTCCTCCCGGTTTGCCGAACTCCGCCATCGCGCAGGGTTCGCTTTTCGTGATTTTTGGCCGGAACCTGGGACCGACCCAACTGGTACAGGCCACTTTCCCTTTGCAAACCTCTCTGGCGGGGACCTCCGTGCGCGTCAGCGTGGGAGGGCAGAACGTGGACTGCTATATGGTGTACACCTCGGCGACACAGGTGGCAGCGCTGCTGCCCTCGCGTACGCCCACCGGTACCGGCACCATCACCGTAACCTATAACAACCAGACGAGCGCTCCCGTCCCGATTACCATTGCCACCACCAGTTTCGGAATCTTCACCGTGAGCCAGGCGGGCATCGGACCGGGAGTGATCACGGATGCGGATTACAAGCCAGCCTTGATTACCCGCCCGGCGCGCAGAGACCAGTGGATGGTTCTCTGGGGGACGGGCCTGGGTCCCGTGGATTTTGACGAGACGCGGCCGGGAAACGTCGTGCGGGATTTGCGACCGGCGGATTTTCAGGTGCTGGTGGGCGGACGTCCCGCGGAAGTGTACTTCGCAGGGCGATCGCCGCAGTGGCCCGGGCTGGATCAGGTCAATTTCAAGGTACCGCCTGGGGTTGAAGGCTGCTACGTACCCCTCGTAGTGCGCGCGCGAGGCGTATTGAGCAACTTCGTCAGCTTGCCGGTGTCCACCCGGGAAGATCGCTGCTCCGATCCCATGAGTTTTTCCGAGGATGACTTCCGGTTCATCGGGGAAGGAAAGGAGTTCCGGATCGGCGAGATCGCGCTCACTCGAATTGACATCGGCCTGCCGCCCGGCCTGCCGATATCGGGTTACAAGAGCGACGACGGTTCGGGTTCGTTCCTGAAATACGACTTCACTCGGATCCTTCGTTCGCGCGGCGTTTCTGCGGCGGTGCCATTCGGGCAGTGCACGGTTTATGTATTCAGCGGCCAACAATTCGATCCGAACGTGGATCCGGCTTCTCCAGTGGGATTGGACGCGGGTCCCGCTTTGAACCTCACGGGGCCGAAAGGCGGCAAGCAACTGCCGCGGCAGCAGGCCGGCTATTACCAGGCCAACCTGGGTGGTGGCGTGCCGGGGACGCCCGGGGCCCAGCCGGAATATCTCGAGCCGGGAACCTACACCGTGGACAATGGCGCCGGGGGCACGGACGTGGGTCCGTTCACGGCGCGGTTGACCATCGAGCGGCCCGTGACGTGGGACCGGAACTCCGTTCCCGATACCGTGCCGCGGAACTCGGATCTGACGATCCGCTGGTCCGGCGGGACAGCGACCGAGTGGGTGCAGATCATGGGGATCTCGACCCGGAATAACCCGGAAGTCGGCGCGGCCTTCGTTTGCACGGAGCGGGCGACGGCGGGGAGTTTCACCGTGCCGGCCTGGATCCTTTCCGCGTTGCCGGAGAGCACGCCGATGTCGGGCATGCTCATGGTAGGCAGCTCGCCGCTGATGGAGCGTAACAAGTTCAACGCCCGCGGCCTCGACGTGGGCTACTTCGTCTATTTCTCGCTCACCAGCAAGATGGTCACGTACCGTTGAGAGGGATCTGTTCCGTCACTGGACCGCGGCGCCGACGCCGTGCCCTTCGTAGGCCATCTCGCCCGCCGGGATGGCGATGGGCAGGCGGTTTTGCGGCGGCGGCAGCGGGCACGTGGTGTAGGGCGTGTACGCGCAGGGCGGGTTGATGGCGCGATTGAAATCGAGCACGACGCGCCCGTCGCGCGGCGCGTCCGCATAGAGGAAGCGGCCCGCCGCATAGGTTGTCTTGCCCGCCGTGGCGTCACGGAAGACGATGAACAGTCGCTCGCCTGACCGTGCGGCTTCCAGCCGCCAGGTCTTGCCTTCGCGTTCGATCTCGACGAAGCCGGCGCTCTCCATTTCTTCCGTGGTGCCGACGATGGTCTCCAGCACCAGCTTGCGCGGGCCGGGCACCGGCACATAGCGCGCTTCAATCCGCCACTCCTCCTGGATGGGGAACCACTTCAGGCCGCGAAAGTTCTTGCGCAGCGCGCTTTCCGGGTCCCTCATGCGAATGGCGTAGCGGGTTCCGCGCTTGATGAGCAGGAGCTTCAAGCGGCCAATTTCGAGTACGTCCGGTTGACCCTGCGCGTCGGAACGCAGCTCTGCGCTGCGGACGGGCTTTCCGTTCAGTCGCGCTTCCACACCCGGCGCCGCGGTAAAGATGGCCCGCCCTCCGCGAAACTCAATGACACCTGCCCTGGCCGGCGCCGTGTCCGCGGGGAGCAGGACCGCGCTGCCTGGCGCCGATCCCACTGCGTTTTCGCCTTCCTCCAGCCAGAAGAGGCCCGCCACCGTGAGCCAGCCGTCCTCCGACCGCAGCGATGCCTCCCTCTGCTGCCGCCACTGCTCGATCGAAGCACGGTAGTCGGTTCCAGCCAACGCCACGGGAAACCATCCGAGCGCCAAAATCCCGAAGATGCGCATCACTATGAGTGTAGGCGCTGGACGAGTGGCAGCGCAAAAGGGTTGCTGGTGGTGATCCTTGTTGAAACGTGTTAATTTAGGACGGAAGTCATAACTGGCGGCGGAATTTCTGGACCATCGGGTCCGATTTTCCGCAGACGGAAGGTGTGTTTCATGAATTATCTGCTCATCATTCGAATCCTCTTCGTCACGCTGCTGGTTGCCGCGGCTTACTTCCTGAAGCCATTCGGGTTGAGTGGTCTGGCGGCGGCTGCCGTGGGACTGGGGCTGGGTGCGGCGATCGTGGTGTTCGAGAGCCGCGTCAAGGAAATCAGCATGAAACGGCTGATCGGCGGCGCCGTGGGTTCGGTGCTTGGGATCCTGGGCGCCTACCTGATGTCGCTGGTACTGGGCAGCGCCATGCAGGGCCATCCCAGCCTGCCGTTCTTGCAGGTGGCTGTGTTGCTGTGGATGACTTACGTAGGCCTCGTGGTGGGCGTCAGCAAGGGCGACATGCTCAATTTGGCGGCGTTCGGGGGCATCTTTGGCGGCGAGAAGACGGCGCAGCAATCCTTCAAGATTCTGGATACCAGCGTCATCATTGACGGGCGCATCGCCGACATTGCCGAAACCGGTTTTCTGGACGGCACGCTGGTGATCCCCCAGTTCGTGCTGCGGGAACTGCAACTGGTGGCCGACTCGCCCGATGCGCTCAAGCGCAACCGGGGCCGGCGCGGCCTGGATATTCTCCAGCGCCTGCAAAAAATGTCGCACCTGAACGTGCAGATTCTGGAAGATGACTACCCGCACGCGCGCGATGTGGACATGAAACTGATCGAGCTGGCGCGCGAGTACAACTGCAAGATCATCACCAACGATTTCAACCTGAACAAGATGGCGCAACTGCACGGCGTCGAGGTGCTGAACATCAACGAGCTGGCCAACGCGCTCAAGCCCGTGGTCCTGCCCGGCGAATCCATGCGCGTGTTCATCCTCAAGGAAGGCAAGGAGCATAACCAGGGCGTGGCCTATCTGGATGACGGGACCATGGTCGTGGTGGACAACGCCCGGCGCATGATTTCCAAGACCATTGACATCACCGTCACCAGCGTGCTCCAGACCACGGCCGGCAAGATGATTTTTGGCAAGTTCGACGAGCGGATTCACGGGGTCTACGACAAGGCTGCGCCATCCGACAAGCAGGATCGCCCGGAGCGGGCCCCGCATCGCGAGGCGGGCGTGGCCTCATCGCAGGCCGGGCGGTCGCAAAGCTGAGCCGGCGCCCGATCCGTGTGGCGAATTCCGGCGCCTGCTGGAGCGCTGGCCTCCGCGGCAGAGTGCGCGATCAGACTCGCGTTGCCCTGCCACCCCATCCGGTGTAGAATACCCCGCGAGGAGAGTGAGAAGGGAGGGCCCAAGTGGCTCGCAGGAGGGCGTCATGCGGTACCTCATCGCTGTAACGCTCTGTTCTCTTGCCCTGGCGCAAAACCCTTACGGGCGCATCACGGGACGGGTGGTTGATTCTGCCGGCGCGGTCGTGCCCAACGTAACTGTGCGGGCCGTCCAGGCGGGGACGAATCTCACCCTCACCACGGTCAGCAACGCGGAAGGCAATTACGAGCTGGCGAATCTGCCGCCCGGCGTTTACCATCTCTCGGCTGAACTGCCCGGATTCAAACGCTATGAGCGCGGCCCGATCGAGGTGCGCGTGGGTGACGTGCTCAGCGTGGAAATCGTCATGGAGGTCGGTACGCTCACCGAGAGTGTGACCGTGACGGCGGAGGCGCCGCTGCTGGAATCCGCCACCGCTGCAATGGGACAGGTCATAGACAACCGCCGCATCCTCGACCTGCCGTTGCCGGGGGCGAGCGCCATGTACCTGACGCAACTGACGCCCGGCGTCATCAGCACCAATCCGCCGACGCACGGGTGGCTCCCTCAGGCAGTGGATGCTGTCTCCAACATCGCGGTGGCAGGCACGCGGACGCGCTCGAGCGAGTTCACGCTCGATGGTGCTCCCAACATGCAGGAGGGCGGGCAACTTTCCTTTTCGCCGCCTCCGGAAATGATCCAGGAGTTCCGCGTGCAGACCTTCGCCCTGGATGCGTCCGTGGGGCGGTTCACCGGCGCCTACGTGAACATGGTGCTGAAATCGGGCGCCAACGAGCCTCACGGTAACTTAGTCTTCTCGCACGTCAGTCGTCCCCTCATGACCAGGGACTTCTTCACGAACCGCTCCATTTATGATCTCAGCACCGGCCCGGTAACCAAGGAGAAACTGGATCGGTTCTGGCCTCCTGTGCTCACCAACCGGTACCGAGCCACGGCAGGAGGGCCAGTGTGGTTGCCAAAGCTTTACAACGGCCGCGACCGCACCTTCTGGACTTATGGATTCGACTTACTGGACCGCGTGCGGCCCGAGCAAGCTTACTATACTGTGCCGGGTCCGGAGCAGCGCGGGGGCGATTTTTCCCAGTTACTTTCCCTGGGGCCTCAATATCAGATCTACGATCCCGCCACCATCGCTCCGGCGCCGGCCGGGCGCTTCAGCCGCCAGCCTTTCCCCGGCAACCGGATTCCGGCCAGTCGGCTGGATCCCATGGCGCAGAAGCTGATTGCTTATTACCCGGCGCCTAACGTGGCCGGTACTGCGGACGGGCGCAATAACTATTCCGACCCCAAGCCGCGCCGCATAGACTTTCACAGCCACACTTTTCGCTTCGATCAGGTTGTCAGCCAGAGGCAGCGAGTCTATTTCACGCTCACTCGCTCTTCGCTCGATTCGCGCTGGAACAAGGCCTTCCACAACGAAGCGCTCGGTGACCGGCGGGATCGCTTGCATCGCGGATACACTTTCGATGACGTTCTGACGCTCGGCCCTGCCAGGGTCTTGAACTTCCGCTACGGCGTTACGCGCTTCATCCAGCACGACCGTCCGCAAGCCTTCCCCTTCAACCTCGCTTCGCTCGGTTTTCCGGATTCGCTGCTCAAGCTGCTGGATCCGTCGCTGACTTCCTTTCCGGCCATCGTGCCCGAGGGCTACGCCAGTCTGGGCGGGACCAGCGGCGCCAAAACCGCCAACACGCATCATGCTGCCTCGGTGACTCTGTCCAGCGTGCGCGGCACGCATACCCTCCGCACGGGAGGGGAATTTCGGTCCGTCATGCAAGGCAGTTATGACTTCGGCCAGGTTTCGCCGCGCATCGAGTTCGGCACGCTGTGGACGCGGGGTCCGCTGGATAACTCTCCGGCCGCGCCCATCGGTCAGGGGATGGCTGCTTTGCTGCTGGGGTTGCCCACCGGCGGTTACATTGATCGCAACCCCTCGGCGTTCGAGCGCTCCAACTATTACGCTCTGTTCGTGCATGACGACTGGAAGATCACGCGCACTCTGACGATGAATCTCGGGTTGCGGTGGGAGGTGGAAGCCCCGATTGTGGAAAGGTACAACCGCACGAACCGGGGATTCGATTTCCAGGCGGTGAACCCGGTGGACGCCCCCGCGCGCGCCAATTATGCCCGCAGCCCGATTCCCGAGGTCCCCGTGGAACGCTTCCGCGCCTTGGGTGGACTGCTTTTTGCCGGCGTGGGCGGCGTGCCCCGAGGATTGTGGGACACCGACTGGAACAACTTTTCTCCGCGCATCGGCCTGGCCTGGGCGGTTCGCAAGAACCTGGTCATCAAGACTGGTTACGGAGTGTTCTTCGAAGTGCTGGGCGCGGATCGCAATGACGTGCATCAGCAGGGTTTCAGCCAGCGGACGTCGCTGGTCCCCAGCCTCGATAACGGCCTGACGTTCCGGGCCACTCTCGCCAATCCTTTCCCGGACGGCTTACTGGAACCCAAAGGCGCGGCAGGCGGGCTGGCGACTTACGTGGGGCGCTCGCCCGGGTTCTTCACGCCCACGCGGCGGCCCGGTTACATGCAGCGCTGGAATCTGGCCGTGCAGCGGGAATTCCCCCACCGGGTCTTGCTCGAGGTCGCCTACGTCGGCAACCGGGGTACCGGGCTGGGCGTCAGCGACGATTACGACGCGGTTCCGGCAGAGTACCTGAGTCGCTCGCCCGTTCGCGATCAGCCGGTCATAGACCATCTTTCCCAGGCGGTCAACAACCCGTTCTTCGGACTGCCCGAGTTCGCGGGCAGCAACCTGACGGGTCGAACAGTGGCCCGATCGCAGCTCTTGCGTCCGTATCCGCATTTCACCGGCATCACTTCGACAACCAGTTACGGTTACTCGTGGTACCACTCGCTTCAGGTGCGGGCCGAAAAACGCTTCTCGCACGGCTACACG
>Ga0209225_1004520_pt1 | contig 10945 bp, 8 predicted proteins | sample WasSprMetagenome_FD_184732 | JGI IMG/M metagenome (GOLD analysis project Ga0209225, IMG submission 184732) | Sulfidic aquatic microbial communities from Washburn Spring, Yellowstone National Park, USA - WS (SPAdes) (version 3) | ecosystem: Environmental > Aquatic > Thermal springs > Hot (42-90C)...
GCATTATAAAGAACCGCTATTATAAATGTCCCCAATAATGTTCCCAGCATAGTTCCTTCCCCTCCCATTAGGCTCGTCCCTCCTATCACTGCTCCCGCTATTGCCTGTAGTTCATAGGCGCTCCCTACACCTGGCTGTCCCTGCCCCATATTCGCCGCTATCAGTATGCCAGATAGCCCAGCCAGAAAGGCGCTTATCATATAACAGAGAATCCTCCCCTTGTCCACATCTATACCAGATAATCTCGCCGCCTCAATATTCCCTCCAATTGCATATATTCTTCTCCCAAAGGTCGTGTAGTTCATCGTGATGTGAGCAAGCAGGAAAACGACCACCAAAATGATAAAGGGGATGGGAAGGTAGGGGAGTCCTTTTCTGCCAAGAAAATTGAAGGAATCGGGCAATCCCGTTACCGGCCAACCCTTGGTGAGAGCGGAAGCTCCACCCCTCGCCATACTAAGGGTGCCCAATGTTATAATGAAGGGAGGAACTCTCAGTTTCGTCACAAAGATGCCATGCCAAAGACCAATTAATGAGGAAAGGGCTAAAGCGAAAAGGATGGCGAGAGGAACGGGAATGCCTTGCTTTATGAAGAGCGCCACGATTACCCCAATGAAAGCTATGACGGAGCCAGGGGAGAGGTCTATCCCTCCCGTTATTATCACTATCGTTTCCCCTATGGAGAGGAGACCGAAGAAAGCGACCTGCCGAAGAACGCTCTCTATATTGAATGGATTGAGGAACTTATCGGGGGCATAGATGGATACCGCAGCGCATAGAGCGATGAATGCGAACAGTATGTTCGCTTCCCTGATGGAAAACAATTTTCCGAAGAAATTCAAACCTTTTCTCATCTCTCAATCACCACCTCTGGAGGGAAAGCATAGTTTAAAAAATGTTGCTTTATTGAAGCCTCCTCAGCGCTACCTTTATGGATAATAAGACGATAGCGAAACTCCAGTTTCTCTCCTTTGTTCAATTTATAATCCCCTCTGTTAAGGGGGTTATTGGTGAAGTAGGAAACACCAAAAGGATTAGCGGTGAAGAGACCGTAATCTCGTATATGCCAATAAGTGGGATGACGGAGATTGGAGGGATTGTCAAGCACCGCCACGCCGAGCTTTTCTCCCTTTACATATCCCCAATAATCGCACCAATGAGCCCTTTTCCCCCAAGCCTCCCTTTCACCTATTCCTCCAAAAGAATTCTCAATTACGCCGCCTCTATTTCCCTCCAACTCGCACGCCACTCGTAAGGAGATTATCCCTCCCTCCTTCGTGTCGCCGAATACAACATCTTCCTCGCTTGCGTGGAAAGTTATTCGGAAATCTATCATCCTTATCGGCGAGGAAAGAGCATAAAAAATTATCTCCCTTTCCTCATCCAAAACCTTCCTCTCATTTGCCCCTACCCAATCCAGTTGCTCCCGCAGATATCCTCTCACGACTCCGCTTTTTATTTCCCTAAAAAATCTATGAATCTGTCTTCCGTGCCCCTCTTCCTCGCTCCAGTTATCCACTCCATTGACATCCCCATGCGCCACCCACAAAGAACGATGATGCCTATGGTCCTTGCTTTCCCCCTCCACATCCTCCATTGGATAACTCCTCGTTATCGGTATCTGCCCCGGAGCATAAAGGGGATAAAGGAAGGGACGAGGGAAATTCGCGTCAAAATGATAACTTGTAAACAATTCTCCTCCAAGGATAACCTCTATGGAATTCTCCTTCTCTTTGAGCTCCACTCTTTCCCCCGTTTCCTCTTCCACAATCTCATAAGTTCGCTCTTCCCATTTCTCTAAATAGGGGATTATGAAGACGATTCTACCATCCTCCAATTGGGCGGGTAAAAGGGCTCCACTTCCCTCGTCTCTCAACAGAAAACTATCCGACAAATCCTCAAAATCTCCGATTTCAATGGGGCAGAAAAGCCTTCTATGAGCACCTGCCTTCACTTTTATCCTCATCTTCCATTACCTCCTTCAGATATCTTATGCTCTCAATAGCGCAAACCTCTGGAGAAGGGGAGACATCAAATATCTCCACGGAAACGAAGCCTTGATAACCTATTGATTTTAAAGCCCCGATTATGGGGCGAAAATCGGTCTCGCCGAATCCCGGTCCCTTACCGCTCTCATCATTTGCGTGGAAATGCTTTAAATAGGGAGCCCCTTCCTTGATTATCTCCCCAATATCCCTTCCCTCTGAGGACATCGCCTTTACATCTAAATGCAGTTTGAATCTGGGATGGGAAACCTCCTCAATCAGTTTTATTGCTTCTCTCGCCGTGGTGATGAAATTCGTCTCCCGAGGAGAGAGGGGCTCCAAGCAGATGAAAACATTATTTCTATCCGCTTCCTCAGATGCCCGAAGGAAGAAATCCTTCGCCCACGACAAAGCTTGCTCTTTTTCAACACCAGGCATAATTTCCCTTTGCTTTGGAGAGCCGAAAACGAGCAACTCGCCGCCTAATAAATGGCAGAATTTGATTAAATGCTTCATATATTCAAGGGTTTCCTCTCTGATTGATGAGTCGGGATGGGTTATATGGAGACCGGGAGGGGAAACCAGGAGCCAATGCAAACCCACAATTATGAGCTTTCTCTTTTCCGCGATTTCCCTTATCTTCTTGCAATCCTCCTCCTTCAAATTCCTCACATCGGAGGCGAAGGTAAAGGGGGCGATTTCTATCCCATCGTAGCCTATTGATGAGACGAAATCGCATACCTTAGGAAAATCCCATTCCTTGAATACCTCGTTGCAAATCGCGAACCGCATTTGTTGATATTTTATCATTTATTCAGAAAACAATCCATTGTATAATTAATGAAAAAGTAGTCATAGGAGGTGAAAATATGAAGGTAAAGATAAAATTTGAGAAAACTGGCTTGGAAGCAGAAGGAGAGCTTTTTGATAACGAGACGGCTAAGGCAATTTATAATTCCCTGCCGATTCGTTCAAAGGCGAAGAGGTGGGGAATGGAGATATATTTCACTATACCTGTTAAATGCCCACCGGAAAACGAGAAGGAGGTAGTGGAGGTAGGGGATATGGGATATTGGGTTCCCGGTTCGGCTTGGTGTATATTCTTTGGACCGACACCGATAAGCAAGAAAGGGGAGATAAGACCGGCGAGCGCGGTCAATATATTCGGGAAGATAAAAGCTTCTCCCGAGGAATTGGATAAAGTAGAGGAAGGAGAGGGGATATTGATAGAGAAGATAGAGGAGTGAATTATTTTATAGTTCTTTCTTCATTCTCACCCATATCCCCGCCTTATAGAGTGGTTTGAATCCCATTTTCAGATATAAATTTATCGCCCTCTCGTTTCCTTCTCCCACCCAAAGCGTCACTTTCTTGCGTCCCAAAGAAATAGCATAATCGATCGCCCTCTGTAATAGGGCTTTTCCTATCCCTCGCCCTTTATATTCCTCCTTGACCGCGAACTCGTGGATCTCGCAAACCTTACCTTCCCTATAATCCTCCCAGTTTCCGTGGCAGGAGATGAAACCCACGACCTCATCGTTCAATTTAGCAACGAAGAATCCCGAGGGGTCTCCCTTGAACAACCAATCCATATAGCTTTTCACGGATTTTCTCTTATTATAGGCATATTCTGGCATATCCTTGTAGGCGGACAAATAGATATCCACAAGGACTGACCTCAACTTGAGGAATTCAGAGCATTCCAAATTCGTTATTTGCAATAAATTTTCTCCTTGCATAACTATAATAAATATTTTAGAATTGCAAAAAATATTTGACAGCATTTCGCATTGTATCTATACTTTTACTAACTAATCCTTTTAAGGGGGTGTAATTCCACTATGTTGTTTATGAAGAGAATATCGTTATTTGTCGCTCTGCTGGTTATGGTGGTAAGCCTTTCCTACGCTACCACCTACCCACCGGCTGTTTCCTTTGTATCACCGACAAATGGCTCAACTATCAGCGGGGAAGCGAAGATAACAATCTCTTTCTCCGCTACCGCCGAGCATCCCGTAACGAAGCTGGAGCTTTATGTTGATAGACAACTGGTAGAAGAAACAACTCTTGATTCTCCCCTGCTTTCCGGTCAACAGGTCTACTATATAAACACTTTGCAGATGGCTAATGGTCCCCACAGCCTTACCGCCAAAGCATACAGCAGACCCGAGGATGTAGGGGAGGCGTCCATAACGGTTTATGTAAACAATGGTCTTGAGGATATAACACCTCCCCTTGTGGAGATCCTCTACCCAAAGGAGGGACAGAAGTTAGCGGGGAAGGTGGAAGTGAAGATTAAGGCGGTGGATGATAAAGAGGTCAAATATGTGATGCTCTTCATTGATGATAAGTTCAAATTCCTTAAGAACTATCCGCCCTACACCGACATTTGGGACACGACAAATTATTTAAACGGTCTCCATATCTTGCAGGCGTTCGCTTATGATGCATCGGAAAACAAGGGGGAATCCAAACCAGTAAAAGTGATAGTTGATAATCCGTCGGGCACGACTGGTCTTGAAGAAGCGAAGACCTCAAACAAGGAGGAGATTACACCACCCTCAATAATAACTCCACCCTCTACCCCGGAGAAGAAGGAAATAAAAGGGGAAGCCCTATCAACTCCCGCAAAGGGGCAAGCTGAACCAAAAGAAGCAAAAAAGGAAGAGGGAACAAAGCCTTCTATCCCGACAGTAAAGAAGGAGACACCGCCATCGGTGCAAGGTAAGGGGCAAGCGGTGACCTCCCAGGGAGCTGAACCCAAGGAAATCAGCAAGGAAGAGGAAACAAAGCCTTCTATCCCGACAGTAAAGAAGGAGACACCGCCATCGGTGCAAGGTAAGGGGCAAGCGGTGACCTCCCAGGGAGCCGAACCGAAGGAAATCGGCAAGGAAGAGGGAAAGCTAACTATAACCCTCAATCTGCCAAAAAAGGAGACACCACCTTCCACAACTGCAAAAGGGCAGTCCGCCGTCGCTGGTGGCGCTGCGCCAAAGGAAGTCGTTAAAGAGAAGCCAATGAAGGAAGGGAAAATGGGTGGAGTTCCCGTTTTGCCTCCAGTTATCCCCAAGGCGGAAGCTAAAAGCAATATTCAATTTACTCCCATAGAGAGCCTTGGACCTTCCTCCCAACCAAACAAAATGGGAGAGAAACCCATAGTTTCCGCTCCACCTTCAAGCAAGCCCTCCACTGCGAAGGCAATTACCACTCCTTCTGGAGAGCTCGCTTCCCCTAAGGGAACAAACCAGAAGACCTTGCTGATAGTGAGCAAGCCGTCCGAAAACTTGAGCGTTATCTCCACCGGCGCTTCTTCCCAAAATAGTTTCAAGGTCCACACCATCCAGAAAGGCGAGTGCTTGTTTAGAATTGCAAAGGCTTATGGTGTTCCCTGGGAAACGATTGCGAGCCTGAATAATATAGAGAATCCTGACCTTATAAAACCTGGCGAGAAGCTTCTCGTTCCCAATATCACAGTCCTTTACAACCAAAATGAAGTATCGTTCCCAGATGCACATCCGTTTGTGGAGAACGGCATTCCCCTCGTTCCCTTTAGAGCGGTTTTCGAGACCGCGGGTGGAAATGTTATATGGCACGCTGACAGTCGAGAGGTTGAGGCACATAAAGGAGATAAGAATGTTTGGCTGAAGATCGGAAGCAGGAAGGCGCAAGTGAACGACCAGACGATTCTTATGGAGGTAGCAGCTTTCATAAAGTTCAACCGCACTTATGTTCCCGCAACTCTCTTCCACTACGCTCTTGACGCCCAAATCCAGTGGGACCCTCAAACTGGTCATCTCTACATCACAACACCTTAGAGAGGATTTAGAAAAGAGAAAGTTAAAAAGCCGGGGTAGGCTTCCTTGTCTTTTAGGAAGCCTACCCTTATTATTAAAGAAGAATATGTCTCATTTTCATCTCATTAAGCAATCTAAAGATTGTAAAGCAAGGGCAGGGATATTACATACTTCCCGCACCAGCGTTCCCACACCCGCCTTTATGCCCGTTGGAACGCAAGCGACTGTTAAGGCGATGAGTTCAGAGGAAGTTTGGGATATGGGATATAGGTTAATCCTCGCCAATACTTATCATCTTTACCTCAGACCAGGTTTAGAGGTGATAGAGAAAGGCGGAGGTCTTCATAAATTTATGAATTGGAAGGGCGGGATATTGACGGATAGCGGGGGCTTTCAATCCTACAGCTTGATAGACTTAAGAAGTATAGAGGATGAGGGAGTCCTTTTTCGTTCCCACATAGATGGTTCAGAGCATTTCTTCACTCCCGAATTGGTGGTTGAGATTCAGGAGAGACTAGGCTCGGATATAGCGATGGTCCTTGATGAATGCCCCCCTTACCCTTCAACGAAATCTTATACTGAAGAGGCTACAAGGAGGACATTTCTCTGGGCAAAGAGGTGCAAGGAAAAACATTCAAGGAAGGACCAGCTCCTTTTCGGCATAGTTCAGGGCGGAATATATCAGGATTTGAGGATAAGGAGCGCTGAGGAAATAACTTCCTTAGATTTTGATGGCTATGCGATAGGCGGGGTGAGTGTTGGTGAGCCAGAGGAATTCCTCTGGGCTGTTATAGATTGGGTTGAACCCTTGCTCCCCTCAGATAAACCTCGTTATCTGATGGGGGTAGGGAGTCCTGTTGACTTATTAAAAGCGATAGAGAAAGGGATAGATATGTTCGATTGCGTTTTGCCCACAAGGCTTGGGAGAAACGGCTGTGTATATACGAGCGAAGGGAAATTGAACATAAAAAATGCCCGCTTCAAGGACGATTTTTCCCCCATCGACCCCAATTGCAATTGTTGGGCTTGTAGCAATTACACGAGAGCCTATCTACGCCATCTCTATAAGGCGGAGGAAATACTCGCTGCGAGATTGGCAACATACCACAATCTTTACTTTTACAGAGAACTTATGAGGCAAGCAAGGAAAGCGATAATAGAGGATAGATTTTTGGAATTCAAGGAAGATTTTTTGAGAAAATATAGAGGTGATGAAGATGACGCAAGTTAAATTGAAGGATGTCAAGGAGTATCCAATGGTGAAGGTTCTCTTACACGCCGCGGATAAGAACTTAGAGGCGATGGGCTACACGGAGCACGGCGTGAGGCACGCCGACCTCACGGCGAACATCGCACGCAACATCCTGATTCGTCTCGGCTATCCCGAGAGGGAAGCGGAGCTCGCCGCAATCAGTGGTTATCTCCACGATATCGGAAATGCTGTCAACAGGGAAGGACACTCAGTCGCTGGGGCTATTTTAGCCTATCAGATTCTCTCCCATCTGGGAATGCCACTGGAGGAGATAACCGAGGTTATGTCCGCAATCGGCAATCACGATGAGGATTCCGGCTATCCAGTCAATAACATCTGCGCAGCCCTTATAATCGCGGATAAATCAGATGTGCATTATACGAGAGTAAGAAATCCCAATCCCTCCACTTTTGACATCCACGATAGAGTGAACTTCGCCGTGCACAAATCCTTTCTAAATGTGGATAAGGAAGCGAAGAAGTTGAGGTTGGAATTGGATATAGATACGAATCAAATCTCCATTATGGAGTATTTTGAGATATTTTTACAGCGAATGCTTCTCTGCCGAAGGGCAGCCGATTTCTTGGGTTGCTCCTTCAGGCTTGTGGTCAATAATGTAGAAATGTGAAAGGAGGTTTTGCGAAATGTTCAAACAAACGAGAAGAGAGTTTTTAAAGACTTTAGCAGCGGGAACATTCTCCCTACTCGCCCTCAGCGAGAGTGGGTTAGCGGATGAAAAAAAGGAGATACCCAAACGAAAGCTGGGAAGAATGGGTGTGGAAACTTCCATCATTGGGATTGGCTGCTTCCATCTCATTGAGCGAAGCGAGGAGGAAGCGGTGAGGCTTTTGAATTACATCATCGATGAGGGGGTGAATTACATTGATGTCGCTCCTTCCTATGGAGATGCGGAAGATAAAGTGGGGAAAGTGATGAAAACCAGAAGGAAAGAGGTTTTCCTCGCAACGAAGACCCACGAAAGAACGAAAAAGGGAACCCTTCAGCTTTTTGAGCAAAGCTTGAAGAGATTGCAGACCGATTCCGTTGACCTCCTCCAGCTTCACGGTGTGAGCAATTGGCAGGATTTCGGCACGATTTTTGAGCCCTATGGAGCCATTGCGGCTGCTGAGGAATTGAAGAGGAAAGGGCTGATTCGTTTCATCGGGATTTCCTCCCATCGCCCCGATATCCTTTATAAGGCGATCAAGCTCTATCCCTTCGATTCCATCCTCATTTGGGTTAACTATCTTGACCGCTTCAATTATCCAATAATCTTTGAGGAAATACTTCCCTATGCGCGAGAGAAAGGGATAGCGGTTATAGCTATGAAGGCTATCGGGGATGGATTATTGAGGGATTCCGCGCGGATGGCGCTTCGTTATGCCCTCACCCATTGCGATGTAGCTGTATTGGGGATGAATACGATGGCGCAGGCAAAGCTTGACATAAGCGTGGCGAGAAATTTCAAACCAATGACCAAGGAGGAAGAGGAGGAATGGTTCAAGAAGGCGCCCGAGCTGGGGAACTTCGTATGTAGGCAATGCGGTAAGTGCCTACCTTGCCCTGCGGGAATTGATATACCCAAGGTCTTTCTCGTTGAGGGAGCCTTCGATAGACAGGTAATGGATGGAATTGATAGAGGGGAAGAGGAGAACAAGTGGCGCTACACCCTTGCTCACTGGTATGGAAATGAGAGATGGGCGAAGTCGCTCTATGAGGACCTCGCCGTTAAACCAGATGCGTGCATAGATTGCGGTAAATGCGAGGAAAGATGCCCATACAATATCCCCGTGAGGAAAAGGATAAGGGATATTCAGAAGAAGATAGAATCATTTAATCCCTAAAATCAAAAAGGAGGGATTGGAGCGAAAGCAATTCCTCTGCTTCTACTGACGATTTGGTTCGCCTATCCATTTACCCTCGTTCGTGAGGGAGGGAACGAATTCCTTCCCGTTTTGGGAAGGAAATGCTCAATTCTCGCGAGGGAGAACGGGGAATTTGAACTATGGTTCTATCCCTTCAAAGCCATCTATAATGGACGAATATCCTTTATATCATCTACTGGGCAAACCTTGAATCCATCCCAGATTCCCCGTCAGGTCATCGTCTCCCCTGCTATCTCCTCATTAATCCTCAATGGAGAAGTTAGTGGAAGGATAGATTTTCTTTGCTCAAAAGAGCTCCCTATCTCCCTCTTTGAGTTTCATCTCTTGAAGAACACAGTTCAGAAAATCATATTAACCTTCCAACCCTCCCTAACTCTTATGTGGCCGGCTCCAACGGAGGGCGATTTGAAATACCAAAAGGATTCTCCCTATCTCCTCCATTTCTCTCGCCTGACGGGCGGAAAAGAGCTCAAATTTTTCATTCTTTCAAATAAAGCTATGAATTATGAGGATGGAAGGATTGAAATTGAGGTATCGGATGCCGATATATGTCTGGCTTTCTGCGGTGGGGTAGGGGAGGAATATGAGGAGATGGCGAAACGCTACTTGGATAAACCAGAGCTCTTGCTTAAGGAAAACGAGAGATACGAGAACGAATTTCAGGCGAGAACCACCGAGGTTAGAACCTCCAATCCCCTTTTGGATGAGGCTTTTTATTGGGCTAAAGCTGGCTTGGACAAATGCTTCGTTGAGACGGCTTTGGGGAAGGGCTTCGTAGCGGGTTATCATATGGCGGGAGATGGAAATCGCCCGGGTTTCGCTTGGTATTTCGGCAGGGATTCCTTCTGGATGGGACTCGCCTTCCTATCCATTGGCGATTTCTCTAAGGTGAAAGATAACCTCCTCCTTCAAAAGAGATTTCAAATCAAGGAAGGGAATAACAAGGGGAAGATATATCACGAGCTTTCCCTCGCTCATAGCTTCGTTCCCGACCCTTCCTACTCCTATGTCGCTGGCGATTCCACTCCTCTATATGTGATACTCTGCTCCGAATATGCGAAGTGGTCAGGGGATAGGGAATTCTTGGAGGAGAATTGGGAAAGCATTAAGGATGCTCTGGATTGGTGTGAGAGGATGGATGTGGATGGCGATTTATTGATTGATAATCCGCCCGCCGGGCACCAATGGTTTGATTACGGGGAGAAGAATATGATAGACCTCGTCGCCATCTGGCAGAAAGCCTTGGAGGAAGGAGCATATATAGCGAGGCTTTTAGGGAAAGAGGATTTAGCGAGAAAGTGGGAGGATATAGCAAGGAAGATTAAGCGGATTTTGAACGAGGATTTCTGGAATGCTAAGAGAAATTTCTTCTATGACCGCAAATTGCCAGATGGCTCCTTCCTCGACCTCGCGACCTGCAATCCCTTGATACCGCTTCTTTGGCGGGAGATTGAGGAAAACAAAGCGGAAACAGCCCTTTCCTATTTTGCCTCTCCTTCTTTCACAACGGATTGGGGAGTTAGAACGACATCAAAGGACGAGAGGATTTACAATCCTTGGGGATATCATGAGGGAACTGTTTGGCCGCTCGTGACGGGTTGGGCTTCCTGGGCGCAGTTCGTTAATTGCCATCCCATAGATGGATATGCGAATCTCCTTCGCAACGCCAAAATGACGCGGGATTTCTGCCTCGGTTACATCCCCGAGATTTTAAATGGCGATAGATATGAGGCGGGAGGCTGTCCCTTGCAAGGTTGGTCGGAGGCAATGGTCATCCTTCCCTTGGTCAGAGGGATGTTGGGATTGGAGCCTAATGCTTTGGAAAAGAGGATAAAGATGACGATGCATATCCCCGAGGAAATCGCTTTTCTAAAATTAACGAATATAACGGTTGGGGATAGCAAGTGGGAGATAGAATGGAAAAACGAGGGGAGAAGAGCGAGCTTGAAGATAAAAAAGGAGGAAGGATCAACCTATTTTATTGAGCTCGCTATTTCTATGAAAGCTTTTCAGCAAGCGGAGGTAATC
>Ga0209225_1004525_pt1 | contig 10934 bp, 9 predicted proteins | sample WasSprMetagenome_FD_184732 | JGI IMG/M metagenome (GOLD analysis project Ga0209225, IMG submission 184732) | Sulfidic aquatic microbial communities from Washburn Spring, Yellowstone National Park, USA - WS (SPAdes) (version 3) | ecosystem: Environmental > Aquatic > Thermal springs > Hot (42-90C)...
CGCAATGTATGAATATATCCCTCCCCCCTAATAGCTTGCAATCGCTCATGTTGAGGGGCTTCCCCATTAAGAGGAGCTCCTCATTCTGAATAGCGATCAAATCTTTGTTAAATGCGAAGGTCCTCGCGTTAATATCTAGCCTAGATATCTCGAGGTATGGGAGGGCTTGGGATCCCGTTGTGGGGAGGAGGATCAGCAGGAGGATCAGCTTAGCGTGCATCCCCCCAACTCACTGTGAAAGTTTTTAAACTTGTCTTCACCTCCGCTCCTGTGGGAGAAATGAGGAGCTCAATAATAATTCTGATCCTCCTGCTGATCAACTTCGCCCCCCTCCTAGCTGAAAAACCTCCTAGTGTTGCTATAATAAGCAATAAGGCTGATGAGCCTACAGCCATATTCTTAGGCGGTCTCTTGAGCGAATCCAGGGTACAATTCGATATACTTGGGCCAAGGGATTTCCAGAGGGCTCTGGAGAACTACGATGTCATAATACTGTTGGGAGGACCCAAGGCTTACGATGGAGTAGGGGAGATCTCCTCAAATTACATACCACCTGAAAACGCCACGAATTTGATAAACGAGCCCAGGACCTTCCTAATTTCGATATACAAAGGTGGAAGGGATATAATAGTTATAGCGGGCCACACGAGGCAGGAGACGAAGGAAGCTGTGCCTTACTTCTTCAGGGATCCTATAAGGGTTACTAAGCTCTGGAGGTGGGCGGGCTATCCAGTCGACTTCAGGGACGGGAGTTACTCCATATACTACGTTGAGAAATGGCTCTATGATAACGAATCCATGAAATTTTACTCTGTTCCCTGGGGATCCGAGGTCATTAAGGCGAATAAAGTCACCTTGAATGGCAGCAGCTTCTTCAACGTCACTTACAAATCTAGCTACATATATTTGGGGGTTAATTACACATCGATCGATTACTACATAGTGGATGAGCTCAACAGGCCTAAGAAGTGCGTCTTCGTCCAGCTCACGAATGGTGAGGTCTCGAGTAAGGTGGAGGGGTGCCCGAGCGGTGATAGTGGCTTGGGAGGGACTCAGGTATATGTCACGTTCAAGATGGAGGATTATGGGAACAGGACCGAGTTCGAGATAGCTGGGAATCCAGTGAGGAGGAGCAGGATCTACCAGATAGGTGATAAGAGTATTAGGGCAGTTCTAGTGATAAAGTACGCGATGAGGTACCCGAGTTGGGAAGCCCTGGCCCCCTTCCAGTTGATGTACGTGAACCCATCCCTACCCTTCGGGGGGAGGGTCATAGAGGTCAATAACAGGTTCCTGGAGGGGGTGCCCGTGACGGATACGGTGCTCAAGCTCTATCAGTATAAGCCCTGAGGTGAGATAATGCAAGTTGAGGTCTTTAAAGTGAAATTATCAGATCTCCTCTGTCTCACGAAGCCTAAGCAGACGTTCCTCCTTCTCTTGACATCTATATTCACATATGTGGGTGCTGGAGGGATGAGGCTCGATGCACTCCTGCTCCTGACAGCTGCCATGCTACTCTCGATATCGGGCACTACCTCAGTTAACATGGCTCTAGATGCTGATATAGATGCTATGATGCCCAGGACTAAGGATAGGCCAGTCCCCTCAGGCAGGGTTTCCAGGGTAGAAGCCCTCTCATTCGGCCTCCTCCTCTTCATCGTCGGGCTCGGCCTCTCCTACCTCATAAATCCGTGGACAGCTTTCGCTACATCCCTGGGTATGGCCTTCGATATACTCGTTTACACGATGTGGACGAAGAGGCGCACCCCTCTATCCATAATCTTCGGGGGGGTCGCCGGAGCGGCTCCTTCGCTAGCTGGATGGGCTGCGGCTAGAGGATCGATAGAACTTCAGGCGATCATGATAGCCCTCATCACCATCCTCTGGATCCCCTCCCACATATGGTACATCTCCATCTACTATCTGGATGATTACGCAGCTGCTAGAGTCCCAATGGCCCCGGTAGTCTGGGGTATAGAGAGGACCTCCAAGCTGATAGTGGCTTCAAACGTACTCATGATAATACTTCAGCTGCTCCTCTTCCTCATGGGCCCTCTCGGTCCTATATTCTTAGTCCTCTCACTACCGATAACGCTCAGGTTCCTCATACACTCGATAAGGTACGCTAGGAGCCCGAGCAGGGGGGAGGCGAGGAGGATGTACAAAGTGGCGAGCCCAGTTGAGGGCGTTATCTTCCTGGCCATAGCTTTAGATGGCATATTTAGGATCCTCTGGAGCTCATGAATCCCCCATGCTCGCTTGAATGCGGAGATTTGAATGGGATCTCTGAGGCCCGTGGTGGCCTCGGGTCATCCCTAAATTTTTAATAATTCTAGCCACAGAGCTAAGCGATGAAACTGGAAGGTCTCTACTTCCCGTTGGGCGCCTGCTTAATATCGATGATAATCATAAGCTTCCTCCTGAACCTGGGAATATATGAGATCCCGCTGCTAGCTATACCATTGCTCTCTCTCCTCTTCCTCCTCTCCGATCGAGCTCTCAAAATTAGGGTACCGAGGTTGGAGCTCATACTGGCCTTGATACCTCAGATATTCTTGCCTCTCTCCCTCCTCTCCCCGCCACCACTTAACGCGATCTCCTGCATGATCTTCCTATTCTTAATGTTCTTGCCTCTCTCCCCCCTGATCTCCAAAGATCTATGGGAAGCCCTGAGCTTATCCGCAGCTATGGGAGGCCTCTTCATCTCCCTCCTCTTCGCTATAAATTTCCTGTATAGGATCCCAATATTTGAAATAATAGTTATAATTTCCGTATCCATGAGCATAATTTCAATATATTTATCCATTAAGAGGAAAATTTTTGTGGAAAATGAGTTCAAGCTGAACGGTTATCATGCGTTGATCTCGATACTCTCAGCTTTCTTCCTCCTGGAGCTCGCTCTAGCCTACCCTAACATATTCAGATACATTACGAACGACCTCCTCTATCACCAAGATCAAGCATGGTACCTCGCGAATTTCCCCTCCAAATACAATGCTTGGAATTACTTAGGCTACAACTCCCTCCTCGGAGCTACTTACCTGATAACTAAGGCTGATGTTCTCAGCCTGATGCTCACAGTAGTAGCGATAAACCTCTTCTCATTCCTAATAGTGGCTTCATCATTCTCGAAGCTCGAGTGGAGGAAGGAATCCCTATTCGCGTGGTCCCTCCTGACTGGCCTGGGTTGGATAGCCGCCCTGAAGTTTGGGACGGATTACAACGGGCTGGATAAAGCTAATGAGGCATCTTACAGATCGCTCATATGGAGCCAGCCCATATTCTTCTGGGGGCTCCCCCTAACTTTAGCTATAGCCTTGCTGGCTTTCCTCCTCTACTCCGATATATTCGTAGAGGGGAGGAGGAAGATCTTCATAATATTCGTCCTGAGCACCCTCACCTTCCTCGTCCACGTAGCGGAATCCCTCCTCTTCGTAGCCTATCTTTCCCTGGCTTCCCTAATATTCGGGAAGAGGAGGGAATCTTCAATAGCTGTCCTCCTCTCTGGAGCATCGGTTTACCTGCTCTCATTCATCCACGGACCACCATCTATTTACGGGGGGCCCGGCCTCTACCTCCTGGCCTCCCCGATCCCCCTCCTCCTGAACGAGCTCAGGAGGTTCCTGAGGGTCGAGAGGTTAATAGGGCTGATGAGCTCCAAGCGCGACATTATAATCTCTATACTGATGGCACTCTTCGCATCCGGCCTGATAGTATGGATCCTGCATTTAGGGGAGATTAAAGTCAGCGAGATATACTACATAGGGCAGGTCCCCTGGTTCTTCTATCCAGCTCTCCTCGGAGTCTCTGGGCTCTTAGGAATAGCCTCCCTTAAGATCCTGCGTGAGCCCCTCCATAATTACGCTCTCTTCGCACTCGCCTGCTTGATCTTGGGCAGGTTGATAACTTACGTTAAGATCTCGGGCTTCATGATAAACTACTGGGAATACAGATTCCCGCTTTACGCCTTACTGGGAGTCTCAGTCCTATCCTCACCGATAATAAGAATACTAGTCAGGAGGAGGGATTCGAAGCTCTACGCTTTAATTTTGGCTTTGATACTCTTCTCGGGATTCTCATCGACAGCTTTAAGCGTCCAGAGGTGGAATCAGCTGAACGTAACTGCTTCAGGCTCTATCCTTCCGGCAGATTTCGATTTCGCTGTAAAATTCAAGGGCGAAAATGATGCTACTATGCTCATTCTCTCCTATTACTCCAGCGCTGTCTCCTCCTTGATGCACAGTAATAGTATGAGGCAATTGGCCCCCTGGATCTCTGAGGGACCTGAAATTCCTCTCCTCACCCTCTACGAGCTAGCTGGGAAGCGGAATTTATCTGTCCTGACGACTATGGGGGATGTGGCTATCCTGAGCGGGGAGAACTCCACTTACAACTATCTATTCATGTTCATGGGACCCATATTATCCGCTCCTTCAGTAGAGAGGATCGAGATAGGGAATCCGGCTCTCCCTAATGCGACGCTCCCCATAATAATGCCTTCCGACGTATACTTCAGGAGGAGGAGCTTAATAGCTTACGAGCTGATGAGGGATGAGCTCCCATTCCACACTATCTACTTGAGCGATGATCCGAGGGCTCCCAGTGGGATTTACATAGGGCCCAGCTCATCGAATCAGAGCGTTGAGGAGGAGCTACCTTCGGATAAAGGTGATCTGAGGTGGCTCTACTTGAGGGGCGACTTCTCGCCGGATGAGACCGGGATAAGGGTGAGGGGATCTAGGAACCTAGCTATAACTACTTACGAGCTCGATAAGGGAGAGTTCAAGCTTAAGGTCTGCGGGGAAGGCGGTTACGTGGGGATAATTTACGATTTCAAGAACTTCGCGAACTACAGGATCTTCCAGCTCTACCTAGATAGCGGGACAGCTGTGAATAGAATAATCAGGGGGAGGAACGTTTCATCAGGCCCCTCCTTCATCGTCCCCTTGAGTTGGGAGTGCAATGAACTGGAGCTGAGGCTCGGGAAGGAGCTAGAGGCTTTAGTCAATGGGAGGGCCATAAAGCTCCCGGGAGTCGAGAAGCTGGGAGTCCTGGGATTCGAGACGGGGAACTTCACCGGTGTAATAAGCGGGAAAGCCTCAGGTTACCACAGCTTAGAATGGAATCCTAAGAATGGATCTATCCTCATAGGGGTCTCGGGAGGTGGGATAGATATCAAGGACTGGGTTGATAGGGGCTTGAGGAACCTCTCCGATGCTAAGAAGCACTTCCCAGGGTTGAAGCTCGATCTGAAGTCCGAATATCAGGAGGTACCGAGGATAGAGGCTGTAATCACGGGATTGGAGGCATCTGGGAAAATTAGAGTAATAGGCAGGCCAATCTCGTTGAATGAAGTGCCTATGAACTCATCCACGATAAGAATAAACGCCAGTAGGTTAGCTTACTTAGGGGGGAAAGGCTTCTACGCTGATTTACTCTTGGATGGAGTGGAGGGGATGAACTCTTCTAGAGTCAAGATGAGGTTCAGGACCCCCCTGACTATAGAGGCTGAGGGTATCGTTAAGCTAGAGAGGTACCATCCTTTCTCTAGGAGCATCAGCTATACCTTCGATGTCAATTTGACTGAGGCTAATCTGACGATATTGGCTGCGGATAGAGCTATTCTCCTGAGCAAGCTAGATGCACCTAAGGAAGAGGTATCCACTGGGAAGCTCTTGTATAAGAGTTTCGACGAGTCCAGATATCTAGCTGAATCACTAGCGAGTTTCTTAGCCCTCTCAATAGCGTTCTACTACCTCATGAGGAAGATAGAGGGTCCGAAGAAGGTCTCGAAACGCAAGAATATCTGAGGCTGAATGAACTCTGGGATCCCATAATAATTTGAAGCTCTAGCTAACCCCTCACGAAGTTACCCTGAGGGACTAAAATTATTATTTGCATTAACTCAGATGCCCGAAGGATCATGAGCGTGAGAGACCTGCTGAAGGTGCATGGTAGGCCCTCTAAAGAGGTTTATTTAGATAATGAGAACTCCGGGTGGGTCCCTAGGGAAGTAGTTGAGGCCATGATCCCTTACTTCAACGTCATCGGTTACGGGCATCCATCGATAACTAATAAGCCGGGATGGGAGGCCTTCGAACTGATAGATGAGGCATCGGAGCTCATAGCAAGGACTCTGGGGGCCGATAAGGAGGATATAAACTTCGTCCACAGCGGTACTGAGGCTAATAACCTCGCTATACTCGGTACAGCTAAGAAATCGAGAAAGAGGAAGATAATAGTATCGGATATAGAGCATTACAGCGTCCTTATGCCCGCTCTCTCCTTACAGGAACAGGGCTTCAAGGTAATCAGGGCTCCTGTCGATGAGAGGGGCTTCGTATTGAGCGATGTATTATCGGAGCTAGTGGATAGCGAGACCTTCTTAGTCAGCATCCAAACGGTGAATCATGAGATAGGGACTATACAGAGGATCAAGGAGCTCTCTGAGATAGTGAAGGATAAAAATCCCAATGTGATATTTCATACGGATGCATGCGATGCTTACATGAGAATCCCAATAGATTTAAGCAAGCTAGATGTTGATTTGCTCACGATAAGCTCTCATAAGATACTGGGACCCAAGGGAGCGGCTGCCCTCTACGTTAGGGATGAGGTTGAGATAGAGCCTATAATAAAGGGGGCATTGAGCAGCCAGACCCTCTGGCCGGGGGTCGAGAACGTTCCGGCGATCGCAGGTTTCAAGAGAGCGATAGAACTCTCCCTAGAGGATTTCGATGGGAGAATAAGGAAGTTATCTTCGCTAAGGGACTTCCTAATGGATTCCATATTGGATTCAGTCCCTGATTCCATCCTAAATGGCCCGAGAGGGGATGAGAGAGTTTCGGATAACGTTAACATTAGCTTCCTCCACGTCGAGGGGGAGGCCCTAACGGTGGAACTCAGCATGAGGGGAGTCTACGTCTCCAGCGGTAGCGCCTGCACTAGCAGGATCCTGGAGCCGAGCCACGTGATGCTAGCTATAGGCAGGAAACATGAGGAGGCTCATGGGAGCATATTATTCAAGTTAACTAGGTACCATGAGATGGAAGATATGAGGTTCGTGGTGGATAATGTCAAGGAAGCCGTGGGGAGGCTGAGGTCGATAAGCCCGTTGGGGAGGTAGTAGGAAAGGATAAGAATTATATTCTAATAACTCTAGTTATGGTGAGAGCATGAGCACGAGGGTACCCCTCCCTTACACGCCTAGGGTCCTGGAGCTCTTCAGGGAGCCGAGGAACTTGGGGAGGATCGACGACGCTGATGCCTTCGCTCAAGCCGGCAGTCCTGCATGCGGAGATGTCATAAGCATATACTTGAGGATAAGGGATGGAGTGATAGAGGACGCGAAGTTCGAGAGCTATGGATGCGCAGCCAATATAGCTGCTGCTAGCGTATTGACGGAGATAGTGAAGGGAAAGCGTTTGGAAGAGGCCTGGAATATCGATTGGCAGCAGATAGCTGATGAGCTCGGGGGCTTGCCTCCAGTTAAGAAGCACTGCAGTATCTTAGCTGTGGGAGCTTTGAGGAGAGCTATAAGGAGATATTTTGGGGATAATTTGCCTGAATGGCTGCCTAAGGATTTGACTAGCGTTGAGAGGCAGGCATTGGAGGAAGAGGAGATGATAGAGCGTATTTACGGTAAGCTGAGGAGGTGATGAAATGAAGATAGTCGCTGAGATAAACACAGCTAAGAGATTGGAGGGATGCACAGAATCTCCGGTAGCGACTTTCCTCAGGGTTGTGAAGGAGTTGAAAGAGGGAGAAGCTATCCTGCTCATTTTGGATGACTCTGCCTTCCCAGTGAAAGCTGCAGAGGCTTTAGCGAGGAAACTGGGACTTGAATTCGAGCGATTGGGGAGGGAGGGGGATCTCGAGAGATGTATAGCATTCAAACCCGATAGATGAAAAGATGAACGAGAAATCTACATAATTTATTCATTTTCTTTTAAGTTAAAACATATCATTGGAGCATCCTGCATCAGTCTGGGACTTTTTGAGAACCTTCTAGGTACTTACGAGGCAATTGAACGCGTTCTCTGAATGCAGTTAATGACGCAGAGGAAAGATACAAATAGATAGTTCGTGAAATGAGCTATACGGTAATCTTTTGATTTTTTTAAGGGAATTTCCCCGAATTTTTTGCGAAAATAATCTGGGGGGGATCTCTTCCACTCCGCAAAAAATGTCCCCACAGCTTTACATAAAATATATATAAAAATTTCGTCAATCTTTGCGGTGGTTGGTGGTCCCGCACCAACCGCTGAGAGGGAGCGAGGTTATGAGCCGAAGTTTTCGTCCTATAAAATGGGAGGTAAGTGAAGATGGCTAGCAGTAGGGCCGGTCTTCCAACGAGATTTGAGGAAATACCAACTAAAATCACTGTTTTGGGCGTTGGAGGAGCAGGAATAAAGGCTATTGATAGCTTAGCAAGATCCGGAATGGAATTGGCGAAATTAGTCGCTTTAGACTCTGATCTGAATGCCCTAAGGCAGGTCAAGGCACATGAGATCATCCAGGTCGGGGAGAATACGCTTAGGGGGAGAGGAAGCGGAGGAGATATAAGCCTAGCCCAGAAAGCAGTCGATGAGGATTTAGACAAGGTTATAAGGACTCTAGATGTCTGCGACCTCCTCATAGCTGTAGCTGGACTTGGCGGGGGTATGGGAAGCGGCGGATTGCCATATCTCCTGAGGGCGATAAGGGATCAGTATGGGGATAAAGCCCCGGCTATGATATCTATAGTAACGATTCCCTTCAGGTATGAAGGGCAGACGAAGATGAAGAATGTCCAGTCGGGATTGAGGGAAATAGTTGTCGTGAACGATAGTGTCGTGGTGAACATGAACGATGTCCTCCTTGAGAAATTCGGTGAGATGCCTGCTCAAGTTGCTTACTCGAGGATGGACAATATACTGAAGATGGCCATAAACTACATAGTTGAGATGCTGGATCCCAGGGACACTTTGCAGAGGCTCGACTTCCCAGATCTCAAGGGGATGATAGAGAGATCCGGGATAGGGTTCATAGGCATAGGTTCCCACAGGAGCGTCAGGAAAGCTGTTGAAAGCGCCATAGATACTAGGTTGCTAGACGCCAATCCAACTTCAGCCTCAGGTTATCTCCTCTACATCAAGATACCGCCAACTGCGAGCCTCTCGGAGGTCATAGATGGGCCTAGGCTCATAACGGAGAAGTACGATGTCGAGAGAATTTCATTCGGGGCTAGATTGAATCCCATGCTCAGAACACCGGAGTCCTTCGTTTACGCTACTGGCGTCGACTCTCCCTTCGTGAAGGATATGATAGGTGATGTTAAGGAGCTCTTGAGGGAGTGATGGAAATGGCCGTTAGGAGGAGGACCGTTGATAGGGGGTTGGAGAGTGTAGAGAAAGCGACTGAAGCCAAGATAAATATAGTTGGTATTGGAGGGTGCGGCAATAACATAATAAGCGCATTTTACAAGAAGTTCCCGAAGAACGTAAAGACGATAGCCGTCAATACAGATTCCGCTGTGCTTAAGAAGACCGATGCCGATGAGAAGGTCCTAATAGGCAGGTATACTCACAAGGGGAGGGGAGCCCAGGGAGTGCCTGATATAGGGAGAGAGGCGATGGAGGAGGATATAGAGACCGTATTAAGAGCTTTGGATGAGAACGTGGACATCGTCATAGGCATAGCTGGGATGGGAGGCGGAACTGGTTCAGGAGGTCTCCCGGTGCTCATGAGGGAGATAGGCTTGAGGAATAAGGAGACGATAAAGATCTCAGTGGTCACATTACCAATGAGGGAAGAGGGAGAGGAGAGGAAGAGAAATGCCCAATTCTCATTGAAGGAGACCTTAGAAACTTCCGATGTGACTGTCGTAAATGCTAACGACTTAGCTATGGAGAAAGCGAAAAGCGTGGATCTCAACTATGCATTCTCAATGGTCAATAGGAAGATAGAGAGGAGCATCTATGCTCTCGTTAAGATGCAGAGCTCAGAGACAGGACCTGGCTACGTTAACGTTGATCTGAGCAATTTCGCGAGGATATCCTACCAGTCTGGCTTGGGCTTCATAGGAGTGGGGAGAGGTCGCTATATATTCGAGGCTTTCGATGATGCCCTGCAAGATGATTATGCTAAGAGCGATTTAACGGAGGCCAAGGGAGCGATAATATACTTTGAGGGCAAATCCGTCGACCTGAGGGTGGATCAGATGAGGGAAGCGACTGATATATTGAGCAGAAGGTACAGGATTCCCACTGTGTTCATGGGAGTTAGGCCTACCTTCGAGTACCCCGATGTGAGGGTCAACCTCCTCGTGACTCAGGTGAGGTCTCACTATGTGGATGATTTTTTAGCTGAGTTAGGTTTGTGAGTTGGGGGGATGGATATGTTCCGTAGGAAGAAAGAGGAAGAGAAATCGCCTGCTCAACCTCCCGTTCAACCTCCTGTTCAGCCTGAGCCTCGAGTATCCGTTGCTGAGCTGGTTAACAGGTACTTAGATGAGAACAAGGGAGAGGTCTCACTCGCATGGTTCGCGAGGCAGGAGAAGTTCCCATATATACCTCCCCTATTAGCGGTCAAGGAATACGTTGAGGCGAAGGGAGGAAGCGTATCAGATATGGAAGAGCTGAGGAGGACTTATATGAGGATACTGGAGTCCAAGATGGCATCTATGGGAAGCGCGCTATGAGGTGAGCTTCAATGATGTCTAGGTCCGAGTTAGCTAGGGCTTCCGAGCTCTCCGCCCTCAAGATGGTGCTAGTGGGTGTTGGAGGATGCGGTAACAATACAGTGAACAATGTAAAGAGGTACGGTGTCAGAGTTCCAACTGTCGCGGTCAATACTGACGCTCCCACGCTGCAGAGGATAAGTGCGGACATAAAGATATTGATCGGGGAAGGCGCTCACAAGGGAAGGGGAGCCGCTGGTTCGCCAGAGCTAGG
>Ga0209225_1004526_pt1 | contig 10932 bp, 13 predicted proteins | sample WasSprMetagenome_FD_184732 | JGI IMG/M metagenome (GOLD analysis project Ga0209225, IMG submission 184732) | Sulfidic aquatic microbial communities from Washburn Spring, Yellowstone National Park, USA - WS (SPAdes) (version 3) | ecosystem: Environmental > Aquatic > Thermal springs > Hot (42-90C)...
CAGGCTGAACGCTGGAACCTCGTGCGAAAGCATGCTTCCAGCAAAACGCTCCAGACCCTGAGGGATGAAGAGTAAGGGGAAGAAAAAGCTGGAAGCTCCCGACTAAAGTCGTGGAGAGGACGTCACAGCTGAAAACCTACACTTTAAACCATACTACTATCCCCTAGAAGATCAAGATAGACGTTTAGGAGAAGACGGTATCGTAATATCCACATTACCATATGAGCCAATGCAAAGGCTTTTGATAGAATGGGTTGGCCACAGACTTTACGTAGACATGCTGAAGAACAAGGATGTTGTAGAAGAAATATTTTGCATCCTAGAAGAAAGGTATGAAAAGGAGCTTTTCCCTATAGCTGCAAACTCTCCATCAAAAGTAATATTGTATGGAGGAAACATTGACAGCCTCATCGTGAACCCGAAAATGTTCGAAAAATACTATCTTCCAACATACGAGAAGCTGGCGGGCATGTTGCACACTAAAGGAAAACTTTTGGACGTGCACATGGACGGAAAGCTTAAGGCCCTATCAAACCATATCTCAATCTCTAAGGTTGACATCATAGAAGCCTTCACACCACCGCCAACAGGCGACCTACCATTAGATGAGGCGCTAGAACTCTGGAATGACAAAATCATATGGATAAACTTTCCATCAGCGATCTCAACAGCTCTAGGCCCAAACCAGCATAATGTGAAAAAATTTCTAATAGAACTTTTGGAAAAGTCGATTCCCTACTCGAACAGGATAATGATTATAGCTTCAACAGAAAACTTTCTACCAGAAGAAAACCTCATCGCAATGGCCGAAGTCATGGAGAAAATAAGGTGTCCAATAGAAAGGGAGACAATAGAATGCATACGCGAGAAATTGTTTTCTACAGCCTCTAACATGTAAATCTTATATAGTTGTAAGCAAAGTATTATACTTATGTTACAACAATTTGTTGACAGGGTTAGGGAGCTCGACTTCCTCGAAAAAAGGTACCTAGAAAATTCAGCTCAGCTGATAATCATATACGGGAGAAGGCGGGTGGGTAAAACGGAATTGATTAAAAGGTTCCTGCAGGGAAAGAAAAGTATATACTTTTTGTGCAGCAGGGACAGTGTAGCTGAAAATGTGAAGGAGCTTAAAAGAAAGTTTAGCGAGTTCACTAAAAAGGAATACTTTCTAAGACTGAATGCGGTTTCATTCTTTGACCTGTTCAAATATTTTCTTGACGAAGTCGATGGTGAAAAGGTTGTTATAGCCTTTGACGAGTTCCCCTACCTTATCGAGCTGGATAAGGGTGTAGTTTCAACATTCCAAAAAATATGGGATGAGCTGCTGAAGGATAAGAAGGTGTTCATGATACTATGTGGGTCAAGTGTAGGAATGATGGAAACCGATGTTCTAGGCTACAAAAGCCCATTATATGGTAGGAGGACTGGAGAATGGAAGGTTGAACCGTTTAAACTAAAGGATATGCTGCTCCTTTTCAGAAACCTTCCCTTAGACCAGATTATCCAAATTTGGGCCATATTCGGATCAACCCCCTTCTACCTGAATCAGGTTGACGAAAGCCTCACATTAGAAGAAAATGTGAAGAAGAAAATTCTGAGCAAGGGCGAAATCCTGTACAGTGAGCCTATGATGCTTTTAAGGGAGGAGTTTAGGGAGCCGAGAACCTACACGCTAATTTTAAAGTACCTTTCCCTAGGATACAACACCCTAGGCGAACTTTCTTCAGCCACTGGAATAGATAAAGGTAACCTTTCCAAATACATTTCAGAGCTTGAGGAAACCAGGCTAATAGAATACATTCTACCACTAGGCCAGAGGAAAAGAGGAGTATATGTTATCAGCGAACCATACTTCAACTTCTGGTTCAGGTTCGTCTACCCTAACCTTTCAGACCTAGAAACGGGAATGGTTAATGAAGTGTACTCGAGGATTTCGTCTCAACTGAACCCCTACTTTGGCCAAATGTTCGAAAGACTGGTCATTGAAATGTTAAAAGCTAAAGAAATAAACCTTCCAATCCCATTCACGGAAGTTAGAAAATGGTGGTATAAGGATAAGGAAATAGATGTTATAGCATTAAACCATGAAAGTAAGCAAGCCGTCTTCGCAGAATGCAAGTGGCAGGACAATGTTGACGCAGGTAAGGTTGTAGAAGAAATTAAAGAAAAGTCTAAGTTTGTAAAATGGAACAATGTGGAGAGAAAAGAGTATTTCGCAGTCTTCGCAAAAAGCTTTAAAGTTAAAATTGAAGAACCAAACGTGATACTATTCGATCTAAAAATTTTAGAAAAAGCTTTAAAACAGCACTAACGTCCCAAATTAACGTACATTCAAATTCAAAGAATAATTAAAGGACAAAAGGATAGCGTCAAAAATAGTCTTCCAGAAAAATTATCTTAATATCAAAGGGATTTCTAGCTATTTCCTCTACAAGCTCTTCCTCTTTTTTAGCAAAAATCGCAGGAGCATCAATTTTCTTTGCAAGAGCTAGGGTAAAACAGTCTGCAAGTGAAATTCTTCTCCTACATTTGTAAGCTGAAGCATAATCGACAAGTTTTGTATCCTCATGCAAGATTATATAACCTGACTCCATAAGTCTATTTATTCGATCCTGTGCACTTTCTTCCCCAATCTTTCTGCAAAGCACATACTTTAATTCTGTAAGTGTTAGTTCGCTAATATTACAGTAAACTTTCTCAGATTTTATTGCATCTTTTAATTTTTCACCCTTTTCTGTACCGTACACTAGTTCTAATAAGGTGCTAGTATCAAAGACCAAACTTCCTGAAAGCTCTTTCTTCATCTTTTCTCCTCTCCTCTTTCAACTCCTTATAAGCTTCTCCAAATCCTTCTATAGGTTCACATGCCTTGTCTAATAATTCTGGTTTTTTAACACCTTTATTAATCAGATACCTTATTGCCTCGTTTAAATCAACTCTTCTTCCCCATCTTATTTGGAGCTCTGAAGCTATTCTAAGTAGTGCCTCTTTAACATCTTCTGTAACTGATATAGTGCTCATATTCGATGTAACTAATATAAATATTATATAAGGTTTTCTATTAAAAACTCTTAGTTTTAGACAAGTTTTAGGTTAATAAGTGTTAAGGAATGGGTTCCCTAACTCATTCCCTGACTTCATTAATAACATTTTATCAAGGAGGGGTTGAATGTGTTATTAATGAAGTCAAGTTTCGGGGCCAAGTTTACGGGAAGGCTAAAGTTTTAGAGGAAAGTGTTATGAACTTAAGCATTGTTGCCTCTATAAGATTTTAGAAGGAGATGAAGTTGAATAGTTTTCAATTGGAGATGGTTCACCTACTTTAACCTTTACAAAATTTTATCCTCGAGCTGGCCTGTAGACTGTAGCGTTTTCCAGTGAAAGTCCTCTCCATCTTATCCTGTAGCCTAGGCTGGTTATTACTGTCACTGGATCTGGTAGGTTGTAGGCTTCAATTGTCTTCAGAACCTCCAAAAGAGGTTTTTCCTTGTCCAAAGCCTTTTCAAGCGTAAGCTTCACCCTTTCAAGCAATTCCTTTTCGATCAAAGTTTCACCTACAAGCGTGTGTGTTCCAATTCTTTCTGCAGCCTGACGTACAACCTCCTCAATTAAGCCGTACTCTTCAGCAAGCTCCTTCAATGTCATCACCGGCTTCTTGGGCACTATGACGGCCTTTGAAGCCTGGCTCCTTAATTCAGCCTCAGCCATCGGCCTAAGTATCCTAAGCACTTCCCCTACTGGGACCCTACCCCTATAGTATATCACGTGCACGTTAGGATTAGATGCTTCTAAATGTGCCAGCTTATCACATGCCAGCTCCTCGTCAACGGCCACTATAAATGGGGTGTTGACTTCAGCCAGCTTAGCCAGCTTACGTTTCATATACTCCTGCGTCCAGAAGCCCACTATCTCCATGTAAACTTTAACATCTCCAAGTTTGAATGTGAAGTCTGGAATCATTATTGACGCTCCAGCTTCAACAGGCTCAGATTCCCTCTGAAGCCTCCAAGGTGACCTGAGGTTTCTGAACTCTTCAGCGAACTCCTCTTCCACCATACTATCGTATCCTTCAACCTGTACTGTTTGTGGGAATAGCCAACCGTGCCTTGAGCTTTCGAGGACAAAGTTCAGCAGCCTGTTGGCTCTCAAAATTTTCGCTTCAACCCTCCATGGTCCACCCTTCATTATTTCTGGAACAACCTTCGCTAGGGCTGTACCGTATCGTCTTGTAAGTTTAAAAAGTGATGTCGGCCCGTCAACCTTCACTACAACTGTCCCGCTCCGTTTTGCGGCCGTATACATTAGCCCATGATACTTTATTGCCCTGAAGATCCTCTGCCAGTTCCCTGAAGCAGTGAACTCCATTTCAGTTGAATAGAACAGGAGTGTCTGTGTGAGGCTCAGGTTATACTGTTTGAGCAGCTGCACTGCATCAAACTTTGGACACGACTCCAGCACCTCCTCGGAGTCAAGGTCAGCGTAAATGGATGATTCAACCTGTTCTACTGAAACGTTTAGGTTTGACGCTACAGCCTCCAGAATACTGCGCCTTTCCTCGGCTGACGTTGGAAAACCCCTTTTCGAGGCCTCAGAGAAAAGCATGTGCCTAATCTTAAGGGGGTTAACGGAAAGCCTTGAAGTGAATGTGCACTCGCGTTCCACGAGAGCAGCCAAGCCTCTCACGAACCTGTAGTCCTTGAACGCGTCCTCCAGCTCTAAAATCTTCTCTCTTATCATCTCACGTTTATGACCCACTCCACCTTCGTACACTTGGATCACGGCTTCAGCAACTGAAACGTCAACCTCATCAAGTCTAGAATACTTTGGCCTAATATTGTCTCTCCAACGTTGGACTGCCAGAAGCTCGGCTGGAAGCATCACGTCTCCTCCTCTTTAGCCTCATCTACCACGCTAGGCTTTCTCCTCCTTCTCCTACTCATTTCAGCCTCCTTGGTCTCTTTGGTGACAACCTCTATAAGTAGCGCGACCTTACCCTCCCTCTTCCTCAAAAGCCTTCCAAGCCTCTGGACCAGCTGGCGCGGGCTTCCTGTACCACTCAATATTATCCCCCTTTCAGCGTCAGGAACGTCGACACCCTCGTCAAGAACCTGGCTTGTCACTATAGCACGATACTCCCCTGACCTAAACCTTGAAAGTATAAGCTTCCTTTCATCCTCTGAAGTCTTATACGTTATCGCGGGTATAAGGAAGCGTCTGCTGACAGCGTAAACGAGGCTGTTATGGAGAGTAAATATTATTGTCTTCTCGTTTGAAGACTTCAACTGTTCTGCTAAAAAGTTCATCTTCGCCTCAGAGTTTAACGCTATTTTAAGCGCCCTGTTTCTCGCGAGCACAGCCTCCCTAGCCTCTCTATCGAATGTTGAAAGCATTATCAGCCTCCTAAAATCCTCTTCACCCCTCATCGGAAGCCCTCTTTTCTCAAGGTAGCCCTTATATAGGCTCCAGAGCCTTTCATATTCAGTCTTCTCTTCAGGTGTGAGATCAACGAACACCCTCCTATGCTCATAGGGTGCCACATAGGATCCAGCAAGCTTTTCGTGGGAAGCTTCGTACACGACCCCACCTATAAGCCTTGGAGCATCCATGTGACGCATGTCAGCCCTATGCAGTGTGCTCGTCAAACCCATCCTATATGGTGAAACGAACATTTCAGCAGCCTGACTGTATCCTGGAGCGAAAATGTGGTGAACCTCGTCAGCTATGAGAAGGGTAAACCTGTTCCCAAGCTCTTCAGCGTGAATGTAGGCTGAATCGTAGGTTGAAACCGTAACCCACTTAACCTCACTCCTTCCACCTCCTACAACTCCAGCCTCCAAGCCAAGCTTCTCTCTCAAACGTTCAACCCACTGGTCCACTAAAGCCAGAGTCGGCACAAGAATAATCGTAGAACTCTTCAGAACCTCTATCGCCTTAAGGCCGATGAAGGTTTTACCTCCGGCCGTAGCAATACAAATTACGCCACGTCCACCATTCTCCATCCAGCGTTCGAAGGCTTCAGCCTGATAGGGGTAAAGTTTTACACTCCCACTTATAGAAAGTGCAGGAGGAGGACTTAAAACGTTATCCTCAAACCCTATTCCACTACGTTCAAGGTAACTTACTATATCACGGTAGCAGTAGCCAGGAGCCCTATAAGCCCTTATCCTCGAATCCCATTGGCCATAAGGTGTTGGCACATCCCCCTCCAAGACCACAGTTCCACGCTGGTAGCTGAGCCTTACGAACAACCGGAAGCCCCTTGCAAACTCAAAACGTGCTGGCTTTTAAGCTTAAAGACTTAACAATCACTTGTAGGATAAGACAGGCGTATGTGTGCTGAAATTAAATGTTGAAAACAAGGTACGATAAGCTAAAAATGAGGTTAAAAAAATTTTTAGGCCATGAAGGCTACACTTTCCTCCTACCACGTCTTATCACTAGCACTGCTAAGACTACAGCCACCAAAACCAGAATAGGGACAAGAAACAATGTCATGTCAAAGGATGCTGGTGGAGACGTTGATGTTGTAGTTGAAGATTTTGAGGTTGTAGTATATGATGGAGAAGTGTATGGTGTTGTATTGGTCGTTGATGTTTTTGATGGCGATGTTGTTGGAGTGGTTGAAGGTGGAGAAGTTGTCGTAGATGTTGTTGAAGATGGGATTATCTGGTAGGCGCGGATAAGCTCCATAAGGGGGTACCTGTCAACCTGTCCTTCAGAAATAGTGTAAGGTGTATCTCCTACGCCATCATGGTTACTGTCTACACCTTTGTAGTTGTCCCAAAAGTTCCAAGACAGCCACGATATCTTCTACCATCGTAAATGTAGTCTAGTGGCTGAGAATTCCGTGTCGTGTTGGCCATCTGGATCGCAACATGTTGGCCGTTGTCCACAAAATTGTTCAAGTATATCGAGTTGCCTGGAGACAAGATTCTAATACCTGACTCTTGGCATCCAGTTATACTATTCAAGTAAATTGTAATATTGTGCGCATCTTCTATAAAAATTCCATCTTTAAGGCATGATGATATAATGTTACCACATATCGTCATATCGTAGTTGTTGTGTCTAAGACGTATTCCGTAGCCTTCCATTCCAATAATAAGGTTATCTTTCAAAAGTGCATCAGAAGCACTAAAGTAAAATTATAAGATGAGGAGCTTAACGCTGAGCTCAAGCTATACCTTTTCTCCTTTACTCTACAGTTTTAAATTCAATTAAAGACAAATCTTCATTGTTTAGGCTAATCACATACTTCCCTACTTCATTAATATACCTGTACTCTCCTTCGACTACAATATTGTTATCTTTTAAGTATATTTTATTAATCTTTATGTTCCAGGTAGTTAGCCAATTTAATCCTAGTGTTTCCTTAAGCAAATTAATCACTTTATCGCGTATTGTAGACACACTCCACTTAATTGTCATTACTACCTCCTCCCTTTAATTCAGCTAGCATGACTTTAAAAATCCTATTTTCTTTCACTCTTTCTTTTATATGATATACGTTGTTTTCATCCTTTCTAATAATCCCTCCTAAAATAAGCTTTGAAAGGTGAAAGTTAACTGTGTTAGGATTCAATCTCCCCATAGTCTTCTCAAGTTCGGCTACAATATCAGTCCATGGTGCACCCTCGCGTTCGATAAGTATGCTGAGTATCTTTAATCTAATAGGGTGGCCGAGTAGGCTGGCCATTTCGGCTATACTTATAAGACGCTCTCCTTCCAATTTTTCTGGATTAAAATCCTTTACGTTTATCATATCGCTCAACTTAGTACTTAATAAGTTAAGTTATATAAACTTAACTATAATTAACTAAAGTTTCACTTAAAAGCTTTACTAAACCTTACGGAAAGTTTCAGACTTTGGCAATTATGTTTGGGCTGACTCCTTGCACATAATTATATACAAGCCCAACTAAAGATAGTATCAAGGGCAGCCATAACACTTATAGCCTGCCACAATACACTATACCCTCTAAACTTAAAAGCAAAAAGTAATCTAGAAAGTGATTTGTGAGGCATATGAGAAAAAATTTGGTGCCACGAATAAATAGGAAAAACCTTCTTCACAAGGAGGTTGCATCTACGCACATCTAGTCACCCTACTAGCAGAAAATTACATCATTATCGTTTTAACTTCATCAACTATCTCTATCGACGTCCTAATTTGGAGAGGTCATGTTAGGTCAGTGTGGAGCAGACGCGGCTCCGACTACGACACATTTAGACTACTCGTAAGAATGAAGGGTGGAAAAGCTAGGGTAAATCTCCTAAGGGCCTTAAACGAGCAGAAGAACAAGTTCCAGCTGGCCAAGGAACTTAACATGAACTGGAAAGCAGTCGACCGACATATAAAGTATGGATTGATAAAGGAGTCAGAGTCGACAGGCAAAATTAAGTACTATACTCTCACACCCTGCGGTAAAAAGATTCTTGAACTACTGGATGAACTGAACAGCATCGATCAAGAGCTAAAAGACAGCGTTTAGACAGCCAAAGAATTCTAGAAAAGCATATCGACAACGCTAACAATTATATTCTTGACACACTTGCATCCATTAAGCATGCCCAACAAAAGCTACCCTTTTTGAGAGACCGGCGAAGATTTCAGAAATAAACTTTAAATCAGAATTAATTCTTGTAAAAGATTTATAAAAAAGAATATGATTATATGAAATGGAGATGAGAATGGCTTTAATCATTGAAGCTGAAGGATTAACAAAAATGTTTGGTTCTCTTATTGCTGTTGACCACTTAAGTTTTAAAGTTGAAGAGGGCGAAGTTTTTGGCCTATTAGGTCCAAATGGTGCAGGCAAAACGACAACTGTTCGTATGCTTGCCTGCCTTATTTCGCCTTCGGAAGGCTCTGCCAAAGTAGGTGGATACGACATCGTTCGAAATCCACTTGAGGTGAGACAAATAGTTGGAATATTAACCGAGAACCCGAGCCTATATGAGAGGCTGACAGCTTATGAAAACATGGATTTTTTCGCAGAAGCTTACGGTCTCTCAAATGCGCAGGAAAAAAGGAATAGAATTAGAGAATTACTTGAATTTTTCGAGCTATGGGATCGAAGAAATGATAAGGTGGCGACTTTTTCTAAGGGTATGAAACAGAAGCTTGCGATCGCGCGGGCGCTTGTGCATAAACCTCTCATCCTATTCTTGGATGAGCCAACTACTGGCCTGGATCCAGAATCGTCAAAGGAGGTCAGGGACCTTATAGAAAGGCTCAGTCGGCATGAGAAGCGCACCATCTTGCTTTGTACACATCGCCTCGAAGACGCTGAGAAATTGTGTAGTAGAGTGATGATCATCAATAGAGGGAAGAGCGTTATTGTGGGAACCCCTGACGAACTTCGTGACAGAATAGCTGGTCAACCTACCCTGCAAGTTACCTTGGCTAAGTTGGATCAGAAGGTTATTGAAGTTGTGAAAGAGCTTGATTTTGTCAGGGTGGTTAATGTTGACGAGTCTACCTCTAGGTTGATAATAACTCTGGACGACGTCCAATCAACTACACCTGATGTGGTAAGAAGTATTGTTTATGCTGGTGGTATGATTCTCTCTGTAAACGTTCTTCGCCCATCCCTTGAAGAAGCTTACCTGAGGCTGGTTAGGGGGGAATAGGGTTGAGGATTCAGAAAGCCATACTTGTCTTTAGAAAAGATTGGCGTGAGATTAGTAGAAACTGGCAAGTCCTTTTACCGCTAGTCGTCGTACCCTTCATGTTTTCTGTACTGCTTCCCGTTCTTATCATACTCATTCCCAGCTTAGCATCTGTGCCAGGAACAACTTTAAGCGGACTCGAAACCATGATACAGAATTTGCCCAAGCATGTACAAGATGAACTCGCTGGGATGACAGAGCAGCAAGTCATGATTTACATAATGTCTCTGTATTTTTTCGCTCCATTCTTTCTAATAATTCCCCTCATGGCATCAAGCGTGATAGCTGCAGACAGTTTTGCTGGGGAGAAGGAAAGGAAAACAATCGAAGCTCTTCTGGCGACGCCCATATCTGACAGCGAGTTATTACTGGGAAAAATACTGGTTTCCTTCATTCCATCTATGACGATCACTGTGATCTCTTTCATAATTTATTCAATAGTTGTGGACTCACTCTCTTCCACCATATTCAACGGTAGGCTGTTACTTCCTAACCTTGTTTGGATTCTGTTGATTTTTGGAGTTGCTCCAACAGTGGCACTTGCAAGTATCGGTTTAACGGTTATGATTTCGGCAAAAGTCAAAGGCTTCAGAGAAGCTCAACAAATCAGCGTTATCCTGTTAATTCCCATCCTCGCATTAGTATTTGGGCAGGTTACAGGCGCAATAATTTTTGAACCTATCATGGTTGTAGCGTTAATAGGTCTCTTTGCTATTATCGATTCAGTAGTATTTAAAATAGGGGTGAAGCTATTCAAAAGGGAAGAAATATTGTCAAAACTGGCTTAGCTTAAACCTTAGTCCGGTTTCACAGTACTGCTTTAGCTTTGACTCAACATTTTCCAATATATTGACAGCACTGACAATTACTCGCTCGTCTACCATCCTTTAAGAAGCCAAAAAAAGCTTAAATAATTTGAGATGGTCTTTTGTCATGAATGAAAAAATATTTGGATTTTGCCAAAATTTCAGAGAGGGTGAGTGCGGTCGCAGAAAAGTATGGAATAGTTTATGCAGTACTCTTCGGTTCCATTATCGAAGGCAGGTTCATTGCAGATGAAAGCGATGTTGATTTGGCGATAAAGGTTGATAGGTTAGATAAAAGTGAACTCTTTAGCTTTTTAAACGGTTTTTTAAGAGACCTAGATATCGATAATCTCGATGTTGTGGTGGTCAACTTTTCCCCATTCAGCTTAAATTATGAAATTTTAACAAGAGGGAAAATAGTTTTCTGTAGAAATGAAGAGGAACTCTTCGA
>Ga0209225_1004529_pt1 | contig 10923 bp, 8 predicted proteins | sample WasSprMetagenome_FD_184732 | JGI IMG/M metagenome (GOLD analysis project Ga0209225, IMG submission 184732) | Sulfidic aquatic microbial communities from Washburn Spring, Yellowstone National Park, USA - WS (SPAdes) (version 3) | ecosystem: Environmental > Aquatic > Thermal springs > Hot (42-90C)...
GAAAAGAAAGAAGAAAAAATTGATAGAAGAAAATATATAAAATATGTTGGTGCAGGTGCAGTAGTTGCAGCAGCTGCTGCAGCAATTGGTTATGGTGTTTCTGAATTAACAAAACCACCACCTCCAACACCTACTACAGTTGTTCAAACAGTAGTAAAAACTGAAACATTACCTGGAACAACAATTGTAAGAACAGAGGAAAGAACCGTAGTACAAACTACTGTTACGACAGTCCCAACAACTGTAGTTGCCACATCGCCTAAAAAAACATTCAAAGTGTGGGCAATAAGTAAATATGTTAAGGAAGTAAACAATTATTTAGCGTTAAAACTAAGCGAATGGGGAAAGAAAAATAATATAGATGTAGAAATTACTTGGGTTACTTTTGCTGAACAAACACCAAAGTTAGTTGCAGCTATAGAAGCTAAAACTCTTCCTGATCTTATGTATATAGAGGGCCCTGCTTTAGGAGCTGTAGCTGAAGAAGGTAAACCGAAATATGTAATACCTGTAGATGATTTAATAAACGAAGTTGGGAAAGATGATTTTTATGAACAATGGCTAGACTTTTATAAAATGGAAGGAAAACATTATCTATTTCCCATAGATGCTTTTGCAAATTTAACCCATATTATTAAACCAATGCTTGAAAGTGTTGGTATAAAAGAATTTCCAGACTCGAAGGGACCTATACCTAAATCTTGGAATGACTGGGAAGAATTTGCAAAAGCATATAAGAAAAAGTTTCCTGATAAACCTGTTTTTGGTCTTACCTTAGGACCAGGGGCTGGCGATGGATCAGAAAGTTGGGAAATGGTTTGGTGGCCTTATGGTGGCGCTTTAATGAAAAGCCAAGGAAAAGCTGGAATAACATTTAAATCTGAAGCTACCTATAGAACATTAGAGCGATTCCTTGATTGGTGGGATAAAGGTTATTTCCCAAAAGATGCTTTTAGTACTGACGGTTTTTATAATAATAATTGTTATTTAGCAGAAATAACTCCTATGATAGTTGAAGGGCCAACACCTTATTATGCAGCAGTAACAAGAAACCCTGAACTTGCAGGAAAAACAATTTTAACTGGTTGCCCTTCAGGACCAGCTGGTTCGATAACCTACACTTCCGAAGATGGTTTTATTATATTTAAAGATTCGCCAAATCAAGATTTAGCAAAAGATTTTATCTTATACTTTGTTAAAGATAAAGATGCATTCATGGATGGTTTTATAAAACCTACTTTTGGGGGATTATCTCCTGTATTCAAAAGTATTGGTGAGAAACTTAAAGCATTTAGTCCTACATGGAAATTTATAATAGAGGATATTGAAAAATGTAAGCCTGCAAATGTATCATGGACTTACAATTTACCTTCAAAAGCTGCTGACACTATACATTGGGATTTCACGTACCCAACAATGCTTTCTCGAGCTTTAATAGATAGAATACCGATTGATTCAGCTATCGAGGAAGCTTATAAACATATAGTGGAAGTCTTTGAGAGCGTATATGGATATTAAGTGAAGTAGATAATGAAACTTAAAACAAGGGAAACATTAACAGCCTACTCACTACTTATTCCCACCTTCCTAATAATTTTTTTTGTTAATTTTTATCCATTATTTAGAGTATTCTATTTAAGTTTTTTTAAAAAGATTGTAGGTTCTGAAGAAGTCTTCATAGGTTTTAAAAATTATATATCTTTATTTGCTTCGGATATTTTCTGGAAAGTTGTTACAGCTACTGTTATATTTATTCTTTCAGCGGTTCCTTTAAAGATGCTTCTAGGCATAGGTTTGGCCCTTATCTTAAATAAACCTTCTAAGTTAAGACCTATTTTAAGAAATATTATAATTCTCCCGTGGGCTCTTCCTGTGTATGTTTCAGCATATGTATGGGTGTGGTTATATAACCCTTCTCTTGGTTTATTAAATAAAATTACTGAAACATTAGGATTAGGACATTATTATTGGTTGCAAGATTATCCTATGCTAGGCATAGTAATAGTTAATGTTTGGCAAACAGTACCATTTGTTGCTTTAGCTATATTAGCTGGTCTTCAATCTATTAAACAAGAACTTTACGAGGCAGCTGCTATAGATGGAGCAGCAACTTTTCAAATATTCAAATATGTTACTTTACCATCTCTTAAACAAACTTTATATATTTTGACTGCACTTCAAATTCTCTGGACTTTTGGAGAATTTGTTACTATATGGATCCTTACGGCTGGAGGACCTGGTTATGCTACTAAAACTCTTCCGATTTATATTTATGAAAAAACTTTTATTAGTCAAGACCTTGGAATGGCAGCCACTCTTTCTGTAATTGCATTGCCGATATTCCTTATGATCGTTATTTATGTAATACGTTCGTTAAGAGGGTGAATTTAATGAGAGAAAATGAATTATGGAATGTAACTTATTACATAGCTGTTATTTTTATGCTATTTATTATATTATTCCCAATTTATGCTATGGTAAAGCAATCTTTAGTATATGAAAGCGAAACTTATAAGCGAACTCTTTTTCCTGAATCTATAACTTTAGAAAATTATTTGAATTTAGCAAGAGAAGTTTCTCAAGCAGGATCGGTAGGTGCGGTGGGTTTCCATATTTTTATAAGGAATAGCTTTATAATTTCAATTTCTGTAACACTTATAACTCTTTTTATAAGTACTTTTGGTGGTTACAGTTTAGCTAGATTAAATTTTAGGGGAAAAGACATATGTAGCTTAATTGTAGTGATAAGTTACTTAATGCCAGCGGTAGTGTTAATGGTTCCTTTATATATTCTAATAGTTAGTATCAATTTGCAGAATTCTTTTGAAGGAATAATATTAGCTCTTTTAAGCAGATCAGTCCCATTTTGCACATGGTTTATGGTTGGTTATTTCAAAGCTATTCCTAAAGAATTGGAAGAAGTAGCTATGATAGATGGAGCGTCTAGAATAACTGCTTTATTTAGAATAATCTTGCCATTATCTTTACCTAGTTTAGTTGTAAATATGATATTCTCCTTTACTCTTGCATGGAACGATTTTATTTATTCTTTCATGTTAATAGATAAGACTCAATTATTGCCTCTTTCTGTTGCTATGTATAGATTAATAAATGGAGAATTTGTCCCTTGGAGTACTTTAATGGCTGGAGGGGTAATAGCATCTCTTGTACCTGTTACATTATTCCTTATTATTCAAAAATATATAATTGCAGGTTTAACGGCCGGTGCAGTAAAAGGTTAAGTTAAGCCCTTTCATTTTTTTATTGCATATTGTCGATTTCCTTAAGTGTTTTGAAATACTATTTTAAACTCATTAAGCTTTTGTGAAAATAGTTTAAGCATATGTTTTCCCAAAAAATTTACTAACTACTTTTAACTTTCGTTAAGCTCAGGAGCATATATTAAATAATTAAATAGAAAAATGAAAAGAGAGTAAATTTAAAAACTTAACTTAAAATTTTGTTATGATAATAAATTTCAATTATTATTTTCGTAGAAATATATTTACATATTTTTTTGCTGAAGCAATTAATGCATCTATATTCTTAAATGGTGTATTTGGTGCTAAGCCTCCTCCAGTTGAGAGCCAAAACTTGCCAATACCTACTTTCTCTATTAATTTTTTACATTTAATGTCTACTTCTTTAGGGCTACATTTTTCAAATTCTGGTGGATGAATATTACCCATTAAGCAAAAGTGTGTTTTAGCTCTTACAATTGTTTCATCGTCAAATGGGCCGAAATGCCAAATTTCAGCATCTATTTTATCTATATCCTCTAATTTATTACCAACTTTTCCTTCATTATGCCATAAACGTAAAGCTCCTTTATATTTTCCAAAAACTTTATTCAAATAAGGCAATACAAATTCATTAAATTGTTCTTTATTAACCATATGTGGTGAATGATCTGGTATTATTAAAAACTTACATTTACCAACTATATCTTCTATTGCTTTACAATATCTCAAATACCATTCTGTAGTAATATTTAACCATTTGTGTACAACATCTGGATAAAGACGCATCCATATGAAAAATTTGTCATAGCCCATTGCAATTGCAGCACCTTCAACACATATTGGAGCATATACTACTCCATCTAAATAACCATAATTTTCTCTTAAATCTTTTGGAAGCCAATCATAAAAATATTCAAGTTTTTTCAATAAATCTCCTGCAATTCCTACATTAGCTTCTGGTATACCTACTGAGGCAAGCTTATCAACATCTTCTGGTTCTTTAATAATCGTATCCGCATATGGAGGCGAATTTTCCATCCATATAATTTTACCTCCAAATGCATTTGAAATTGCACATACACCTTCACCAGCTGAAGGATATGTGTGTATATTAACAATTTCGGGAAATCTTTTTTGAAATGCAAGAATAGATCTTAATTGTACTTTTACATCTTCATAATATTTACGTTCCGTAACTTGTTCAAATCTTTTTAAAACAAGGCTATATGCCCATAATACAACAGGAATTTCTTCTTTATTCTTACCTAATGCTACATCTACTACCTTTTCCCAAAGAGACATAATAAATAATTAGGATTATAACTATATAAACTTTCTTATAAATTATACAATGTTAAATGAATCCCACTTTATGTTTCCTTTCTTTTTAAAATAGAAAATATTGCTTTGTGACTTTAACGCTTCATATTTAAATGAAACTATCAACTTTAAGACTTTAAGACCTAATGTTTATCTTAAATAAATTTGGTGATAAAATTGTAGCAAGCATAGATCAGCTTTATTTAATATTTTCTGATAAAAGGATTAGGAGATATTTATTCTCTTATAATAACAAAATAATTATTCAATAAAATAGAGTATACCTTGTCTTCTTTATAGATGGCAGGAATAATCTTTCTAATTCATTGAATTTGTCCCTATTAGTAAGTTCATCGATATAGCTAATTGGCGTCATATCACAATTTATATCTGTACCTTCACCTTTAATTTTATTTAATACATTAATAAAAGCATTTATTGCTGCCAATAATCCTGATATTGGAAATAGCACAATTTTAAAGAATGGGTTTTTTAATTCAAATATTGTTGGCTTAGACTTTTTAAACTTTATCATAGGATAATTTATTACCATTGGCATCTTAACTTCATTAGCAATTTCCTCAAGTTCAGATAAAGAAAATTTTGAATGAGGAAAAACCATATCTACACCTGCTTTAGAATATGCTTTTAAACGTTTAATAACTTCATCTAAATCCCATGCTTCTGTTCTTCCAATAATGATGAAGTCCTTACTTTTACGCGCTTTTAATGCAGCTTTTATCTTTTTAACATGTTCTTCTATTGGAGTAAGTTCTTTCCCTTTATTTAAATAATACGTTTTTGGAAGCTTTTGATCTTGGATATCTACTCCATTTATACCTAAATCTTCTAAATTGTTAACTAATCTTATTATATTTATAGCATTACCAAATCCAGCTTCTCCATCAGCTATTATTGGTATTTTTGTTGCCTCACATATGTATTTTGCTTTCATTATGAGTTCACTTAAAGTGATTAACCCTATATCTGGTTTACATATTAAAGTTAGTGAAATACCATAGCTCGTTAAATATGCTATATTAAATCCAGTTTTCTCTACTAATTTTGCACTTAAAGCATCATAAATTCCTGGTGCTATTATTAATTTTTCTTTTTTTAGGAGTTCTCTTATTTTTTTCATTTTTACCTACCTAGGAGTTCTATTGCTTAAGTAATACAATAACTTATAAATTTTTTGGATTAAAACATATTTAACAATTATCTTTGGTTTTAGCTATATTGTTTGTGCCTTGTGTAAGTAGGTATATAAAACACGACCCTAAACTCTTATCAGGTATCCCTCTTTCTTTTTGATTTTGTGAATCTAAATCTAGGTTTGGGGAGTCAAAAGCCTAAGGCTTTACTTGAAAGAAAATTGTAAGATAAGTTTTAGGTATGAATGATTAAAAGGAATAGTATAATAGCAAAGGAAAAGTGTTTTATGAATTATTAAAAGTAACTCTTAACTTTACTTTTTGGAAAACTTCACTTTTTCGAATTAAAGATTTAAATGCTATATCAATATTATATAAAAATCTTGGCTCTGTCAAGATAAATAATACCATATCACTTCCTTTATATTTTTCATTTATTTTGTATACTCGAAAAGTAAAACTTAAAACCTAAAAGGCTAATTATCCTAAGCAATAATAAGGCAATAGATATTGTAGTAGATGATAATCTTTTTTATGAATAATAAAACCGAGCATTTTTTAGTTAAAAATTCTTTAATCTAAAAACATTATTAATACTTTGTTATTAAGACTTCTCATTTTAATTAAAGAATAAACTTGTTTTTCCTATTCTTACTAATTTTCTTTCAAAAGAAGTCTAATTGATATTTTCTTTTCTAGAGAATATAGTAACTTGCTCTGGTACTAAGTTTTTAGGCACTTTACCTTTTAATACAGATAATACACTTTCAGCTACACTCATTGCCATTGCTCTTCTTGTTTCAATAGTTGCTGAACCAATATGAGGTGTTAGAACAACATTATCAAGTTGCAATAAAGGATCATTTAAAGGGATCGGTTCTTTTTCAAAAACATCTAACCCTGCTCCTTCAATTCTCTTTTCCTTTAAAAATTTTATTAAAGCATATTGATCTATTATAGCCCCTCTTGAAGTATTAATTAAATAAGCGCTTTTCTTCATTAAGCTTAATTCTCTTTCTCCAATCATTCCTTTAGTTTTCTCATTTAAAGGAACATGTATTGATACGATATCTGAATTTTTTAATAATTCATCTAAACTCGTGAATTTAGCATTAAGTTCTTTTTCAATATCTTTCTTTCTTGTACGTGAATAATATAGTATATTCATACCAAATGCATATGCTCTTTTTGCTACTTGATAACCTATTCTTCCCATACCAATTATTCCAATATTCTTTCCTTTTAAATCTACACCTAATGGGAAATCGCTTTCTCCTTTAGCCCATTCTGTTCTAACATATTTATCAGCCTTACAAATTTTTCTTGTTAAAGATAATATAAGAGCAAATGTAAGATCAGCTACAGCATCAGAAAGTACATCTGGAGTATATGTTACATATATTCCTCTTTTTGTACACGCATTTACATCGATATTATCATAACCTACTCCATATCTAGCTACTATTTTAAGTTTAGGAGCTTTAGCTAAAAATTCTTCATCAATTCTTTTTAGTCCGATTATTGCAGCAGATGCTTCAGCAATTATTTTCTTAAATTCTTCATCAGATAATGGTTCAAATACTAAATCTGCAATGTCGCTAAGCACATCAATAGCATCTTTATGGAAATGTTCCTTTTTTAATTCAACATAAACTTTTACTTTCATATCTAAATCACTTATAAACTTAAATTTTTAATAAATTGATTTTTATCGTTTAATATAAATTTTTAGAATGTAGTAATTAAGTTTATATATTCCTGTATTAAAGCATTAAATCTTTAGTGAAAATCTAGGATTATTTAAAAAGAATAGGTTCCAATTATTAATATAATATTAGTTAAGCTTCTTTTACTTTCTTTAAGATTGTAAAACATTTTCCTATAAACTTAATCTTTTAACACAAGCTTTAACTCTATTGTTTTAATATAAGGTCAATTTTTCTCTTAAGAGATTTTTATATTTTGGAAATATTAAGTAAAGTTGACTTGTATTTATCACAAGGTTTTATCGCCTCTTTTGCCGAGGAATAATTATGGACTTTTAAATCTTAAGTTGATAGTCTCAATTGAAAGATAGTTTAGCTTATCAAAAAAGAGAACCCAGCTAATGAAAATTTAAATAAAAAAACAGGCAAACTATGGAAATGGGGATATAATTTATTTTACATAATAACTATAACTCTTAAGTTATTGCATCTGGATTTTTTACTTAAAGAGAGATTTTATATTCATTAAGAGAATTAATAGCTATAAAGATTATTATCACAATTCTTTAATAATATTGTTTCTCTTAATGCAAAATAAGCCACAAAGTATAGTAGATGGGATCTATCTATTTTAGATATTGTAAAATTATAAGTTTATATAAAGTAAAACTTTATATAGTCTTAAATATATAAATATAGAGGTGAAAATATAAAATGAAGGCATTAGTTAAAGTGCAACATGGAGATGGTTTTATAGAATTAAAGGAAGTACCACGACCACATATAGGTCCTGATGATGTTTTGATAAATGTAAAAGCAGTTGGCATATGTGGATTTGATATCACTCTTTATCATGAAACTCCAGCATATTCAAAATTTCTAAATCCTCCTGTAATATTGGGTCATGAATTCTCCGGCATAGTAGTAGAAGTTGGTAAAAATGTAAAAGATTTTACTGAGGGAGATAGAGTGACATGTGAAACTCATGCTGTAACGTGTGGACGATGTTATTATTGTATGAGTGGGAAATATAATTTATGTCCAGAAAGACTTGGTTTAGGTTATCAAAAAGATGGAGCATTTGCTGAATTTGTAAAAGTTCCAGCAATAAGATTGCATAAATTACCTGATAATGTCTCATTCGAAGAGGGGGCTTTATCAGAACCATGTAGCGTATGTTATCATGCATTAGTAGATATTGCGCATATTAAACCAGGAGAATCTATAGCTATAATAGGTCCTGGACCTATTGGATTGCTCAGTCTTCAAATAGCTAAAATCCAAGGTGCACGAATAATACTTGTTAGTGGAACTAAGCTTGATAAGGAAAGATTATCGTTAGCTAAAAAACTTGGTGCAGAAGTAACAGTAAATATAAGTGAGGAAGACCCTGTTAAGAAAGTTATGGAAATAACTAATGGATTTGGTTGTGATATAGTTATTGAAACATCAGGAGCTGCATTAGCACGTACGCAAGCAATAGATATGGTTAGGAAAGGGGGGAAAATAGTTTTAATTGGTCATGGAGCTGGAAAAGCAGAAGTGAATCTAGATCCATTAGTATATAAAGAAATCGCAATGCTTGGCTCATGGAGTCATGTATGGGAAGACTGGGAGAATGTATTAAAACTCATGGCAGCCAATTACATAAATGTTAAATCTCTAATCAACAAGTTTCCATTAAATGAGTGGAAAAAAGCCTTTGAAGCTGTTGAAATGAAGAAAGTAGTAAAGGCCATATTAATTCCATGAGACATTTTAGATAAAGATTATTTAAAAGCTTAATCATTTCATTTTCGCTTCATATATTTTTTTATACTTCCATAAAACTTTTAATAATATTAAATTCGCAACGTCTATACTCTTAAATACTATATCTGACACTAAAGTTCCTTTTAATCAATTTTCTAATATTTAATAAAAATTTTACAGAAAAAAATATATATTTTAATGAAAACAATTTATTTATGAAAGCTGCAATATGGTATGGAGGTAAAGATATTAGAATAGAAGATGTGCCTGAACCAGAAATAAAAGAAAATGATGTTCTTATAAAAGTTAAAGCTGTTGGAATATGTGGTTCTGAATTTCATGCATATGAAGGAATTTCTGAAAGGAGAAAGCCACCACTTATAATGGGGCATGAATTTTCTGGAGAAATAGAAGAAATAGGTAAAAATGTAGAAAATTTAAGAAAAGGAGATAGAGTAGTTGTTAATCCAATTATTCATTGTTTAAAATGTGATAATTGTTTAAGTGGAAAGCCAAACATTTGTGAAAATATGCATTTAATAGGTTTGCATACTCCTGGAGCATTTGCAGAATATATAGCTGTTCCATCTGAAAACTGTTATAGAATACCAAGTGATTTATCTTTTGAAGAAGCAAGCATGGTAGAACCAATGGCTGTTGGAGTTCATGCTGTAAAGAAAGCTTTTCTAAAAATAAATGATGATGTAGCTATAATTGGAACTGGTACAATAGGTTTATGTACTTTACAAGCAGCAAAAATAAGTGGTGCTGGAAGAATAATATGTTCCGAATTAATAGAATCTAGATTAAAATTAGCTGAAAAAATTGGTGCGAATATTTTAATTAACGCAAAAGAAATAGACCCTATTGAAAAAGTTATGGAATTAACAAATGGAAAAGGCATAGATATTGCATTTGAAGCTGTTGGTATTCAAAAAACTATACAACAAGCTATTAATATGATAAAGAAAGGTGGAAGTGTAGTGGTTATAGGTATGTTAACTAAAAAAATGGAATTGGATATGCTAGATATTGTTACAAAAGAAAAAAGAATAATCGGTTCTTATGTATATACTCCATTAGATTTTAAAATAGCATTAAAATTAATATCTGAAAAAAGGGTTAATGTAAAATCGTTAATAACACATGTTTTTTCATTAAAAGAAATACTGAAGGGATTTGAAACTCTTTCTAAAAATAGAGAAGAAACAATAAAAGTTATAATAAAACCTTAAAAGGGTTCTATCAATTGAGAAAATAACTACTGCTTCTTTTTTAAAAAAATTGAATAAAGTTAAATGAACTCTTATAAAAGATTTTACTATAACATTACTATGGTTATGTGTAAAATAAAAAGAGTTACTTAACAATAGCTTTAGAATGCTAAAAAGCTTAGAATTCTATATTTCTTAAAAATATTAAAAGCTTCTTCAATGTTGTTAGAATAAATAAAGCAATATGATAAAATATATTCATTACTTAGATATTAAAATAATAAAATTTATATAAAAATAGTTAAAAATTTCAATATCCATCATGCCTTTTCATTTCTTTTTCAAGAAAAATTTATAAAAAACAAAAAATATCTATTTCAATAAAAAAGTGGTTTATTATGAATGAAAAAGAAATATTGGAAAAAATAAAAGAATATCTTATAAGCTTTGATATTGAAAATATAAAAAAAGCATGTAAAGAAGCAATAGATAAAGGGATATCACCTTATAAAATTATTGATGCAATGTCAAAAGG
>Ga0209225_1004533_pt1 | contig 10916 bp, 13 predicted proteins | sample WasSprMetagenome_FD_184732 | JGI IMG/M metagenome (GOLD analysis project Ga0209225, IMG submission 184732) | Sulfidic aquatic microbial communities from Washburn Spring, Yellowstone National Park, USA - WS (SPAdes) (version 3) | ecosystem: Environmental > Aquatic > Thermal springs > Hot (42-90C)...
TATTAGAGTTATCGACACCTTGTTGAAGTTATTGTTTCGCATATGGATGGATTATCCATCCATGAATATAAAGTTTATCCTCCATAATATTGAACTGAAAAGTTACAAAATTAAATGGACCGGGCGGTATGCAATTAGATAATTAAGTGAATCCTTTGGAAAGCCCGAAAGTTAACGGATTCCTAGATCCTCGACGTATTTAATCAGAGATTTTGTGGCGATAAGCAGGTTCATGCAATCTTGAGAAGTGACTTTAATATCCTCTGGATGGTAGCGCTGTGACTTCTTTATTTCCTCTAGGTGAAGATCTAGAGATGCGAAATTTTCAAAGTGTTTATACACTCTCCCCCATTTTTCCCTTTTAACGAAGTCGCTAAGGTTGCTTGACTCAACCAATCTATTAAGCAGATAGCCTACTTCTCGGCAATTTGCGAAAACGCCTTTTGTATCCCATCTGTGGAAGGCTTCTTCAGCCTTCTCCACTAAACTCCAAGCCTCCTGTAAAACTCCTTTCGCCGGTACTTCCACAATGAAGTAAGTACCTAACCCAAGCTTAGGCATAAACTCGCGAACCCACTTGCTTTCAGGTATCTCTGCCGTGACACTATCGACATACTCGTAGACTCTTAAGAACTGGGGACTGCCGTAACCCGATAATAGCCATAAATTCACTCTGTTGGTATTGAAACCATCTCTGAATAATCTTGAAACCATGATATCTTCCTTTTCCGCACACACCCTACGTAACCCGTATCCTTCGGGTGAGATAAGATCCGTATGATGCAGCACAACGTTGAAATGAAGCATAAAGACATTGAGTAGTAGTTTGAAAAAGACATCTCCGCCGCGTTTCTGTCTAAGCGCATTTATTTCATCCAACACTCTTCTATCTAGCCAAGCAACAAGGCTGATTTTTTCTGCTTTAGGTTCGGTGATGAAGCGTGCAACATCTCCTGCTTGAATGGAATAAATCTCCTTCGACCACGTTAGTGGTTGTAAAAGGTGTGATATTTCACCCGCTCTCAACTCTATCTCCGGCAATAGCCGAGATTCCGAAAGGCTCGCAAGAATCTTACCATCTTCGGAGAGGAGAAAGCCTTCAACCCTTAGCGGCATCTCATAAGGATATCGATCTAACGAAAGTTCTAACGTAAAACGGAGAGCTGGGCTAGCGCTTCTTTCCGTGCTCACTGGTGTGACGGAAACGGGTTTATCTTTAACTATCGAAACCATCTTCCAACAAACTTTTGTCATAAACCATCGCTTAAGAATATTCCGTTTATCAGACAATAAACGAAGAAGACGTATACGTAGTGTCTCTTCTAGAAAGTGAGTGAAGATTCGATGAAAAATTAAAAGCTGCTTGGTGCTTGTTTGAGGTGGCTCGTTCTCGCTCGTAGGACCATGGTGTCATGTCGTTTGCCCCTCTTGTGGTGCTTATCCCAGCTTTTTGGTTAGAGTGGGAGTAAAAATTAAGAAAAAAGGAATTGCTTTCTACATCGAGTAGTGGGATGCCCTCTTGGAAAGTTCACGAAAAATACGCCAAGAGGTTTGGGGTAAATGAGGAGGTGGCGAAAGCTATCGACCGAATTATAGATAATCCGGAGTTTCATGACTTTGGTGGTCGGGAGTCTGTTGGTAAGCTCATCTATTACGTTGTGAAGGAGATATACCCAACTTATGGTGTAGAAGGGGTGAAAGCTGCTCTTCTTCACCACCTACTTGATTATATGCAGTGGTGGAGGAAAAGAGCACCAGCACTCACATTCGCTAGGGGTTTAGACATTCTAAATAGAATAGAAAACTTCTCTGTCTGGAGACTTGACGACGACGCTCTCGGCATCCTAATGGAGTCGATGCGCGAAGACGATGCAGAGAGGTTCAAGACAATGTGGGCGCTTGGTTACGAGTTTAAAAGGATAGTTAAAGAGCTTAGGGAATTTATTCATCAACAACCAAGCGATGAGTTAATGGAAGATTTAGAGTGAAGGAGCATCGCCATACCTTCTATTTACTATTCTTGTGGTGCCTATCCCAGCTCTGCGGGTATAGTGCTCTCCTCGGGTTCGTCCACTCCAATGATTCTGGTGGTGTTGCTAAGCCTTTGCTGGTTAGCGTGTAGTATCTTCTTCTGCTTAGATGCGGGTTCAGCAATGGCGCTGTGCCACACTCCTTTACCAAGCCGAGCTCCCTAAGCCACCTAAAGTAGTTCCTCACGTTCTGGTATGAGCCCCTCTTAGCATATCCCTGAGCCAGAAGAGCTCTTTTGAGCGCCCTAAATACCTCGTATGGGTATGCTTTACCGCGCTCAAGCAGGTAGCGCCTTATGAACAACCCTATGGAAAATTTCTCCAACTTGGTTTAACCATTTTCAAACCACTCCTTTTTAATGTTGCTGTAAATGTTACGATACCTGAAGTCAATAGGCGCTATAACGAGAAATGATAAAAAAGTGTTCGAAGAATACGTCAAGGGAGCTAGTGTGACTACGGCTGAAGAACTTCTACGGGAGATAAAAGACCTCCTAGCCGAAATCAAGAAGATTGTGGGAGAGCTTCTTGAAGTGGAGAAGAGAAGCCACGAAGCAAGAGAGAAGTACTATAGGGAGACGGCTGAAGTTGTAGAGAAGTCGCATCCTGTACCTATAGCTCCCATCGAGATGCCTGAAAGTCACCCTTGGTTCCCCGAATTTATTGCTTCGATGGGTTTAACCATGAATGTATACTACGCTTATGATCCATTCACGAAAGATGCTTTAAGGAAGGCTTTTGTCCACTGGGTTGCTGAAAAAGAAAAGAGGAAGAAATGAGGTTCGCTTGTTTTCAAGAAGTGTTCTCCTAAATCGCTAGCGTGATATTCACCCCAGGATAAGCGTGTCGGATTCGACATGGCGAGCTTCCTTAACATCATCATTAGCGAACATCCCAATGCTTTTTAGTCTCTACCTCTTAAGCTGAGTGAGGGTTTAATATGGTTGAGTATGACCCTCTTGAAACTCTAGCGAGGGTCTACTTAGAGAGGAAAGGTTACCTCGTTAGGGCAAATGTACCTGTTGATGAGAGAGAGCTGGATTTGTTGGGGATGAAGGGTGATGAGGTTATCTTAGGCGAGTGTCGAGCGAACCTTGGTTACGCCGAGGGTGATGTAGAACTAATTAGGCGTGAGCACTTTGAAGAGATCAAATCGGTGGTCGAGAAAACCTATCCTCTTTCGAATAAAAGGGTCAGGTATGTTTTGTTTTACAGAGAACCAACATCGGTGAAGAAATATATTGATGAGGCGAGGCGAAACGGGATCGATACGATCTCTACCTTCGAAATGATTAAGGGTCTTGTCGAATCGTGGAGAGAATCGATCGACCTTAAGAGGCAAAGATGGGGTAGGAGGGCGATAGAGCCGATCGACTGGTTCGCTAAGGAGCTAGCGTTTCTACAGGCGCAGGGTAAGTTTATGTGGAGTTAAGGTGTTGAGGTTTGAGTAGGGAAGCTCCGTTTCAGGATAGGCTTAAGGGCTTATTGGAAAGCGTCGCTTCTAAATACCGTTTTGATGGGTTAGAGATAGCTAGGGTGGAGAGGAATTACCCAATCGGCAAATCGAGGAAAGAAGCAGATATTATCACATTTCTTCGCGGCGAAGTCCCATTTTTGATCATAGAAACTAAAAGGAAGGTTGAAAAAGAGACTACATGGAGACCTAGGAGCCTGTTTAAGCCATTGGATTTGCCCGTCGTAGGTCAAGTCGCGAGCTATGTTGCCATCTATAAGGACCAATACGCAACGTTAACACCTTTCTTCGCTACGGCGAACCCGATAAGTATTGCTGTGTTTAGGACGCCTAAGAACATAGAAGATTTTGTTGAGTTAGACAAGGCTTATGAAGGCGAATACGAGCATGCTCTCAAGCCAGGAGCCTATGCGAGGCTCGTCAAGGATTACCTAATCGTGAGCGAAGACTTAGAGCTTACAGAGGAATATGTTCACGGGCTTTTGGATAGGCTTGCGAGGGATTATCGAGGGGCGGAGAGGCTTAAGGTTGAGCCTACGTGGGCTCTGATCGGCTAATTCAGAAGCTTCGTGAACGAGCTTTCGGATGCTTGTAAAGATCTTTTGAAGCTCAAGATGCAGCACGACTCTGCGTTGAAGGCTGAGTTAAACAAGTTAGGGGAGGAAAGCGGGTCTATACCAGACTCTGCCAGCCTAGCTAAAATGATGGCTTATGTCCTTCTGAATAAGATAATCTTCTACAAGGTGCTGGAGGAAAAGTATAAGCTCAGGAAGATGGGGGCGTTAGATACATCTTCTTCAACCAGGTTCGTCGAGCAACTCAACAGATACTTTGAAGAAGCTATCGAAGCAACTGGTGACTTTGAGCCGATCTTCAAGACAGGTATCTACGATATGCTGGTCATACCTGATGACCCAATGGTGATGGAGTCCGTAAACGAGTTTATCCTCACACTCGATAACATAAGGGTCGTCGAAATCGCCGACTTAGTTGGTTACATATACGAAGAGCTGATCCCGCCTGAAGAGAGGCATAGACTCGGCCAATTCTATACGCCTCCTGCGATATGTGAACTTATAGCGAAGTGGGCTATAAGAAGCCAAGACGATCTTATCCTGGATCCAGGTGTTGGAAGCGGTGGCTTCTTACTATGGGCTTACAGAGCTCTACTCAAGCTTAAAACCGGAAGAGATACGCTGCCTGCATCCAAAGAGGTTCACGAAAGAATACTGAAGCAGCTCTACGCGATGGACATCAACCCATTCCCCGCACATTTAACAGCGGTTAACTTGGCGATGAGGAACGTTAGAGCCCCGTCAACCGAGACAAACGTGATAGTTGACGACTTCTTTAACGCCGAACCCGGGAAACTTTACCCTGTAAGAATAAAGACAGCAAAAGGGGAGTTAACTAGAACTATTGTAATTCCACCAGAGTTAGATGTTATCATAGGGAACCCTCCATACACTAGTGGACAGAAATCCCTGAGAGGACGCAGAATAGGATCCTCGAGTTACATAAAGAGGAGATAAAGAGATACGGGCTTACGCCCCAAGTTAGGAGGGGTGTTGAGCCAGGCATCTACGTTTACTGGATTATCCATGCAACCAAATTTCTGAAAGAGAGTGGTAGGCTTGGTATGATCATAAGCGATTCTTGGCTTCAAGCAGATTATGGTCTCAGCTTCGCTAGCTACCTGCTCGACAATTATAAGATTAAAGCAGTGTTGGACTTCTCTTCTAGGCTTTTTAGAATACCTTTGATAGGAACACTCGTTCTCCTGTTAGAGGAGTGTTCAGAAGAAGCTGAAAGGAATGAGAATAAAGTAGTTTTCGCATATGTCAACAAGGAAGCTTCGGTGGAAGAGCTTCTGAAAGTTGTAGAAGATCCCAAGGCTGTTTCAGCTTTCCCACGAGTGTTGGTTAAACAGAGAATTACCTAGGGATCGAAAGTGGATCAGAATACTCTTTGTATGCACTTAAATTATTATTATTAAGTGAATCCTTTTGAAGTTCCGTCTTGGGGATAATATGTGGGTTTGATGCCCATTTCTTCGGCGAGTTTTTTGAGGTTGTCTGTCCATGGGCCGATATATTTTGAGCTTCGTTTCTTTTCTTCAGGCATCCATTTTCTAGCGTAAAGGTAGTGTTTGTTCCAGCGTTTTAAAATTTGGAATTCGTAGCCTAGCTGGGCGTATTTTCTCAGTTTATCTTCGGCTGTTTTTGGTTCAGGCTCGACTTTTCGTGGGGTTATCTTGTAATATTCTAGTAAATCTTCAAACTCGGTGCATGGGCCTAAAATATACTTGTGCCACTGTTGATCCTGGAAAGCGTAGCAAACCAGCACCCAAACATCCTCGATAAGTTCCACGCAGAACTCGTGGGGTTTGCCGCGAACCCTTTCAACCACAACCCACAATGCATCATCAGGACTGGCAGCCGCCAACGCATCCTCGATAGTCCACGGACCATTCCTGCTCTTACCAAGACAGTAGATTACAGGGCATGACCAAAACCACCATTCAATTTTGTAAACCCAAGGCTTTCCGCAATATTTCTCAAGAAATTCCTTGCGCCAATTTTGCGCCATTGTTATTCATCATTAATATTAGAACTTAACGTAAGATATTTAAACCTTGCGCCACCATGACGCCCAACCTTGCGCCATTGGTAGCGCAGGCCGGGAGAGCACCGCTCCCTATGGAACCACTAACGCTGGTTCCCAGCGGGTGTTCCACACCAACCAATAGGTCAACAGACCGAATAAAAATTCGTGCCTCAAATATAAAAGCATTGCTGAGCGGCCTCGACTTGAAGCTGTTTGAGGCTATTTCAGACGTGCGCCTGCGCGCGCAGCAGCCAGCGAGTTTAAAAAGGAAAACAGACTGTATATTGAAGGTTTCTTGGATGATTAGGATGACACCATCTGCAATACTGAACTGGACATGAGACACGATAAAAACGGAAATGTCATAGGTTGGATGGAAGGCGAACCTAAAGAAGACGAGTGGGATGGATCGGTAGACAATAGAATAAGAAACCTTGAGGACCATGTTAGTAAAAGAGGTTGGCTTTTCTAAAAGTGAAACGAAACGTGACTGTGGCAGAATGATAAAGATGTATGGTTTTCGGCCTCTTCCCTCTTTTTTATTTTGAGTTGCCTTTGATTTGAAGTTTTAGGCGAATATTTTTTGTCTTAGTTTTAGCAGTTCTTTGTAGTCTTTTTTAGCTTTTTCAATCTCTGTTGGTGTCAAGAGCACGAGTTTTCCTGCGAATGGGTATGTTTGGATAGCTTCTATGATCTCGTTATGATTTTCTTGTTCCGCAACAACAACCATTTTTAGGGACCATTGGTGGACAAGGTTAAGTCTGTATATGAGGTCTGGTATGCTTCCGTGTATTTGAACTTCGAATGGGACGTATGTTAGGCCGAAGATTTTCCATGCGAGGTCTAATGTTTTGCCTTTGGCTTTAAAGGGTTTGTCTGGGGGTCTTAGGTCGTTTACTGAAGGGTTTTTGATGGGCTCATATCCGAAGATTTGACCTATTGTGTATAGGGATTCAACGATGACGTCGTGAGTTGAAGTTTTTTCCTCCTCCTTGGAGGTTTCTGGCGGTGTCTCCTTGTGCCATTTGGTTTCAACAATTTTGACTTTGTCTTTTTCTATGAGGTATTCAGGGTTATTAAGGTTGTTTTTGATTATTTGGTAGTCGTGTTCTGTGAGTTTTCTACAGGTTTTTCCTTGCAGGCAGGTGTACCATTTCTCTTTTTCCGGGAAAAGGTCAAACTTGACGGTTTCTGAAAAGAGTAGCTTTTTGAAGTCTAGGTAGTATCCTTCCGGCGGCATTTCAGCCGGCCTTATAGAGTAGATCATAATTTCGTTCCAATATGGATCTTTTTCGAGGTAAGTTATGTCGGAAACAACGTCGAAAATCCCAACTATAACGCAGTTTTTACTGGCGTAATAAACGATTTTATCTCCTTTCTTTATTTCAGCAAACTGTTTAAGCATTGGCTGTTGTAAGCCGGGCCTTTTAACTCGGCAACCTATTAAATCGCTGTGTTGCGTGTATGCTTTTAAATCGTGCACTACAAACCAGTAATTCATGGCTGATCTCCCTTAAGCTTTGATGTAGCCTTTTCCCTTTTCGAGTTTTAATGTGAAGCTGTGTTTACCGTTTTTGTCGAAGTAGTCGCGGTATTTTGTTTAGCAGTTGCTGCAGGTGTAGGCTTTCACTGTGAAAATTCCATATTTCCATGTCTTAGCTGGTTTGGGATTTTCTTTTTTACAATTGGGGCATACGCTCATATTGATCATTAATGTGTTTTACGTGTGTTATAATTAAATAAATTTTGGAAAAGAAGTTCTGTTGTGAACCAGTATTCTAGGAGTTTTTGTTCTTGCTCCATATAGTTTGGAAATTCTTGGCTTATTGTTTGCCAGAATGTTTGGTTATGTCTCTTACATTTTAGGTGGGTTAGTTCGTGGAATATTATGTATCTGATTGTTTGTTCTGGGAGGCATACGAGTTTTAGGTTTAGGGTTAGGTTTTTCTTGCCGGAGCAGCTTCCCCATTTTGTTTGTAGCCTTTTTATTAGTATTTTGTTTGGCTTAAGATTGAATTTTGAGGAGTATTCTTCAATTATTGGTTTAGCCTTTAGTTTTAGTAGTTCTTTGAGCTGGCTTATGATAGCTTTATGATGGCTTGGGTTTTCATGGTTTAAATATATCTTTTTCTCGGTGTGGTCTATTTCTGGTTTTTTGTTTGTTGTGTTTTCTATGGTGTAGGTTTCTCCGAAAATCATGAAGCCCTTTGGTTTGCCCGCCCGCTTGATTGCTTCCTGTATGGTGTTCCATTTTCTTTGGATCCATGCTTTTCTCTTCTCTATCATTTTTGTCGGTTCTTTTATTTCTGGTGGCAGTATGACGAGTAGTTGTAGGCCTTTGAATTCAAGCCTTGGATATTTGACTTTTCTATATTCGACTTTGTATGGTATTTCCACCTTTATCCTACCTGGGTTAGGTTTTTCATTATTTCGTTGAAGAGTTGATCCCTTTCCTCGAATGTGAGTTTTTGTTTTCTGAGGAGGCTTCTAATTTTTAAGCCTACTTTTTTGGTGGTTTCGGTTTTTTGGTTCCATCCTTGGAATAGTAGTCCACTTTTTTCAAGCTCACTTATTAGGGCTTTAACGGAATTGGTTAGTTGTTGGGATTTGCCAACGGCTTTTTCTAATGGTAAAAGTATACTTAGCTCTCTGTCCGTTAGCTCCTTTCTTCTTTCTCGTATTTCGCCGATTTCTTTAATGATTTGGATTAGTTTTTGGTAGGCTTCTTCAACTTTCGTTTTTCTTTCTTTGATTTCCCTTAGGATTTTGTTTACGCGCTCTCCTATGGTTTCGAGGTAGGGGGTTCTTGATTTTTCAACATAGATGAACTTTCTCAGGTCAAATATCATGTTGTAAACTCTTTCGTCGAGGTCCGGATACATTTTTGTGAGTTTATCGATGTAGTTTTCGTCTAATGTTATAGCTGGGAAAAGCTGCTGGATTCTGCCTATGTCTATCATTTGCTGTATGATTTCCAGGGTTTTCGGGAAGTATTTTTTAACATACTCTTCTACTTCTTCAAACTCCCTTTTTCGGTGTAGAAATGTGTAGTAGATTTCTGTTAGGGCTGCGAATTCCTCTTTGTGTTTCAGCTTTTTTGGGTGGGCTCCTAGGAATTCGAATATCCTTCTTAGGCGTTTGTAGTTTGTTACGAATTTTTCAGCCTTCTCTTCATCGAGCAGGAGGGGGTCGGTGAGTCTCTTGAGGGTTTCCCTGTCGAATTCTATGGCTCTAGGCGTTTTAGCTTCCTCCCTTGATGTATTTTTCGAGTTGTATGAGTTCCTCTGTCTCTTTGAGGAGTTTTTCGAATTCCTCTGCGAGCTTCTCCATGTCCTGGAATGATTGGGATATTATTGTGAAGTCTCCTCTTTCATAGAATGCTAGGGCTTTTTCATAATCCTCTAAGACGCCTACATAGTCAACTATTAGGCCAACCTCTTTCTCCTGGGCTGGGCGGTTAACCCTCGCCACCGTTTGTAGGAGCATGTGACCCTTTAGTGGTTTATCGAGGTATATTGTTTGAAGCTGTGGGTGGTCGAAGCCTGTTATTAGCATGTCCGTAACTATGGCGATTTTTGGATACGCTTCATCCTTGAACTTGGCTATAATCTCCTTGTTTATCTCAGAAGTTTCCCTATTTCTTCCATATTTTTCTTTCAATTGACGCTCATGGGATACTATTTCCTCCGGGTCGTTCTGGTTGTAAGTCATTACAACCTCAGTGTATCGTTCCGGGTCTAAAATCCCAACTTCCCTGAAAGCTTGGTCTAGAGCTCTCTTGTATCGAATACATGCAAGCCTACTTGCTGTGACAACCATGGCTTTAAATTTGCCATCTACATTTTCCTTGAAGTGTTTAGCTATGTCCTGGGCTATTGTTTGGATTCTTTCGGGCTTCTCCATGAAAACCTTGATCTTCGTCATTTTGTTTTTGATGCGCTCCCTAACCTGTGGGCGGTATTCTTCCGGGATTTCCTTGAAAATTCCCCTCTCCACCAGGAAGTCTATCAGCTTCTTATAGGATCCTGTGTCCAGTCGATCCTCTAGGTCTTCGAAGGTTTCTGAGTCGAGGAAGGTTTGATATTCCTGGCTTACCTCAGTGTTATATTTTAGTCCAACCTTATCGAGGAGTCTTGTTGTAAAGGCTATTGGGATTGTGTGGCCGTCCCTCTGGGATTCAATAATAAAATACCTGTGGAGGTAGTATTCGCCCATTTCTGGGTAGGCGAAGTAAGCGTATGTATCCTTTTTTCCCTTAGCTATTGGTGTGCCTGTGAAGGCGAAGAAGAAGGCGTTTTTTAGGGCACACCTCATTGCGGCGGCTAGAAGGCCGTATTGGGTTCTATGTCCCTCATCTATGAAGACTACTATGTTCCTTCTCGTTAGGATTGTTTCTTCACCAGTTGCTGAAAGCTTCTCAAGCTCCTCTATCAGGGCTTTTATTTCTTCAGGCCTGAACTTGTGGATTAATGTTAAGAATACACCCCTTTTGCCAAGCCTCAGAGTTTCAAGAAGCTCTTTTACTGACTCTATTTTTTTGAGGCTTGGTAGGGCTGTTTCTAAGGCTTCATACTCGTTTCTCAGCTGTTCTTCAAGCTCTATTCTGTCGACTATGTAGAATATTGTTGGGTTTTCTGGAATGTTTAGTGTCCAAAGCTTGTTTGCTGCGAAAATCATCGTTAGGGTTTTGCCTGAGCCGAGCCAGTGCCAGATCAGCCCATTCTTCCTTACATCTTCACCCTTCAGGTTTTTTATCACTCTTTCAACGATTTTGTTTGTGGCTTGGTATTGCATCCACCTCGCTA
>Ga0209225_1004551_pt1 | contig 10887 bp, 9 predicted proteins | sample WasSprMetagenome_FD_184732 | JGI IMG/M metagenome (GOLD analysis project Ga0209225, IMG submission 184732) | Sulfidic aquatic microbial communities from Washburn Spring, Yellowstone National Park, USA - WS (SPAdes) (version 3) | ecosystem: Environmental > Aquatic > Thermal springs > Hot (42-90C)...
AACCCTGAGACTAGGCTCCCAAGGGTCTATGAGAGGTTTAAGGGCGTGATAGAGAAACTGTATCAGGAGCCGGTGGTCGAGGCTGATGGAAAGATTCTGCTAAAACTAGAGGAGAAGACGTTAAATCAATTGCTGGATGAGGTCAGGCCAGATCTAAAGATACTTCTTTCGGAAAGGGGCAAACCGATGAGATGGAGCAGCTTCGGAGAACTCATCACGTCCGCAAGAAGGCCGGCTATAATGATAGGCGGATTCCCCCACGGCGACTTCCACAGATCAGCCTACGAGGCGGCGGATAAGATCGTGAGCCTATGGCCCGAGCCCTTAGAAGCCTGGATAATAACCTCAAGAACAATATCCATAGTCGAGCACTCCTTAAGAATAGGAGAAAACCTGGGTTGCTAAGCCTATTCCACCAGCCCCCCAGTTATTATGAAGTCCTGTTCTCTTTCTTTTAAGAAATTAAGAGCTTACAAGATTGCTTTCTTTAGATACTTGAACATCTTTTATAATTTTTATGTCATTCCATGCATAAACGTGATAACTAGCGGCTTCTCCCAAAAAGCTGCTTTATATGCTGTAAAAAACTAAGCGCAGGTGCATATTTCCCAAACACTTTAGAAAATTTTGGAAGGGACAAATAAAATCGTTAAGATCTATGCTCATAAGTTCTAAGTTTAATGATAATGGTGGGGTGCTCATGAGCAACTTCGCCTTCCATTTTTCATAATATTATGCATATGTTGAAAACGATAAAAAAGAATAAATTTAAATAAGAGCTGAAGATCTAAATATGACAGTATGCTAGAACTTGATATCGACTCTCTTAAAACCTTATTTGATCTCTCGGGGAAAAAAGCGGTCATAACTGGGGGGGCTGGTGGAATAGGTTTAGCGATCGCGATTGGATATAAGATACATGGTATTTCTGAAATTGCTTTGATAGATTATTCAAGAGAGAAATTAGTGGAGGCATCCAAGATATTTAGGAATAAATTTAGTTATGAGCCATTAACAATTGAAGCTGATGTCTCGAGAAGGGATGGGGTCGAAAAAGCAGTTCATGAGATAATTAACAAATTTGGAGAAATAGATATCTTAGTAAATGCGCATGGGATATTCCAATGGGTAGAAGCGGAAAAAATGAAGGATGAGGACTGGGATAGAATGCTAGACGTAAATCTTAAAGGGGTATTTTTGATGTGTCAGGCCGTCGGCAGATATATGATATCTAAAAGAAGGGGGAGGATAATAAATATCGCATCTATGTCCGGGGTTATAGTTAACAAGCCTCAGTCTCAATGTCATTATAATACTTCTAAAGCCGGTGTTATAATGTTGACAAAGTCTCTCGCCTCAGAATGGGCGAAATACAACATCAACGTAAATTGTATAAGCCCAGGATACACGTTGACGCCACCAGTAGAAAAATTTCTGAGCGAGCATAAAGAATATGAAGCATTATGGTGTGAGATGATCCCCCTCAAACGCTTTGCTAAACCAATTGATATAGTTGGAGCAGCAATCTTCTTAGCATCAAATGCCTCAAACTATATAACCGGCCAGAACATCATTGTGGATGGAGGCTATACGATCTGGTAATTCTTATGAATGAATCAGATGGGGTATATGAATTGCGGATATAAGCTCAAGGTTTCCAACCTCTTATCATTCATCAAAAAAGTGCATAGTAAAAGAGAAACACCAATGAAAATATCGTTAGCTCTTATTGATATTTTGAAAGATTTAAAAATTTAAATAGAACTTAGTTTCATTATTTCTTGTAAAATGAGGTGAATAGCATGGCTCTGTATCTTAATAAAAAGATTAATAAAAAAATCAGTAGAAGAAAAGCATTATCAACAGCTGCTAAAGTTGCAATCGGGGTTGTTGCGGCAGGTGTTGTTGCGGGTGTAGGTGGCTATCTTGCTGGTAGTGCGGCTGCGCCTGCTCGGACAGTGACTGAGACAAAGACTGAGGTAAGGACTGTAACTGAGACTCGGCCTACTACAGTTACCGTCACTGTTACGGCTCCACCAACGGTTACTACTGTTACCACACCTCCGCCAACAACGACGGTCATAACCACTCCAACTACACCCGTTGTTTGGTCGTATAGGGAGGCTGCAAGACCGTATAAGGGCACCACGATTAGGGTTGTAACCGAAAATACTCCACCAGCAGTAGCCTTAAAAGAGGAGATGGTACCTAAGTTTGAAGAAGAGACAGGAATCCATGTTGAGTGGGAGGCCGTTAGCTGGGGAGATATGTATGCTAAAGAAATCACAGATTTAGAGGCTGGGACCGGCGTTTATGATGCCATCTACATAGAGCAAGATATAATCTATACATATATGGGAAGAGGTTTTTTGACTGATTTAACCGATTTCGGGTTGAAGAATCCGCAGCTCGTTGACCCGAACTTTGACCCAGACGATTTCACAGCTTTTGGAGACGCATTTAAAGATCCAGTAACCGGTCACTTTTATGCCTATCCATATGAGGCCTTCTTGAAGACTTACTGGTATAGAGAAGACTACTACGAAGAGTTAGGGGTAAAACCAGCTGAAACTTGGGATGAGTTTATAGAGCTTAGTAAGAAATTCTATGAATGGGGGAAGGACCGAACCCCAAGGGTTTATGGCTGTGGCTTCCAAATGATAGGAATTACCTTGCCATACCTCTTTGTCGAAGGATTTTTCCCAGCCCACGGCGTTTATACATGGGGGATCAATTTAGCTAAGATGAGGGCGTCTGTAGAGAAGGGAGGTACCTTGAATTCGGACAGAGCTGTTAAAGCTTTTGAAGACTTCTTCAAACTACTTGAGCTTGCGCCCCCAGAGACTCCAACATTTTCTTGGGGAGGGAATGTTGATGCCATGGCAGCGGGGAGGACGCCGCATGGACCTTGTGAGTATTCTGAAAGCGCGGGAGCAGCCCTACGAGAGAATCCAACTTTACGAATTAGATGCACGTTCCCTCCAACCACACCAGAGGTTAAGAAGGAAGTCGCTGCAAGAGCAAAAACAGATTATTGGAAGGCATATGTCGGCTACTATGATGGTGGAGCTTTTGGAATACCATATTGCTCAAGAAATAAGGGAGCCGCGTTTCTATTTGTCCAATACATGACTAGGAAGGAAGGATCGAGAGTAACTGCTGTGAGAGCCTTCGCACCTACTCGAAAATCTGTCTTAGAGGAACTTATTCCCTCAGATATTAATAAGAAGACTGGCTATTTCAGCTTAGTAAAAGAATATGACTGGATGTGGGCCCCAGCGCCTCCGTTCAGAGAACATAAGCTCTTGATTGAGCGATTCTATGACAAGTGGATCCATAAGATTGTTGCCAAAGAGGTAGGTATTAAAGAAGGCTTAGACAATTTAGCGAGAGAGATTGATGAAATGCTAGAAGCCCTAGGTTACTAAAACGTCTAGAGACATGATGTGATTAAAATGACGCCGAAATATATTTCCCTTATTTTTTTACTTCCTTGCATCTTATTGTTGCTTATTATTGGCATTATTCCGCTCTTCCCAGTAATTTGGGAGAGCTTACATTTTCATATTGTTGCAACACCAACTCCTCCTATCTTCAAGGGCTTAGATAACTTTAGGAAAATAGTTATAGATCCGGATATTGGATATTACTTTGGGATAACTTTTCTATTAGCCGCGCTTGTATTATTAATCGAAATACCACTTGGTCTCGGGATAGCTCTACTTTTGGTAAGGAGATTTAGAGGTAGAGAGATTTTTCAAACACTCTTCGCCTTGCCCTTAGGGATAGCTCCTATAGCGGTCGGCTGTATATGGGTATTAGTATTGCGTCCTGAAGTGGGTCCGCTCATAAGGGTTCTTAGTCTCGTTGGGATAAACTTTAATTATATGGAATCATTTTGGTCTGCCTTCACAGCAATATTAATCATGAATATATGGCGATGGACACCCTTCGTAACACTAACGCTTTTACCTGCGCTAGTTTCACTACCCCCAGACATGCTAGAAGCTTCTAAAATTGATGGAGCTACTTTCTGGAAGACCCTTAGATATATAATACTTCCTATGATAAAAATTCCAATACTAACTGTGACCTTTATACGGTTAATGGATACGTTGTCAATATTCGATGAGGTATGGATCTTAACCGGTGGCGGACCTGGCTGGTCGACACGCTTCATAAGTATAGACATTGTCAGACGGGTAATATTTGAGACAGACTATGGTTTTGCAAGTGCTTTGTCACTTGTAGTTCTTTATATTACTATCTCTCTATGTTGGCTTATATTGGCAGTTATAAAGCGTGGAAAGTTGGTGGAGGTGTCATAAGGGTATGAGAAAGGCTGTCCTTATAAGCATCCTTACTTTTACGGCACTAATCATCATCTTACTTTTTGAATTGTTCCCAATATATTGGGCAATAGTATCTTCACTTAGGACGAGAGCGGAGATTGTCGGAATGGCGCCTCTCTATCCAACAAGCTTTAGGATTGAGAATTATTATGATGTATTTGTGAAATGGAAATACTATGAATATATCGTAAACTCGTTAATAGTAGCTTCAGGAAATACGTTGCTAGTGATATTATTAGCTCTCCCTGCGGCGTATGCGCTCGCCAGATTCCGGATAGGCCCTGCAAGACATCTATCATTCTGGTTCCTTACGAATAGAATGGCTCCCCCAGCAGCATTCCTACTTCCGTTATATATTCTCTTCAGCTTCTTCAAGCTTTCAGGATCTTACCTAGGCCTCATTATCGCATATGCCTTATTCAATATTCCACTAAGTATTTGGATGCTAATGGCCACAATAGAAAGTATTCCACGGGAAATTGAGGAGGCTGCATTACTTGATGGTGTTTCATATCTCGGCATATTCATAAAAATTGTGATTCCATTAGCTAAATCAGGAATAGTTGCTACGAGTCTCCTAGTTTGGTTGTTTGCATGGAATCATTATATCTTTGGCATGATTTTATCCGGTCCTGGCACGAAATTAATGACCGTAGCTTTAGGGGATTTTGCTTTAACTACAGTGGGAATAGAATGGGAATATGTCGCAACTATGACTGTTGGAACGATCATCCCCGTGTTCATAGTTTTATTCATTGTAAGAAAAGCGCTAGTTTCAGGATTCGCCTTCGGAAAAATATAGGGGGGACAAAGATGGGTTTCCTAGAAAAAATTGGATTAAAGACTTCAAGGGGTGATAGGATATTCCTAGGAATGATTCTCCTGATATTAATCCATTTACTATGGATGAAGTTTATCGAAAAATATCTGCCTTTATGGTTTGCGCTTATAATATCGTTGACTCTGTTAATTATAATGGTAAAATGGGGCTAGTTTTAACCGGAACTAGAAGAAGCGCTTAATGTAATGAGTTCAAAAGAAAATCAAAAAGTTCAAATATAAGATTAATTAAAATCAAGTTGTCATAATGAGGGTGATTTGCTTATGAAAGCCGCGGTCTTATACAGGCCTAGAGAAATAAAATTTGAAGAACGTGAAATCCCCAAGCTAACATCAGATATTGATGTCTTAGTTGAGGTTAGAAACGTTGGAATATGTCATTCTGATGTTCATTATTATGTCCATGGAAGAATAGGAGATTTTATTGTGAAAGAGCCATTGGTTCTTGGACATGAATGTTCAGGGGTGGTTGTTGATAAAGGTCCAGCTGCTAAGCATTTGGAAATAGGTGACCGAGTTATAATTGAACCTGCAGCTCCATGTAGGATCTGTGATTACTGCAAGATTGGCCGTTATAATATATGTGAGAATCTAAGGTTTATGGGGACACCTCCTACCGATGGCGCATTCGTAGAATACGTTACTTGGCCTTCCGATTTTGTCTACAAGATGCCTGATAGCATGAGTTTAGAAGAGGGGGCTCTTATAGAACCTTTTTCTGTTGCATTATATTCAGTTAAACGTGGTGGGCTTTCCCCAGGTGACTGCGTCGCCATATTGGGTGCGGGCACTATAGGGCTAATGACTCTCTTGGCGGCACTCGCGTGTGGCGCATCAGAAATCTTCATCACCGATATTGTAGACAGTAAATTGAGATTGGCGGAGGAATTAGGAGCCACAGCAGCAATCAACGTGAACAAAGAAGATCCCATAAAAACTATAAGATATTTAACTGGTGGTAGGGGACCTGATATAGTTTTTGATGCGGTGGGCATAGAAAGGACTTTTGCTCAAGCACTTAACATTGTTAAAACAGGTGGAAAGGTTATTGTTATAGGTCTAGGATTCGGAGATCTAACAACGTCGCCGATAATTAATATACCGTGCAAGGAAATCAACGTTATAGGAATTTTACGATACGCGAATGTTTTTCCTCAAGCAATAAGGCTTGTAGCATCGAAGAAATTACCATTAACTAAGCTTATAACGCATAGATTGGCTTTTTCGGAGTTGGTAAAAGGAATGGAGATGCTCGCAAAAGGGGAAGGAGATGCTATAAAAGTAATGATTAAAGTGAGGTGAACGATTTGAAGGCTATGGTGCTTAAGGAAGCGAGTCGAATAGAATTGGAAGAACTTCCAGAACCGGAACCGGGCCCTGATGAAGTAGTAATAAAAGTTGCTTATTGTGGGATTTGTATGACGGACGTACATATTTACGATGGCTCCTTCCCCGTAAAAACACCAATAATTCTTGGGCATGAATGTTCTGGGATAGTTAGTAACATTGGTAAGGAGGTTAAACATATTGAAGTTGGCGATCATGTAGCTATAAACCCACTTATCTCCTGTGGATATTGTAGATATTGTCTCAGTGGTAAAGCGAACTTATGTGAAAATGCTTTAGCCGTGGGAGGCGCTGGAAAGACAATAATAAATGGAGCTTATGCCGAATACGTGAAGGTTCCAGAGAAGAATGTTATTAAATTTGATAAGAATGTCCCATTAAAGTATGCTGCATTGACAGAGCCACTTGCATGCGCTATTCATGGTATTGAGCTGGCTGAAGTAAATCCAGGAGATAGAGTGGCAATTATTGGGGCTGGACCGATGGGGTTGATATTGACCTATTTGGCTGTTTATAGAGGCGCCTCGCAGGTTATTGTATTGGACTTAAAAGATGAACGGTTAGAGACTGCAAAGCTTATGGGTGCAAGCGATATTATAAATCCGAGAAAATGTAATCCAGAGGAGGTCATTAAAGACGTTACCGATGATGAGCTTGTAGATGTGGTTATAGAAGCCGTAGGTGCTCCTGAAACCGTTCAAGATACATTTAAATATGTTAGAAGAGGTGGAACAATATTAATATTCGGCGTCCCTCCGAAAGATACTCTAGTCAATTTTTCACCATTTAGCGTCTATTTTAACGAACTAAGAATAGTAGGCTCATATGCTCTGACGCCTAATAGCTTCCTCAAATCAGCGGAACTAATATCTAAAAGCAGGATCAACTTTGATTATATCATAACAGAGATATATCCTTTGGAAAAGCTTAATGAAGCTATTGAAAAAGCAAAGAGGGGGGAAGGTTTAAAGAAACTCATAAAAGTACACTAGAGAATTTGTAATACGTTACGTTTATAGTTTTTTGAAAATTAGGCTAGATTAGTTGGACTTGTAACTTTCGGATATTAAAGAAAAAGTTAAATAAAAATGGAAATATTTGTAAATGTGTCTCTACTAAATGTAGTTAACAAGGTCTTGGAGCAGGAGATACAGGTAGGAAGTATTAGTAGAGAAAAATATGATTCCGAGGTCTTTAAAAAAATAGATTTAAGCGAAATAAATGAAAGTCGCCTTAATGAAGCAGAGAACATAAAAAATATTTTAAGAAATAAAAGCACTGACGAATTCGCAACATATTATCCAGCAGCTATAAATGCTCCAAAAAGAGCACACTTTGGAGCTAAGATAGTATATGGTGTAAAAGAAATCTCTTCCTACGCCGATAGAATCCTTTCAGAAGTCTTTCAATACATGAATTTCCCAGAGCCCCCTGAAGATTTAATTAAAGTCTTTAGAGCGATATTTTTTTATTTCGTTAGAAGACACGCCACTTTTCATTATCTGGTTGAAAGGGGATGCAAACTACTTTCTGAAAATCGATATGAGGAATATAGGGCAAGAATATATGAGAGACGCCAGGAACTCGGCCAAGGCAATCTTGAGGATGCTTTAGCAGAGAGTTACTCAATAGTGTACTTCAAGAAAGATTTAAGAAAGGAGGTACTTGAACCATTTATATCCCCGTTGCCTTTTACGCGAGAAGAGCTAACTAATAGATTATCAAAAATTATAAAAGTTGCATTTATAAATAATATTCGTCCAGCAGGATACAAGGAGGCCGGTACTTTCATCAAAGAATTTGAAACCTTGGAAACGTTGGAGAATAATCCTGTGGAGATAAAGAATCTTTTAACGCTTTCAATACTTCTTAGAGGCGGGAGAGGGTTAGATGGTGTATTTAGAGGCTTAAGCTGGCTTTTTCATGAAATAACACATATTGAGCCAGTAAACTTTACAGAAAAAACTACCCCTCCAAAACCCCCATACTCTATTAAAGACTTCCTACTCTTTGTGGAGAACTTTAGGAGGGATGATAGTTTATTCATGGTACTTTTATTACCTCCAGAAGAGGAGTGTAAAGCTTAAGATCTATCAAAAGAATAAAAACAGTTTAGTCTCCTAGTAAGTTAAAAGCCAAGATAATTGCGAAATAAATTGATACATGTTGGTGAAGAAGCTAGAATAAATCCATTAGCGTGGAAGTTATTTTGAAACATGTATCTTTTAGATTGAACGCGTTCACGTATCTTATTAAAACATCCTTTATGGATTTATTTAACCTTTCGTAAACATTTATGCTATATTCTTCTAAGTTACTACTTAGCTTATTTATTTTATTTATAATCCGCTGATCAGAAAGTATATAGCGCGCGCTTGTTCCAAGAAGCCATTGTCTTATATTATATGGGATCTTCTCCCAATCAGCCTCCTCTCCTCTTAGCCATTTTCTCCATCTACCGTTCTCTATTATTAGTCTATTCAATTTTTCCATTATATTTGAAGGCTCAGAAATTCTTCCGCTAGAGAATAGTCTTTTCTCTATATCAGCTAATGAGTTTAAAGCTAGATACTCAGAATATGCTAGCTCTGGCCCGATATTTGCAGCCGCTATGCCCATGTTTGGATATTCTTCAGGATTAAGCACAAAATCCGTGTAATGACCCTTAATGTGCAAGTTATAAGCTCTTGCAATATTCACCAAAACTCTAGATTTCTCCACATTAAGCTTATTCTCCAATACAGGGTATGTCCCTATATCACCTACAATAAAACAGGGCCACACTTCCTCCAATTTCCTCTCCTTAAGCTTGGCTCTCAGCTCTATAATGAATTTTTCGAATAACTCTGGTGAAGTTATGCCGCCATGAACTTCCTCGGTTCCAACTTCATAACCTAGTTTTTGAACACCCTCTTTTCTTCTAACATCCTCCGCATACTCAATAAGCATAACAGTTCTTTCAACAACATCATTAATGCTAAGTCTCTCTCCTCTCTCCAGCGTTATATCCACAGTGGCATCAATATGTAATAAATCATATCCCGCTTTAATACAAGCTTCTATCGACCTCATAGTCCAATCTACTGCTTCCTCAAAACTATATCCTTCAATAACATGTTTATCTTTAAGCCATGGACCACCATGATCTAAGGCTATGATGACTGGGCCATTATATTCGCATCTTTCAACCTCCTTCCTCACGAGTTTTACAAAGTCTTTCTGAGTTAAGCCAGTATATCCGCCGTCAATATCAATCTGGTTGAGGGTTGCTACGAACATTAAAGGAAAATCCATAAAACTAGCAGTCCGTATAGAAGCCTTTACTACATTTATTGTTATCGGGCATATTCCCAGCAACGTTATCCCTTTCTTATCATTCATCATGGTATTAGTAAGTCTATCTAGTATGGCAAGTAAAAGATCGACGACAGGCATATTCTTCTTAGAAGCTATCTTTCGAAGTAAGGCATCAGTATTCATGTTGAACTACCTCCAAAGGGGGTTTCTGTTTTTCTTTCTTTTCAAACTAAAGGCTCCCCGTGTTTTTCTAAAAAGTTTAAGACTTCCATGAGAGAGGTGGGCCCTTCCATGGGTCCAAATCTTGTTACTTTAATAGCACCTGCCGCATTTGCAAATTTTAAGCTTCTATCAATAGTCCAACCCTGCGATATTCCATATATGAATGCTGCATCATACACGTCTCCCGCTCCGGTAGGATCCGATTCTTCCACTTTAAAAGCTGGTATCTTGAGGATTTGCTCCTCGGTAATCGCTATAGAACCTTTTTCTCCAAGCTTAATCACCACGATTTCAGGCCCTTTCCTTAAAAGCTCTTTCCCCGCCTCAATTGGGTCACTAATCCCTGTTAAAGTCTCAGCCTCCGCAGCGCTTGGTAGAATAATCTTCACGGAATCTAAGACTGGGCGCGAGATATCTCGAATCACCTCAGGACTTAATAACTCGGGCCGTAAATTTGGATCAAAAGTTATTAATTTATCCCTTTTCTTCGCGAGCTCAACGGCTCTATAACACGCCTCCCTACAATTTTCATTTATGGCTAAAGTTGAGCCCATTATATGAAGAAGCTTGACCTCTTCGACACATGATGGATCAACATCCTCCGGAAATATTTGACCCGACGCGGCATGCCGCAGATGATATATGAATTGCCTATGACCTGTGGAGAAATAGGTTACAAAAGCTACACCTGTTGTATAATCGTTCAGAATTTTAATCCTACTTACATCCACACCACTCTTCTTAAGCCTATCAATTATAAGCCTTCCAAAGGCGTCATTTCCAACAGCACCAATCAACATAGTCCTGAGACCAAGCCTCGCACAACAGT
>Ga0209225_1004553_pt1 | contig 10885 bp, 6 predicted proteins | sample WasSprMetagenome_FD_184732 | JGI IMG/M metagenome (GOLD analysis project Ga0209225, IMG submission 184732) | Sulfidic aquatic microbial communities from Washburn Spring, Yellowstone National Park, USA - WS (SPAdes) (version 3) | ecosystem: Environmental > Aquatic > Thermal springs > Hot (42-90C)...
GAAGCTGACAGCCATAACAGACAAAAACGGCGTAGCCTACGTAACATTCAGAATGCCATGGCCCTGCGAGAACCCTGAAAGCCTATTCGGCGTATGGACCGTAAAAGCAACAGTTTCAATAGGAGACGTTGTAGTAAGTGATACAATGCAATTCCACTACGACTACATGGTACACATATGGAAGGTCACAACAGACAAATACGAATATAAGCACTACGAAAACGTGGTAATAAGAATCGAGTATGGCTCGCACGCCATGCAAACATACCCAGTGCTGATAACCGCAGTTATCGAAGACGACTTAGGAGTGCCAATAGGCTTCGCCAGCCTAAATGTAACAGTGGGCGGAGCAGTCTTCTGCCAGTACAAGAATAACATAATAAAGTTGACCATCTACATTCCAAAGTGGGCCTACGCCGGAATAGCAACAGTCCGCGTTAACGCATACGACAAGGAGCCATTCGCTGGCGGGCAAGCATGGTGTCCAGAATACGCACCGGCGCCAAAGATACTCATACTACCGTACTAAAAGCTCTTATCCCTCTTTTTTTTTAATTTTAAATGGATGAAAGGTCTTGTTTGGTGAGAAAATCATGAGGAAAAAGTTTCGTCTGGCAGCCATTGCTTTAGTTATATTGTTTATAGCTCTAAAAATGGGAATTGCAACATTAACTTCCCCCTCTTCAACAGCAATCCTCACTTTTACCCCCCTCGAAAAAGTTTCCGAACTAGGCCAACCATTAACCATTAACCTATCCCTAAGCAACGTGGCAAACTTAAACGCCTGGCAAATAACAGTCTCATTCAACCCCAAAGTATTAAACTGCACAACAGCCTGGATTCCTGAAAACAGCATATTCACAGGCTACACAATAATTTCCCCCCCGCCTAAAATCGACAATATAAAAGGCCAAATAACTATGTTTGCAGCGATGGAAGAATCCGTAGGTGTCAGCGGTTCAGGAACCCTATGCACCATACAATTTGAAGCAAAAACTCTAGGCGTGAGCACGCTAAACTTTCTAAATCCAATGAAGTTCCAATTAGACGGAACATACCTCCAGGACCCAAACTATAACCTAATACCATTCGAAACAACGATAGGCGTCGTCCAAATAAAAGGCTCAAACTTTATAGAAAACACTTTCACAATAACATACGGCTCAGAAACCTTACAAGTAAAAACTTTAAGCAACTCGACAATAACAGACCTGATGTACAACCAAACGTTAAAAGCAATAACCTACGACGCTACAGGCCCAGACAACACTAAAGGAGCATGCATAATAACCATACCCCAAAAAATAATGAATACAACGCTAATAGCCCTATCAGACAACACCCCACTAAAAACTTTCATAACAGAACTCAACACGCTACCAGAAAACGGAACACACAACTTCCTATACTACAGCTACACCCACACCACCCACAAAATAAAAATATATCAGACGATAGCAGGCGACATAACAGGAGACAAAAAAGTAGACATCAAAGACGTAGCCATAGCCTCAAGAAGCTTCGGAACAACCCCAGAATCCCCGAATTATAGGCAAACAGCAGACATAAACGACGACGGCAAAGTAGACATTAAAGACATATCCTACATATCCAAAAACTTCGGAAAATACCTCCAACAATAGAATAACCTAACACAAAATCCGTTGTCTTTCCTTAAAATATTTCAGCTTAAATGCCTTCCAAAGTTTCTTGACACCAAAGCCACATCTTTAATGTCGATTTTACCATCCTTATTGATGTCCGCAACCCGATTCCATAAAATATGCCCGGGGTAAGCACCAAAAGCCAAGGCAACAGTCGAAACATCCTTAATATCAACCTTACCATCAAAATTAACATCGCCTAAAAGCGAAATGTAAAATGATGATGAGACCGAGGGACTGTAGGACTCACCCCAAGATGTAAAAACCGCAGCGTTAACCAATCCCCAGCCCGGAACCGCCCACAGCGGAACCTGAAGGGTAAAACTGAAATTCGAACATCCAGAATCTAAGCTTAAGTTGCAAACCAGTCCACCAACAATCTGTCGTGAGGAATCAAACAAAACAAGAGCCAAGGAAGCATTTTTAACGGTCATAGCAATATTTTCCAGAGAAACCTCAACACCCAACAAACCACCCTGAGGCGGGTCCACATCCACCACGCGTAAAGACTCAACCTTAACAATCCACCCAACTTTAAAACAAACAAAGTCATAGGTGTTCTCAGCCCAGGCCACAACTGTCCACTCGCCAAAAATAACAGCTTCAGAGTTTACATCATGCCAAGGAATTGTAAAATTAACCTGAGCCAAACCCACATCATTTGTCTTCGCCACGAAATTAAAGCTAACGTTCTGCACATTATTAGGTGGCCCATACACTTGATATGAAACAAGCACATTCTGTACAGGAGCCGAATTATAAGTAACATACGCAAAAAGAACAACATTTTCATCCGGCGCAAAGGCATCGCTTGGCATTCCAAAACCAAAACCGTTAATCGGCTCCTTCTGAGTGTAAACGTCCACTTGCCACCCCAACGAATCACATTTAACCACAAAAACAGCTCCAGATAATATAAAAACCAGCACGGTTAAAATAAACAACAGTAGCTTACATCTTAACCCATTCATACGAAGACTATCCAAAATAGAATGGAGATCAAAAATAAATGTTTTACCCAAGCCCGACAAATTTCAACATCCTTTTTATCTTAATAAATATTAATATGCTTTACAAGTTTATCATCAAAGATGAATAGATGACGCGCAACTGCAAATCCAGAGGAAAGAGAGATAGACCTACTATTAGTTCTCTAAAAGAAATCGAGGGTAGAAGCTAATTCCATAAGCCTTTTATTCTTTCCATAAACATATAACTTTAGGAGAGGGAATGAAACACAACATCAAACAGGTAATGTTTATTTTATTCCTGGCGACCTTAACTTTTCACGGCATTGTTGAAGCAGCTCCCGTCCTAAACCTTACAACCACGAAGCCAAGCTACAGTCTAGGAGAAAAGATAACACTAACGGGAAACCTAACTGTGGACGGAACACCAGCCACAGACGCCCTAGTAACAGTTCAAGTCCTAAACCCTAGAGGGGAAACAATAGCCCTAAGGTCAGTAACAACAGGGCCAAACCCGCCAAGCTACATCTTCATGGAAATCCTCGAATTCTACCCATGCGACTCCTATGGAAACCCAAAATACACCTTCAAAAGAGGCGAAGATGCAGGCTTCAAAATAAAGGTTAGAAACAACGCAGCCTCACCCTACACAATAATAATCCCAATATACATTCAATACCCAAACGACATACCCTTCAAAATACTCCACATGTACGAAGGAACAATAGACCCAAACCAAGAATTAACCGTTTTAACATGGCCCATCCCCATACCATCAGACGCCCCCCTAGGAACAACAAAAGCCTACGCAAACATAATAAGTAAATATCCCAAAGACGGCGGAAGAGCCTACGCCCTAGAAAAAAGCACAACATTCCAAATAACCACATCATCCACATCCCTATCAGCCTCCGAAAGCTTCGCAACACAAACAACAGCGTCTGGAACATTCAACATAACATTCTCAACAAACCCCTACGGCGGAATGCTCGGAAACTACACAGCCCACGCCTCCTCATTCTACTACCCATACCTCCTAACAGCCAAAACAACATTCCCAGTAATCCTAAAAGGCGACATAACAGGCCCATACGGCGTCCCAGACGGCAAAGTTGACATTAAAGACGTGGCAAAAGTCTCAAAGGCCTTCGGCCAAAGCCCACCATCAGACCCCAAATGCGACCTAAACAAAGACGGCAAAGTTGACATTAAAGACGTGGCCATAGTATCACTAGACTTCGGAAAATGGGGAACCCTCCCATAAACACAATTCTTAAATTTATCCAAGCCAATAATTTCTATCGCTTAAAAGGGGAGAAAGAACATGAAAATGAAAATTCTACCAATCATAATGCTAGCCATAACATTAACCACGGCAACAATAACACTCAAAACACAAACAGAAAAGGCAAACTGCCTACCAGCCAACTCCATGTGGACCGAACCCCAAACCCTACACTTCAACACAACCACAACCCCAATAGGCTACAAATTCAACGTAACCATATACGCCAACCTAAGCGTGGCATCCTACGCATGGCAAATATACCTAACCTACAACAAAAACCACCTGCAAGCCACAGGCTGCTGGTATAGTAAAGGTGCCAAAAGCGAGTGGGCTGGAACCCGCCCAACAAGCCCCCAAACCCCAAGCTACGGCTCCCACAACGCAACCCACAACTATGTGCTTTTCGCAGAGGCCCTACAAGGCATCGTTCAAACCCCACCAGGCAAATACAGCCTAGCCATAATCGAATTCCAAATAATAGCCCAACCGGGCCAAGGCCAAACATACCAAAGCCAGTTAAGGCTTGACATACCAGGAGCCTTCAACAGCTATGTACTTGACCCAGACCTAAACGAAATACCCCTAAACTACGGAGGAACAACATACAAATACGAAGGTCCAGCTGCACCACCACCCCCACCTCCTCCGCCACCACCTCCACCACCGCCACCTGTGGGTGCAATATTGTTTGTAGACCCTCCAGAAATAATTGACCCAACCCTAATTCCGCCGAAAACATTCCAAATAAACGTGACATTAAACAACGTGCAAAACCTATATGGATACGAGTTCAACATGTCCTTTAACAAAGACGTCCTAACATGCCTACTAATAATGATACACGACGTCCAAGGAGAAACCAACTACATACCAGAAATACAAATAAACAACCCGAAAGGCTTCCTGTGGGTAAGGGTAACCTACTACCCGCCAGCAAACCCCATAACAACCACAACACCCCTAGCCCTAGCAACAATAACCTTCAGAGTTAGATCCATGGGCGCAAGCACCCTAGACCTCCACGACACACGACTGGTCGACAACCAAGACAACCCAATAGAACATGAAGCCAAAGACGGGTTCGTCATGACACTAATACGAGACATAGCCGTCACAAACGTCCTGCCATCCCGAGACTGGGCCTATGCAGGATGGCCCATAACAGTATCCGTAACAGTTAAAAACCTAGGCTACATCACCGAAAGCTTCAACGTCACAGCATACTACGACAACAAATCAATCGGAACAATCGAAGTCCTAAACCTAACCCAAGGCGGAGAAAAAACAGTAATATTCACATGGGACACAACAGGCCTAGCACAAGGAACATACACACTAAGCGCCAAAGTCCCAATACTACAATACGAAACAAACACAACAAACAACATCTACATAAACGGAAAAGTCAACATCCTAACCGAAATAAGAGACATAGCAATAACAAACGTTTCAACACCATACAACTGGGCATACCACGGATGGATAATAAACGTCACAGTAACGGTCAAAAACCTTGGAACACAAACAGAAAGCTTCAACGTCACAGCATACTACAACCAAACAAAAATAGGCACAATTGCTGTAAACAACCTACCCCCAGGAACTCAAACCAACCTCACATTCAACTGGAACACAACAGAAACAACACCATGCCACACATACAATATATGGGCTGAAGCCACCCAAATCCCATACGAATACAACGCCACAAACAACATCTACGTAGATGGCACAGTAAAAATAAGAATAGTGGGCGACGTAAACGGAGACGGAATAGTCGACATAAAAGACGTAGCAGCCGTCTCAAAAGCCTTCGGCACACAGCCAGGAATGCCCCTATGGAACGAGGCGGCAGACATAAACAGAGACAGAAAAATAGACATTAAAGACGTGGCCCTAGTCTCAAGAAAATTCGGCTCAACATGCTAAAAAATATATACAACATCATAACACAATAAAGTCGAGGTGTTAAAATGGTTTATGCAATAAAAAGCCCCAAGAAACCACAATTATTAGCATTAACAGCAATACTCGCCATACTAACACTCTCCCAACTATCAAGTCCAGCAAAAAGCTTACCAGCCAACTCCATGTGGATTGAACCCTCAAAAATTGAGCTAGAGCCAACCACCCCCATAGGCTACAAATTCAACGTGACCATATACGCCAACCTAAGCGTGTCATCTTACGCATGGCAGTTCTACCTAACCTACAACAAAGCGCATTTAAACGCCACAGGCTGCTGGTACAGTAAAGGGGGTAAAAGCGAGTGGGCTGGAACCCGCCCAACAAGCCCCCAAACCCCAAGCTACGGAACCCACAATGCAACCCACAACTATGTGCTCTTCGCAGAATCCCTGCAGGGCGTCGTTGAAACCCCACCCGGAAGTTACAGCTTAGCCATAGTCCAATTCGAAGTAGTTTCCGTTCCACCTGAAGGTCAAATTTACCAGAGCGAGCTAAGGCTTGACATATCGGGCGCCTTCAACAGCTATGTACTTGACCCAGACCTAAACGAAATACAACCACTAAACTTTGGAGGAACAACATACACAATGATCCCTGAACTTCCACCACTAATACTTCTGACACTGACGCTGACTGCTCCCATAATTGCAGCATGGCTGAAGAAAAAAAGCACAAAACAGCACAACCTAACCTAAAATGGAGAAAATTAACAGCCTCCCTCTTTATTTCTAATTTATTCCGAAAATGAACGTCGGAACACGCTAACTCACCTACCTAAAACTCAAAACTCATAAAAAATAATCTATATTCAAAATCATAATTCATAAATCGTAAAATTTTATATAACACCTACATTTAAACTTGCAGTTCGGTGTCTAACATTGAAAAAGGAAAAAGCAGTTATACTAGTGATGGAACTATTAGTAGCCATAACCCTCCCAATAGCATTATCCAACTGCGAAAATCAAAGCCAAACAATGCCTGAAATATCAATCCAGCCACCGCTATTCAACATCACCGGAATCAGCGAGCCATTCAACATTTCAGTAAACATTCAGAAAATTTCCACCTCCCAAAAAATTGTTGGTGTCCAGTTTAGGGTTCAATACAACGATACACTCCTTGAAGTGCTAGGGGTGAATGAGGGAACATTCCTCTCAAGCTTCCCAAACAGACCTGAACCCCCATACACATACTTCATACAACGTGTAGACATAAACGACCCACTATACGGAACAAACATAGTCGTCGGAATACTCCTACTCCCAAACGACACAGGGCAATGGACAAACTTCCCAGAAGGCGGCGGAACACTAGCAACAATAACATTCAAAGCCAAATATAGACCAGTTGAACCTTCACCCCCTATCCAATGTGAACTCAAGTTGATGGACACCATGATAATCGACGAGGATCTTAACGAAATAGAACATTCAGTAAAATCAGGAACATGTCAAATCGAGCCTTTACCAATACCCGAAATTCGTATAAGCAGTCACACAGCCACAATGCTCGGCGAAATATTCAACGTAACAGTTGATATAGACAACGTGGACAAAGACTGGAGACTTGTTGGTGTCCAGTTTAGGGTTCAATACAACGATACACTCCTTGAAGTGCTAGGGGTGAATGAGGGAACATTCCTCTCAAGCTTCCCAAACAGACCTGAACCCCCATACACATACTTCATACAACGTGTAGACATAAACGACCCACTATACGGAACAAACATAGTCGTCGGAATACTCCTACTCCCAAACGACACAGGGCAATGGACAAACTTCCCAGAAGGCGGCGGAACACTAGCAACAATAACATTCAAAGCCATAAATCAGCCGCCTGGAAACCAAGAACCCATAACGTCAATACTTAAACTAAATGATACGATGCTGATCAACGAAACATTGGGTGAGATTCCGCATGAAACAATAGATGGCATATATCAAGTCCAGCCCTTAACCTTCACATTCGAGCCAGCCAAACCATCAGCAGGCGAGGTAGTCATATTCAAGGTCAATGAGCCTGAAACACATGCAACCTTACAATACACATGGAACTTCGGCGATGGAACAATCGAAAACACAACCGAGCCAATTATAAGCCATGTATATGCAACCCCGGGCAAATTCAACGTTTCGTTAACATGCACCATGGATGGCGCAACCACGTCCGCCTGGAAAATCATAGACGTTGGCTTCTACATGCCGCTCGACGTAAAAGTTGACGTAGGCTCCATACACTTCAACGGCGAAATCGCCCAATTCTACATACTGGTAACGCAATTCGGCAAACCAGTTGACGTCACAGGGTTAAGCGCCATATTATACTATGACGGAACGCCATGCATGGATCTAAGCACAAAAATACAAAAAGTAGACAGAGGCCTATATATAGCATCCTTCACAATACCAGGAGACTTTAAACCCGGCACCTACACACTTCTAGTAGCGGCTGAATATTACCAAGTCAAAGGAGCAAGCATAAAAAGCTTCCTAGTAAGCTCAACACTGTCAGGCTTCATAAGCGACATAACGGGGCAAATTGCAACCATAACCAGTGGTCTCAACGTCTTAAAATTGAACCTTACAACAATTAATGCAAAGTTAGCAAGCCTAAACGGAGAAGTCGCAACAATATCCACAACGCTAGGAAACTTGACGACAACCACACGAAACATAAACCTAACAGTTACAGAAATCAACGGCGACGTCGCAACAATAAGCACAACCCTCGGAACTCTTCATGGAAAGGTGTTGGCAATAGAAGGAAACGTCACTAAAATAGCCACAATACAAACAGACCTTGGAATAGTTAAAGCCGATGTATCAGACATCCTGAAAACAACATCAAGCGTTTCAGAAAAACAAGGAACCCTAATATCGCTAGTCACAGCAGCAATAATACTAGCCCTACTAGCAGCCGCTGCATCACTATCCATATTGTTAAAGATAAGAAAAACATAAAACCCTCCTTTTCTTTTTCCCCCGCAAACACGTGCAACTAGAAAATAATTCTAGCAAGGCTTATATGTTCTAAAAACCTAATATATTTCGCCGAAGGGGAGAGGGCAACGGATTCCAAGTTTAAACATTTGTTATTGTCGTTGTTTTTGCTTAGTTATTTGACGGCTTGTACAATTTTTATCTATCCTGTTTACGCCGACCCTGCTGCCATTTTGAAGGTTTCCTTGCCCGGAGGAACTTATCACGGTTATGATGCAGATCCTTGGCTTTGTGAATGCTGGTTTTTAAATTTAACAGGAGCCACTCAAACCTTCACTGTTAGAATAAACAATACAAGTAGCAGTCTGAAGTCCTATGATACTCGTTTGGTTATAGCCCTTAACGATGCTGGCTATAATAAGGTTGTTTCTTTAATTGTTAATAGTGTAAGCATTCCAAAATCTGCTTTCAAATGGGGTACTCCCAAGCCTTACAACATTTGGACATGGCCTTCCGGCGATGTCTACCCAACATGGTTCAACGACACAATAATTAATGTAGGTTTAATTCCTTCAAAAAGCTACAAGGACTTGGTGGTTTCCGTAACATTTTCAGACCCTAACGGGGTTAGGATACACTTTGACGCTTATGGAAGTAAAACTGGTAATAAACCAACTTCTTCTGGGCAAATAACGCATAATCCGCTAAGCCAAGACTCCACAGTGTTTATGAACCCGGGAGCTGCTCCGCAGCTGCCTCCAATTGCAAGCTTCACATACACTCCCACATATCCTGAGGCAAACCAAATTGTAACCTTTAATGCATCCGCAAGCTACGACCCAGACGGAAGTATCGTAAGCTACACTTGGGATTTCGGCGACGGCGCCCCGCCAATAACTGAAAATGATCCAATAACTTATCATACCTACACTTCTTATGGAGACTATACTGTTAAATTAACAGTTACAGATAACGACGGCTTAACAGGTCAGACGGAAACCACAATCCACGTCAGCCAGCATCCAGTCGCATCCTTCACTTTCACACCTCCAGACCCGTTAGTGCATGAAATTGTAACCTTCAACGCCTCAGCATCCACTCCTGACGGCGGAACAATAATAAGCTACACTTGGGATTTTGGCGATGGCAATGTAACAATCACGAATAATCCTATAATCACCCACACATATGAAACATACGGCACGTTCACCGTCACATTAAACGTCACCGACAGCGAAGGAAAATGGGACACAACATCCCAACAAATTACAGTTACAAAAACACCCGTAGCCGATTTCTGGTGGACCCCCTACTATCCGCAGAGAGGCGAAACAGTAACCTTTGACGCTTCAGCATCCACGCCTGACGGCGGAACAATAATCAGCTACGCATGGAACTTCGGCGACGGAACACCAATCATTGTTGAAACAAACCCGATAACAACGCATGTTTATCCCTCAGTTGGCAACTACACAGTCACATTAAATGTCACTGATAGTGAGGGCAGATGGGACATAGAAACACACACCATAACGGTTGTTCCAAAAAGGTTTTACCTAAAAGTTAAAACAGACCCAGAAGGTGTAACAACAATTCCTGGAGAAAACTGGTACAATGAAAGCACACAAGTCACTTTAACGGCTCCGGACCCGGTATCAGTTTCAACGGGTGTACGCTACAAGTTCCTATACTGGGATGTTGACGGAATACAAGTAAATGGAAATCCAATAACTGTTGTTATGGATGCTAATCATACAGCCACCGCCCACTATAGACTAGAATATTATTTGACGGTCCTCTCCCCCTTCGGCACAGTGGGCGGTGAAGGCTGGTATCCAAGTGGATCAACAGCCTACGCAACGCTAAACACCGGCATAGTTGACCATGGAAACGGAACCCGAAGAGTATTCACAAACTGGAGCGGAGACGCCTCAGGAGACAACTACGCCCAAAGCAACCCAATAACAATGAATGGTCCGAAGACGGCTGTAGCCAACTGGAAGACCCAGTATGCAGTAACCTTCACCCAAACTGGTTCAGGGGTTGCACCAACAG
>Ga0209225_1004554_pt1 | contig 10883 bp, 12 predicted proteins | sample WasSprMetagenome_FD_184732 | JGI IMG/M metagenome (GOLD analysis project Ga0209225, IMG submission 184732) | Sulfidic aquatic microbial communities from Washburn Spring, Yellowstone National Park, USA - WS (SPAdes) (version 3) | ecosystem: Environmental > Aquatic > Thermal springs > Hot (42-90C)...
GTTTAGATAATGTGGATTTGAAGTTGGTTAAGGTCATGAAGGATAATTGTAAAGTTAATTTCAAACGTGTTGGCAGTAGGCTTGGTTTATCACATGTTGCGGTAATGAAGAGGGTTAATAGATTTATTGGTGAAGGGTTAATTTCCATAGGTCCCTCAATCAATGCTTATAAGCTTAGGTTTAAACTCGTACTACTATTGATAGAGGTTGATAGTGAGAAGAGTATAAGGGATTTATTGAATAGATTTAAGGATTGTCCAAGAATCCTCCACATATTTAGAATTTATGGTGAATATAATTTAGCTATAATAGCTTTTGCTGAGGATGAGGGAGTTCTGTCCTCAATTATGAGTATATGTATGTTGAGAACTTCTGAGCATATTAGGAGGAGCTACGTTATCCCAGTTTCAGAAATATTATTCAATGAGTTTATAGGTCTTGTTAAAGTTCCAAGTGAAGACTTTAATGAAGCTCCATGTGGTATTGTTTGCACTGATTGTAATAGGTATGTTGATGGTAAATGCATTGGATGCCCATCCACCAAGCATTATAAGGGTTGGTTTAAAGCCCGTGAAAAGTGACAGCCATCAACCCACCCTTATTTCACTCCATCAATTATTCTGTATTGCCCAAGCCCTGCAGTCCTCATTATCCCAGTTCCACTATACTCCCCCATCTTCACCAATGCTGCAATAACATTTCCAACACTGCTCAAAGCCTTCTCGGAAACTTCGAAGGTTACTTCCCCCACAAATCCCTGTTGATTCTTCCTACTCCCCTCCCTAGCCCACACAGTCCTTATCCCCCTTGGATATTCGTATATCCTTATGTGATCGTTGTCTATCATGTACTCAAGCTCCACTTTCTTAGGTAATTCACAATTCTTCATCCATATCCTCATCAAATTCCTCAACATGGCACTTGGGTTCGGTATTGGCTGATATGCTCTCTCCTCCTTCCTCCTAACCTCATAAACACTTTCATTAGAGGTTCCGCTAACCCTCTTCGGATAGATTACTTCGCTCTTGAAGCATGTGGGTGAAATGAATTTCAATGTAAACTTATCCTTCAACTCACCATTCAGCAACTGATCATAACTTACAATCTTAACTTCAACGCCATTCAAACTGAACCTTATATTATCCATGGTTACTTCGTCTTTAATGGTCTGTATTATTGTTAGTGGGTTTAATTGTTCACTGTTCAGCAAGTTTATCTTGAACCTATACTTTCCAGGTCCCCCACCATAATACACTGGCCTATCATCTATGGTCATTAAAGTTGAAACACTATAAGGCTTTATGGTTGAAGCATCATGCAAACTCTTAGCTAAATCCACACTTGCATTTCCAAGCATTTTGAAGAAGAAGTTTTGCACTGCAAAACCAGTATACCTCTGAAACTTAAATCTACCATAAGCCTCCACATTAAAAGTTAATGATGTTATAGACTTCCCCTGCATAGAAACATTCAAATAAATCTATTTGAACTTACAAAATTTAACCTTACTCCCCACAACTCCAACCCTTCAATGAATTTATATATGTAAATCGTATAATTGATATGTGAAGTTAACTTAAGCATTTTAAGATGTGGGAATTTTATGAGTAGTAGTTTGGAGGAGCGTGTTGCAAGGATTGAAGGCATCCTTGAGCAGATGGATAAGAGGTTGAATCACATTGAAAGTGAAGTTAGAGATTTGAGAACACATTTCGATGGGGAAATTAAAGGATTAAGAGGTTTAATAGAGGCTTGGAGAGCGGATTTCGACAAGAAATCAGGGGATATGAAAGCAGGCCTTGACAAAAGAATAGATGACTCGAGAACAGAATTATATGGAGAGATTAAAGGATTAAGAAATTTAATAGAAAGCTGGAGGATGGAATTCGATAAGAAATTGGGGGATTTGAAGACAAGCTTTGAAAATAAGATTGAAAGTTTGAGAACAGAATTGTATGGGGAGATTAGGGATTTGAGAGGTAGATTTTACTGGATTATAGGGATTCAAATAACGATGTGGGTTACAATAATATTAACAATACTATTTAAGCATGCTTAATGGCTCAAATATAATCTTCATTTAAAGTTCAACTCTTTCACTTCAAAAATAAGTTTTCACAATTTATTACCATGCTTTTCCATTATACCATCAATTCATGCTTCAATAATCATTTAGTATGTGCTTAAGTGGACTTGTGAAAAATGTTTCACATAATTCCATATATTTCCCAAGTATTGTTATAATAATTTAAGAGTATGATCATCAGCTTAGGGCTCTTCAAGATAATAACATACATTACTGTTAAGTTAATGATTACCGCTGATGAAGGAGTGGATTTATGTGCTGGGAATGTTGAACCTGAAAGTGATGACATGATTTTGAATTATGAGAAGCGATTCTTCATTAACTGCCTCTCTCCAGCTCTTTACGGCATTGCTCGATCACATATTTCCGAGCTTCGCTTGAGGGTTGATATAAGAGCATGAGGATTGCTCCTAGGAGTAGTAGGGGTGCTAGTGGGATTAGTGGCTTACTGATCTTCATGGTCTTCGTTTTAGAAGTAGCATTCTCCAATTCTCCCAAAGCCTTTATCAGCGTTGTGCTTCTCATTGCTTTTACGGAAAACTCATCTGCAAAGTGTTCTTCAAGCCTCCTAAGGCTGAAAGCCCCTATAATGCTAATTGGAAGGGTTATAGCGAAGAGAACTGTGGGAGTCAAGTTCATTTTCCAAGGAGTAGCTACAGCTTCTATCAGAATGGCTGCATTGAAGAATGTGAACATTATTAGCACCTGTATTGCAAGTATGTTGAAACCTCTTTTCCTATGGCCAAGTTCATGGGCTAATATAGCCTTCACATATTCCCTATCTAGGACGTTTATAAGGCCTCTCGTAACTACGATTTCACCAGGCATGGAGCATGCCGTTAAAATTTCACTATCCGCAACTTCCAACTTTACCTTACCTTCATAATTAATGCTTCTCTTCACATCTTCCAATACGTCATATAGCCACTCCTCTTCCACCTTCGGCTTCTTAGTACGGAGGAGACCATCAAAAATTATGATGTCTAAGAGTAGAGAGATATTGAATATTCCAACTAACAATGTGAAGTAGTGAGTGGAGTGATCAATGTGTTCTACGAGTTCATTGAAAGGGATGTAAAGGGCTAAGAAGAGCCATGGAAGGACGATAGCTGAAACCGTTAAGAAAGCTATGAGGGAGTAGGTGAGTTTAAGAGCCCTTGAAGCCTTAAAACCCTTCTCCATGAGCTTATAAGCTATGCCCTCCAAAAGTACGTATTTTAATGATGGGTGAGACATTCAATATAAAACCTTACTTACCTAAGCTTTTAAATATTGATGTTATGTTCAACATTTCAAATAACCTAAATCATTATTTTCTTGGGGAAAAGTTAGGCTTTGAAATTATGGGGGCTATTTTCCGTAGCATTAAAAGCAACCGCACTCTGAGAGCTTCACCCCTGCAGATTCCCCATTAATCTTCATGCAATCTGAGGAGAAATGTTCATCATAACAGCATTAAATACATGTATTAAAAGTGAGTTTCCATATTAAAACATTATTTCCCTCTATTAAGAAATGCTTTTGTGATGAGGGTTATTCCGAAGGTGAGTTCGCTTATTGCCATTAAGGTTAGGTAGTTTTGGAGGTTTGTATTGGCAATTATGATTGATGCTAGGAGGGGTGCTAGCATTCCCGTTAAGGATCCCATGAACTCTAATGATGAGAAGTATAGTTGAGGCATGATGTTCAGTTTCTTGACGTAGATTTGAATGTTGGGTGAGAATAGTGTTGAGGCTGTTGTTGAGAGTATTAAAGCTATAAATGCTAACCATGGTATGCTGTAACCAAGTGCTAATAGGTGGTAGGAGGATGCTAAGATGCATAGTGAAATTCCCATTAAATATAGGGGTTTGGAAATTTTATCAGATAAGTGGCCCATGAGGGGGCTTAAGATGACATTCGAGATGTAGGATATTGAAATGGCAAATCCAATGACACTAAAATCCCTCAAAATATCCCATAAGGCCACGCTTATATAAACAGCTATACCAGCCTCCACCAATTGTGAAAGAGCACTAACTAGAAGCACAAAATCCCTTAAAACAAAACTTTTAGGCAAAATTCTTTCACTAAGCTTAACACTTTCAATGCTATGCTTATGGTATTGCTGAGCCTTAATTACACTCCTTATGAGCATAACTTGCGTTATTAGCATGAATGCTACAAATGATAGTATGACGTATGTGGCTTCTTGAAGCCCCACTCTTTGTAGGAGGAAGCCATATAACATTGAACTCATAGCTGAAGAGAGTACGGAAATTGAACTCAACAAACCCACATAGAGACCCAACGTCTTAACATCAACCAACAAATTAATTAACGATCTATTGAGAGGTCTCAAACTCAAATATAATCCAAGTAATTAGAGGAGTTAGAATGGATATAACAATTACACTATTGCTACTGGCAAAGACTTGGAGGAGAATACCATACAAAACCGTTATAAATGGCATTAAATAAAGAACTCTCCCCCCAATATGCAAAGAGAGGTACAACATTAATATAGCAAGTATAAATACGAGAAGTCTTTCAAGGGAGAATAAAGGTCCAATAACCTCCTTCGAAACCCCAAGTTGCGTTAGAAGAGCCGGCAATAGATTTGAGAAACCTGCATACGCAAAAATAGATAGAGACGAGTATACTGCAAACAACAATAAATTACGTTGATAAAGCAACCCCCTAAAATTCTCCAATACTCCAACAACCATACAGCATCCCCAAAACTCTCATCGAGATTGACACCACCCCCAAGTCTCCTTCAATTCCTCATGATCAACATAGCTTCTTCAACAACCACATCCTCCCTATCCTCCTATACTTCTTGTTCACAATCTCCTTTGCACTTCGTAGTATCCCTTCTGGGTCATGTATTATTATGCCATCTGATATGGCGTCAAGTATTAATCCCCATCCACCCTCAATACCATCCAACAGTTCCCTTGGAGTTAGCCAAATATCCTCCACAACCATAGGCTCCCTCTTAAACTTCAATGTCATAAACCTCCTCTCAACAATATTAGATGGCAATTCCCTAGCCACAATTAAAAGGTCTATATCACTTTCAGGGTATGGTTTAGCCATACCCTTAGAGATGGAGCCGAAAAGTAGAACTCCAACTACATTCCCATCCTCCAAAACATTGGATAAGTATCTTCTCAAATCATTTAAGTATCTCTCATCCTTTATTATTGATTCCAGCAATCCAGCAACCCAAACTAAATTAACCTTAAAATAGTAATAAACATTTAACGCTTGTGTAGGGAGAATCTTCATTTCTTATTGAATTGAGTTTCATGAATCTCATTAAGAGAGCATAGATTATGCAATGAAATGCTTATGTGCTTCTCTTACGAGTACTATATTAAGCCAGATATAATGACTTAAGATGGGAGAATTAAAATAGTTGGTAAAGTATTGTTTAATGGTATGGTGAATGTTAAGATAAGTATAAGCATCCCTGAAAATCTTCTGAGGAGGGTTGATGAAATCTGCAGATCGATGAATATGGCTAGGAGTGAATTCATTGCTAAGGTGTTGGAGGAGAAGCTTGGTGAGGGTTTTGAAGCTGAATTTCATAGATATCCGACAGTATTATGGAAGTTGAGGTCCCCTTAGATTTCATGGTAGATGGATTGGGGGATGGGTTGTTGAGGAAGTTGGGGGTTAGCTACTATGTTTATGTTTTGTTGCTTCAGTGGCTCCATCATTGTTTTATAAATAGCTAAAACGTTTTCATGTAAGTCGTGGGGATATGTATGTGTAGAGATTTATTTAAAGTGGAATTTAATTGCCTTTATTCTATAGGTTAGAGCTTATCAGCCATTTCCATAAGGGTAGACATTTAACTCTTCTACCTTCAGCTTCCAATTCACCTTCATAATCCCATGTGATTATTAGTAAATCTTTGCATTTCAATTCTTCAGAAGCTTTAATTAAATTTCCAATTTCCCTTCTTTCAATGTCATCTTTGCTGTTGGCATATGTAACTTGAATTAACTTCTTGGTGCTTATACCTTCCCGAATAACGAAGTCTACTTCGTTTCCATCTCTCTTCCCATACTCCTTCCAGTAGAAGATTTCAAACTTTGACCCCTCCCTCCTCCTTAGCAATTCTATTGCAACCACATTTTCCATCAATCTACCAAAACTTCTCTCAGCATCTGGATAAATCGCTCTAATTATTCCATTATCTACAACGTATAGCTTTTTCGGATACTGCTTCCTCTCCTTTATTGAGTAAGAGAATATTTCTGTGGGGAAGAGGAGGAAGATTTCCTCTGAGTATTTTAAGTATTTAATCAGGGTGGATTTACTGCACTTTAATCCCAAAGTCTTCAGGTAATTGTATATTTTGGAGATGCTTACTTGTTTGGAAAAGCAGGTTACAGCATATCTTAAGAAGGCATCTAATAATGTGGGGTCAACCCTATACCTCTCCACAAGATCTTTATAAAAGATTGTTTCATAGTAAGCTCTTAGAATCCTCTCCTTTGTATCAATATCCTCTGTTAAAACAACTTTTGGGTATCCCCCAAATTTAACATATTCCTCTGTTAATCTAAGTATTCTCCCCCTCTCCTCCAAATAGCTTAACACTTCAACATTCTTCAATTCAACCCTCCTCGCCTTCAAAAATTCCCTAAAACTAAATGGGAATACTGTAAAATCTATACTTCTTCCCCTTAGGGATGTTGCAATCTCTTTACTAGAAAGTTTTGAAGAAGATCCAGAAATAAAAATCCTAAACTTCCCACTCTCATAAACTCTCCTCACCCATCTATCCCAATCCCTAACATTCTGAATCTCATCGAGGAAAAGGTATATTGGAGCATTCTCCACAGGAAGGAACAATTGATAGAAAACCTTCATCATATCCTCCAAATCATTTGCATCCAAATTCCTCAATCTCTCATGCTCAAAATTCACATAAAGCATATTCTCCCTAGAAACCATACCAGAAAGCTCCCTAACAAGCTGAAACATCCTAAAAGTCTTCCCCGCTTGCCTTGGACCTATAATCGCAACTATCGTAGTTGGCTCTAATGGTAATCTTATCTCCCTCTCAACAAGTTCAGGTAGCCTACTCACCTTCCACTCGGAAAGAACAACCCTAAAATCCTCTTCCCTCACAAATTGTACTATAACAGAACAATTTTATAAAAATTCTGTTCTCTAAAAGAACAACTTTCATGAAGCATTCGAATAACTCATAAACAAAGCTTTAGATGGTAAAGGTTTATGTGCTATATTCTTTAGTCTGTTTTAGCATGGTTATGGAGTATGTAAGATCGACAGAAATACGTGTTGAAAGGGAAGCAATAATGAAGCTTATTAAACCAAAAACGCAAAGACTCATCAAACATCCCTAACATTTTTAAGTCATAATCCTTCTCCTAAAATGGTGAATTTATACAAATAAACTGTGCAATTAATTTTGGGGAATCAGATAGTTACAGCCTCTCATATGCTTCATGGTGAGGGTGATAATGAAGAGTAGTTTGGAGGAGAGGGTTGCGAGGATTGAAGGTATACTTGAGCAGATGGATAAGAGGTTAAATCACATTGAAAGTGAAATTGGGGATTTGAAAGCATATTTCGATGGGGAGATTAAGGGGTTAAGAGGTTTAGTGGAAGGTTGGAGGGCGGATTTCGATAGGAAGTTGGAGAATTTGAGGAGGGAATTGTTTGAAGAGATTAGGGATTTGAGGGGTAGATTCTATTGGATCATAGGGATTCAGATAACAATGTGGGTTACAATAATACTAACAATACTATTCAAACATACTTAATGACTTAAAATATAAGTCTTAACTTTACTTTTAACCTCAGCTTCCAAAACTCTTCCATACCCATGATTGCTTTCATGTATATGGTTATTTGAAGCATGCCCAATACTTTGATAGTATCCTTTTAAGCTGGGTTAGTGTTGAGTCAACTTGTCTAGTTATCCATGGGCTTGCCTTCCCCGTTGGTGGTGTAGCTACATCTTCAATGTTCAATTTCTCCATTCCAGCAGCGCATGCTGTTACTAGGTAGAAGGCGTTTACAGCTGCTTTAACATTGTATCCTCCACCAAGCCTAATCAAAATCCTTCCACCACAAACTTCATCTGCAATTTTGAGGACTTCCCGTGTTAATTCTGGGTAGAATGCCATGGTTAAATTGTAGTTTGTCAGTGGATCTGCGAAGTAGTTGTCTGCTCCAACTATGAATAGGAGTATGTCTGGCTTGAATTCCCTCATTAATGGTGGGAATATTTCCCTCAAAGCCCTCAAATAATTCTCATTATCAACTCCTGGTGGTAGTGGAACGTTAACCGTATACCCCTCACCAGCTCCAACCCCAACCTCATTTATAAATCCCGTTCCAGGGTATAATGTCCTTGGATCTTGATGTATGGACATGTAGAATACTGTTGGATCATCATAAAATATCTCTTGAATACCATTCCCATGATGTGCATCGCAATCCAATATGAATGCCCTCCTAACATACCCATACTTCTGCAAATGCCTAACTACAATGGCATCATCATTGAAGTAGCAAAAGCCAAATGAGAAGCCATAATGGGCTTTGGTTGCATGATGACCTCCAAAAGCAACACATTGAACAGCCCTATCAAACTCCCCACCCATGACAACTCTACCCGCATATATTATCCCACCAGCCTGAATGAGTGCACGTTCATAAGTTCCAATTGGTACAGGGGTATCAGCATCAAGCATACCCCCATTTACACTCAACCTCTTAATCAAATCTAGGAGTGAAGGGTCATGGACTAAGAGGATATCATCTTCAGATGCTTTTAAATCAGGGTCGACGACACGAACATTGGGCAAATCAAGCACCCCCTCCACCCTCAACTTCTCAAAGTATAATGCGAGACGCTCCCTCCTAAATGGATGACCAGGACCAAAATCATGCTCCAACAACTTCCTCTGATAAATCAATGCAACCCTCCTCAAAAACAACCACCACAAACCAATAAAACTCCCATAAACAAAAACTTCACGGAAACATATAATTCACATTAAAATCTCGTTCTAAAACCCCTCTTTCTAACACCCTCAACAAAGAACATGACATCACAATATTACGAAAGGAAAGCTTCGCCATTTAGATATCAATAATGCCAGACCCACATAATGTTAGGGGGTTAAGTACGGCACTTGATTTTTCAATCACTAACAACTTAAGTCTCTACATCATTACACATATAATTCACCAGTAGATGACATCGAATTAAACAATTAAAAAATAGAATACTTAAAACGCAATATCTGTCAAGATATATGTCATGTTAATTGTATGCATAAAGTTCAAAGGAGCTGTAATTTTTCCCAACAATTATCCTGTTCGTTGAGGGGTCTAATTTAATATCGTAAAATTCCATAACCTTAACTCCCACTATGAGTTCCTCAGCCAGTTCCTCAATTACATAAGCTATATCATCTATTGGTGAACCTTCAAGCACAGTTGATATTGGAATGTATCCGAGCACCTTTAACTTCGTCTTCCCATCAGTCAAAGTAACTTCCCTTACATCGGTTGGAAGGATGTGGCCGATCTTCTCAGCAACATCCCTCCTAACAACGGTGAAAGATGCCCCAGTATCAAAGAGTGCCTTCACATCCAACTCACCCCTAGAACTCCTCACCCTCAAAACCCTGTAAATCCTCAAATCCCACACCAAAACAAATTAAACTCAACCCCACTATTCAATTTATCGAAACCAGAAATTCAATCCTCATATCGGTTTATAATATAGCTAAACTTTAACCCCCTAAGACTGCATGTCTCAGATTTCTCAAAACCATTATTCACTTAAATATTATCGTGAGTATTATCGTAACCCACATCGTTATTTGAATCCCCAGCAACCAATAAAACCTATTATTCAAATCACTCTTCAAATACCCAATTTCACTTTTCAAACTTCCAATCTCCCCATACAGCTCCATCCTCAAATTTTCAATTCTCTTTTCAAAACTTGCCTTCATATCCCCCAACTTCCTATCGAAATCCGCCCTCCAAGCCTCCATTAAATTTCTCAAATCTCTAACTTCACTTTCAATGTGATTCAACCTCTTATCCATTTGCTCAAGTACACCCTCAATCTTTGCAACACGCTCCTCCAAACTACTCATAACATTCCCACAACCTAAAGGGATACTCCCATATCCACTACACAATTTACATATATAAATTCACTTAACCTACGATAAATTGCACTCTTTCAAGTTCACAATCAACATATCTACAAGCCCCCACCAAAGTTCATAAACCCACCAAAGGATATTCATCTAAGAACATAAGCAGCTCATCATCATTTATCCCTATCAGTTACATGAAGAGTCCAGAACAAATAATTATAGTAGAAGACATACCACTAACCAGTATCGGAAAAATAAACAAACAGATATACACATAATCACAAATATCCATTTTTATAAAAAATCACATAACAACCTAAAACACAATACCTCAAAATAAAATAAACTATTCCCTTAAACCTCAGCCAATACCCTCAACATTTAACAATCAAATCACTATAGAAGTTCCTTAACATACGTCCTTATCCTTATTTCCTGATCACTCCAGATTCTCATTATTTTTGCAAAATAATCATAAAGTCTATAAATATCTTTACACTCTAAAATTTTATGATTCTTTATTACCTCTGCCTTCATGTAAAGCGGAAGCTCCTCAAACAACCACACGTCATAACCTGCCTTATAAATTTTCGAAAATACTTCCAATAAAAGAGAAACCTTATCTTTTGAATCAGGTGCAACAA
>Ga0209225_1004558_pt1 | contig 10873 bp, 6 predicted proteins | sample WasSprMetagenome_FD_184732 | JGI IMG/M metagenome (GOLD analysis project Ga0209225, IMG submission 184732) | Sulfidic aquatic microbial communities from Washburn Spring, Yellowstone National Park, USA - WS (SPAdes) (version 3) | ecosystem: Environmental > Aquatic > Thermal springs > Hot (42-90C)...
AAGGTGGCAAAATGGAAGTGGTAGCAGGTTAAGGAGGGAAGAAAAAGTGGACGAGAAAAGTTTAGCCCAGATAGCAAAAACCTTAGGGACTTCAAAGCAAGAGGTCAAAGAGGCTATTGAGGACTTAAAAAGGAGAGGGCTTGCAAGGGAGGAGAAGGGAAGGATCGTTTTGTCGCCCCTCGCTATGAGGAGGGCTATTTCCGATGTTCAAAGGAAGTTAGCCGCTATTCTTTCTGGCTACATTCCAACCGAAAACCCTTACATCGTCAAGAGAACGGGTAAGCCGGAGGGTAAGCCTCAAATCCTCAACACGAGGGTTTTGGTTGAATACATCGCCAATTACTTTAACGAGGGATGGGGGGTTGGGGAAATCCAGAGGGAGTTTCCTTTCCTGACGAGGGAGGAGATTGAGGCAGCGATCCAATACTACCTCAACCACAAGGAAGAGATTGACAGGGACAGGGAAGAGAGCGAGAGGATGTATCGGGAGAATGCGCCGAAGGGAGAGGTTGTGGGAATTGAGGGAAGAGGAATTTGAGTTTGCGAAGTTAATGATGGACATCATGATCCCGCCTGAAATCTCGGAAGCGTTGAGAAGTCAAGGGTATGATGTCTTGGAGGCGAGGGAGTTGCCTCCCGAAATTTACCAAGACGACAGACTGCTCCTTGAGGAAGCGACGAAGCAAGGCAGGGTTCTTGTCACCTGCAACTACAGTGACCCTCAGAGCAATTTCATCCTTATCCACGAAGAGTGGCAAAGGGAGGGAAAAGAGCATGCAGGCATTATTCTCGTCCCGCAGTTTCAAATTAGCCACAGGATGAGGAGATGGGAGGTAAGGGATAGACTTGTCAAATTTTTGAACAGGGTCTCGGCAAAGGAGTTAAGAAACCAAATTTTATGGTTACCTCAAGACTGAACGAAGAATGTTGCTATTGAAAGCCTTCACCGAAGCCATGGCGGTGCAGAACATCTGTCAAGAAGTAATCTTCTCACCCCAACAAGTCCCTATAACTGGGAAAACCTCTCCTGCCCAATTTGTTGACGAGTTCTTCGGCTCTCTTACGAGTGTCGGGGTTCGCAAGACCAGATTGTAAGACCTTTCTGATGGCTTCCTCGTTTGTGTAAAGAAGCCAGCCTTCTTTGTCCCCCTCAGCAATTCTCCTCAAACACTCAATGGACTCAAGGGGATAGGTCTCAGCAATTTCGCTAAGTCGTTCAATAACCATATCGGCTGGCTCAGTTTTGGGGACAAGTTTCAAGGCTTCCGAAAGCATGGTGATAGACCAGTCAACATCAAACTTCCCCGAAATGAACCACCAACCGAAAGTAGCAACCTCCCTTTCATGCTTAGTAGGGTCCTTTTTGACTTGAGAGAACCGTTCTTCCCAAAGTTCCTTCAACCGTTCAATGATTTCGCTGGGAATGGATTCATCCGTGTGTTTCAATGACCTTCCGATAAACTCAATAGCGTGGGCTCTCAAGGGGTCGGGAGCCTTCTCCCAGAAGGAGACAAACAATGGGTCTTCCAAATCAACCTTGCCTCTCCAATAGAACGCCATAAGATGTTCTGCCAATCCACCGTCAGGATCAGTGAGATACCTGAACCGAACTTCATGTTGACCAATCTGGTCAACGGCATGAGCGTAGACATCACGAAGAATTTGGAAAACATTGTCATAGGGTTGGCAGAAGATGATGTAAGTGTTCCAAGCGGCATCAAAGTATTCCTTGTTTTCAGCATCAAGGGGGAAAATTTGGGCTTTCCATTTCTCCGCCCAATTTCGGTCAAGGAGAACAAGCCAAGGAAACCACTGACCGTAAACGGAGCGAATGGCTAAGGACGGGTCACGGTTAGTGTCCAAATGAGACTCAAGGACTTCACGGACCTCAGGCATTTCATCAAAGCCCCTTGATACCCTCTCTGTGGCATTGGGCTGCTTTTCCAAATGCCTTCTAACCCAAAGGGCATATTGGACGACGGCATGCATTGCCGTCCCACGAACTGTGTTGATAGAAAGGGTTGCAGGGTCCATAGTTGAACCCCTATAGCGTTCCTCTTCCTTTGGCGTTGGGTTTGGGTCATCTGTTAGGGGTTTGAGGATTTCCCATATTTCCTCTCGCAGTTCAAAGGGGATATTCCCTTTGTCTCCCTCAAAAGCGGTCAAAAAGAGGTGGGCAATTGCCTTGCGTGTCCACCCCCAATCTGGATCTGCCTCCATCATCTCCACCTTTCGTCCGGGAATTTCACGGGGCTGTTCAACGACCCATCGGCAAAGTTTGAGCACGGGAGACCATTCAAAGTTTTTCTGTCGCCCGATCGCCCCTTCCAATCCAGAAATGATGGCTCGCACATAGGTTGGGTCTAAACCTATAAACCTTTCTGCCTCTATTGCGAAACGCTGTGGGTCTTCTGCCACGACTTCTTGCAACACTCGCCCTAACCCTTCCCGTGACGGTCCAAAGAAACCCACCGTTGGAGGTTCCCAACTCTTGAGAAACTCTACAATTTTTTCAACCGACATGTCTTTAAGTTCCTCTGCCGTTTTCGGGCTGGTTGGACCTACCCAACTTACCCAGTATACGGGAAATTCTGGATGCTCTGGCTCTCCATACTTGGAGATGAGTTCCTGATACTTCTTTTGCCAATCTGCTGGCAGGTTTTCATACCCGATCCAAGCCAACCTTCTCAGTTGCCATTGTTCTCGCTGCTCGGCAGGGTCTCTGGGACCTTCCTCAATCCAACTGAGAATTTTCCGTTTTTCATCTTCAGGAAGGTGAGGAAAGTTTTCCCGCAAAAGGAGCGCATACTCGTGTTGGACGCCAACATCTTCAAGCAAGTCGCGATCAGTCAAGCGGGCTACGATCAGAGCCTGTGCTTGTTTTGGGAACAATCGGAGAAGGTGTAAGGCGATGCGGCGAAAAACTTTCCACTTTCTTCGTTCAAGAGTTTCAACGACTTCTTCTATGGACGCCTGACCTGACTTCACCAAAAGTTCTGAGGCATCGCGAACAGCGGAAACGAGAGTATCTTTTACTGTGTGACCAAGGTTTTGTGGATGATCCTCAATTGCTGGACGCCAAGTGTAGGAAAAATCCTCTGCACCTTCCTCTCGATGGGGCGAGAATTGTATGGCTTTCTCCAAGAGTTCGCAGAGGAGTTCAAGTGCAGGAAGACCAGCCGCTTTGACAAGTTCGGGATAGTGGTCTTTCAAAATTTGCTCGTAAAGCCAATCTTCAAAGCGCGCTCTCGGTTGTGGCGGGAGGGAAAATGGCTCTTCAATCTCAAATTCTCTTTCCTCTGGGAACACATCAAGCAAAGTTTGGGCAAGACCCATTGCCTCTTGGACTTTGTTCCCTCTCGCCCAGTGTGCCATTAATTCTCCAATCTTCTTTGACAGGGGAAAGTATGGGACTTCAGCCCACTTTTTCGCTTTCCCCACAAGTCGTGCGGAGATGTCAGGAGGCATGGCGAGAGCAGCATCCACGAGGTCTTCAAGGACAACAGCATTTTCAGTGTCTTCCATCTCCAAGATTATGTCCGCTACGAGTTCAGGTTTATGTTTAGCCATTCGGGCAAGATATTTTGCTTCAGGCCATTGCAGGAAACGGACTCTTCCTCCTTCCCTAATGGGGTGAGGCGGCTTCCTGAAGAATCCCCGTTTTCGTAGCGGTTCAATCCATTCTGGATTTTCAATGCGGTCAAAGAAGTAGCGATGAGTCACAAAGTTGTGTGGGATTTCGTTCATGAGCCGCTTAATGTGCTTCTTCGTTGGTTGCTCTATAGCAAGTAATTGGTCAAGGACAGAGAAGTAAGCAAGGAACTTGTTCTCAATCTTGGCGAGCACAATATCAAGCAAGTCTTGAAACTTTTCCCAAAGTTCCTGAACTTCTTCAAGACCCCGGGGAGGTTCAAGCGCACGCCTGTGAGCCAATCTGTGCAGATTCTCCACAAGTTCAAACCATGCCCTTGCTGCCTTGTCATTTTCGGGAATCTCAAGGGATCGGAGAATTTGTTGTATCTCCCTTTTGTGCCTACTGGAAGAATCTGCGTCAGAGAGTCCTTGAAAAGGTCTTAGAACATCACGCAAAGCACTTTCAATTTCACGCATACAGTGACCGACGAAGTTAACTGTGCATTCAAGTGATTTCGGGTTACTCATCATCCAGCACGCATCCTTAAAGAAGGCTGCTGGTCCGGGTCCGACGAGTTCGTTAAGTTTCCCATAAATCCTTCGTTGCTTTGGGTCAGCAAACTCAAAAACTGAGCCCACTAAAGTTCACCCCTGAAGGCTTTGTCCAGGATTGCTTGCTCTAAGCGTTTGAGTTCTGCTTCGGTTTGTGCTTGAACTTCTTTCAGGGCTCTGATTTTTCCTTGCACATCTTGGAAGTATGCCACGATGCGGCGCTGCTCCTCAAGGGACGGGAGGGGGATGGGCTGGACCATAAATTCCCGAACCCGTAGATTGCGAAGCCCTGAGGTTGTATCTTGGGCACCCAAGTAGATCGAGCGAGCCGTTGGGCTATGCAAGTAATAGAGCAGGAACCAAGGTTCCAAGGTGCGTCGGTCCGCTCTAAGCCGTAGCATGAAATTAGAAAACAGGTAGATCTTTCCGTCCCGGGGATCTTCAAAAATTGCTGGCCAGCCAACCAAATGAGGGCTTCCACTTGACTTGTTGATGAGTATGTCCCCGGTCTCCAACTTGTAAGCGTCAACTTGACCACGCCGCACCATCCTAACAGAAGCTGTTTGAGGTCTGATTAAAAGCCCCTCGATTTCTGTCGATCGGATTATCGGAAAGCCTTGAGTGGGGTCGGATGCTTCTGGCCCCCAGATTCCTGTCCTATACTCACACACATCTCCCAACCTTACCCAACGCCAGCCTTTGGGCAATTCCGAGCCGGGTTTGGGGAAGGTTTCGGAGAGGATGGATTGCCAGAGGCGTTCGGCTTCTTCTTTAGCCTCCTGCCTCAATCGTTTTGCCTCCCTAATCCGGCTCATTAATTCCTCAACCCTCGCCACAATCCGCCTTTGCTCTTCAAGGGGAGGGAGGGGGATGAGAGCATTCCATAGAGCATCAAGCCGCACACGGGGTTGGCGACTCCCTGTTGTGTTCTGAGTAGCATAAGCAACGAATGCTGGTGAACGAAGATAAGCAGCCAAATAGTGTGATTCAACCACTTTTTCATTTACTGCAATAGGCACAAACTCTGTTGAAGCAACGCCTTCAGTAGATGGCACAACGACCTTATTGAGATATGGGCGCAATTTCCCATAAAGGATAAGTCCGGGGCGATAAACTATGACTTGACTTTTGATCTCCCTTCCGGGAATTTCAACAGGCATTGGTTCATCCCATTGACCAGGCGCAGCATGCTCCATGCCCAAGTAACGAAACACTAAATCTGGATAATCGCTGGGTTTTAAGGTAACTGATTCACGCCATGCTATTTCGCCCAACCTCACCCATCGCCAACCTGCTGGGAGTTTGTAGGGTCCTTCAGTCATGGTTCTGCCACCTCTCTGTTGTTGCCGAGAATTTCGTTCAGTTCCTCCACGATGCTCAAAATTTCCCTTTCACGCTCAAGGAGGCTGGCGACAATTTCTGTGGGCGATGGAAGCAGTTGGGTTTCCTTTCGGTTCGGGTTTCGGGGAGTTAGGTCATAACCTCGGTTCCTGATTTCCTCCACAGGGACAATCCAAGAGCGCTCGGATAGGCACGCCTCTCGTGGACCTTGTCCTTTTCGGTAGGCATCCCATGCCTTCCAAAGTTGGCGGGCTTCGTTGAAGTGTTCGTCCCTAATAGGGTTGCCTTTGCTGAATTTCTTTAAGCCTTCGGGTAAAGGGAGTTCGTAATACCAAATTTCCCGTGTCGGTCCTGGTCGCTCAAAGAAAATGAGTGCCGTCTTGACATCGGAATAAGGGGCAAAAGTTCCCGGCGGTAGGCTGATGATGGTGTGAAGGTTGAATTGCTCCAGAAGGTCGCGCTTGACTTGGGCGAAAGGACCGCCTCGGAAAAGCGTTCCTTCAGGCACAACCATCCCACACCTTGCCCCATCTCTGGGCTTGAGTTTCCTCATGATGTGCTGCAAGAACAAAAGTTCCGTCGCCGAGGATTGGACTGGGAAATTTTGTTGGATGTGCCTGCCCTCAATCCCACCGAAAGGCGGGTTCGTCATGATGACATCGTATCGCTCGGTGACTTGTCGGATGTTTTCCTCCAGAGTGTTTTTGCGTCGGATATGGGGTCTTGAAACGCCGTGCAAGACCATATTCATCAATCCCAGCAGTGCAGGGATCGGTTTCTTCTCCTGACCGAAAAAGGTCTCCTCTTGAAGCCGTCGGTGGTCTTCAACGGTCTTCTCCTGTTGCTTCATCCAGAGGTAGGCTTGAACGAGGAAGCCACAAGTCCCGCAGGCTGGGTCGTAAACGGTTTCGCCAATTTGCGGGTTCACCACTTCCACGATGAACCGAACGACGGGTCGGGGCGTGTAGAATTCCCCCGCAAGCCTGTTTTCGCTACCCAACCTGCGCAAAAGTTCCTCGTAGACTTGGGATATGGTGAAAATGTCATCGTGGCTGTGGAAATCAATCTCGTTGATGATTGAGATGACATCCTTGAGGTTGTAGCCTGAAGCGCAGACAACGACATTCCTTTCCGAGAAGACTCCACGGATGATTTCCCTTAAGGGGTCACCACCGAGACCTTGCAGGTAGGGGATCAACTTGCCGTGGACGAAACCCAAAAGTTCATCGGCAGGCCAATCCTTTGTCGCCCAGTCCCTCCAACGATAAGGCGGTTCTATGATCGGCTGGTAGTCTCTTCCGTCAAGTTGCGCTTGCGTCTCCCACTCTTCCTCTTGGGCGTCCAAAAAGCGGAGGAAGAGGAGCCAAGAGAGATGTTCCACATACTCCATGATGCCACCGCAGTTGTTGTCCCGGCGAAGGATGTCGCACGCTTGCCATATTTTGTTGGCAAGGGCTTCACGGGTCTGAATAAGCCCCATTCAAGAACCCACCTCCTCCAGAGGATACAATCGCTTTCGTATCTCCTCAAGGGATTTCCTGAGCCCGTCAACCCCTCCAAACCATTGACTGATTTTGAAGGCGCCTCCCCATTCTCTGAACGGGGAGACATTAAAGACCTCTGACCCTATCTGTTCAATCCCACCAACGCGATACTTGTCAAGCAACTCCAAGATGACTCGTCGGGCATTTTCGTTGTGCTGAAGGAGGAAGGCTTGCTCTCTGTTGCGGAAAGCAATCACCCTTTCGTCACGGGATCGGATAGGGGCACCATAGGTGATGTGGGCTAAGATGTCGTAGGCGTCTGCATCTGCCCTTCCCATCACCTCTGCCAAGACTTCTGGATGGATGCTTGATTGGCGTAGTTCTTCAAGGAACTTACTTCTGCGGTTTGGCTCAACCCAAATTTCCCTTAGGTGCCGGTGGGTTGGTGCGATTTGAATCACTTTCCTGCGGGCGTAGTCGCGATACTCCTCAAGGGAAAGTTGTTGACCAGTGGCGTCAACGGTGAAAATGGCTTCGTCAGCGATAGTCACCTCAATGCCTTTCACCCGTATCTTTGCCCTCACCCCTCGTTCAGGTCTCAAGGGGACATCTATGGATACCTCTCGGTTTGCCAAAGTTGTCACCTTTATCTCTCGCCGGACGAAGCCGGGTGCGGAGACGATGAGAGTGAGTGTGCCTTCAGGTAACTTGTCAAACTCAAAGCGCCCCTCGCTGTCTGTTCGGATGGGACCTACTTGGCTGTTGGGACCTGTCCTGACAGTGACTGATGCGCCGACGAGCAAATCCTTTGTTTCGGCATGAAAGACTTTGCCGACAAGTTTGGCATTGAACGGTCCCTTAGGTGCCTCTGGTGGCGGTCCAGGTGGTCGGTCCCATTCATCAAAGAGACGGGTCGCACCGGTAAAGTCAATGATGCGGAACCAATATTTGCCTGTTGCCGGGTCTATTCGGCTGCCGCGACCGATGATTTGTTTGAAAAGGACGGGGGAAGAGATTGTTTTCATGAAGACGATGTTCCTGCAAGATGGGACATCAACCCCTGTGGTCAAAAGTTCTGCGGTCGTTGCAACGACTGGGGCTTTCTTGTCTGGGTCGGCGAAATCTTCAAGCCATCGGCGGGCTTCCCCTTCCTCGGAGATGATAGGGACAGCATAGTTGTCCAGCCCTGTCTCGGGTCCAAATTCGTCTTGGAGCAAACGGGCGACAAGGCGGGCATGTTCCATGTCCACGCAGAAGACCATAGTCTTTTCCATATGCCCGAAACGGCGGAGCAGGTTGGCTAAGTGCTTCACCATGGCTTCGGTTCTGTCTGGGAGGGTGATCTCCCTTTCAAATTGTGGTGTGGTGTAAACTTCTCTGGGTATCACGCCCTCTGGGATGAAAACTTCCGCCCCTTGCTCAATGGCGTCTTCAAGCCGAAGCCCATCTTTATCTACTGTCGTCCGAACGAGGTGGACTTTGTAAGTTGCCAGAAAACCGTCTTCAATCCCTTGACCGAGACTATATTGGAACGCTGGAGGTCGCCAAGTCCCTTTTTCAGGGTGTTCGGGGTCAATGGCGACTTCTTCCTCTTCGGCGCAGAAATAGGCGTATGTGTCAATGTTCTCGTCCTGTTTTGGGGTGGCAGTCATGCCTAAGTGAATGGCGTTTGAGAAGTGGTCTAAGATTTCACGCCAAGTTCCCCAACCTGACCTGTGACATTCGTCAATGATGACCATGTCGAAGAAGTCGGGCGGAAATTTCTCAAAGAGACGCTTTCCGTTCTCGTCGGGGCTCCAAAGGGTTTGGTAGATGCCGAAGTAGAGGTCTCGGTTGAGGTTTGGTGGGTGCCCTTCAATGATGCAGCGAGGTTCACTTGTCCCCGTAGCAAAAGGGGAGAAAGTGTTGTAAGCCTGATCCCGAAGGACCAAACGGTCTGTGAGGAACAAAATTCGGGCTGGTCTTTCAGGGTGCTGTCTTTGGAACCAACCCGATTTAATGAGTTTCCAGACGATTTGGAAGGCGATGAAGGTTTTCCCCGTCCCAGTCGCCATGGCGAGGAGGATGCGCTTTTGCCCCCTCATGACTCGAAGGATAACTTCACGGATAGCAATCTCCTGAAAGTAAAAGGGACGCTTCCCGCAAAGGCTTTCAGGACAGTAAGGGTAGAGCAAAGGGCTCTTTGAGATTTCCTCGCTGATCCCGTAAACTAAGGGCGCTTCCTTGACCCTCCCGGGTGTCGGCTTTTCCAACCCTGTGTTCGCTTTCCACCGTTCCCACAGTTCCTGAGGTCTCGGAAATTCCTTCAAGGAGCGACTTGAGTGGGTGAAGAAGTCGTATTCAACGATTTCGTGACCGTTGGTGGAGTAGGCGAAGGCTAATCCGAGGTCGCGGGCGTATCCCTTCGCCTGCTCCAAACCAGCTTCAGGAGGGCTATTGGCAGGTTCTGCCTCAACCACGGCGATGGGGAAGCCATCTGAGTAACGCAAGAGGTAGTCAACTTTCTTTTTCCTGCCACGCTGAACCTCATCCCCGATCAAAATGACTTTGCCTTCCGTAAACTGATAATCGCGCGAGTAGATGAATTCACGGGCAAGGAGATTATCCGTCCAACCTGCTGCTTTCAATTTCGGTTCAACCAATCTTGCCCTCGTCTCTGCCTCGTTCATCATCATGCCCAGAACACCTTTTAGGGCTGGTTTTTTCGCACCGTTTGTGCCTGAAGCCGTGAAGTGAAGTCTCGTCCCCACAATCATTATATCCTTCCCGCTCTTTTGGTGAACCGTTGCGGGAAATTTCTGTGTCGCGTTGTTTCTTCAACGACACTTTTCTGAGCAACTGATGTCAAAGTGAGATAGCCAGGGAGGTGCAATGCCCTTGAAGGGTGAGAAATCTTTTTGGCGTCGTTACAGTCGTTTTTACCCTTACTTGGAGCGAGCAACCCCTTACCGTCACCTTATCCAAGACACCATCTCCTTTGCTGTCCACCCAGACCCTAAGGTTGTTTGCGATTTGGGTTGCGGTGCGGGTGCCCTTTTGGTCAATTACCTGAAAGCCTTCCCTGCCGTCCAAAAGGCTATCGCCGTTGACTTCTGCGAGGAATTTTTGTCCTTTACCCGTTCCAGGTTGAAGCAGGAATGCCCAGAATTCTTGCGGGCGGGGAAGGTCGCTTTCCTCCTCCACGACCTTCGCAACCCCCTTCCACTCCACGACAACACTTTGGATGTCCTTTTGGCTGGTCTTGTCCTGCCTTACATCACTTCCCACAATGGTCGCAACGGTGTCGGTGCTCTTCTCGGTCTCCTTCAGGAGGCTCACCGAGTCCTTAGGGAGGGTGGTGTTTTCGTCTGGTCGACGCCTGTTCAAGGTGTCAATTTCTGGCATGTCTTCCTTGCCAGTTTGGTTAACATGTTGAACTTTCACCACCCTGAAAACCTTTTTTACGGTCCCGTTCTTCTTTTCCATGCCCTCTCCATCCAAAGGAAAGGGAAGCGGGGAGTTTACATTTTCCCTTCCGAACAAGCCCTTTGGGCGATGCACGAGGCATCAGGTTTTTCAAAGTTGATTGTTTGTCGCTCCCTCTCTAACCAAGCCTTCCTTATCCGAGCGGTTAAAGGGAACAAGACTGGAGAAAGGTAGCGGTGGCTTCTCTTGACAGCACAAAGGCATCACATCAGTAGCAAGTAAACGGCGGCACAAGCGGCAGCCATCCGTCCACCACCCTTAACGGTTGCGATAGGTTCCGCCAACCACCCACCACGACCCTCGTAAATCAACCAACCATCGTCAGTCTGTTCAAGAGTTGCGATGGGTTCTGCCAGCCATCCACCTTCTCCCTCATAAACTTCGTTGCCTTCAACGGT
>Ga0209225_1004566_pt1 | contig 10859 bp, 9 predicted proteins | sample WasSprMetagenome_FD_184732 | JGI IMG/M metagenome (GOLD analysis project Ga0209225, IMG submission 184732) | Sulfidic aquatic microbial communities from Washburn Spring, Yellowstone National Park, USA - WS (SPAdes) (version 3) | ecosystem: Environmental > Aquatic > Thermal springs > Hot (42-90C)...
CTAGAAAGTCAGGCAACCTGTTTGCTGTTTGGAATCGCTATGTAGAGCAAATTCACCACTATCTATTCATAAAATCTTTTCATCAAATAAAAGATATGAGTCTCTTAGAGAGGACTACGCAAAAATTATAAGCTCTGCAGTTACACTATAACTAGGTGCGTGCCTTGAGTAGTTTTGCTCAAGAACCCCTGCTTTCAAGGAAATTAACGTTAGAGGAACTTAAGAAGTATTTACAGGTTGTTAGCGAGATCAACGCTATCTCCTTTAACATACTAGAATGGTGTAGGAGGAATATATGGAGTGTCGTTGGCGAGTCACAGGCACGGGAAGCTAAAATTCCTTTCGATAAGTGGTCTGACGAAGTTAGGAGAATCGTTATTTCTGGGCTGAAGGTTGAGCAATTAAAGAACCCATACTATACCTCAAACGCTTACGCAATGTTTATAAAGGATTTTATAGGGCTCTACTTAGAGAACCCAGCTCTGTACGTCGAGAATCTCATGTTCAAAGAAGAAATGAGTAACGTGAACATAGTTTTTGAAAAAGACTCTCTTCATAGAATTTGTTGAGTACGTGCATAGGATAACAGAATTCATATCGAAGAAAGCAAGCGAACTCGGGATAAGGATTGAAGCTCCGAAAGCTGTAGAGGGGTCTATCGACGAGCTCATTGAGAGATTTCTACAGAAGGTGTATGAAGTTACAGTAGGCGTGAATAGCTTTACGACAGCTGTCTGGGGACTTAGGAAGATCACGCCATCGTACATGAAGAAAGCGTACGGAGAAGTACCGCAACAGCTCCTAGATATCTTAGACTTCAAGAAGTTGTTGGAAGTAAAATATGTGGAGTTATGGGGTTTTAAAGATTACTTCACTCAACTAGCTGTTTACTGTATTTATGATAGATATAATAATAGATACCCCGAATACCATGCTATAATAAATAACGTCCCTCTCTTCCAATCCTTTTTACGAGGACTTAGTTATGTAAATGATCTCGCAAAAAGACAGAGGATACTCACGCAAGTTACTCAAATACATCAGTTAAGCTCGTTAGGCGGTGCTATATGCGCTCTTAATCAAGCCGTATGGAGCTATATTTCTAGGTTAAGAGAAATATGCGTAAAGTGGTTTAGGGGTTATGTGGATTTAGAAAGCTTGTATGTAGGTGAAGCGTGGAAAAAGCTAGGAGAGCAAGGTTGGGAGGTACCGGAATATCTACGAGACTTAACTCAGGATATCGCACCTTTTTACGTCTATTTCAAAATAGGTTTAATGCATGATGAGTTAGGTGTAGTAAATCGCTTAATATTAACTACGTCATATTGTGAATGCTCCTATCGTGATTATACTGCACAGTTCACGTTACTAGCGAGACTTCTCTATGATTTAATGCCTGCCATATTTCTTGGCGTAGCTGATGTAACTCTCAAGATATATCTATGTGGTAGATCTTTCGGTAGAGTATGTCAAGATATTATGTCTAGTGACGTATTGGGTTGCGAAGATGTTGATGCCGTTGCCGTGTTTTTCAGGCGTGCAACGCGATAAGGTGTTTAGTTACGGGGAGTATAGAGGATAGAATTAAATTAGGTAAGAGAGGAGCTGTTTTCTCTGCTATAGCTATACTCGGTTACTGCGAGTTGAGGAGGTTCCTACACCTTGTTAACTCCGTCTATCAGATATCAGGCGAGGAAATTGAGCAGTATCTCAAGGAATTGGAGTTTGACGGCTTAGTTAAGGTGTCTGAGGACAGGGTTTTCATCAGCAGTAAGGGTGTGGAGGCGATTAAAGAGGTCGGTTTAGACGAAGAGTCCGTGAACACCCTACTCAAGAGCTTCGCAATAACTGTTAAACCTATCCTTATGTCCTTACATTTGCCGAAATTACTTACCAAACTTGACTCTAGCTTTTTAAGAGCAGAGGACATACACAAACTTGTTCATGAAGTTGAAATCACGCCTCCTATGCTCCTCCTCCAATTACCTAAAATCATCCAACTAGATACGTATAAGCCCCCCATAGAATATTTGAGTGAATCACCTGAAGTTCTTACCATGATCGACTTAGTCAAGCCAAAGCTTAAGCTTCTTAAGCTAGATAAAGAATATTTAGTCATAGAATCTAGCGAAGTATTCGTGAAGCCTATCAGCATCGAGCTTGAAGCTCCTAAATTAGTGGATATGAGTAGAGCCATATCTACGATTCCAGAATCAACTAGAGAAACACCGACTCAACAGGCAACTATCCTCGAGACTCTTAAAGAGGAAGTAAGTTATGGGAATGAAGTTGCAGACGTTCTCGAGGGTTTCTTTGAGGTTGAGGAGGGCGGGGAACGCGATATTAGGTCTGGCTTAGCGACCGTAACTTATGATAGACCTGTAGTTATAGTCGCTGTTAAGCCTGAAAACCGTGAGTATATAGATGTTCTCAGGCACTTCCTTCACGTCACTTACAGGATCGTGGTAGGCGGTCTTCCGCAAGGAGAGTATTTTACTCTCTCACCTTCTAGGGATGGGCTTGAGCTTGAGAGAGTCCTTTATGAGAGTTCAAGGCCTAGCGTGGTTAAGGTTATAGAGATCACCGAGCCCAAGCCCGTAAATCTTGAAATTTTAAGAAGCAGGTTAAGGGAGCTCTTAGTTGAAGGTCTCAGCTTCACAGTACTCTATGTAAACGAAACCGTCGCCGATAAAATCGTGAATTTCGTGCGTGATCATAGGGGGGAGTTTGGAGCTAAAATACTCATTATACGTCCGCGAGAACTCTCACAGGAACAGCTCCATAAATTAGCGGCGCTTTCGTGGGGTTATGTAGGTATTGCTAAGAAATTTAGTGGAGAAGGAACCACTGTAATGACTCAATATACCATGCCTAATATTGCCTTCACAATGTTTGCGGAGAGGTTTTATAAAGACCTAGAGGATATCTATCGCACCGCTTTGGTGAAGGGAATAGTTGAAGAGGTTAAGTCAGGTAGACGTGATAACGTCTTAGAAACCTCCGAGCACTACTTCCTAAAGGTGTTCACAGCATACTATTTCGTTGAGAAGGAACACGTGAATATAAACGATATCGCTGTAGAAGAGAGCTTATGCGGCGGCGTTCCAGACGTCTATGTGAGGTCTCGTGGTATAGCCGTGGAGATTGAGACCCTATACGGCGAGGGTCTCGCGTGGCCGAATAAGCTCAGGCAAACCCTTGAAAAATACAGGGGTTGCAGAGAAATATCTGAAATCTGGCTTGTTATACCAACCCCTACAAGCATCCATGCACCTGAAATACTTAGCGACAACAGTGAGGAGATTGAGAGAATCCGGTGATCCAAAGTCCAAAACAAGAATCCTCACAGTAGACTTAGGAGAAGAAAAATTCGTGCCAGTAGAAGAAATAGGTAGGAAAATCAGAGAAGCATTGAGATCGTAGGGAGACTTTAAAACCTTAAAATACTCTTCCATGCACAAACCGTTAAGAGAGCGTTACGAGGGTGTGTACGTGGTATTGCTGTAGCTCTACTTTACACTAATGTTCTGTTTAGTAGGGTAATACTTTATCTTAAAGCTATTAGTGGCTCAATAACGTGTTTCTGCGAGTCAAACCTTACCCTCCCACACTTACACTGCTAAGCTTTTGTTGTGAGAATATATGTGGGTAGCCTCTTTCAGGTTAGTACTTGGGTTCCTTGTTAAAGACTTACGAAGAAAATTTATTTATTGTTTTGCAGTGAGTAATTAGATGACACATAGTGGGATCGTGGATCGCTGAAGAGGTATGTGAGTTTTATGAAGGGCTTTATGGAGGAAGATACTATTTCGTTGAGGAGGATAAGAGATTAGTTCACGTATCAAACTACTCTAAAAGACCACCAAGAAAGTGGTATGTTGAGGGTCGTAGATCTTCTAGAGTAGTATGCTATGATATAAATTTCGACAAGATTACGGGCAAAGCTGTGATCGAAATCTCTTCAGATAGGGAGGGTCTGTATGAATATATCCTTAAATACCGTGCCGAAGAATTAGCACTAACTGAGGATAAGAGGGAGAGACAGGAGCTACCGATTAGTGCTATAAATAGTTATGAGCTTAGTTACTTAACACTAAACGAAAAACGTTTTCTGAATAACGAGTGGGAGAAGTATTATAGGCCCATGCTCTACCACATCAAGAAGGTGAGAAACAAAGTTATTAAAGAAGATGATATTGCCTTCATTAGTCACCTCATGGACTTGCACTTAAGAATGGATCTCAAGTATCCATTATCTTTCTTAATCCCTGATCAAACGAGCAGAGCTAGGTCTCTTGGCACGCTTACTAAGGAGATCCATCAGATCTGGATAGTGACAAGGATCTTAGAAGAGTTCGCGACATGGGAATCAAATACCTTACTTGCTGACCGAACATTAAACTTTATTCAAGGTCATTTTAGACCGATAGCTTTTATTGGGAAGTATTCGCTATGGTATGAATTCGATTTAAATCCACACACTATGTGCGGAGGTATTAACTGGTTTAGACCAGAGATTAAAGCACGGTTAAAACCTTTCTATGAGAGGGCAGAGAGGTTCTTATCTAGCGGATTTACGAAATTGTCTAAATTAAGACCCGACATAGTATTCACACAAGCTAGGGATTGCGAAGAGTTCGTGGAAAATCCGGTCATTAAATTAATAATTGAGTGCAAAAACTCTAAGTATGAAGACTGGAAGAAAGAGATAAGTAATCAAATAATACCGTACAAGGAAATATTCCAACCTGAGTATATCTTAATAGCATCGCTCAAACCAGCACCAAAAATAGCACACGATATAAGCATCATAGACAACGTCTATCCTGGAGGTACAGGGGAACAAGAGCTAGTAACATATATTAAGTACGTATTAGGTACATAATACTTCAATAAGAAACGTCAGGAGTTCTTTGAAGCTTTAGCAAAGCTAGCAGTAATTACACTAGCTATTATTGCATTACTGGGAATTATAGGTTCTATAGTTAGGTCCTCTAAAAAACATAACCCTAGTTAGAGGTTAAAGATGAAGCAGAACATCTACCTAAGCGCATGTTTAGTACATTTAGGACTATGTATTTTTGGTTCCTTCACTCGGAATTATAGCTCGTTCCTTCATAAATTCTGTGATCTGGTAAAGCCCCTTTCCAGGTGAATAAAGAGTAGCGCTTCTGTGCAGGCATTCTCTATTAGGACTCTCATCAAGACCTAAAACAGAGTTGCTTAGCTACTGACTCTAATGCTTTAGTACATTATAAATATTAATTTACGGTAACGAATTTATTACTTATAGGAGTCATGATAGATGAGGGTAATGGTTTTCATAGACTGGCAAAGTATTAAGAGTCCTCAGATGTTGGTAGAGTCGCTGGAGAGGTTTCTGCTAGATGTTTTTGATGAAGAGTTTCTGCGTAGGGAAGTTAAGAAACTCGAACAGTATGTTTCAAAGGGTAGGCCTGAGAGTTTTGAGTATCTACGGCCTTTGGGTGTTCATAGAGCTGCGCAATGGTATAAGCTAGTTGAGAATCTTAAAAATCGTGGTTATGTGTTTGATTTAAGATTTTCTGCGGAGATAGAGGAGTTCATGAACCTCATGATCTTTGCATTCTCTCTAGATAACCTCGTGAAGCACAATGCACTATCTTTCGATAATCCTGCTGTTAGAGGTGCCCTACATGATAAAGATAGGTTTGAATCATTGATTTACGAAGTTTTGGTTGCAGCTAACTATTCATTGAACGGTTTTGAAGTGAAAATGCCCGATCTCTTCAATGAGGGTCGCATAGACATCATTGCTAGGAAAGGCGCTACTAAGGTTTATTGCGAGTGTAAGAAGCTTAGGCGTAGAGAGCTCTATGTTGATATAGCGATAAAGGTTTTGAACGAAATTAGCCAAAGAAAGGTAAGCGCTGTTATCGATATCGAGTTGTTTAAGAAGCCAAAATCCGTTGATGATGTAGTGAAGCTTATTGAGAAAGCTGTTAACGAGGGAAGGGCTGTAAAAATAGAGGAAGCATCTATACAGATAACGATGCTTCCCGAGCTTGTCGAAGGTGTATTCACGATTTCAATACCAAAGCCTGAAAATATAGAGTATACTGTAGCAGCAGCATACGTAGGTATTTTTAGCGGTGTGCTAAAGGTTAAGGAGCCTAAGATAGTTGTGATTAGGGATTCTAACAAGCCTAAAGAAGCGGAGAAGCAGCTAAGGGATAAAACGAGAAATGCCCTAGAGCAACTCAGTACTGTAAGCGATGGACGCAAAGTTATCTATGTTGACGTGACGGAGGTTGTTGGCAAACCCGTTCTCCAACTTCCCGAACTAATAAAGTTGAATCCAGGTCCTGAGATCCTCGCTTCATATCTTGAGGAAAGGGTTAGAGAGTGGCTAGCTAATCATCCGGATATTGACTCTGTTGTCCTGACACAACCTAAGCTCTATACCGATGAGTTTGGAAATCCATTTGCAGTTGTAGTCGAAAACCACGTTATTGCTGCTTACATAGCTCCAGGTTGGACCATGATGACAAGGGTTGTGCCGATACCTCAAGGGGCTACTCCTGAAGTTCTTGTTAATTTAGCTGTTGAGCTCTCTAAGAAAGGTAACAACCCCTTGGCAATGATCTATCTAGAGAAAGCAATTGAAATTAACCCCAACCTCAAGGAAGCATACAATAACCTGGGGAGGATTCTAAATGACTTAGGAAGACCTGATGAAGCTCTCAAATACTTGAATAAAGCACTTGAGATCAACTCCAACTACGTATTGGCTCTAGTTAATAGAGGTATAGCACTTGCATCGCTAGGCAGATATAACGAGGCACTAAAAGATCTAGATAAAGCAATAGATCTAGACCCAAATAATGAAAAAGCGTGGTACAACAAAGCTATAGTGCATAACATACTTGGACAACACAATGAAGCATATAGGTGTGTCTTAAGAGCACTTAGCATTAACCCCAACTATGAACATGCAAAGAGATTGAAAGAGCAACTAGACAAATTAAAGTATATTATATAGAGATCTCCTAAATAACTTGCAATTCTATTAAAACTTTTTCATTATGATCATAATATCACTAGGTACCACTCCTTGAAGTAGTGGAGAACGCTTCAAGCTCCTCCGGCATCGGGAGGATGGTTATCCTGAGCCTCTTCCCCGGACTTCAGGATGCTGTTGTCGACTGAGGCTAAGACCAGGAGCTCGGCCTCCGCGTCCGATAGCTTATAGATCTGCCGGGTGGCGTCCCTGCCCTCAAGCTCCTGCCTCAGTAGGAGTACCGTAACGGACTGCTCGAGTATTGCCCTGAGGACTCCTAACGAGATCCTCAGTTCTCTGCGTTATGTATATGAACCCTACGATGCTGGGGGTCTCCATGAATATCCAGGCCTCGTCTACGAAAAGCACGCTCCTGGAGACCTTGACCAGGAGGGTGTTGTAGGCGTAGGCAGATATGAGCACCTTGAGCCTCCTCGACCTAACGTTTCTGAGTCCGAATATCACAGAGCCCGTAAGCCTTGGAGGCTCCCCGAAGTAAACGTACCTGTCGAGAGGTGCGGTAGCCCCCTTCAGAAACCTTCTCAGCGCTAAGCTTAGCTAGGTCCAATTCCTCGCACCACAGCTTAGACCCCAAGCTACAAGATCCTGATAACAAGTTATGCTCCACGTATATACGTTTCACTAACGTGAAGGAGGGTCATGAAATGATGGATTTAAAAATCATCAGCCTTCCTTTAGGTGGAGCCGCCGGCGGGATTTGAACCCGCGACCCCCGGCTTACAAGGCCGGTGCTCTACCCGGCTGAGCTACGGCGGCTCTCCTCTTAATGTTTTCTTATAGGGTTTTATAATGTTTATTTGGTGGTGTGTTTGAGGGTTAAGTTGGTTGTTTCGTTAGGTCCTTCTTCTAGTTCTGCTGACGTTATCGTCTCTATGTTGCGTGAGGGGGTTTCTGGTTTTAGGATTAACTTAGCTCACGGTGTGTTGAGTGATTGGGTTGGGATGATTAGGTCTGTTAGGTGGGCTGAGTCTCTTGTTGGGAGGCTTGCCTCGGTAATCGTGGATATTAAGGGTCCTTCACTTAGGTTGGGTGAGTTCCCGGACGTGGTCAGCGTTCCTGCAGGGTCTTTAGTTGAGTTCTGTGTTTCAGGGTATTCTAGGGAGGTCCCCAGGATCCCGTTCCCGCATGAGGAGGTCTTCAAGAAGGTTTCCGCCGGCGACTTACTGGTAATGGATGACGGTAAAGCGAGGTTCAGCGTGGTCGAGGTATCTGGGGATTGCTTCAAAGCGAGAGCTCTAACCTCTTGCGAGTTGAAGCAGAGGAAGAACGTGAGTTTCCCTGATAAGGAATTCGAGGGGGGATACATGAGTGTTGAGGACGTGAACGCTTTAAGAGAGCTCTGCAGGGAGGGGGTAGACTACGTTGACGCAAGCCTCGTGAGGGGTGCGGGGGACGTTAAGGAGTTGAGGGATTACCTATCGAGCATCGGGTGTGACGCGCTAGTAATAGCTAAGATAGAGACGAGGAAAGCAATGAAAAACCTGAGCGAGGTTATTGAGGCATCAGACGCTGTCTTAGTAGCTAGGGGGGATCTAGGAATGAATTTCGGTCTCGAGGAAGTCCCCATACTGCAGAAGAAGATAATTGAGGAATCACACAAGATAGGGAAGCCAGTCATAGTAGCTACGCAACTCCTGGAATCCATGATAAACAACCCAGTACCCACGAGAGCAGAGGTATCGGACGTGGCGAACGCTGTGCTGGAAGGCGTTGACGCGTTGATGCTGACCGGGGAAACAGCGGTGGGTAAGTACCCTGTCGAGGCGGTGAGGTGGTTGAGGAAAATCGCTGAGAGAGCTGAGTCCATGTACAAGCCGGTGACGCGGAGGGAAACAGAGTACGTGAGGAAATCGCTAAAGAAGAGATACGCTAAAGGAGTGACCGAACTCGCCGAAGATCTTGACGGGGTCTTAGCAATATATTCCGTTAAGGGAACGACCGTATTCACCATAGCCTCACTACGCCCTAAAGCACGTTGCTACGCAGGGGTGCCCGCGAAGGGCGTGGCTAGGAAGCTCTCCATAGTCTGGGGGGTTGACGTCAGGGTAGTTGAGGCAAGCAACTACATGGAAGGTCTTGAGAAACTGTACGCAAGCCTACTAAGTAGCGGTGACTTAAGGAAAGGGGATTTAGTGATCTTAACTTACGGTCTGAGAGACAAAGAACAAGTGATTAAGGTTAGGGTAGTAGAGTGAAGCTTTAAAATCTAGTACGTTAATAACTTAGCTCACGAGATGAGGTGAATGCCTGAGAAACGTAAGAAGGAGGTAGGTAAGGTAATCAAGAAGAAGAAAGCTAGGACGATAGCGCTTAAGATGAGGAGGCTCGACATAGCAATAATCAGCGTCATAATAGCCTTAATAGTTGCCGGAGTATACATAGCTTTCTACGGGATCCCGACCTCAGGAGGTCAGGCGCCGAAGGAGGTTCCGGACCCCTTCGAGATACTTAAGAAGAACGCGGAATCCCTCTTCACCAAAAACCTAACCAACACCACACTACTAATCAGGTATCGCGTGAGAGGTACCTACACCTTAGACATCCCCCTAACGGTATCGGACACTGCGTATGTGACAGTAGCGTACGACAAAAACACTAGTAAGTGGTACGCGTACTACGACGTAACTCCCTACCTCTCAGCAATCTTGAGTAAGCTAGGTATTCAGTCCTTCGAGGAGAACGGCACGCTCCTACCGCCGAGGATCAGCAAGCCGGAGGAGATACTAGTGAATTTCGAGGGTCTTAACAGGAAGAACTCTTCCTACACGACCTCCTACGTAGGCGAGGAAGAGATCACCATCACCCTATCAACACTGAACGTAACGTCGCCGACCCTGGAGAAACTCAAGACAACCACTAACGCTAGATTGACTCAAGTCTATAAGTACGTGATAGAGAGCGGGAACGAGACGATAACCCTGACCTTATGGGTAGATAAGGAGACTAGAATACCCTTGAAAGCAATTCTCTCCTCAAGTAGCGGTGAGATCACCTTCACCCTAACTGACGTGGCATACACTTAATCCTTAATAACTCGTTTTTAACGTTGTTAACGTTAGGTAGAGGGGTGTATTGAGTGGAGGGAAGAGGTCCTAGCATAAGGATGCCTCCGAAGATCACGGACCCGCGTAAGCAGGCAGCGCTAGAGAAGCTTAAAAACGTTAAGTACGTAGTAGCGATTACCTCAGGTAAGGGCGGTGTGGGGAAGTCCTTCATAGCCTCAAACCTTGCCCTAACCCTCAAGACCCTCGGCTACGAGGTCGGTTTAATGGATATAGACTTCCACGGACCCTCAGCACCTAAGATGCTCGGTATCAGGGGTCAGAGACTAATAGCTTTATCCGGCGGCATACAGCCGGCTCAAGGACCCCTAGGACTTAAGGTGATGTCCCTAGACTTCCTCCTAGAAGACGATGACACGCCGGTTATTTGGAGAGGGCCTATAAAGACCACGGCCATATTCCAATTCATAACAGACGTCTCGTGGGGTAACCTAGACTTCCTAGTCATCGACATGCCTCCCGGGACCGGTGATGAAGCGATAACCGTGGCTCAGGAAATACCGAAGATTGACGGCGTCGTCTTCGTCACGATACCTTCAGAAGTCTCCGTGCTCGTCGTCGGTAGGTCGATAATGTTCTACAAACGCTTAGGGAAGAGACCTATCGGGGTTGTGGAAAACATGTCGGCGTTCTACTGCCCTGACACCGGGAAGACTTATAAGGTGTTCGGTAAGGGCTCGGGAAGAATACTCTCAGAGAAGTACGGCATACCACTCCTAGCCGAGATACCTCTAGAC
>Ga0209225_1004569_pt1 | contig 10857 bp, 7 predicted proteins | sample WasSprMetagenome_FD_184732 | JGI IMG/M metagenome (GOLD analysis project Ga0209225, IMG submission 184732) | Sulfidic aquatic microbial communities from Washburn Spring, Yellowstone National Park, USA - WS (SPAdes) (version 3) | ecosystem: Environmental > Aquatic > Thermal springs > Hot (42-90C)...
GTGGCAAGCACCTCCTCGATCCTAATCAAACCCCTGCGAAGCTCCTTCAAGAGCTCTTTCAGGACGTAACCGAATCGCCCAAGATACAATTCTCGCTTCCCTTATATCACCAGCTTAATTAACGTTTGCCACTCGATACTTTTTTGCAAAATGCTCAGGAAGCTTTCCTGAAGAGGGTTCTTTGAGAAGAGAGCGGCGATTCGAAGGCAATTCTTGCTGATCCGAGTAATTAAGGCTTAATTTAGATGCAAATAGGCTATAGAGGGCATAAACGAGACAAACCGCTATTCTCACAAAGAATTTTTCAACAAAGCACCACTCGGGGCTCTGGTAGAGATTCTCCTCATATCTGCGGTGTAGGATGATAGACGCTACAAATATGGTTAAGTGTATCTGCCGTTTTGGGTCTTAGCACACCTTTGCGCAGGAGCCCCCGAGGAGTAAATAAAGGGGCATAGAGTGTGGCGGAGCTAGACCCATCGGCTTATTCCGTAGTCAATAGGAGCCAGAACTCCCTTTATGCGAAATGGGCTATAGATGCGACCAAGCCTGTAGGTCTTCCTTTTGAGGAGAGCGGACGTGCAAGCCGATCTTTGGAAAAGTCTACGGCTCGGTGAATACGCCAAGAGCTTAGCCTAGGTTGGGCTGTGTGGTATGTTTTCTTAGACGGCGGATCGGCTTAAACTTTTACCTGCTTCACTTGTGCTTCCACTTCTTTCTCAGGCTTCTTTAACCCGATTTTATAGGCTAGATACTTTAGGAAGATTTTGGCTATGTGTCTGTTTAAGGCCATTTTTAGCAACATGGGTATATCCATTGGCTCTATTGTTATTCTAACTTTCCACTTTGTTTTGCCGACGTATCCCATGCCGTCTAGGTAGACGAGTCTACTCTCGCTTGCTACCGAGTCGAGTTTGAATATTAGTTCGGTTCTGCCTAATCCGTCTGATCGAACCCTCATGGAACGTATCCCTTCTCTCTAGCTTTGGTTATGTATTCGGGTTCTTTCCACCACTTCTTTATGCCTAGATCTTCCGCTAACGCGTTTACTGCGTTGTATCCTGGTCCGAATGTTATCAGGCCCCCTGGGTAGGTTGAAGCGCCTCCTACGTATAGCTTCTTGATGGGTGTGCGGTACTGGGAGCATCTCATATTTGGTCTAAAGTACCCCATCTGGGTGGGTATGTATGCGCCGTGCTTTATAGAGCCCTTCACCATAGTGGATAGCTTCCTCTCTATGTCTAGTGGTGTGTAGGCTGATGCTTTCAGTATGTTTTCGCCGTTGATGTTTGGTGCGTATTGTCGCCAGAGGTTTAGGCATCTCTCTAGATAGTCAAGTCTCACCCTATCCCAACCCTCAGCGCCAACCTCTGCCAGATCATAGGGTGTGTATGGGTTTTCGAAGAGAGCGGTGTGGAAACCTTTAGGCGCCTGTGTGGGGTCGAATAGGGTTGGGCAGGTCGCGTTACCAACTATGTGTGTGAGTTTGCCTTGTCTAGCGTCATCGACGGCTTTCGTAAGCTCATCTACTGTTTCAAAACCTATGATGCAGAGTAAGGCTCTGTCTACATCTGGGTTATTAAGCGATGCCGTGTACTTTGGCGGCTCCTTGAGTGCAAGGTGAGCTGTAAATAGGCTTAGCTGCTCCCATTCCCACCCCTCAACTTCGTTTACGAAGTCTTCATCCAGGTTTTCTTTACCTACAAGCCTGAGGAAGGTTTGTGGCGGGTCGAGTGTGCTCACGACTGCTTTTGAAGCCACTATCCTTCTGCCATCTGCGAGCTCAACCCCCTTGGCTTCACCGCCTTCCACTATTATCTTCACAACCTCTGCGTTGTCCAGTATCATGCCTCCGTTTAGGTAGATCGCTCTGGTCAACGCTGAAGATAGTTTATGTGAAGTACCTACGCAGAGTCTGTAGTTTGTGGCTCTGTTGAAGTATAGTGGTATAAGGTAGCCTAATCCTGGTAGATCGTACTGCAGCCCCCACATCGTGATGAGGTAGAGCATAAGCGCCTTAACCCTCTCATCCACAAAGAGCTCGTTAACTACGTCGAGCGGTGTTCTTTCAGATAACTCAAGGAACTCTGAGCCTAGATCGGTCTTCTCCAAGAGAGCTATCTGATCCGCGCCTGGCATCGGGGGGACGTATGTTGCCGGTATTATGATCTCGTCGGTGTATTGTTTATACTTTACGTAGACCCTCTTGTATGCCACACCATCCTTTTCAGAGAGCTTAGATATTGAGCGCGCGGTCTGCTCCGGGTCTGCGTAAAGTAGTATGGCGCGCCCATCCTTCAGCGGGAACGCTACCTGAGCATCTGGATACACGTATCTTACACCAAGCTCCTGAAGGTTGAGGTCTTGATAGGGTGGAGCGAAGTCTACAGCCATATGGTAGATCGAGTGGATGTTGTGTAGGAAGCCTACTTTCGTAGCCTCCTCAGCCGCGAGCCCCCCGCCGACTTCAAGCCTCCTCTCCAAAAGTAGAACCTTCAGCCCAGCTTTGGATAGATATGCTGCTATAGCCTCACCGTTATGCCCCGCACCTATAACTATAACATCGTATTCTTGTTCCACCATGCTCATCACACCGATGGCAAGAATATGCTTCTTATCCCATTTTGGTACGCGAAGTCCTTTAACCCCAAGTAGATCTTTCTCACGTCTGGTCTTATCCACCAGGTTTTGACGCCCAAATCATCGCATACTACACCTGCAACATTATATCCGCCAGCACCAGTTATACCTGCGCACACGTGTGTTCCAGCGCCTGTTATGTAGAGCCCCTTTATTGGTGTGCGGTATTGGCTCAGCTCCGGGAGCGGTCTCCTGTCGTATAGTTGATCAGGCGACTCTACGCCAACAACACCTTGATCAGCTTCACGCATGTTTATGAGCTTCTTGCTGTAGTCGTAAGTCGAATAAACGTACCTCGCAATTATGTTGTCCTCGGTTAGATTAGGGGCGTACTCCCGCCAACGCTCCACAAGTATATCTGCATACTCCTCCTCTATTTCATCCCACTTTTCAGCGCCTCCGTCCTTTAGGCTGTAGGGTGCATACTGCCACATGAAGGCTGTGTGCTTACCAGAAGGGGCTTGCGACGGGTCGAATAATGTTGGCACTGTGCACTCAGCCGCAGGCTTGGATCTTGAACCACGCCAGCCTGGTGGTATGCCTGCCTCCGTATCCCTGGCTATATTCTCTACGTCTTCAGGTTCCTCGTAGCCGATGACCAAGCAGAACGCTCTATTCATGTCTGGGTTGAATTCAGCTGACTTGTATTTCGGAGGCTCTCTGAGCGCAAGGTGGACGCCGAACAAACCGGACCTTGTGGAAGGCTTTATACCCCTAACCCTCTTGACGAACTCTGGATCTAAGTGTTCTTCGCCCACGAATCGTAGAAAAGTCTGCCACGGGTCTACAGCGCTTATTACAGCCTTCCTCGCAGCTATCTGTCTACCGTCAACCGTTTCAACACCAACCGCCCTACCATCTTTAACCATAATCTTGCCGACCTCTGTGCTCTCCATAACCATACCCCCATACCTGTAGAGGAACCTTGTTAGGGCGTGCGCTATGCCGTGTGAGCCGCCACGCGTAAACTCCTTCCCTCTGTATAGCCACGTAGGGTTTTTCACTATCCAGCCTCTCGGATCCGGGACATCGTGCCAGACCGTTGCAAAAGAGTAGTTCGCTAAGAGGCAGCCTATCACATTATGGTGCTCAAACCTCTCCCTCACGAGCTGCTCAGGCGTCATGTTGATTAGGCGCAAATACTCCCTACCCATCTCACTCTTCTCAAGCAGAGAAGCCCTTTCATCCGACGGTATGGGTGGTGAATAGTCCTCCAGCCAGAGGAGACCTTTAATAAGCATCTCCATAAACTGCTGCTGCAGAGTCTTATATGCGAGTGCATCCTTCTTTGAGAATCGGCTTAAACTCTCAGCCGACTTCTCAAGGTCTCTTGTGTAGAGAACGATGCATCTCCCGTCGCTAAGGGGGTTGCCTAAGACCACAGGCGGCTTAATATATGTTGGTCCTAGTATAAACTGCTCTAGGTCTCTTGCCCAGACCGCTGCGCTGTGACCGTAGAAGAATGAGTGAAGGTTGTGGCGGAAGCCCGGTAGCGTGACCTCCTCGGTGCAGAGACCCCCACCGATCTCATGCCTCCTTTCTAAGACTACGACACTCATACCCTGCTTCGCAAGGTAGCACGCTGCGATCAACCCGTGATGACCGCCACCGATCACAACTACATCAAATTCAGCCATCTCACCATCACTACATTTCTAATCGAAGTTCGCTGAATATTTAAGCGTGCTAATGGGTTGGTTACGTAATCTTAACAGCGGCTTTGATAGCCTCCTTCTTAGCCATAGCAGCCAGAGCTTCGTTTATATCGTTCAATGTGAATGTGTGGGAGACTATCTTTTTGAACGGGTATTTGTCAACTCTAGATTGCAAGAAGCGTAACCCAGCAGCTATGTGTCTAGGTTCGTGGCCTAATGCGCCCACGATGTTAAGTTGGCCTAAGATGATGGCAGAGGGCGCTACGTTGGCTAAACCCGCGTACCCTGCGCCTATTATAAGGTAGGAGCCGCCGCTATCAAGCATATCTAGCCCCTCCCTGATGACCTCCAGCGAACCCGTGGCTTCAACGGCGTAGTCTACACCATGCCCCCCAGCCAACTCCTTAACCCTTCTCACCCTATCTTCTGCCGACGCGTAGTTGGATGCGTTAACAGCGTAGTCTGCACCGAACTCCTCTGCGAGCCTAAGCCTTGAGTCGACTACATCTATCGAGATGACTCTAGATGCACCCATCTCCTTCGCCACCGCGATCGCATATAGCCCAACCGGTCCAGCGCCCTGAACCGCAACCCGGGCTCCTGGCTTGATGCGCAGCTTCTCTAACCCATTCAGCACTACGCCGAAGGAGCAGGTAAGAGGGGGGATGATAGCATCATCCAGCTCCTCGGGGACTTTGAAGAAAGCAACCCTAGGTCTCACATAGACGTATTCCGCGAAGAATCCGTTCAAGTATGGGGGATCGGAGCAACCCACCCTCATACCGTAAGTTAATCTGTTTTCGCAGGCGAAGCTGTTCCCTCTCGCCGCACACTGATAGCATACACCACACGTCCATATGCGATCCCACACTATTCTATCCCCAGCTCGTACGGTGTTGCCTGCTGAGTCCATTTTAACACCCTCGCCGAGCTCATACACTCTCCCAACCGCCTCGTGCCCTAAGATCATCGGTGTAACAGAGCCTTTCAGCTCACCCCTCCAGATATGTACATCTGTGCCGCAGAACGTCGCTAAAGAAACCTTCGCTATGAGGGCGCCTGGCTCAGGCTTCAGCAGAGGGAAATCTTTTAACACCAACGGCTTATTGAAGGCCGCTAAAACAGCGGCTCTAGCTCTTTCACTCATACGTGCAGTTACTTTGGTGCGGCTGATAACCGTTGCTCCAACCCTCTTTCGGAGATCCCGGCCTTCGCAGCCTCATCCTCTAAGCCGAGTATCTTGAGCCTACTATAGGTTGGGATGCCGAATTCATCCCAACCCCGATACTCATAGTATTCAGCTAGCATCTCGTTCAGCGGTGGGAGGTTCTGCCCCGCGCCTCCGCCCTTCCTAAGGGTAAGTATTCTCGGTGGGAGTGTGTCGTGTATTCTGGTTAACCCAAGCCTCACGTTATAAAGCCTCTTAAGGTTACTTATCCTCTCACCGATCTTCATAAGACCATCTGCATCTATATCCCAACCTGTCACACACTTGAGCCACCTTCTGATGTGGCTGGGCTGCACATTACCTATGACTAGAAACTTGCAGAGCTTTAGCGAATCGAATAGCGCCATGTAATCTTGAAGCTTAGCTACAAATACGCCCTTACCTTTGACACCAAACCTATCTTGAACCTCTGGGTAGCCTAGCTCAGGTAGGATGCAAGCACGCTCGTAGATGTGTGAACACGCCTGGTTGTGGCAAGCCCCCCTGCTTGCAGTAGCGTAACCTAAACCTACACTATTATGCGCTCTAGGATCGTGCGCAGGTAGCTCCAAACCCTTAACGTGCAGGGCAAACTCAAGAGCCAATCCACCTACGCTTTCAGCAGCCCTCTTCACACCCTCGCCGAGAATCCAACCCAAGCCCTCACGCCTACCTATCTTGTGAATAAGCTCTATCACCGAGTCCGGGTCACCCCACCTAAGCTTCTCCGCCTCAGCACCGCCTATCAGACCCCTCTCACGCGCTTCAATAGCGAAGGCTATCACCGCCCCCGTCGAAATGGTGTCAAGACCGTATCTGTTACATAGCTCATTAGCCTTACAAATAGCCTTCAGATCATCCACCAGCACGTTTGCACCCAGCATAGCTACAGTCTCGTACTCGGGTCCAGCGCCTTCTACAGGCGAGTATCTGCCATCCTCCACCCTAACCTTTCTCCCACATCCAAGTATGCAGCTGTGGCAGTAGTATCTGCCCGAAAGCACGGTCTCAGCCATCCTCTGCCCAGATATTTCGTCAGCACCTTCAAACGAACCAAGCATCCAGTTTTTCACAGGAAGGTCGCCTATATGGTGTATCTCAGGCACCCCACCACTAGTTCCATAATCTCTAAATCTGCCGCCTCTTCTCACAAGCACTACACCAAACTCCTTGATAGACCGCTCCAGCTCATCGGGATCCGCTACAGAAGTTTCACGATCCCCCCTAACAGCTACAGCCTTCAGCCTCTTACTCCCCATCACAGCACCTAACCCACATCTACCAGCAGCCCTACCATCCCTACCCTCACTCATTATCGACGATATTCTAGCAAGCTTCTCTCCAGCTTGGCCGATGCAGCAGACCGAAGCATTCGCATCAGTCTCCCCTCTAACAGCATCGTAGGTGTCGTATGTGTCAAGCCCCCATAGCCCCGACGCATCTCTGAACTCCACACCGCTTTCGCTAACCCATAGGTAGATCGGCCTATCGGAGGAGCCGTAGACCACTAAGCCGTCGTAGCCAGCCTTCTTTAACTCAGCGCCCCAGACCCCACCAACATCGCTTTCACCATATATGTTAGTTAGCGGTGAGCGGGCTACAACGTGGTGTCTACCTGAGAGCGGAACCTTCGTACCAGTAAATGGGCCGGTCATAAATATCAGATGGTTCTCTGGACCCAAGGGGTCTGTTTGAAGACCCGTGTAATCGTAGAGAATCTTAGTCGCTAAACCGGCTCCACCAATATAGCTACGTGCTAACCTATCATCTAACTCTCTAGCCACAGCCTCTTTGCTGGTTAAGTCAACCCACAGTACCCTACCAGCGTAGCCGTAAGTCAAGGCTATTTACGGATAGGCTGCTTGCTTTATTTTTGCTTTACTGACACCCGGGTGTCGAAAAGATTATAGGGTTAGCTGCGGTTCTAAAGCGTTTAGGATGACGGAGTGTAGCCTAGATATCAGCCTAATAGAGCCTGATTTGTATAGGTTGAGGGGGTCGGAGGAGGGTATCGGTGAGCTCGCAAACTCGTTTGCTGAAGTTGGGCAGCTGAACCCTGTGCTTGTTAGACCACACCCTAATATTGAGGGTAGATTTCAGCTGATCTGCGGCTATAGAAGGTATCAGGCTGCTAAGAAGCTCGGTTGGCGTAGTATAAGGGCTGATGTGAGAGATCTTAGCGACGAGGAGGCAGCTAAGATAGCGCTTACAGAAAACGTTCAGAGGGAGGATCTATCAGACTACGAGAAGGCTGAGATGATAGAGCAGCTGCATACCAAGTACGGTAAGACCTACGAGGAGATAGCGTCTATGATAGGTAAATCTAGGCAATGGGTTACAAACCACGCATCTATGCTCAGACTCTTTCCTTCATCGTTTATGGAGAAGCCTGAGGTTAAGGAGGTTCTTAAGAGGCTGTCAGAGCATCACGCGCGTATACTGGCAAAGATTAAGGATCCTGAGGAGAGGCTGAGGCTCGCAAGGCTTGCTGTAAACGAGGGGCTTTGTGTAAGGGAGTTGGAGAAGCTGGTTGGTAGACCGAAGGAGGAGCAACCGGAAGTAAGCAAACCATCCCTTCTAAACCAACCTGATTTCACAAGAGGATTCGTCAAGCAGAAGGGTCTGGTACTCCTATCGGGGAGACACGTCAGGATATGCTTGATTAGAATGGACACGTTTAACACGTTGATAGCGAACCTCAAGAAGCCTCCATACGAAGTCGGTAAATATGTGGGTGAGCAGGCTGCTGACGTGCTGCGCGAGGAGTTCGAGCCTTACAAGATACGTAACTGGAGGAAGGTGATTGCTGCGTTAAACAGTAATAGCGGCTGGGGGAAATTTACATTAAGCTTTCGAGACGGATACCTCCTCAAGGTGGAGAACGCTGTAGTAGCGGATCCAGAGTTTCTGAGAGGGTATCTTGAGGGGTGCCTCGGCGTACCCTTGATCTACATCGAGACGAAGAGGAAGACACATATATTCAGGGTTCAACAGATAGTAGCTGAATCAGAATATTTGACGAAAAGCCAAGTGTCTACAAATGATTTGACGACGAACCGCGTTCAAAGAGCATCTTATGTAATATTTCTTAAGAAAAGTTAATTTATTTCTACACTCCTCTAGCTCACCTATGTCGTCGAACTATTTTAGCCCCTTGAGGGAGATGGAGAAGTTCCCTCTCGACAAATTCCCTAACAAAGACTACACTGTTTTACTGCCCCCTGACGAGATACCAACATACTGGTATAATATACAAGCAGATTTACCAGAACCTATGCCGCCTTGGCTACACCCGGCGACGTTAAAACCTATACCGCCGCAGGCTCTCGAAGCCATCTGGACGAAGGAGGCTGTGAGACACGAGTTTTCGAAGGAGCGGTGGATTAAGATACCAGACCCAGTTCTGGAGCTCTACCGCCAGCTCCCGAGACCCACGCCGCTTAAGAGGTGTAGGCGGCTGGAGCAGTTTCTGAACACGCCAGCCCAAATCTACCAGAAGTGCGAGTACGTGAACCCATTCGGAAGCCATAAGACAAATGGCACCGCGCCAGAAGCCTATTACGCGTGGGCTGAGGGGTACAAAGGTATAACTACTGAAGCCGGGGCTGCGCAGTGGAGCTCAACATTCGCATACCACTGCAAATACTTTAACCTTAGGTTGATGGTCTTCTTCGCTAGAGTGAGCTACGATAAGAAGGCTGGTAGAAGAATAATAATGGAGCTCGAGGGAGCTGAGGTTTACCCCTCACCAAGCGACAGGACAGAGTTCGGTAGGAAGATATTAAAAGAGTACCCGGAGCACCCAGGATCACTAGGTATAGCTGTAGCGGAATGCCTTGAAGTCGTGTTGAAGGAGCCGGACTACTGGAGGTACAGCCTCGGCTCTGTCGCGAACCATATACTCATGTATCAGACGGTCGTCGGATTAGAGGCTAAGAAGCAGCTCGAGATGATTGACGTCTACCCAGATTACGTTGTGGGCTGTATCGGTGGAGGATCAAACTACTTTGGATGTATGGCACCCTTTATGACGGATAAGCTACGTGGCGCAAAGCCTGAAACGGAATTCCACGCTGTTGAAGGCTACGCTGTCCCACACACCACAAAGGGAAGATACACCTATGACTTTGGGGACACAGCGAAGACAACACCGCTACTACCCATGCTCACAATAGGCTGCGAATACGTACCGCCCCCAGATCACGCCGGGGGGCTGCGCTACCACGGCATGGCACCATTAATCAGCTACCTTATAGTCAAAGGCTACATGAAGGCCTTCGCCTATCGACAAACAGAGGTGTTCAAGGCAGCGCAGATAGTCGCGCAGACGGAGGGGATGATAACCGCACCAGAGACAGCCCACGCCTGGAAACATGCGATAGAGTTAGCGTTAGAGTGTAAGAGGAAAGGGGAGAAGAAGGTCATACTCGTCAACAACTGCGGACACGGGTTGCTAGACCTCGCAGGCTACGAAGAGTTCCTCAAAGGAACACTGCCCGATCCTGAGCCTACAGCGATCAAGTACCCACAATACGTTACAGAAGACCCCTTCGCTATAAGAGAAAAATATAAGGAAATCACAGCATAATTCACCTCTAAACCCTCCTTCTGCTCACTTTTAGCGGATTCCACATTGCTCCACCCTCACTTCACTGACAGCTACATACACCACCCTCCTCAGTAACGCGGAGTACTAACTGAAAAACTCTCTTACTTCTTCTGTAGGGTCAGCGTGGACGCTACTAAAAAGACCTAACCTTCTCTAAACTACGTAGAAGGCTTTTAATATTCTGTCCTCTTGAATCCTGCAGTTGTGTAGGTCATGTGAGAGAAGGAGAGCCTTAAAGTATATTTATGGTTGCGCTATTCTTTCTAACTATGGTTAAGGATCTTCGAAGCTTCCTTATGCTGCTTGAAGAAAAGGGTCTTCTTTTGAGGGTTAAGAAGGCGGTTGACAGAAGGTTCGAGTTGGCGTCACTCATAGCTAAGGCGCAGAAGCTTGGGAAGGCGGTTCTATTTGAAAATGTCTCTGGTTCAAGCTTGCCTGTAGTAAGCAATGTTGCTGGTTCCAGGAAGATGCTCGCGTTAGCGTTGGATGTGGATGAGGAGAGGCTGCTTGAAGAGTATGTTAGGCGAAGCGAAGACCTTATCCAACCCCAGTTGGTTAGCGAGGGGGCGGTTCAGGAAGTTGTCAGGGTAGGTGAGGAAGCTTCTGCAGACATTCTACCCATAGTGACACATAGCGAGCTGGACGCAGGACCATACGTGACAGCAGGCATAGCTGTTGCTAAAGATCCTGAGACGGGCTACAGGAATGCGTCTTTCAACAGAATGCAGCTCAAAGGCTCTAGGAAG
>Ga0209225_1004574_pt1 | contig 10851 bp, 11 predicted proteins | sample WasSprMetagenome_FD_184732 | JGI IMG/M metagenome (GOLD analysis project Ga0209225, IMG submission 184732) | Sulfidic aquatic microbial communities from Washburn Spring, Yellowstone National Park, USA - WS (SPAdes) (version 3) | ecosystem: Environmental > Aquatic > Thermal springs > Hot (42-90C)...
TCAAGGCCATAGAAGTCGTCAGGCCTTCGGTGACAAAGGAGGATTTGGAACGTTACAAACGCATAGCCGAGGAGTTCAAGCGGATGCTAGCCTAGCCATACGCACTCGCGCGCAGCCTTTGAAAGCGGTATTTCCTTCTCGCTGCGCGCGCCCGCGCGGGTAGCCCGCGCTTTTCTGCCCCCTCTGGCCCCGCCGTCACCGTTTCAGCGGGGCCCACGGGGGCGTTAAGCTCTTCACCGCCCATGATCGGGCTCTGTCCCCGAGCTTCATCTTTGATCCGCTAGGGGCGCCCGGCGCGCGCACGGGCAGCGGGGCGGCGCGTTAAGCGCCTCCCCGCCAACTCGCGCCTGGCCCGAGGGCTTCCGGGTCGTACGCTGTTAATTAACCGCTTCAGCTCTTCCGGCAGCTGCAATTTTCGCAGCGGGTGCTTCGGCAAAGGTAGACCCAGCGCTTTGAGCCAGTGGTAGAAGGGCACGAAGTCCCTGTCATCGTAGAAGCCGCACCTTGTGCAATAGGCGATTCTTGTGCGTTTTGTGTACGCTATTTTGAGCTTCAAGCCGCAATAGGGACACATTGTTGAAGGGTAGCACTCGAACGTAACGTAAACGCCGAACCATTTAGCCAAATTCTCTGCAACTTTTCTAACAGAAAGCAATGTTTTCTGTAAGTAAGATCCTTTGATCGACTCTGGATCAGGTATGTCGAAGTTCATTACCACGCTCCTTCCGCTCGCTCTCTTGAACGCTTTCTTGAAAATCTGCGCGGCGGCAGCCTTCACCCAGCCGCGTGAATCAAACCTCTCCGATAAGCGCGCGAGCGCGTAATTCACGTTCAGCTTGCGACCCCTCGCTGCGGCGCGTCTCCTTCTAGCAGCCTCCATCAACCGCCTACCCCTGTTCGGCGGCCGCAGCTTCGGAGTCTCCAAAACCTTCGTCTCAGCCCCGTTGGAAAGCGCGAGCACGCACGCGATCCCGTAGTCGCTGTTCGCGTCCACGTAGCAGAGCAGCGCGCTCCTGGGATGCGGCATCACCGGCTCCAGGCGCTCCACCCTCAGCACGATCTGAACCTTGAGGTGCTCCGGCTTATCCTCGCGCCATTGGATTCTCACGATCTTCGTAACCTTCAGCGGGGCCACCTCTTTCTCTTTCTCTTGAAGCCACTTCAGGGCTCTCTCTGGAAGAGGTAGTTCCAACCGTTCCCCGTCACCCAGCCTCACGACCAGCTTGCCGTCTTCGATGTAGGCGCCGTGGTTGGGGTGTAAAGCGTCGACGAGCGGCAGCTGCAGCACCACCTTCCTCGCCTCCTCATCTTTTCAACCTCGCCGAACTGGTAAACCCGCGATTCCTCATCAAACGCGTGCCGGTAGTAGTACGGCACCAGCAGCTTCGCGCGCTCCAAAGCCAGCTCCGCGCCCTCCTCTACGTTCAACCGCTTCGACCAGAAGTATAGCGCGCTTATCGCCCTGTACGTTTTGAAGAGTTCTACAAGCCGCTGGAAAACGCTGGGCGACAGCCCGCTAACATAGTACAGCAACGTCAAGACCCTGAAGCCCTCAACAACCCCCTTCTTCCTTTTCTTGCCCTCCATAGGGCCCGCCCCTCGCCCGGGGCGGGGGATCTCCAGCTCGGGGACCCGGGGCTGAGGCCCCTTCACAGCGTGCGCTCTTACCGCGCTTTCCCCGCGGCTCACGTGTGGAAATTGAAAGCAAAGGCTTTTAAAGCTTTCCTATAGTAGACTGAAAGTAAAAAATTTTAACTAGAAAGTTAAAGAAAAGAATAGAGAATACGCAACGACACTATAGAGAATATGCTGGAGGAGTTAGGCAGGTGAAAGGTTTCAGCAGCGCGCCGCGCGCCTTTCAGCGCGCAGACAAAACGGTTTTGTCCCGAGCGCCGAGCCAGCATCATTATTGAATAAGAAAATATCGGGTTTAAGGGTCTAGCGCACCCGGTACAGGGTGGTAGTAGGGTAGGAGGCTGGCGGGCGCGCGCGTTAGAGACGACCTAATCAACGCTGGCGCTATCTTCGTGGACGAGCCAGCCGTGCGGGACGGCAACATAGTAACGGGGAGTGTTCCCGACGACCTTCCCGAGTTCTGCAGGCTGATAATCGAAGCCCTTTCTTAGAACGTTTATTAAATGTTTGTTTCTTTAAACATTTTGACGCGAACAGGTGTGTGCACGGGTAGCCATGACGCCACAGCCTTGGATCAGAGTGTCCCGCTTTCGCGGAACGGCGTGGCTAGGCGCCTGACGCTAGCAACGTGCGCGCTTGTTCCAGCCTGGAGCGGGCTCCCGAGATTAGGAAGCGGTAGTCACTGCCTAGGGCGATAAGCTTGAAATCGAGCTCCAGCGCTCTCCTCAGCGAGTCGGCATCGGGGCAGTACATACCCCCCGGGACGCCGCTGCTCCTCGAAGCCTCAGCCACTTTCTCGAGAGCTTTTTGAACGGGCTCCTCTCTCCACGATCTACAGCCGTACGAGAAAGAGAGGTCGTTAGGTCCGATGAAGAAAGCGTTCACCCCCTCTACAGCTAGGATGTCGTGGATGTTTTCGACCGCTTCTCTCGTCTCCACCTGCGCGACCACGAGGACCTCGTCCGCCCGCTCGAAGTACTCCTCGGTTTTCAGACCGTAGGAGGCTGCGCGTCGCGGGCCTACGCCTCTTACACCCTTCGGCGGGTACCTGGTGGACGCGACCGCTTTCCGCGCGTCGTCGGCGGTGCTAACGAGCGGGAAGAGTATGCCAGCGGGACCGAGGTCGAGCACTCTCTTCACGTATACGGGGTCGTTGAAGGGGACGCGGACGAGGGGCGTAGTGTCGCCGCGCACGGCCATGAGCATGTGCTCCAGGAGCTGGTAGTCGAGCGGCGCGTGCTCAGCGTCGAAAAGCAGCCAGTCGAAGCCGAGCAGCGAGAGCATTTCGGGGATCTCTGGGTTGCCGATCGTGATCCAAGCCCCCAGCGCCACCTTACCTTGCTTGAGGAGGTTCGGAAGCCTACCGAACACGGCAGGCCCCCTGAGAGCGCGCGTAAATGCCTTTCCCCCAGCAAGCTTAATACAGCGACCCGCTACCGGTGCAGGAAGGGGTATGCCAAAGCTTGTGGTCGCGTCAGCCTCGTACGGGGTGCACGCGCCCGAGGCTTTAAAACTCCTTTCACAGGTTTTCGAGCGCATCGAGCGCGTAGAGCTCAAGGCGGGCGAAAGAGAGGAGGAAGTCATCGAGAAGGTGGGCGAAGCGGACGCGCTAATCCTAGGTGGCGGGGGTCCCGTCACGCGCAGGGTGATGGAGGAGTGCGCGAACCTGAAGATCATCGCCAGACACGGCCTCGGCCTCGACAACGTCGACTTGGAAGCTGCAACCGAGCTCGGCATACCGGTCACGTACTGCAGGCACACAGGCGAGGAGGCGTCGGTCGCTGAGCACGCGGTCGCGCTCATGCTGGCTTGCGCGCGCAGGCTCGTCGAAGCGGACAGGGCCGTGAGGGAGGGGCGCTGGGGGGCTCGCGTCGAGCTGGTGGGGCTCGAGCTCAGGGGCAAGACCCTGGGGGTCATCGGGCTGGGGGCGATCGGCCGCGAGGTCGCAAAGATCGCGCGCAACGGCTTCGGGATGAGGTTAGTGGCCTACGACCCGTACGCGCCCGAAGAGGCGTTCAGGGAAGTCGGAGCCGAAAGGGTGGGGCTCGAGGAGCTGCTGCGCGAAAGCGATTTCATCACGATCCACGTGCCGCTGACCCCGGAGACGAGGCGGATGCTGGACGCGGAGCGATTGAAGCTAGTGAAACGAGGGGCTGTGATCGTGAACACGGCGAGGGGGGCTGTGATCGACGAGGCGGCTCTCTGTGAGGCGCTGAAGGAGGGAAGGATCGCGTACGCGGGGCTCGACGTGTTCGAGAGGGAGCCTTTGGAGAATAGCCCGCTGCTCTCCCTACCCAATACCGTGTTGACGCCCCACGTAGCCGCTTTCACGAAGGAGGCGCTGCGCAGGATGGACTTAGCAAACGCCGAAGACCTCGTCAGGTTCTTCCGCGGCGAGAGACCCCTCCGCCTAGCCAACCCGAAGGTCTACGAGAAGGGGTTGAGGTCGCAGCGCCGCTAGGTGCCAGCCTTGAGAGTTCTCGCCGTAGACATCGGGACTACGAATGTGAAAGCCGCGGTTGTCGACGAGAACGGTAAGGTTCTGCGCGCCGCTTCGCGCGAGCTCGCCCTTATTTCACCCGAGCCAGGCGCTGCGGAGCACTCGCCGCGCGAGATCCTAGCGGCGGTAGAGGAAACCTCGAGGCTCGCAGCGCGGGGTTTCGAGGTGGACGCCGTAGCTCTCTCCTGCTACCAGCACGGCTTGATGGTTGTCAACTCCAGGTGCGAGCCGCTGACGAACGCGCTGACCCACATGGACTGGCGCGCAGCCCGCTACGTCGCCGAAGTGGAGAAGAGGTGCGACCCTACAGAACTTTACAGGAGGACAGGATGCCCCCCGCTCTTCGTCTACGCGCTACCCAAGATACTCTGGCTGAAGAGCGAGCGCCCAGCTTTCGCGGCGGCGCGCTTCCTCCTCGTCAAGGACTTCGTGATCGCGAAGGCGGTGGGGGAGCCCTACGTGGACTACGGGAACGCCTCCGGCTCCCAGCTCTTCAACATCAGGGAGCTCCGGTGGGACGACCTAGCCCTCGAGGTCGCCGGGTTGAGCGAGGAACAGCTGGCCGAGCCCGTCGAGGGCTCCGAAACGCTCTGCGAGCTGCCGGGCGCCGGCGCCGAGCTGTTCTCCGTGAAGCCGGGGACCCCGCTCGTGCCGGGGACGTTCGACGGCGCCGCCCAGAACCTGGGGCTGGGCGCCGAGGGGCCGGAGAAGGCGGTGCTAAACCTGGGGACGACCGCGGTGGTGAGGCTGCTGGGCAGGATCCCAGTGCTGGACGAGAAGGGGATGAGGACCTTCTGCTACTACGCGGCCGCCGGCCGCTGGGCGTTCGGGGGCAGCACGAACAACGGGGGCTCGGTGCTGAGGTGGCTCAGGGACGCGCTGGGCGGGCTGGAGGTCGCGGCCGCCGAGACGCTGGACGCCGACCCCTACGACCTCCTGTGCGCGGAGGCTGAACGCGCACCGCCGGGCTCCTCGGGCCTCGTCTTCATCCCGTTCATGGCCGGCGAGCGCTTCCCCTTCCGCGACCCCTACGCGAGGGGCGTGCTGCTGGGCCTGCGCTACGACCACCGCAAGCCCCACGTCGTCAGAGCGTTCATGGAGGGGATCGCGATGGTCGTGAGGGCCATCGCAGAGGCGCTGGCGAACCTCGGCTTCAAGCCGGCGAGACTCCTCGGCTGCGGGGGAGGGTTAAGGTCGAGGCTCTGGGCCGCGATCGTGGCGAGCTCGACCCGCACGCCGGTCGCGAGGGTGAGGGGCGGGGAGCACGCGTCGAACGTGGGGGCGGCGGCGCTCGCGTTTAAAGCGCTCGGCGCTGTGCGCGACCTCGACGAGCTCGGGTGGAGGGCCGAGGTGGCGGACGTGGTGCAGCCGGACCCAGCGCTCGCCGAGGTTTACGACGTGCTTTACGAGAAGTTCACCGAAGCTTACCGGCTGCTAGCCCCCTTCTTCAGGGAGTGGGGATCGGGCGCGTAAGGAGCTCGGCAACAACCCATTTTTACCGGCTTGCGCACAATCGATCGTGGCCGAGTCCGAGGTCTTTAACGACGCTTTCACGAACGGGATCATCGGTCCTCACACGAAGATGGTGGGCCCCGTGGCTGACGGCAGGAGAATCAGGTTCCTCACAGCGCCGGGTTGCTGGGGCCCAATGATCACGCCGACGTTGAGGGGCGGCCACGAGGTCAACGTGCCGGTGGCGGTCGAAGGCGCGAGGGTGGGAGACGCGGTGGTCTTGCGCTTCGAGTGCATCAAGGTACACTCGAAGGCTTCGACGTCCGGGGTGGACAAGCCGGTCGAGGGGGCGTTCGTTGGCGACCCGTACGTGGCGAAGAGGTGCCCTGCCTGCAGGGAGCCCTGGCCGGAGTTCGAAGTGCGGGGGATCGGGCAGGAGGCTGTCCGTTGCAAGAGGTGCGGGGCCCCGGCTTCACCCTTCCGGATGGTGCACGGCTACACGATGCTACTGGACCCGGCAAGGGGTTTCGGGTTGACCGTCGACGCGGCGAAGGCAGCGCAGCTAGCCGAGAGAGCCGCGGAGTACGCTCAGCTCCCCCCGAAGTCTAGGCAGGTCCCGATTCTCTTGTTCGGCAAGGGCGACATGCCGGGCGTTGCGGCTAGGGTGAGGCCGTTCCTCGGCCAGCTAGGCACCACACCAGCCGTCGACATCCCTGACTCCCATAACGCTGGCGACTTCGGTTACTTCCTGATCAACGCGCCGCACCCCTACTCCATAACGAAGGAGCAGTACGAGAGGGATCTGACGGACGGGCACTTGGATGTCGACTCCGTGAGGCCGGGCTCCGTGCTCATCGCGCCCGTGAAGGTGGACGGCGCCGGCGTCTACGCGGGCGACGCCCACGCGATGCAGGGCGACGGCGAGGTGGCGGGCCACACGACGGATGTAGCAGCTGAAGCTGTAGTGCAGGTTGAGGTCGTCAAGGGGCTAAAGCTGGAAGGCCCCTTGCTGCTGCCGCCGGTGGAGGACCTTCCGCCCCTCGCGAAGCCCTGGAGGAAGGATGAGTGGGAGGAGCTCAAGCGCTACGCCAAGGAGCTTGGGGTGGAGCTGGAAGAGTCGGCACCCGTGCAGGTGATAGGCTCGGGTCCGACGATAAACGAGGCCGCTGAGCGGGGGTTCGCTAGGGCGTCGAAGCTGTTCGGGATGAGCGTGGAAGAGGTTAGGAACCGCGTCACGATCACTGGTGCGGTTGAAATCGGTAGGCTACCCGGCATCGTTCAAGTGAGTATCCAGGTCCCTCTAAGGATTCTTGAGAAGCTTGGGCTCGCAGACATCGTGGTAAAGCACTACGGGTTACCGTACTAGCATTTTCAAGAGTATGTTTTTATCTTTAGGGTTTTGGTTGCTGCAAGTACGTTTCAGGCGCCCTTTGATGCCGTACTGGAGGGCTTTCCTGTTAAGTGGACGGTGCGGCGCGCTTCGTCGATAACGCTCCTAAGCAGGGAGTAAGCTTCGATGGCTTCGTTCCTCCCAAGTATGAAGAGCGTGTCAGTGTGCGTAGAGATAACTTGGGTTATGTTGATCCCGTTGAGCGCTAGAAGCGTGGTGAGGTAAGCCATCACACCGGGTGTCGTTATTATCTCGCGGGGGCTTACGAGGATCACTGCAGCCTGCTCCTTATATACAGCTTCCACGGTTCGCGGGTTCACCTTTCTGAGGAGCCCCTCAAGCACCTCGGAGTCGGTCACTATAGTCAGGGTGTTGACTCCCTGAGTGATCTGGAGGAGCCTCGCCCTAACCCCGGAGAGGAGGGAGGCGAAAGCGAGAGGATCGCTAGCCCTTACAGTGACCAAGCCTACGTCGTCGACAAGCGTTGTCGCGCTCTCGGCTATCACCTTCAATACGCTTTCCCCAGCGAGCGAAGTTGAAAGCTGCTCCCTCAACCTTATGAGCGCAACCTTTACCGCTGCCTCGCTGACCTCTCTCCCGAGCCTTCTTTCCACCTCCCCTTTTAGGGCGCGGGCGAGCGCCGAGTAGTTTACAACCCCCATGCTGAGTGCTGTGAGCAGTACTGGTTTCGAGAGCAGTAGATCGTGAACGGCACGGCTTACACCTCTGCTTTCCTGCATATACCGCGCACCGTAGGGGAATAGAAGTTATTAATGCTTTATTCTAGTTCCACATGTTCATGAATTGTTCTATTTATAACAAAAATCCTTGAAGTTTCCACTGAATATACCGTCAAGGATTTTTAACCTAGCTCGCCCCCCGAGTGATGGCTGAGAAAAACCTCGTATGGGTTGTAGTTGCTTTAATAGTAGGTTTAGCTGCCGGCTACGCGGCTTCCCTGCCGATACAAACATCCCTCAACAAGCAGGTAGCCGATCTCCAAGCAAAGCTCAACCCCAACTACGTTGAGAAGATCAAAGCTAAAGGCGTGCTTGTAGTCGGCACGTCCGCCGATTGGCCTCCGTTTGAGTACGTGGACAAGAACGGCAACTACGCTGGTATAGACATTGAAATCGCGAAGAGGATCGCCCAGGAGCTGGGGGTCAAACTTGAGGTGAAGGACATGAAGTTCGCCGCGCTCATCGAAGCTGTGAAAAACGGGCAAGTAGACATCGTCTTAGCGGACATGACTCCCACCGCGGAGAGAAGTAAACAGGTGGACTTCTCCATCCCCTACTACTTCAGCAAAGGCAACGCTGTGCTAGTGCCTAAAAGCAAGCTGAACGATTTTAAAGGTGTCACCGACTTGTACGGAAAGAAGATCGGCGTTCAGCTTGGCACGATCCAGGAGGATTGGGCCAAGTCCGCTCTCGGTAGCAACGCGCAAGTGATCTCCTACGATAGGGTTTACCCCGAGATGGTGATGGCGATGCAGAGGGGCGATATCGACGCGATGGTGCTCGGCGATACCATAGCTAACGTGCTGACCGGCAAGGTACCCGACCTAGCTATCGCCTTTTACGCTGGGGGCAGTAGAATCGGCGCTGCTGTCGCGCTGCCGCAGGGCGCCTACGACCTGAAGTACGAAGTGAACAAGGTGATCGAGCAGCTGCTCCAGAGCGGCGATATGCAGAAGATCTTCGACACGGAGATAGCTAAGTGGATGGAGAGCGGCGGCTGAACTGGTGGTAGAAGGTGAGCGAATCTCTCTCCTTCATTCTAAGCGTGATACCCGACCTTGTGGGAGGGCTTTGGACAACGCTCCAGATAAGCGTAGCATCCTTCGCGCTCGGCATGGCTCTAGCCGTTATACTTTTACCGCTAAGGGTGTTTGCGCCGCCTTTGCTCTCTATCTTCGCTAGAGGCTACGTCGAGCTGTTCAGGGGAACCCCCCTCCTAGTCCAGCTGCTGCTGATCTACTTCGGCCTTCCCTCCCTCGGGATCAAGCTCGATGCCTACACCGCGTGCGTCCTAGCGATCGGATTGAACAGTGCCGCCTACCAGAGCGAGATCTTGAGGAGCGCGGTCAAGAGCATACCCGAACTCCAGTTTCTCGCGGCCGAATCTCTCGGCTTCAGTACGGTTCAAACGTACAGGTACGTTGTCTTACCCCAAGCGCTCAGAGTCGCTGTGCCGGCGCTAGTCAACGAGGTTGTCACCTTGATCAAAGAGAGCTCCCTCGCCTCAGTGCTCGGCGTGGTCGAGCTGACGAGGAGGGGTGAGTACCTCGTTGCGTACACGTTCAGGGCTTTAGAGGTGTACGCGGCGGTTGCCCTCATCTACTTCGCTGTTTGCGGTCTAGCGTCTCAAGCCGCCAAGCACTTGGAAGCCAAATTCAGGATACCTGGCTACGAGAGGGTGTCAGTATGAGGGATCCCGTGCTGCTTGTAGAAGGGCTTAAGGCAAGCTACGGGAAGCACGAGGTCCTGCGTGGAGTGAACTTGAGCGTGGGGAGGGGCGAGAAAGTCATCGTGATGGGGCCTAGCGGCTCGGGCAAGAGCACGCTGCTCAAGTGCATCGTCCGCCTCGTCAAGCCGACCGCCGGCAGGATCGTGCTGGACGGCGACGAAGTGACGAGCGACCACGCGGACATCAGGAAGGTGCGGGCGAAGACGGGTTTCGTGTTCCAGCAGTACAACCTCTTCCCCCACATGACAGTGCTCAGGAACCTAACTCTACCGCTCGAGGCAGTGAAGAAGGTGCCCAAGAAAGAGGCGGAGAGGAGGGCGATGGAGATCCTCAAGGAGTTCAGCCTCGAGGAGTTCGCGCATCGGTACCCGCTCCAGCTGAGCGGAGGTCAGCAGCAGAGGGTCGCGATCGCGAGAGCGCTGCTCATGGACCCTGTCCTTCTCCTACTCGACGAGCCCACCTCCGCGCTCGACCCCGAGCTAAGGCTCGAGGTTTTAGAGACCCTCATCGAGGTCGCTAAGCAGGGTAGGTCGATGCTGATCGTAACCCACGAGCTCGACTTCGCCAAGGCGGCGGCTGACAGGATCGTACTGATGGATAACGGCGTCATCATCGAGGAGGGCGAGCCCGGCGAGATCCTCAGCAACCCGAAGAGCAAGAGGGCTCGAAAGTTCCTCGTCGAGATCGAAGTCGGGATCAAGAACCTGAGCGCCTCGGCGCGGAGCGCCAGCGCCTAAGCTAGGCACTTCATCTTCCAACAGTATTTCTTTCGTATTTTTTCAATACCGTGGATGGGTAGCCCAGGTAGTAGCGCGCGCCATCCAGGTTACCCCGCCTTTAGGCAGGGTTACTGTTCTTCTCCTTCCTGTTGACCGCTATGACTTTGCTCGCTGTCGGTATGAAGCTGAGAACCTTCACCCGCGTCGGTACTTTGCCTCCGCCTCTCGCCAAGATGTTCATGGCGGCGTTCACGTCGCTGTGCATCGTGTGGCCGTGGGGGCAGTGAACCAAGCCGCGCGGCCCCGCTAGACTTCGCACCCGTGCCTCGCGCACACCTTCGACGTGTTGTCCTCTGGAACCTTGAAAACCGATATGCCGCGGTTCTCCGCCGTGACCGCTATGCGCTGCTCCAGCTTCCGGTAGCTCCACAAGTTCGTGTTCCCTTTACCGGGCTTGTCTCGCGCTATGCCGCGCGGGTAGCCGATGAACACGGCGCTCACGCCGAGCTCCTTGCACAACCGCGCGCGGCGGCTGACAGGATCGTACTGATGGATAACGGGGTTGTCGTAGAGCGCGCGCGCGCCCACATCTCGCCTCTCCCGCGTTGACTAGGGAGAGGCTCCCCTTCATTGCCGCCGCGGCGTCGCCGCCCGCGGCGCTCCAGAGCGTCATGGGCTCGTCCACC
>Ga0209225_1004581_pt1 | contig 10837 bp, 16 predicted proteins | sample WasSprMetagenome_FD_184732 | JGI IMG/M metagenome (GOLD analysis project Ga0209225, IMG submission 184732) | Sulfidic aquatic microbial communities from Washburn Spring, Yellowstone National Park, USA - WS (SPAdes) (version 3) | ecosystem: Environmental > Aquatic > Thermal springs > Hot (42-90C)...
GTAATAGCCTCAGGGCCTGCCTCAGGGCCTATAACAACAGGATTATTATAGATATACGTGGCTTCAGCACCATTAACTGCTGCAGTAAGTGGCACAGTAGTAGTTACAGTAGCTGTATTAGTATTTGAAAGAGTCAATGTTTCTGTGTAATAGACAGGCACAGTAGCAGTCTCATATATCGTAGTGGTTACAGGTATTGTAGTTGTTATTGTAGAGGTAACAGTAGTGTAAGGAGACACCTGTGTTATTCTCCATGGACTTGTTACCGTAACAGTAGTGTACTTAGTGGAACTAGTAACAAGAGTTGAGGTTATAGTGGTAACAGTAGTAATAGTATCTACAACAGTTGTATAGCTAGCAGTAGTTGTTATTGTAGATGTAACAGTGTAAGGAGACTTCACAGGCATTGTAACAGTAGTAGTATATTCACGATATGTAAAGCTAGGCACAGTAACAGTAAATGTTTTGGTAATAGTTGTTGGCTCTATAGGTATCCATGTAGTTATAGTTGTTATAGGCATATACACAGTAGTGGTAACAGTTGTATTAGGAGGCAACACAACAGGTATAGAAGTTGTTACAGTAGTGAAGAACGGCACAGTAACAGTAACAGTTCTAGGCATATAACCAACCTCATAGTAGCTTCCACCAACCGTGGCATTCCAAACAACAGTAGGCACAGCAGCAACAGCAGCAGCAACACGCTCAGGATCCCCAAAAGAATAGCTGTAGTAGTTTGAATTCCAAAGCACAGGCACCAACCAATACCTATACTTATCGCCAGACATGGGCACAACATCAACAGCATTACCAAACATGTTGTTTGTAGACAAATCCATTATATCAGTAAAACCAAATGCTCCAGCTGCCCATCTAAATAAAACCGTGTACCAGCCACGTTCAGGAATAGCCAAATCAACGTAATCAACATTTGTAGGGTCATAGCACGCAACATTATACACATCATAGATATAGCTATAGAAATCCTTAGCTGTTGCATCAACATAGTTAATATCCCAAATCCCCCTAAGCAAACATAGCTTCAGGAACGCAGGACCACCACGCTTAGCAAGGCTGAGCCTGTAATACGTGTTACCAGAATCAGCTCTAATCCAAAGAGCCATCATACCCCAACCAGCAGTATAAGGCAAATTAACACCATCAGTCTCTAACATATCATAATCATACCAAGGCTGCCAATCACGCCAAACAAAGCCGATAGCAGGCACATTACTCTGGCCCCACATCTTAGCGTTTGGATTACCGTAGTACATGTAAAACGTGTAAGGAGTTACAACAGCTTTACTATCGCTAGGCAGCTGAACATACACAATAGCAGCAGTACTGCTGGAAACAAAACGCCAATAAGTACCCATATAGTTACCATTATACACAAACCTAACATCACTAAAATCAGGATTCATCTGACTTCTATAATCAATGAACAGAGATACCCATGGATTGGTGCCAATAATCTTGTAAGCATTAATCAGATTAGCATATACATAGACATGCACTTTTACACGCCACCACCAAGTACTTAGACCAACCTCTGTAGCTATATCACCACTAACATACTGCGGCAGCATAGCAGTAGCTAAGACACCAGCAACTAAGACAACAATAATGGCAACAGCTAACCTACTCATATACACCACTCTCAAAAGAGGAAAACAAAAACAGAGATAAAAAACTTAGCTAGGCTTAACACATATAGTCATACCAAACCTTCTAACCACCACACCACCAGCACTCTCACAGTAGAACCTGAAACTAAATAGAGAAACATGTAAATCACTCAAAGTGAAAAAGCCACGACTATTCAACAAATCCATACACTTCTTAATACGCTCAACCTTCTCACTCCTAGAATCCAAAAGATTTCTCTTTCTCCTTCTCATAAGAACAAACTCTGTAAAAAAACTATTTATACTTTAATCAAAAAGACTGAGAACATCATGATAATGAACATAGATAATGTGAGTAACCAGAGAGCCACGCCTCCTAAAAACCCTGCCACAAAAAGGGCACTTAAGACCCCTGATACCATCCCTAAGCTTTATAACCTTATCAATAACAGCATTCCTATACCTACCAAAATAATAAGAATATATGCCACGCTTAGGCTTCAAACCAGCAATATACCTAGCAACACTCTTGACCAGCTTATCCCTCTCATTAGCAACCCCCATAATCACACCTCTCTACAGACATCACCTTCACAGCCCTCTAAAGCCTTCTTAAGATCCTTCTTAAGCTGCTTTTCTTCTACAAACCTGCTACGCCTTCTCCCAGAGCTTCTGCTGCTTGATCTAGCCTCTTCTTCTCCCTCAGACTTCTTAGAGGTCCTGACCCTAGGCATCTTCTTAAGAAAAGCCACAAACTCCCTAGCAGAGAACTCTGGAACAGCCACAATATCAAACGTGTTCAAATCCAAAACACTAGGAGTGTTAAACCCAACCCTACCAAAAAATATGTTGGAATCAGAATAATCAAAACCATAGAGATAAGCCTCACTACCACTAGCAATCATACCCTTACCACTATTAACCTCTGCAATGAACTGCCTAAAAACCGAGTTACGCTCCAGCAACTCCTTACACTTAGAACAATTAGGAGATACTAAGACAATTTTCATCAAATCACCATAAGAATATACTTAAGCACTATAAGCAGAGCATCAATAGCCACAACAACCATTATAATCCATTTAAAGAACCTCATAAGCCAATAAATGATTCCCGCCACAACAACAAGCACAATAAGATTAGCAATAGCATCCGCTAAGCTGCTGCCAAGAAGCCATGCAAAGAACCTTGAAACAACACCTTTAGAACCAGCAATATATGAACCAATTCTATCAAAGACATAGCCAGCAGCAGCACCAACAACACCACTAGCAGTACTATTACCAGTACCAGTATATGTAACAGTACCAGTAGCAGAACCTGAAGAACCGCCATTAGAACTATCAGCAGTAGTGCCAAAACCAATTATCTGAATACCCCTAGGAATAAGCCCATAGTACATAGCAAAGCCAATTAGCACAAGTAGAACAAGAACACCAGCTACAAAAGCAGCTAGAGTCCTACCCATTCCCCTCACCTCTAAGCCTCTTTTCAGCAGCACTAAGAACCCTATAAATCTTTAGATACAGCTCATTCCTGTAGAGCACACCATATAACCAAAACTTCCTCTTAACACTCCTAATAGCCTCTAAATCCATAGCACCACCAATCAAAAAACTGTAAAAAAGAAATTTATGCTTTTAAACAGGTGCCAAAATCCATTTAACCACATCTCCAATAAACTCCCTAATGCTAGAACCATAATAGTTAAGGAAATCACTAGCTGCATAACCAATAACAGCAGATGCATGTGAATAGCCAACCATGAATGCTATAGCTGCAAACGTGATTGCAGTTGAACCATTTCTGATAATCCTTGAAAGTGTTCTCCAAGTCAATCTAGCGTGCGGCCTAGTAGCAATAGGAAGAACCACGAAAGTGCTCCAAACACCAAGAGCCACAACAATGTATGCCACCATAAACATAGACGCATAGTATGGATAGAGCCTAGCAACCAACCCGCTAAAACCAGCACCAAAACTGTAGATAATAAAGTAGAACAAAGAGGATCTACTAAAAGCATCAATATCAGCAGATTCAGCATAGACACCAACCATAGAGCCGATACCTGAAGCCACGTAGCCAATCAAATCAGTAAAGAACCTAGAAGCAACAAAACCAATACCAGCAAAAGCAAGCAAAAACTCCACAAAGCCAAAGACACCAATAAGATAAGTGCTAATTTTACTTAGCCAAAACATATAGACAGAGCCGCAAAACAACAGATAGAGAAATCCCCATGTAAACAGATAGAGCCACATGGTGTAAAATGGATAAAACGCCACCAAACCAACAACAAACAGCAAATCAGGGTAACGCCACCAAGAAACAATAGCAGATATAAACAAAGACATCACAACAACATTAACCATCATAACCAAAGCATATTGAACATTAACAACAAGAAACATCATTAAAGCAGCAGCATAACCACTAGGAGATACTGTAAAAGCAACAGCTCTGCCAATCAAAGAACCAACAAAAGCCAAACCATCAAAAAACCACTTAACAACATCACTAGTTAAAAACCCGCCTAGAAGACCAACACCAACACCAATCAAAGCAGCAGCTCTGTTTCTATACAAAGACAGAGCCGTAAGCATTTCAACAACTACAAACCCAACAACACCAATCAAAGCAGCAAAACCAAAGCTACGAGCAGCATAAAAACTGGATCCGCTAACAACCCAAGCAGCAAAAAAATTACCTAAAAAAACCAAGCCATTGTTTTCCTCACTTGTGGCCAAAACAACAGGTTTTGCTACCCCCTTTCTACTCATCTAACCACCTTCTTAGCCACATAACCAAAGATAACAATAGCTACAATCAATGAGGGTATGAACACAGGCAGAACACCAAACTCAGTCATAAGAACAATAATAGTGTTGTAAACAGCATGCATCAAAACACTACCAAAGAGGCACCTAGTAAACGCATAGTAAGCAGTAATCAAAGACCACACTAGTGTTACTACAGCCAGGACACCAAAGTTAGGATACCTAGAGATAGCGTGAAGAGCATAGCCTAGAACCGTAGCCGCCACACTAGCACTAAACAAATCAACAGTAGTAGCACCAACATGAAACGCAAAAACCCTGCCCATGAACTCTTCAGGTATAGCCACTATATACAGCATAGTTATGAAAACACCAGTAGCAAAATCACCAATGCTAAGCACCTGAGTAGTAGGACCTATCAAAGGAGCTACCTGAAGAGGCACAGCATAGGCAAGCCAAGCCGCAGCCACACCAAGACCGATACCAATGAGCACATAATCAGCTCTAGTATTCTGCATAACAGCCCTATACTCCTTAGCACCAATAACAGCAACAGTAGCAAGACCAATAATAGTGTATATAGTATACAGAGCAGAGGCCCATACAGGCTCACCACTCACAACAAAATACGTTAATAGGAACAGCAGGAACAGACCGCCAGACCACGCCAAAGACCCGTAAGCACTAGCCACATGCTCAAACCTTCTACCATACCTAGCAGCAAGATAGGTAACAGTAGCACCCAGAAGCATAGCAGCAGCAGTAACAACATCAGGTCTATAGATACCTAGCATGAGAGCCACAGCAGCATAGAGAGCTATGTAAGCCAATATCCTACCAATCACACCCATTCACCACAGTTTGATACCACAACCAGAAATAAATATTTATATAGAGCCTTGGGCCGGGTCAAAGGATCCATAAGAGCCAAAATAAACATTTAAAGGTCCTTTCACAAACTGATTTGGAGAGTGAAAGAACCTTGAACAGATCCAAACAGAGGAAAGCCTTTGTAGAGTACCTAGCCCAGCTCATAGATGCTTCTCCAAGAATGGTGTACTACTATATAAGAAAATACAATGCATACAGCTACCCATTAACATACACAGCAGCTTTAACAGCCATAGAGCGCTCTAAGATATACTTCTACACATACCCGCCAGTAACATCTACCTGGAGCTACCTGTTGCTGAACGTACACAACTACAGAGACATCAACAGGTTTATAGACAAGAATCTAAAGATAGCTGCAGTAATACTAGATGCTGCAGTTGATTACTACTGGCGAAAACCATGCAGCAACATAGCTGCGGATTACGACAATGAGTATTGGAAAAAATTCTGGAGTGCAGTAGACTACCTGAAGAGCATAGCAAAAGAGATGTGGATAGCCCTAGAGGTTACAGTACCCGACTACCCAGATGACTACACAAAGCATTGGAAAAAAGAGCATTGCCTATGGATAGACAGCTACACAAATGTTGATAGAACACTTGAAAACGTCTTCTTTATCACATCACAGGACAAGAGCATTAAATGGCTTCTACCTGCACAGGGCTATGAAAACACACCTGAATCAATATTGATACCACTAGAGGTCTACGTGAACCACAGGCTGCACAAGAAATACAGAATAGCATTGGCAAACCTATGCACATCAAAGAACGTGACAACAATAGTGAAAACAATTTACATAGCTAGGCAGTTCTGCACAGAATGCAGCTTTCACATATTCGGACCCTCTATAAAAGCAGTAGAAGACGCAGTAGGGGCACTAAAACAGGGAGACAGCTTTGACAGCATGGCGTGGACCTACCCAAGAACATCAGGTCTGTGGAGTGCTAGAAACGAGTATGAGAGAAAAATATACTTTGAAATGTATCTAAAGAGAGTCGCAGAAGCATTAATAGGAAAAACAATTGATTTACACAACTATTGAAAAAATACATGATTATCGAGCTGATGTACATCATCAAATTTTTTCAACAGCTATGCTAACCGGACGTCTTTGTCATGTCGCTAGACGTCTTTGTCATTGTCATGTTGTACCACTTCTCTAAGAACTGCTGAATCTCATAATCGCTAAACCCCATGTCCTTAAGACTCTTAACCACAACTGACCTCATCTGAAGCTCCAGCAAGGCGTTAACAACTCTATAAGATTCAAGACCCCTGCTAAGATCTTGAATATCACGCTGCATACTCTTCAGTTGTTGTGTAAGCAGCTTAATGTTTGTATTAAGATCTTGAACCTGCTGCCAATAGTAAAAGTTTATAGCAACAGATAGAAACACCATAACCATCAGCATCACCAACAACACAGCAGTAGCACTAACCCTCTTCTCTGCAACAACATACTCTTCTTGTTGCACCACACGAAACACCACGCTACAAAACTATAAATAGAGTATTTATACCTATATGCACAACAAACCTATCCAAAGTAAGCCTTAATACTGGGCTTAACACTACTAACCGCAAAGACATCTATACCAATCTCCCTTGGTCTAAGCCCCAAGCTAAAGAAATACTCCAAACTAAACAAAGGCCTCTTCAAAGACCTGCCCTTACCAAACAAACTAGAACCATGACCACCAACAAAATAATCCACACACACCACACTAACACCCCTCACAACCCTATAGAAACGCCTCTTACCAAGAAGCCCCCTAAAATAACCAAGAGCACAACCAACAACCCTATACAAAGCATACAACTGCCTAACCAAATCCTCTAAACCCCCCCTAGCATTAATAACATGAAACCTATACCTACCAAAATCAACCATAGCCCCAGCAGCACGCCACTTGGTATCGCTTTCCTTGTGTGCCTTCTGAGAAAGAAGCGTATTAAGAAGTTTCTTACCATATTCAGTAAGTCTATAGATGCCTCTGCTAACCTTTTCAACAACACCTTTCTTAACCAGTCTTTGGAGAGCGTCATGTATTCTCCTTAGGTCTATCTGAATATCTCTTTTGATATATTCACGTATTTCAGAAGCTGCTAAGTATAGATGCTTAGAAGCGTATTCAAGTATTGTACGCTCTAAGTAGCCAAACCGCTTTCCATCTACAGCTGTGTATTTCCTTGCCTCAGAATTAGAGCTATCTTTATTAATCCCATTAGTGTTAGATATATGTGATGCCATAAGAGGTTCCTCTGAGTAGTGATGAGGTCCTTGGCCCGTGGCTTTCCTTTACTACTGTTTATAGAGCCTGTAAATATGCTTTTATTTACACTCAGGTAACAAAAAATTTGGTATCCCTCTATGCAGAAAATCTATGAATATATGACAAAGATTAGCAAAAATGGAATAGTGTACTACATTTCCGCACCAAAGATAGATGCGGAACTTGTTCTTGTAAAAATCTATATAGACAACACACAGCTAGGAGTATTCATACGTAGATTAGCTAGGCTAGGAAACAGAAACAGAAAAATAGTTACACTACCACATAGATTTAACAAGATATGGAAAATTCTACATGGCCGTACTGTAAAAGTAGAGCTAGAGCCATTAGAAAACCCAACAATAGAAAGCGTAGTTAAAAAAATAGTTATGAGTTTACGTGACTAGTACCTAGCAGTATTAACAGTTATCGAACCACTAACACCTGAACCACTCAAAGTGATTCTTAGCACAACATCAAATTCGCCAGCAGGATAGATATTAGCTATAATTTCACCAGTTGCAGCTCTCTCAATAGTTACAGTAGCGTTAGACTTACTCTTAACAGCTACATCAAAGGCTGATAGAGAGCCACCAGTTTGCTCAAACACCACAACAATCTTCAGGTTACCATCATACTTACCTGAGGCCTCTACAGTAGCAATCTCACCAGAACTTGTTACATTAGATAGCTTAATTGTGTTACCAGATACGCTAACACCAGATATGTTAGCAGCTGTAATTGTTACCCCATAGTTACCGGGTATGAACCAGCCAACCAGCTTATCAACACCAGCTTTAATCTGATTCAGCACAGGAGCCAACCCTGTAGTGTTGCTATACACTAGTATAGCTATGAATAGTATTCCTAGCAGCATTATCGTGCCAACTACTTGAAGCACCTTACTATCCATATCTGACCACATAAAATAAAGAGAGTTAGAAAAGAGTTAAAAAATTTATTCAGTTTTTTAAATCAGCTAAATTGATATAACAACCCCCATCATCTGCAGAAACACTATAAACATCACAACAACAGCAGCTAACATTCTATAATTCCTTGGCACCTTGTTTAGCGGATCCAGAGCAACAAATGCTAGCACAGGTATTAGGTAAGCTGCATACACATTAACATTGCTTAAATCAATAGCTAAAACCTTATCGTAACCAGTCAAAGCTATAGGAGCTGCTGCTAATAGCCTTGTTTTTTCATATCCCTGTGCCGCAGGCAAGAACACTATAATAGCCTGAGTAGCTGCTATCAAGATCCTAGCAGTAACATCACTATAAGTGAAGTAAGCAAGTGTTAAAGCTACAGACATTATCCAAAGACCAAACCTAGTTATATCGCCACCAACATACTTGACTATAGCAAACATCAATATGACTCCAAGCATTAGTAATGGCAATGTCCATACATCTATAACAACAGCTTGATTAGACAATGCAAACACTATAGCAGTCCTAGCAGGTAAGAACCACCCGCTAAAGAGCAGTAGCAGCAACAGAACTGCAAACCCTATTACCTCACCTATACTCTCTCCTTTATCAATAGCAGTAATAGCACCTACAGAGCTAGCCATCCCAAGGCTAATGAACAGTATTGTTGCTATGTCTATGCTAGGAGCCAACAGATACAGTAGTATAAAGCTTAGACCTGCTGCAACAGCAGACAGTACCGCAACTTTTCCCAAGTCTTTACCCAGTTTAAATCACCAATATCAAGATAGCAGAAGCAGAGCAAATAAATTGTTGTGATAATTAAAGGAATTAAACATTAATGGTTAAAACAAGTTAAAAAAATAATTAGATTTAACCAAGAGCTTTACTTTGATACATGCTTTACTCTAGCAATAACTCCTGTTACGTAGTTAGGCAACCACTTGTTGAACCAAACCTCTGCATCATCAACAACTTCTCTTACACAGTTGTCAATACTACCGAACTCTCTCTTAAATGTATCAGGGTCTATCCTAGCTAAGAAGCTGCATATTCTGTAAGCATATGTGTTTACATAGTCTTTCTTTATAGCTTCAAACAATTCTTTACCTGTTACCTCTTCAACCATTTTTACCGCCAAAAAAGTGTAAAAAAAGAGAGAATATAAATTTAACTAATGCAATTAGCCTATTTACAGCCATAGAGCCAGAGCCGTTAGAACAATGAAAGTGCCTATCAGTAGCATACCATCATATCTATCTATATCGCCATCACTTAGAGTAGCCACTAGAGACACCATAGTTAGAGCCACAACCATAGCAGTTAGAACAGGATTAGCGTCAACAATTTCCTTACCTAATAGACCCGCTACAATAGCTGTAGTAGCCATGTTCTCAGCAAAGTCGTGCATAATACAGCCCAATATCTCTGATTGCGACACATCGCTCTCAATGCCATAGACAACAGCAGTAACTAGATCAGGCACACTTGTTAGAGCTGCAGATACAATACCCGCAACCTTCTGGTTTATGAGATCAGCAAGAGCCATTACATAGCCAGTAAATATCACAGTAACTAAAGTTAGAAGCACTAGTGATAGCACATGTTTAGCAAGCTGCTGCCTTGTAGACCACACCTTAAAGCCATAGAGAGACACAGCAATAGCTGATACAGCAATAAGGTAAACATACAGCAGAGCACCATCAAAGAGGCTAAGCTTACCATCACAACAGAGCAGAGCCGCAAACATCATGCCACCTATGATAGTAGGGTACACAAGATTAGTAACCCTAAACACAGTAGGCTTAGCACTCCTCAAACCACTCACACCATACACAGCAGCAGCATCAAAAGTAGCACTAAAGACACTATTCCAAATACTTGTAACAGGATAGCCAAACACAGCAGTAATGGTTGACACCAAGGTCTCTGGAAATGTGTTCACCCATGGATAGACCGTGTAGGCATACCCAGCATTTCCTTTGATTTCCCCAAGTCTGTTTATGTAGTACATTAGTATAGATAGAGCCACAAGTACGCCACTAACACCAGCTATGCTATCCGAGAGTGGCAATGATATTACAAATCCTATTTTCTAACACCTGAATTAACAGAGCACAAAAGGGTATATAGCTGTATCAGAGACACACATTGTAACATCTATGTATATAAAGTGTGCAGAACCCCGCCACGAATTGAATGACAGTTACAACAAGCTTGATAAAAACTTTACGTGAGGTTTTTAACACAGCCTATGTAAACTACATAGCTGCAGAGCAGTATATAGAGTTAGTTAGAAACCGAACCTCTTTTCTACATAGTCT